>Ga0315298_1009327_pt1 | contig 12178 bp, 9 predicted proteins | sample WHS_1_MG_FD_203077 | JGI IMG/M metagenome (GOLD analysis project Ga0315298, IMG submission 203077) | Extremophilic microbial mat communities from Washburn Hot Springs, YNP, Wyoming, USA - WHS_1_MG | ecosystem: Environmental > Aquatic > Thermal springs > Hot (42-90C) | place: USA: Wyoming... | reverse complement strand
CGGCGCCACCTCCTCCGCAGCCATGCCCCCACCCCGAGCGTAGCGTTGGACCTCCAGGTAGATGGGCCTGGGCGTAAAATCCACCGCCACGAAAGCGAAATGGTCCTGGTAGGTGTTCTGCGGCCAGGGAAAGCGAAAGGCCCATAGCGCCACCGCCTTGCACCAATCCCACTCCTCGAGCGCTTTCTGGTAGGCGCGGATGGTGTAGGCAATGCGTTGCGCTGGCTTGACGGCCCGCGTCCAGCGCGGGTGATCGTTCCAGCCTCCCTCCGTGATCAGACACGGCTTGTCGCCGTCGCCGTTCCTCGCCATCACCTCGTGGATCAGCTCAGCCCGCGCGAAATTCACCGTATCGGGCGACGGCGGTTCATCGGGTGCGAACGTCCACCCATAGGCATGGATGGCCATGGCGTCAAAAGCTCCCTTGGCCCCCGCATCGTACATGCGCTGCAGGAACACCAAGTCGTTCATACCCCACTCGCTGCCCGGCGGTTCGGTCGTCGGTGCCAGCCCCGCTGCGACTACCTGCACCGATGGGTCGGCCTCCTTGGCCCGCTGGTAGCAGATGCGCAAAAGCCGCACGTAGGCAGCCGGGTCCACAGGCCGCTGTCCCCACTCCATGCTCAGGTTGGGCTCGTTCCAGATGACGATGTAGGGCACGCGGCTGCGGAAGCGGCTCACAAAAGCATACACAAAGTCGCCCAGGTCGGCATAGTGGGCCTCGTCGAGGTAGCGAGCCGTAGTGCCCGTGGGCCGCGCCCACTCGGGCACAAAGTCGATGCGGCCGATCACCGTCAGCCCTTGCGCCACTGCGTGATCCACCACAGTATCCGCATGGCCCCAGTCATAGTGGCCCTTCTGCGGCTCATAGTAGCCCCAGGGGAAGTATTCGACGTCCCACGGCGCCCCCATCTCGCGCACCATCTCCAGCGTGCGCTGAATCTTCCACTCCTCGACCTCGTCCGTCAACCGCGTGTGCACGCCCATCTTGGGGTTGATCGTGACGACTGTACGCCGCGGGCCCACCTGCACAGCCGGAGCAGGCGCCACCTGCAGCAGGCTGACCAACAGTGTCACGAGCGCCAGGTACGCCCCGGTACGAGCAGCTTGCCCGCGCTCCATGGACCTGGCATGCCTGCGCGCAACCAGCTTGTTGCCAGAGTCCACGGCGGATTGCCAGGCACGCCGCAACCAGGCGAGGCATCGCTTTGCCCTTGGGCTCCCCGGGCTCACACTCTGCTCCCCACGAACGAGAGGGCCAGCTCCTGGATGGCACCGAGGCAGGGCCCGCTCATGTCGAACCAGTGCAGGCGCGGGTCCTGTGGCCTGAACCAGGCATACTGGTGGCGGATAAAGTTTCGCGTGTTGCGCTTGATCAGGGCCAGAGCGTCCTCCAACGCCATGTGCCCCTGCACATAGGCCGCCATCTCCCGATAGCCCAACGCCGAGAAGGCGGGCAGGTCGACCGTGTAGCCTCTGGCCAACAGGTCACGGACCTCATCGGCCCAGCCCGCAGCTACCATCTCCTCGATGCGCCGGTCCGCTCGCTCGTAGAGGACTGGGCGTGGCATCGTGAGCGCAATCCACAGGGCCTCGTAGGGCGGCGCCTTGCGCCGCTGCTGGGCCGAAAACGCCTGCCCAGACCCATAGTAGACCTCCAGAGCCCGCACCACTCGGCGCACGTTTCGGGGGTCGATGCGCTCTGCCGCCACCGGGTCGACGGCCCGCAGCTCGTCGTAGAGGGCCTGGGGTCCCTCGCGCTCGGCGCGCGCCTGGAGCACCTCGCGCAGTACCGGGTTCGGCGCCACCCTCGGAATCGTCCAGCCTTCGGCCACGGCCCGGACGTACAGCCCCGTGCCCCCCACCAACATCGGCACGCGCCCCACTGCGGCAATGTGACGCAGCGTGTCGTAGGCCAGCTCCTGGTATTCGGCGAGCGTCAGGGTCTGGTCGGGGTTTACTACGTCGAGCAAGTGATGTGGCACCCGGGCGCGCTGCTCGGCAGTGGGCTTGGCTGTGCCGATGTCCATGTAGCGGTAGACCTGGCGCGAGTCGGCCGAGATGATCTCGGCATTCAGCCGTGGTGCCAACTCCACGGCCACGCCAGTCTTGCCCACCGCCGTCGGGCCCACCAGCAGGATGAGCGGATACGTTTTCACAGGCTCACCGCGTCGCGCACAATCTCGATGCGGCGCACATGGCCCTGGGCGTCCATATCCACTGCCACCACATCGATGCGCCAGTCCACGTCGCTAGCTCCGTGCTCCGCAAGATAGTGCTCGGCTACGCGCGCCAGGCGCGTCTGCTTGGCACGTGTCACCGATTCTTCGGGCGTGCCCCACAGGTCGCCCCGCCTCGTGCGCACCTCCACAAACACCAGGCAGCCGGCATCATCGGCCACCAGGTCCACCTCGCCCAGCGGGCAGCGATAGTTGCGCGCCACCAGATGATAGCCGGCGGCCTCCAGATGTGCGGCCGCGACCTCCTCGCCCCGCCGGCCGAGGCTGTGGGGCGATTCGCCCCTGCTGCGCCTCATCCCACCCGCGCCCCTGTTGCAATCCATTCGCGGTGCCCGGTATCGCGGTAGCCCAGGCTGGCAGCCAGCCCCATCGACACCTGATCGCCTTCGGCCACCACGTAGAGGGGCCGCACCCCCTGTGCCACGAGAGCTTCTGTGCACGCCGAAGCGACCGACCTGCCCCAACCGCGCCCGCGCCCCTGAGGCTCGGTATAGACATAGATCTCGGCAAAGTGGGGCGAGCGCCAGTTGGTGCCCGACGCCGCCACCACGCGGCCCTGCGAACGGATCTCGTAGCGCAACCCGCCGCTCGCACCTTCCGAGCGAGTCACCAGCACATTGACCACCGGCTGGAAGGCGCGCGGGTCCAGCATGAGGACCATGCCCACGTGCACCTCCGACACGCTCACTGCCTGTTCCAGAACCGGCACATAGCGCATGGGCATGGAAAAATGGTAGGGCCGGCCGGCCATCAAGCCCTGCTGGAGTAGTGCCCGCAGCACTTCTTCCCGCTCCGATCTCGCCACCACCAGCGGCCGGAAGAGGTCAGCACCCGTGGTGCAGGTGGCCAGAAAGCCGTCGGCCACACCAGAAGCGTCGCGGTGCACGTGCAGGCGCGTCAATGCCGGCGGGTGATACAGGGCGTAGTAGGCCGTGAGCGCATCGCCAGGGTCCGTCAGCGAGAGCAGACGGCGTATGGCATCCCTGTCGCGCTGCAGCTCTGCACCGGCCACATCGCTCATGCTGGCGCCTCCTATCCCAACGGACCATCCCTATCTCGGCACTATCGTACTAGAAACCCCGCCCGCCGTCAACACACTGCACGCGATTCCATCCCCTTGACAGTTCTCTCCGCTTCGCCTATCATCGCCGCATGGATGTGCTGGCCCGGGTACGGGCCACCATCGACGACTATGGCCTGTTGCCGCGGGGGGCGACGGTGGTCGTGGCCGTCTCGGGTGGCCCCGATTCGCTATGTCTTTTGCACGTGCTTTCTGCGCTCCGCGACGAGTACGGAGTGGCGCTGCACGTCGCGCATCTGAACCACCGGCTCCGGCCCGAGGCCGATGCCGATGCCGAGTTCGTCGCAGCGCTGGCCCAGAGCTGGGGGCTACCCTGTACAGTGGGAACGGCCGACGTACGCACCCTTGCCACGGCCGAGCATCGTTCGCTGGAAGAAGCGGCGCGCGTGGCGCGATACCGTTTCCTGGCACAGGTGGCCTGCGACGTTGGTGCCCAGGTGGTCGCCGTGGGCCACAACGCCGACGACCAGGTTGAGACGGTGCTCATGCACTGTCTGCGCGGCGCCGGGTTGGCCGGCCTCAGGGGCATGCGCCGGCGCGCCCCTTGGCCCGAAGCAGCGCTTGCTGGTTGCCCCCCGCCCAGCCTGATCCGGCCACTCCTGGATGTGCCACGGCGCGATATCGAGGCATATGGCCACGAGCACGGCTTCACACCGCGCTTCGATCGCACCAACCTGGAGACTACCCTCTATCGCAATCGCATCCGCCACGAGCTCGTGCCCATGCTCGAGACCTACAACCCACGCATCCGCCGGCTCTTGCACCACACCGCCGATGTGCTGGCCGACGACTATGACTACCTGCAGCACACCATCCAAGACCTCTGGCCGCAGGTCGTCGTCCTCGAAGTGCCTGAGGCGGTCATCCTGAGCCGCGAGGCCTTCCGCACCCTGCCCCCAAGCCCCCAGCGCGGCTTGCTGCAACGGGCGATCCGCGCGCTGCGGCATTCGCTGCGCGACATCGCCTGGCAACACCTGGAGAGAGCACGGCGGGCAGCGCTGGCTGCCCCGGCTGGCGGCCTGGTCAGCCTGCCCGGAGGCCTGGTGCTAGAGGTGAGCTACGACCGCCTGCTCGTGCGCCCCGCCGATCGCCCCTGGCACGAGCCCGAGCTGCCCGCCTTGGAAGGCCCCGAGTTGCCCCTGGCGGTGCCGGGCTTGACTCCGCTGGCAGCGGGCTGGGCCATCGAGACCCGGCTGGCAGAGCAGCCCCTGGCCTCAGGCCAGGCCCGGGAAGTCTGTTTCGACGCCGACCAGGTCGGCCACGACCTCCGGTTGCGCACACGGCGGCCAGGCGACCGCCTCCAACCACGCGGCATGGGTGGCCACCACAAGACCGTGAAGGAATACATGATCGATGCCAGGGTGCCGCGCGCAGCGCGCGAGCGTCTTCCACTTCTGGTTTCCGACAAGGGCATCCTTTGGATCGTCGGCCAGCGGGCCAGCCAGCTGGCGGCGCCCACGCGCGCGACACGTCGCTACTTGTGCCTGCGCTTGCTGCCGCCCAGCCAAGAGGGCAGACCATGACCGCTACGGTAGTCCTTCGGCCTGGCCGCGCGAAATCGGCGCAGCAGAGGCATCCCTGGGTCTTCCGGGGCGCTATCGCTCGCGTGCCCGAAGAGGCGAGCGATGGCGATGTGGTGCGCGTGGTCGATGAAGCCGGTGCGTTCGTGGCCTACGGTTATCTCAACCGAGCGTCGCAGATCACGCTGCGCCTCCTCAGCTGGGATGAGGCCGAGCCGCCCGATGAGGCGTGGCTCCTTCGCCGCCTGGCGCGCGCTGCGGCGTGGCGCAGCGCCCGACTCGGCTGGCCAGAGCAGGGCGCCTGCCGCCTGGTCTACGCCGAATCCGACGGCCTCCCGGGCCTGGTTGTCGACCGCTATGCCAGCTGGGTGGTAGTCCAATTCCTGACCCTGGGGAGCGAGCGTTGGAAGGATGCCCTGCTGACCTGGTTGCGGCACGAACTCGCGCCCGAGGGCATCTATGAGCGAAGCGATGTGGACGTGCGCGAGAAGGAAGGGTTGCCCCAACGTACAGGGCCCCTGTGGGGTCCACCACCTCCGCCTGAGGTGGAGATCGTCGAGGGCGGCTACTTCTTCCGGGTGGATATCGCAGGCGGCCAGAAGACCGGCTTCTACCTCGATCAGCGCCTGAACCGTCGGCGGGTGGCCAGGTACTGCGGAGGGCGCGAAGTGCTCAACTGCTTCTCGTATACCGGTGGCTTTGGCGTCTACGCTGCAGGTGCAGGCGCCACCGAGGTCTGGCAGGTCGACGAATCGGCCGAGGCTCTGCGCCTGGCCCGCCGGAACATGGAGCTGAACGGCTTTGCGGCTCCGGCCGACCACTACTTGGAGCGTGACGTCTTCCAGCTCCTGCGCGAGTACCGCGACCGCGGGCGGCGCTTCGACCTCATCGTCCTCGACCCGCCCAAGTTCGCCTTCGCCCAGTCGCAGGTCGAACGGGCCTGCCGTGGCTACAAAGACATCAACCGCCTGGCCATGGGCCTGTTGCGCCCGGAAGGCATCCTGGCCTCTTTTTCCTGCTCGGGGGCCATCAGTCAGGAACTCTTCCAGAAGGTGCTGTTCGGTGCCGCCCTCGACGCGCGCCGCGAAGTGCAGATCATCGAAACACTTACCCAGGCCGAGGACCATCCGGTCCTGCTATCGTTCCCCGAGGCAGCCTACCTGAAAGGCTTGGTCTGCAGGGTCCTTTGAACCGAATCGGAGGGAGACACTCATGCAACCGCAAGAGGCAGCGCGCCTCACCCAGGAGATCCTGCTCTCAGAAGAGCAGATTCGACGCCGCATCGTGGAGCTGGGCCAGGCCATCTCGGCCGACTATGCCGGGCAAGACCTGCTGCTCGTCGCCATCCTCAAGGGCAGTGTGGTCTTTCTGGCAGACCTGATGCGCGCCATCTCCATCCCCCACCAGATCGACTTTATGGCCGTTTCCAGCTATGGTGCCGGAGCGAGGATTTCCAGTGGCGTCGTGCGCATCCTCATGGACCTGGCCACAAGCATCGAAGGTCGCAACGTCCTCATCGTCGAAGATATCATCGACACCGGCCAGACCCTCGACTACATTACCCGCATCCTCCGCGAGCGCGGCCCCAAGAGCCTCCGCATCTGCACTCTGCTGAACAAGGGCAGCCGTCGCCAGGTCGACATCCCCGTCGACTACATCGGCTTCGACATCCCCGACAGCTTTGTGTTCGGCTTCGGGCTCGACGTCGACGAGTTTCACCGCAACCTGCCCTATGTGGCAGTGCTCAAGCCAGGTGCATCAGCCCAGGCCGAAGAGGATTGAACGCCGCCGGTGGCGACGAATCGCGGTCCGAGGACGTCGCAACGTGGCCCCGGGGCATGCTTTTGGCGGGTTGGCCGGCCGGCCAACCCGCCGCAGCGGGGCGGCAGCTATGAGCCCGCCACCACTGCCCTGTAGGCAGCGAGCAGTTGCGCAGCTGCTGCTTCCCAGGTGAACCTCTGCGCCTGGGCCAGGCCTGCCGTGCGCAGGCGCGCCCGCAGTGCCTCGTTGCCAATGGCTTGCTCAAGGGCCTCTGCCAGGGCATCGGCATCGCCGGGCTCCACATACAGCGCCGCCCCGCCGCCCGCCTCAGGCAGCGAAGAGACGGGCGTTGTAACCACCGGCGTGCCGCACGCCATCGCTTCGATCACGGGGATGCCGAAACCCTCGTAGAACGAAGGGTAGGCCAGGCAGGCAGCCAGGCTGTAGATCGCTGGCAGGTCCTCATCCGAAGCGCGGCCGACAAAGCGCACCCGCTCGCCCAGCCCCAGCTCGTCGACCTTTTGGAAGATGGGCTCGTAGAGCCAGCCCTTGCCGCCCACGATGACCAGGTCATGGGGCACCCGCCTCCGCTCCAACAGGCGCCCATAAGCCTCGATCAGACCGCTCCAGTTCTTGCGAGGCTCGAGTGTGCCAAGGCCAAGGATGAAGGGCCGTTCCAACCCGTAGCGAGCGCGCACCGCGGCCAGGGCCGTTTCGTTGGCAATCGGCCGGAAACGCGCCTCGACGCCAGGATAGATGACGCGCACCCGCCCTTCCGGCACGCCCAACAGCTCTACCACGTCGCGCTGCGTGTTCTCCGAGTCGGCCAGGATCAGGTCGGCCCGCCGCACCGAACGGGGCACGACCCGCTCGAGGTACGCACGAAGCACCGGATGGGCATACTGCGGCACCCGCAGGAAGGAGAGGTCGTGCACCGTGAGGACGGTGCGTGCCCGCAGTACCGGCGGCAGCACAAAGTCGGGCGAGTGGAAGAGGTCCATCGGCCCAAGAAACAGCTCCATGGGCACGGGCAGCCGCAGCCGCTGCCACAGCAGCGACGTCTCGCGATCGGTCAGCGGCGCCAGGCAGGCGCGCCAATTGGGGGCCTTGGGCACCGAGCCAGCGTCCACACCACGCGCTGCCACAAAGAGGGAATACGAGTTCTCTCGGTCGAGGCCTGCCAGGGCGCCGATCAGGCCGCGGGTGTAGCGACCAATGCCCGCTCCCTGGCGTACTGCCGGGGTGTAATCAACGCCGATGCGCATCCGTCGCCGCGCCCCCTGCCTGGGTGGCGATCAGCCATGCCGCCAGGCCCAACATCAGCCCGATGTGGATGCCCATGCCGTGCACATAGAGGTTGTCGAACAGGTTGTGCACATTGAGGTGCACCCACATGCCCAGCACGCCCAGCGCCACCCCCTGCCACAATCCCTGCGAGCGCCGCACGGCCTGCACCGCCACCCACAGCCCCGCCGCCACCCACAACAGGTACGCCACAAGGCCCGGCAGGCCGGCCTCCGCAGCGATATTGAGAAAGTAGTTGTGGGCATGGCCCAGAGGGTCGGGCCAGCGCGGCAACGCATACTGGGCGTAGGCCTCAGGGTAGTTGCCTAGGCCTACGCCCGTCCACGGGTGATCGCGGAACATCCCCAGGGCAGCCTGCCAATGTGCGGCACGTTCGACCACGGCGAAATTCGCATCGGTCACTTCGACATCGCGCACATCGAAGGTGGTCAGGTCGGCGACAAAACCACTGAAGCGGTCGGCCAGCGCACCTGGCAGCGGCACCCGCCCCCAAACCAGGAAGCACACCACAAGCCCCGTCAGACCGATGGCGAGCGCCCCACGGAGCCAACTGCCGCCACGGGCCACGACCACGATGGCAACCCCCGCTGCAGCCCCCAGCCACGCGCCACGCGACCAACTGGCAAACAGCCCACCGGCGATCAACACCCCTGCCCCGGCTGCCGCCGCCCACAGGCCCCAGGCCTGCCCCTCACCGCCTTGACCGCGGGCCCTGCCAGGCCAGGCGGTGAGCACCAGGCCCAGTGCCAAAGGCAGCGCCAACCCCAGGTAGCCACCGTACGGGTTGGGCTGTTCGAAGGTGCCCGACGCACGCATGAAACGGCCCATCAACACAAAGCCCGATGGACCCACCCGCGCGAAGAACTGGTAGAGGCCGTACAGGCCCTCTGCTGCAGCAGCCGCCAACAACGCCACCACCAGCAAGAGCGCGCTCCGCTCGTCGACGAGATTCACCGCCAACACCGCCGCCAGCCACAGCTCTGCCCACTTGAGCATCTCCTTGGCCGCAAGCAGGAGCGACGAGGCGGGCAGAAAGGAGAGGAGCATTGCCCCCAGGAGCACCAGCCCCGCCCCCACAAAAGCGGGCCACGTCAGTTGTAGCGAACGCCGCGCCAGTTGTCGAGCCAACCAGGCTGCTGCCGTCACGGCCAGCACAACTTCCTCGCCACCGAGCCGCGCCGGCCCCAGATTCACGGCGCGCAGCGAACCGAACGGCACGGCGACTGCCAGCAGCGCCAGGCCCAATGGCGGCCAGACGACAATCACCAGCCCCGCGCCAGCCGCCGCGAGGAGAGCCGCCACCGTGCCCAGCGGCCAGTACGCCAGCGCCCACGCGCATACGAGCATCAGGCCGGCCAGAGCCAGGTGCCCCAGCCAGCGCCCGTAAGGCAACCTCTCCCAGGGCCAACTCGGCACCCGCGCTGCGGGCTGTCGGCTGTTCGCTTTCACTGCTACTCCGTTCGGCCGGCTCCTACAGCCGGCCGTCAGTCTCCAGGCGCTTGCGGAACCAGGCGATGGTCTGTCGCAGCCCCTCCTCCACCGGCACCACAGGGCTCCACCCCAGCGCCTGGCGTGCGCGTGAAATGTCGGGGCAGCGCCGGTTCGGGTCATCAGCCGTGCGCATGTCCTTGGGCTTGACGAACTCGATGGGAGAGCGGCTGCCACTCAGCCGGATGATGAGCTTCGCAAAGTCCAGGATCGTCATCTCCTGGGGGTTGCCGAGGTTGACCGGCTCCGACACGTCGGAGAGCAGGAGCCGATACATGCCCTCGACCAAGTCGCTGTAGTAGCAAAAGCTACGCGTGCGCATACCGTCATCATACACGGTAAGCGGCTCGCCCAACAGTGCCTGCTTCACAAAGTTGGGCACCACCCGCCCATCGTCGAGGCGCATGCGCGGGCCATACGTATTGAAGATGCGCACGATGCGCGTCGACAGGCCGTGCGTGCGGTGGTAGGCCATGGTCAGTGCTTCGGCAAAGCGCTTGGACTCGTCGTACACGCCACGCGGCCCGACGGGGTTGACGTTGCCCCAATAGTCCTCCGACTGGGGATGCACGGCCGGGTCCCCATATACCTCCGAGGTAGAGGCCAAGAGGAACCGGGCTCCTTTGGCCCGCGCCAAGCCCAGCGCCTTGTGGGTGCCCAGAGCGCCCACCTTGAGCGTCTTGATCGGCTCGTTCAAATAGTCCACGGGGCTGGGCAGCGAAGCCAGATGCAACACGGCATCGAGGGGCCCCTCAACGTAGATGTACTCGGTCACATCATGCTTGATGAAACGGAAGTTGTCGTTTCCTGCCAGGTGTTCGATGTTGCGGGTGCTGCCGGTAATCAGGTTGTCCATGGCGATCACCTGGTGGCCCTCAGCCAGCAGGCGATCGCACAGGTGTGAGCCGATGAATCCGGCACCACCAGTGATCAGAATGCGCATGCTACCCCGTCCCGTGTTTCCTTGCCTGGGCGCGCCGTCGGGCGCCTACCCCCGGCCTCCACCAGGCCGGCATGGAGCTCCAGTATATCAGAAAGCCCCCTCTTGTCAACGGCTTTTTTGTTGGCCATCAAGTGCGTTAGCGGTCTCGGCTCGGCTCCGCCGTCGCCCGCACCAACCCACAAGCGAGGGCCCAGAGCGCTGCCAGCTCTACCACAAAGAACGCCGCATCGATCAGCCCATGGCTCATCATGTCGACCATGGCCGCAATCAGCCCAATCGTCAGGGCAGTCAGCGCCGAGTCGCAGCCGCGCTGCCATATCTCCAGGGCCCTCCGAAAGAAGCTCCACTGCAGCCACAGGAACGCCAGTAGCCCAGGCAAGCCGGTGCGCAGCCAGAAATCGAGCACCCAGTTGTGGGGATGCGAGAGGTTGGGCTCATCCATCGCTTCGGGGCGGATGTAGGTGCGATAGTGGGTCAAAAAGTTGTCGAGGCCCACCCCCAGGAGCGGATGGTCACGCACCATGTCGCACGCCGCCTCCCAGAGCTTGATGCGCAAAAAGCTCGTGCCCCGCAGCGACACGAGCGAGCTGAAACGCGGCGTACGCAACACTGGCACCAACAGCAAGGCCCCGGCCGCGACCAACACAACGGCGGCCAGCCGGCCACGTTTGCCCGCCAACAGTCCGATCGTGACGAGTGCCGCCGGCACGCCGAGCAGTAGCGCGCCCTTGGAAAAGGTCAGGAGCAGCGAGAGGCCGGCGGGCAGTGCTGCCAGGCCGTACAGCCAGCGCCGGCGGCCTCGGGGGCCGGCGAACAGCATGGCCAACATCACTGGCAGGACACGCCCGAGCACGAGGGCCAGGTTGTTGGGCGAACCGTAGATGCCCCGCGCCCTGCGCACACCCTCCGCCACGATCACCTCGTCCGTCCAGGCATACTGGTATAGCCCCTGCAGGCTAACGAGCGTGGCACTCAGCACCAGGATGTCGGCCAGGCGCAGGATGCCGTCACGGTCGAGCCGCGCCTGCCGCAACAGCCAGTACAGAAAGGCTGCCTGCAGCACTACCACCCTGAGCTCGCGCAGGCTCAACCTCAAGTTCTCCGACGCGAGCAGCGAGAGCAAAGCCGCGCCCACAAGCAGGGCCACTCCCCAGTCCAGCCCGTCGAGCCCGACCACGATGGCCCGCCCCCGCGACGCAAGCGCCCGCCCGGCCGCATGCCCTTGCGCATCGCGCGCAAGGGCGCGTAGCTCTCGCATGCCCTGCGCGGCCACCGTAAGCAGGGTCACGATCTCCAGGTACGAAAAGCGGAGCGACCCAAACCCCTTCTGCAGCGGCGCCAATGGCACCAGCGACACCGCCAACATCAGCCCCACATCGGGCCGCCCCGCCACTAGCAAAGCGACGACACCGACCGTGGCGAGCGACAGCAGCAGCCAGGGAGAAAGCGCCAAGACGGCGAGAGCGCCTGCGCCCACCGCCAGCGCAGGCCAGGGCGCCATGCCACGCCAGGCTGCCAGCACCCGGCCCCACCATTGCCGCCATGGGTACGGCCGCAGGATCCACCACAGCCCTGCCGTCGCAGCCAACACCGCCAGGGCCATCCCCACCAGGGCCCACACTGGCAGCCAGGGCGAGCGTTCCCGCGCCACTCTTACGCGCAGCACCGTCTCTGGGCCTTCAGGCCGCAGCACCAGCAAGTGCTCGCCCAGCGCCAGCCCGCGCACCACCGTCGCCTGCCGGCCCGCCGCAGCCACCACCATGCCAGATCGCGGGCTGCCGTCGAGCGCCACCAGCTGCCAGCGGCCCGGCCCCACCACGTCGACCCGACTGCCCCAGAA
>Ga0315298_1009325_pt1 | contig 12180 bp, 15 predicted proteins | sample WHS_1_MG_FD_203077 | JGI IMG/M metagenome (GOLD analysis project Ga0315298, IMG submission 203077) | Extremophilic microbial mat communities from Washburn Hot Springs, YNP, Wyoming, USA - WHS_1_MG | ecosystem: Environmental > Aquatic > Thermal springs > Hot (42-90C) | place: USA: Wyoming... | reverse complement strand
ATGCTCGCCAAGGAAAACTCGGGTTCCACCGTAAGCGACCTCAGCTAGGCTATCAGCGCATCGTATGCTTCCTTCTCTTGGTGAAATGCCTCAACTTGCGTTAGGTCTCTCCGGACGGACAGAATGCACCCCCGAAGACCACCCTCCGGGTTATCTCATTGAGTTTCCCACGCAAGGCCGTCCTAGCTTGGAAACCCCCCGCGGAGGGGCGGGCTCTGCACGCCCGCAAGGAACGCTTCCCTTCCACCGGGGGATTGCCCCATTAGGCCACCAGGCGTTCATTTGCCCCCCGTTGATCATGTTATGCCTCGATTTGCATCCGGCCCGTAATCGCGGACGCACAGAGTGCGTCCCTCCGAGAAAACCGCCCTGCGCGTCATCTCAGGGTTTTCCCCGCTAGGTCATCCCAGCTCCGGTGACCAATCCCCCGGAGGGGCGGGCTCCGCACGCCCGCTAGGGAGGCTTTGCCTCCACCGGGGGATTGCCCCATTAGGCCACCAGGCGTTCATTTGCCCCCGATGATTATGTTATGTCCCGGCTTGCGTCCGGCCGGTAATCGCTGACGCACAGAGTGCGTCCCTCCGAGAAAACGGCCTTCAGCGTCGTCCCCAGGCCTTTCCCCGCTAGGCAACCCCCGTTGGGGTCGGGCTCGCCGCGGAGGGGCGGGCTCTGCACGCCCGCGGGAAAGGCCCGCCCTGGACCGGAGCATCTCCCTATTAGGCCACCGGCCATTCGTTCGCCCCTCCGTGATCATGGCATACCCCGGGCTTGCGCACGGCCTTGCAACACGGACGCGGAGACCGCGTCCCTCCGAGAAAACGGCCTTCAGCGTCGTCCCCAGGCCTTTCCCCGCTAGGCAACCCGCCCTGGGGCCGGGCTCGCCGCGGAGGGGCGGGCTCCGCACGCCCGCTAGGGAGGCTTTGCCTCCACCGGGGGATTGCCCCATTAGGCCACCAGGCGTTCATTTGCCCCCGATGATTATGTTATGTCCCGGCTTGCGTCCGGCCGGTAATCGCTGACGCACAGAGTGCGTCCCTCCGAGAAAACGGCCTTCAGCGTCGTCCCCAGGCCTTTCCCCGCTAGGCAACCCGCCCTGGGGCCGGCCTCGCCGCGGAGGGGCGGGCTCCGCACGCCCGGTAGGGAGGCCTAGCCCCCTCCTCGTGCATTCCCATTAAACCAAAGGCCTCTCGCCTAACCACCGGCGGTAATGAAAGTCCTTGCCATCCGTAAGGCGTCGCGATGCGGCCGCGGAGACCGCGTCCCTTCGAGAAAATGGCCTTCAGCTTGCGCGCAAAGTCGTCCCTGCGGGCAACCCACACGATTGGCGCGCGATCCCTCTTTAGGCTCCAAGGCCGGGAAACCCTCTGACGCGCACCCTCTGGGCCGAGGAGAGCCATGTGCATCCCAAGTAAGGAGCACTTTCAGCCGAAAGAAAAATGCCCGATTTGACAAAGGGCCCTCTCGTCCTACAATTAAAAGGGTTCTCTAGACGGGATCTGGGAAGCCATGAAAGACGGGCCGGAGAAGGCGCTGGGGAAGATGTGATTGTCCCCTAGGCTCATTCTTGGGCTTGCAAGAACTCCATGACTTCAAAGTACGAGGGAGGAGAAGATGTTCTCGATGCCGAAGGTGACGAGGAGGTTTTTTGTAGTCTCGGCAATTGGGGTCTTTTTCATTGGCCTTCCACGCCCTTGCAGGGCCGACAGGGCAGAGGCCTCCATCGAAGGGCCCCGCGAGGTCTCGAAAGGAGAGGAGGTCGTATTGAAAGTGACCTTCTCCCACAGCTCCAACACCCCCTCTCACTATGTTGAATGGGCTTATGTGAGAGTGAACGGGAAAGAGGTGGCGAGGTGGGATTTCACCCCTGAGAAGTTACCGGAGAGCGCGAGATTTACGAGAGAGGTGAGAGTGAAGATAGAGGGGGATACGGAGATCACTGCACAGGGAAGCTGCAATAAACACGGAAGCAAAGGACAAGCGACATTGAGGATCCGAGCTAAGTGATGGGGCTGGACTGCTCCGGCTCAGACACTTGGGCTGGAAACCGTGAAGGCCTTTTTCAGGCTCGTCCAGTGGGAGATCTCGGCCTCGAAGCCCCGAGGTGGCTGAATCTCCCTTTGCCGAAAGCCCTCGCGAAAGACGGTTCTTTGGAGTCCTTTTGTGTTTGGTCTTTATCCGCACAGGCGGGAGGGGGTCAACTCTGACTCCGAAATCTCCGGGATTGAGAGAGGGTTTAGGGTATATTACCTCGCTTCCAAAGCCATCGGACGATATGGAGGCTTCGCGGCCTTTCGTCTGGGAGCCACAAAAGGTGGGGTGAAGCGGGCTATCGATAATTTGGTCCTTCCATAAGGCAAAAGAATCGCTTTCAGGGCACTCGGATCCTTGGAAGGACCGAGGACAATTCTCTCTCTCGCAAGGAGACTTCCTTGATCTCGTGTTAGGGTTCGCCTTGTGAAAAAAAGCATCCCCAGTGGAGATTCACAGGAAACAGGGGATACCCGATGGGTGGATTTTCCAACATGAAGATTAGTGTGCGGCCGGCCTCGAAATAAGCCAGTCCGGAAAGGAGAGGGGTTCGAGGCGACATGTGGGGCCTCGGCCCAGGGGGAATGAAGGGTACCCGACGGGAAATGGTCCTTGGAGCCTGAAGCTCGAGGAGCACGCCAAAACCGGGGGAATCCTCCGCATGAATTCCCAGTGAATTCTTGGTCTTGTGTAAAGACAGGGGGTATCTCTCGTTGGTAACTCGTAGAGACGAGTTTGAGGTGTATGGCTTAGGGGTTTTTAAGGTCTGATTGTGGGTGTCCATCGGCTCCGACCACATCCTGGCGACTTACCAACTGAGTATCCAGAAGGAGGTCACAATCTGGAGGATCACCTCCTATCAATTCCAACTGAATTTCAGCACGGAAAGTTGACAGTGTTCCCCTCGTGGAAAATCTCTTGACCCGAACTGTGAAAGATGGTACCGTCCCGTCGTCTTTGTGCAAATAGACAGAAATCTCACCAATGGCAAAAGTAAAGAAGGGTCAATTGGAGCCTCCCTGAAGGATCCGCCAGGGAGAAACGGCAACCCTAGCACCACCTAGCCAAGACAAGAGGAGAAAATATATATCCCCCGCATCTCGAGTTGGGATAAGGGTTCCTGAAGGCCAGGGACCCGATTGGAAGGTGAACCCAAGCGAGGCCTTTTGCGCTAGGAAAGTCTCCACCGGGGCTTAAGTATCTGAGGATACTGGGTGGAGGCAATTTCCCACAAGGCCTCTGGAGGGGAAGAGTTGCTCCCTTGTCGCCCAAGGGGCATAGAACCCCAGCAGAAATTCGACAGAGTCATTCTGACCCTTCCCAGGGGGATGGGGCCACTAATTTGTTTCAGGAGGTGGGACCATGAACTTGGCTAAATTAGTAACGGTGACCTTGCCTTTTTTCCTACTCATCCCTGCCTTGGATGCCTCAGGTCAGACAACTTACCATGTCAGGCCCGATGGTGGAGACCGCACCCAGTGCAACGGCCTTGCCAACGCTCCTTACCCTGGCTCTGGCACGCAACAAAACTGCGCATGGAGGCACCCCTTCTTTGCCCTCGATGCCTCGGGGAACTGGATGCTCCGAGGGGGAGATACCCTCCTGATTTACAGGGGAAGTTACCGTATGGGTTATGGCGAAGGGGACCTCCCAGAAGACATGTGCCATCAGAATTACCCATGGGATTGCCACCTCCCTCCACTACCATCTGGGCCAGATCAGTCGCGGCCAACGCGAATTTTGGGTGAAGGTTGGGACTCGGGCTGTCCCTCCCCGCCAGAGCTTTGGGGTTCAGGGCGGGCAAGTTGGATACTGGATTTGAGGGGGACATCGAATGCAATCATAGCATGCTTGGAGATAACCGATCACTCCTCCTGCTTTCTGGGCCCCACCCCTTCCCCGGATTCCCCACTGCCACCGGTATGCCTACAGGATAACTGCCCTCGCGATAATTTCCCCAATGGCGATTTCGATTACGCCGATGAGGGGATAAGGGCTTCCGATTCTTCCAACGTGACCCTCCAGGACTTGAACATCCACGGCCTGGCTGAGACCGGGATCCGCGCAGGCCGAATTTCCAACTGGACTGTTGTGAGGGTGCGGATAGCTGCTAACGGCAGCGCTGGCTGGAACGGTGATCTTGGGGGGGAGGACAGCTCGTATTCGGGAACCCACATGTGGCAGAATCTCACAGTGGAGTGGAATGGCTGTCCCGAATCCTATCCCGGCCGCGAACCCCAAAACTGCTGGGCCCAGGAGATCTGCGGTGGCTATGGGGATGGGGTGGGCTTGAACCGATCTGGAGGCCACTTCATCATCGAAGACTCGGTCTTCCGCTACAATACCTCGGATGGGCTCGACCTTCTGTATGTTGGTGTGGGCCACCCAGACTCCTCGGTGGAAATTTACCGGACCGCAGCCTATGGCAATGCGGGAAACCAGCTCAAGGTGGGGGGCAGTTCAAGGCTCGTCAATTGCTTCGCGTGGGGCGATTGCGCCTTCTTTTACGGCAAACCCTTCGCCCAGAGAATGGGAGGAATGGATTCGGGCAATCACTGTAGGGCAGGGGGAGCTGCCCTCAGCATTAATCTTCCGCGAGGAAGAGCTTCCTACATCGTGAATAATACAGTGGCGAGCCAAGGGTGGGCCTGTGCGGAGCTTCAACCCAACAACTTGGACTTCCATGATCAGCCCCCTCCCGATGGCACAGAACGAGTTTACCTCTTCAACAACATTTTCAAGGGCTACCAGGTGGCCTATCTCGACTTCGAGAGGCTTTCGGATTTCATCGGAGACGGCGACCCCTATCACTTCACCCGAGCGGACACGGACGACTACAATCTCATTCACAACTGCTTCGTGTATGACACAGTCCCTCTAGGCCCCCACATCATCAGAAGTGATCCTCTCTTCGCCAACGATGACATCACTGGTTTGGATGCCCATCTCCAAGGGGGAAGCCCAGCTATAGGTCAGGGGATGCCCATTGGGAGCCTCGGTGGGTTGGTCCCAGGAGACGACATTGAGGGGCTCACACGCTCCGATCCACCAGATCTGGGTGCTTATCAGTACGGAGGGGTTACCACCTGCAGGCTATCATGCTCGGCTACGGTCCCAGCTTCGGCTCAGGTGGATACCCCGGTGAACTTCACTGGCAGGGCAACCCCTTCCAGCGCTTGCTCCGGGACTGTAACTTACGATTGGGACTTTGGCGATGGCTCAGCCCATTCTGACAGGGAAAATGTCACCCACACCTATAACCAAACGGGCACCTTTAGCTGGCGTTTCTCAGCTGAAGTGGACTCAGTCTCCTGCAGCAGGGCCGGGTACATAACCATAAGGCCCCCCATAGTTCCACCCACGATCACATCCATCACCCAGGCAAAGAAGCCGTACCGAATCCTAATAAATGGCGCCAACTTCCAGGAAGGTGTGCAAGTCTTCCTAGGCGAGGATACAAATCCATGGGGTCAGACGATGAGGGAGAGCGACTCTCTCATCGTGCTGAGAGGAGGACGAGCCCTCAAGGCCCACTTCCCTAGAAGGCAACCCGTGAGGGTTCTGGTTCGAAATCCAGATGGAGGCGAGGGCGTAAATTTCTTCCCGAGACCTTAACGCTATTGACCAGGGATCGTGGGGCCGCCCTGGGAACCTAAGGAGCTAGTCGGATCGAGGGAGAGGTGCGTCCTCAAAGGGACCCATCCGGGAGCCAAGGGGTAATAGAGGCGGCCTCGCAGGATGGCCAGCAGCTCCTATGAATCCAAATTCACCCCCACCCCCCCCTGCCAGCCCTGCCTTTGAAAGTTAGGCGGTGGGTCTGGGCTCCGGCGTTGACCCCCCAGATTCACCCTAACTATATTACGCGGGGATTCAGGAGGAGATTTTCCCAAAAAGGAGGGCGACCATGAGGAGGAAGCTTGGACTTAGACTTTGCGAGGCTGCGCTAGTTTGTTTTTTCTTGATTTCCTTTCTGCTCTTACCTCTTGCCTCGGCGGACACAAAGAGGCTCCTTCAGGCCATAGATGAGGCTTCCTCTTCTTGCAAGGCCGTTTCTGAGAAGATCTTTGAATTCAAGGAATTAGGCGGACAGGAGTTCAAGAGCTCGGCGCTGCTCAAGGAGGAACTCACAAAGCTTGGATTCAACGTGAAAGGGGACCTCTCGGTCCCGGCGGACCTCGTCCAGGGTGGAATTGCCAAGACAGCCTTCAAGGCGGAGATAATGGGCAAAGGGCCTGGCCCCACAATAACCATCATGTTGGAGTATGATGCGCTCAAAAACGGCCATGCCTGCGGTCACAACCTCATTGCAGGCTCAGGTTTGCTTGCTGCTGCGGGCCTGGCAAAGCTGATGAAGGAATTGCCGGGAAGGCTGCTTGTCATAGGCACACCGGACGAGGAAAGAGGGTCTCTTGGAGGAGGGAAGATAGCCCTTTTGGAGGGAGGCCACTTCGAGGGGACCGATGCTGTGCTCATAACCCATGGAGCTGACAGATGGAGCGTTGACCAGAGGCTGCTGGCCATGAAGAGGGCCACATTCACCTTCAAAGGCAAGGCCGCACATGCCGCCGCAGCGCCGCACAAGGGGATAAGCGCCCTTGATGCAGTGATCCTGACATTCAACGCCACAGACATGCTCAGGGAACACGTGAGACAGGATGTTCGAATCCATGGCATAGTGAAAAAGGGTGGAGATGCAGTCAACATTGTCCCCGAGTTGGCAGAGGCTGAGTTTGCGGTGAGGGCCTTGGACACGGCCACCATGGAGCAAGCTTATGCAAGGGTGGTCAACTGTGCTAAAGCCGCGGAGCTGGCCACAGGGGCCATCCTCGAATTCAAGGAGCCCAGAACCGCTTTGAAGGCTCCGGTGGTCGTCCCCGAGTTCGTGGACATAGTGGCTGCCCAGATGCAAAGCATAGGGATTCCCAAGGAACAGATCCTGGATTTCTCGGAGTTCGCTTCATCGGACTTGGGCAATGTGGGTTACTTTTTTCCCACGGTGAATGTCTGGTTCAAGGTGGCACCCATGGGGACAGCACTTCATTCAGACGCCTTCAGAGAGGCTGCAGGATCCGAAGAAGGCTGGAAAGGGGCAGTAATGGCGGCCAAGGTGGTGGCCCTGAGCGCATATGATCTGCTGACCCACCCCGAAAAAGTCGAGAAGATCAAGGCTCGTTTCAAGGAGCTCAAAGAAAAGGAAGGGAAGTGAAGACAGCCCAAACAGGCACTCCCTAAAGCCCTTGGGACTCACCCAAAAGCAGTATGACCGAAAAAGGGTGAAGACCATCTCGAGGGCCGAAAGGGGCTCGGTTTCTTGGAAGCCGAGTCCTATGTTGCCTGAGAAGGCGTGACCATATTTGGAACATGAAGACCCTGGAGAGGGGCCCGTGAATCCCGGAGCGATTGTGCGCTGCCGAAACCGCGACTGGGTTTTGCTCCCAAGTAATCGGGATGTTTTCCTCCTGCGGCTGCTGGCGGGGGCCACAGAGGAAGTTTGGGCCATTTACCGTGGAGTGAAAAACCCTGTGGGCTAGACCCTGCCCGAAGAGAGATTCAAGCCTTCGTCTCTTCCACCACTGTCCATCCAGGATGTGAGCCATGCTGCGAGCGCACATCTCCTCTGGCAGGCTGCGCGATTTGCCCTACGGGAAGACGCCTTTCCGCTGCGGTCCTTGGGACGCATCTCCATCTGGCCGTCTCCCGTTGATTGACTCGCTCATTGCCGCCGCAGCCGCCGAGAGAGAGGCCGTCCTTGTTCATCGCGATCAGCATCTGAGCGTCGCTCAACCTGAGGTCCTTCAAGGGCGGATTTGACCCCCAGGCCTTGAGGAGCGAGATGGCCAAGTTTACTTGCGTCTTCCACTGCGTGCGCATAGAAGGTGGGCTTTTCGGTCCGGATTTGCTGGATGCCTCGGCTTGCGCGGATCTGACCGGCCAAAAGTCGGCTGATTTTGGCTTAGCCGACAGGTACGTGAGGATCTGCGCGAGGAGGTGGAAGAATGTTTGACCCCGCTGGCCAAGGGCTTCTTGAGCCACCCGATCAGCCAGGACCTGCGCGAATGGGTGGGAAACGAAAACGCTTTGCCGCTCTGTCGCCAACTGCTGCCCTTGGTCCATGGCTTCCTCTTTTGGTGGCCCAAGAGTGCTGATTGATGGGGGAGAATCGGTCCTAGCTGGAGTACTACCGCACCAGCCGTCTGCGCGGCCTGTAAACCTGCTACCTGTGGAAGGCCTCCTTCTTCCAACCCCTCTCCCCATTCAGGTGGACCGTATCCACCCGCGTCTTCCTCCGCGCCGGACTAGACGCCTAATGTGCCCGGCTCTACGGCCTTACTCGTAAGCAACTGTGCTGCATCATCGATTCCGCTGACCTGACCGAACGCGAATTGGCAGACATCCTGGACACGTGGGAGGAGGTCAGCGACCCGCTCGACCCGGCTGATTACCCGGCCCGCATCGCTGCCAGCACGTTCCCCGGCAAAATCTTCCCCGTGCTGAAGGAGAAGGAACTCCCTCAATACGGCGAATACCGTACCCGGCGGCTGGCCTTGGAGGCATCCCTGATTCACCCGTGAAAGGGACTGAGAGACCTCGTTGGTCCTGTGGTTACAGGATGATAGAATGCCTTGTGGCAATAGGATTCTATCACCAACGAGGTGAAGGGATTATGGCACAAGGAGAGCTTCGATTCCAGTATGAAGAGGAGAGGCGTGAATCTGGGATGACGGCCTTTGGGGGGTTGCCTGTGTTTTTGGATTTAGAGCAGGTGATGAAGGTGAGCGGGGTGGAACAGAGCCATGTGGGGGTTGGCAAGGGAGGGCAGGGTTGGACCGATGCTCAAATGGGGAGTGTGTGGACAATTTGAGGGTTATGGAGGGGGATGAGGGTGGACTTGGCAGGGGTCCCGTTGCCCTCAGGGATATTTGGGCAAAATGCGGCTTGGTGGTGGATTATGGGTGCAAGAAGGGCTTGACATGAATATGTGGGAGAAAGTATATTCGATTGAGACGCGGTCTCAATTGCGCCCTTGGGGAATCGTGAGTGACTGCTAAGGATATATCTCGTTTCCGAGATTACCTGAAGGAGCGGGGCTTCAAGTGGACTCCGCAGAGGGAGAAAATCCTGAAGGAGGCGTTGATCCTGGAGGGCCACTTCGAGGCTGACGAGTTAGTCTATCGTCTGAGGAGGAAAGGGATTCGAGTATCAAAAGCGACCGTGTATCGGACCCTTCCGCTTCTGGTAAAGGCGGGCTTCATCAAGGAGGTCATCCATGGTGAGAAGCATCTCCATTACGAGCATGTGCGCGGAGATAGTCGCCACGATCACCTCATTTGTCTCAGATGTGGGAAAATCATAGAGTTCGAGGACGAAGCCATGAGAGAGATACAGGAAAGAATATGCCGGGAAAGGAACTTCCGACCTGAGAAAGTGCTCGTCGAGATCTATGGGTATTGCGAAGGGTGTAGGTGATTTTTTTGGGATTCAATTGAGACTGAGTCTCAATCTTTAGAAAGCAGAAGCGGGATGGGCTCGGCTGTTCACATACTGGAGCGGTTGGACTGGAGGGAGCGCCGGACGGAGCAGGCTCACATCTTGGAAAAGGAGAAAAAGAGGATCGCTTTGGTGGGAAGCCCCAACGTGGGAAAGAGCGTTCTGTTCCATAGGCTCACTGGGACATATGTTACGGTCTCCAACTACCCAGGCACCACCGTCGAAGTGTACAGGGCCAGGGGCACAATCGGAGAGGAAGGCTTCGAGTTCATAGACACCCCGGGGATGTACTCCTTGCTCCCCATCACTGAGGAGGAGAAGGTGGCCCGATCGATCCTGCTGCGAGAGAGCCCTGATCTGATACTCCACGTGGTGGATGCCAAGAATCTGGAACGCATGCTTCCCCTCACGCTCCAGCTTCTGGAGACCGGGCTTCCTTTGATCCTCGTACTGAACATGATGGACGAGGCAGAGAGGCTAGGTGTCCGATTCGATCTCTCCGCACTGAGAAAGAATTTAAGGATTCCTGTGATCGCCACAGTCTCTACCACCGGCCAGGGCATAGAGGAGCTGAAAAGGGCTATTCTTGAGGCACCCAGAGGTTCGCATCCTTCTCATGTGCACTACGAGGGGCCCCTTGAGGAGCTGCTGGGCCGCGTGGAGGCCATGCTCGAGGGGGCTTACCCCATCTCCCGGAGAAGCCTGGCCGCCCTGCTCCTTCAGGGCGACCATGAGGCCACGGCCCTTGTGGTCCAAAGGGAGAGAGACTTCCCCCAGATCGCCTCCCTGCTTGAGGGTCTCAAGGGCCGCTTTCCCCATCCCATCTCCTATGAGCTGGCTTTGGCAAGGCAGCAGCTTGCATCGCGGCTTGTTCGAGAGGCCGCTCGATTCTCTCCAGGGGTGGGACAGGGTTGGGTGGAGTGGCTCAGCCGGAGGATGATCTCCCCCTGGACAGGGATACCCATTCTCCTGGCGGTTCTGTACTACGGAGTCTACTGGTTCGTGGGGGACTTCGGGGCAGGTGTGCTGGTGGATTTCCTGGAAGGGACGCTCTTCGAGGAGAACATCAATCCCTGGGTCACAGACCTGGTGATATCGGTCCTTCCATGGAAGCCCTTGCAGGATCTCCTGGTCGGTGAGTACGGCGTGATCACCCTTGGGGTTCGGTACGCGGTTGCCCTCATACTGCCCATTGTGGCAACCTTTTTCCTCGTCTTCTCCCTCCTGGAGGACACGGGGTACCTGCCCAGGCTGTCCCTGTTAATGGATCGGTTGTTCAAGGCCATCGGGCTTACGGGCAGGGCCGTGATTCCCATGGTCCTGGGCTTGGGCTGCGATACCATGGCCACCCTGGTGACCAGGACCCTCCCAAGCCTCCGTGAGCGGGTGATCGCCACCCTTCTCCTCGCCCTCGCCGTGCCATGTTCGGCTCAACTGGGCGTGATCCTGGCCCTGTTCGAGGGAAGCGTCACCGGGCTATGGATCTGGCTGGGGGTGGTCGGGTTCGTCTTTCTCCTCGTCGGGTTTCTCTCCAGCAAGGTCATGCCCGGTGAAAGGCCCTCTTTCTACATGGAGATTCCCCCTCTGCGCCTTCCAAGGGCCGCCAACGTGCTGGTCAAGACATACAGCCGCGTGCATTGGTACTTCAAGGAGATCTTCCCCATGTTCATCCTGGCCAGCATCTTCATCTGGATGGGCCAGATCACGGGGCTTTTCGGCCTGGCTGTGAGCGCCTTGGAGCATCCCGTCAGGCTAATGGGTCTTCCCGACCAAGCTGCAGTGGCATTTCTCTTTGGTTTCTTCAGAAGGGACTACGGCGCCGCAGGTTTTTACGACATGAAGCAGATGGGGCTCCTGGGGGAGGTGCAACTGGTGGTCGCTGCGGTAACCCTGACCCTGTTCGTGCCCTGTGTGGCCCAGTTCCTCATAAATGTCAAGGAGAGGGGGGCAAGGGTAGGGATCGGACTCTCTCTTTTTGTCCTGATCTTCTCTTTCGGGACGGGATACACGGTCAACGTGATTTTGAGATCCCTGGGGGTGGGCCAATGAGATGTCCTTTTTGCGAAAGAGAGTTCGAGGAGGAACAGGCCCGGAAGGGATGCACCGTCTGCCCCTTCGCAAAGGGTTGTCAGATGCTCCGCTGTCCCCACTGCGGATACGAGATGCCCCGGGAGCCTGACTGGATCAAACGCTTGAAATCATGGAGGAGGAAATGAAACTCACAGAACGGGACAAAAAAATACTCGAGACCATGGGAGTGGGTGTCGTGGAGAAGGAAAAGGCGAATGTCCCACTGGGCCTGGCCGAAAGAGAGGTCTCGCAGTTCGTCTGCCCGCTGAAAGAGCTCGAGGCGAATGAGAGAGGGACCATAGCCTATCTGGCCACCGAGGACGAGGGACGCCTCCGAAAGCTCATGGCCATGGGAGCCATGCCCGGCCTCAAGATCACCATGATCCAAAAGTTCCCCTCCTATGTCTTCAAGGTTGGGGAAACTCAGTTCGCCATTGATGAGGAGATGGCGGAAGGTATCTACGTGCGCTTGGAGAGGTGAGGAGGTTGAAGATGAGGCTGAGTCCGGTCGTGGAAAGAACGCGTCTCTGTGCATGTGGGATTCCCGGCATCGTTCGAGACATGGGGATGTTCCTTCTTGCCCAGGTATTGGTG
>Ga0315298_1009324_pt1 | contig 12180 bp, 3 predicted proteins | sample WHS_1_MG_FD_203077 | JGI IMG/M metagenome (GOLD analysis project Ga0315298, IMG submission 203077) | Extremophilic microbial mat communities from Washburn Hot Springs, YNP, Wyoming, USA - WHS_1_MG | ecosystem: Environmental > Aquatic > Thermal springs > Hot (42-90C) | place: USA: Wyoming... | reverse complement strand
GGTCACGGCGAGAAAGGGCTTGTCCGTCGGAAGGGTGCTCTCCCAACCGGTTACCAGCCACTCCTTCAGCGGAGAAAGGTCTTGGCTGAGCCTCTGGACCCGGCGGTTCCAGGTATCGGCGACCAGCAGCGTACCATCGGGCGCCACTGCCAACCCAACCGGCTCGTTGAACTGGCCTTTGCCTGCGCCACGCTGGCCAGTGATAGCCACCAGATTGCCGTTGGCATCGAATTTTTGGATCCGGTGGTTGCCTGTATCAGCGACGTACACGTATCCCGCCTGATCGACCGCGATACCTCGTGGCCCGTAGAATTTGCCTTTCTCCGCGCTGCCCGACCCATTGGCAAAGCCACCCCAACTGGCCAGGAAATTGCCGTCGGCATCAAATTTCTGGATTCTGTGGTTCCAGGTATCGCCGACGTAGACGTTTCCCGCACGGTCGACAGCTATCCCCCAGGGTTCGTTGAACTGTCCTTCCGCCTGACCGGTCTCCCCCCAAGAAGTGATAAATCTCCCGTTGTCGCTGAACTTCTGAACTCGATTGTTGCCAGAATCTAGCACGTACACACTCCCATCAGGCCCAACAGCCACGCCTTTGGGATTCTGGAACTGTCCCGCGTCTGTACCTTTGGATCCCCACACTTCGGCGCCAGTGATGGCTTTGGTGGCTGAAGCACTCGCTGAAGTTGAAGACACCGCTGTCTGAGAAACTCCGGTGCTGGATAGTGCGAGGGGACCCTCCACCAGGTCTTTGCGTATATACAGCGAGAAATCCGTCGAACCGAGCGGGTTGAAGGTCTGACGATACATAAAGTAGTTCCACAGTTTGGTACGCGTGGTCTGGTCGAAGATAGCCTTCAGAATGCCGTCAGGAGTGATGCCTCGATAATCCTCGGGAAACCACCAGCGAAGCTTGTAGCGCTGGCCGATGTAGTTGCTCAGCGCTGGCTTCACTTTCGAATCGTGATCGCTTTCGAATCCCACCAGCACTACCGGCGCGTCGGCTGCCGGCATTCCCTGTCCATAGAAGTTTCGGTTGCGATAGTCGCGCAGATACCATTCGAACGGCCACGATACGTCGCTGTCGTAAGCGACCTTCAGATCCTTCCCTGTGCCCGTGCGGAAGCCCACTCTCTCGATTTCCTTCATTACCCGGCCCACGTCAGGAGAGGTCTGAGTGTAGACCATCATTTCCACCGGCACGTCTCCGTTGTAGTATGTTACCTGCCAGGCCGCTCGAATAGAAAGCGCCATCAAGCCCGCGAGGAAAATGCCCACCGCTATCTGTAGAGAATACGTTCTCCCCAGCTGCCGCCCTAACGCCACGGCGACAGCCAGGAGCCCGAGGAATATCAGCGCTATGGCGATCGTCTGCAGCGTCTGGCGCTGGATTTCTATAGGCTGCACAGCCATCTCACCCTCGTTGAGCCTGTTCCAAGACGCGGCTGCAACGAAGAAGAGCACCGTGAGACAGCCGACGTAGTAGAGCGTCTTCGAGCCCAGCTCACGCCTGGAGGCGATGGAGTCGACGAGCTTACCTATGGACATCGAGGCAAGAAGAATGAGAGGGAGCGCCATGTGCAGCATCAGCCACGGCATCTTTTCGGATGCCCAACCGTAAACCAGGAAAGAAGCCAGAGTCCAAAAGGTCAGAAATGCCGCGAACCGGTGCCGCTTCGCCAGGAAATAGACCATCGCTGCCAGCCCGAATATCACCGGGACGAACTCGTACAGAGGAATAAGCACCAGATAGTAGAACCAGGGCTGGCCACCCCGGGCGACTCCCTGCTGATCGAGCCAGTATTTCAGCGCGCCGACTGCACCGGTGGCAAATCCCTGGGGGTTGCTGAAAAGCGTCGTAAACAGGACGGTGAATATGCCCCAAAAGATCAAGGCACTCCAAAGCCAAACCCTCGGGTTCCACCGCAATCCTATTGCTGCTGAAATGGCGAAGAGTACGACGAACACCACACCTAGGAAACGGTATTCTTCAGCCGGCGGGATACTCAGCACGGGCATCAGCTTCAAGGCAAACGCCGTTGCCTGGGGCAGAGTGAACGTGCCGAAGATGATCAGGAGATCTGATGGCGGGGATAGGCGCGAGTTCCTGACCAGCAGCTTGAGCGGCTCGAATCCGGCAAGTATGAACAGGTAGGCCGCCAGAATCGCCGACGAGATGAAGGCAATCTCCTTGGTAGCGTACGACAGACTGAGTATGGCCGCCAGTAGGTAGAGATAGAGGTTGCGCCTGTTATCCAGGTATTTGAAGATCAGGATGACCAGGGCCAGTGTCCAGGTCGCCGAGTAAATGTCGTTTCGGATAAATCGTGAGAAATATAGGAAGGAAGGCGAAACGACGAGCAGAGCTGCTGCAACCAGAGCAGGAGTCCGACCGATTCGATCTCGAAGGAAGTAAGGAAGTCCGACGATCGCTGTCCCAAACAGAGCCGGTGCCAATCGCGCAGTAGCGTCGCTGACCCCGAACAACAAATAGATGAGCGCGTTGAGATGGAACAGAAAAGGACCGTGCATGAGCGGATCGTGCCTGTACCCACGGCCAATGTAGAGGTACCACGAGTAAGTGGCGTGCAAGCTCTCGTCGTGATGCAGCATGCGCGAGCCGAGGTCCCAAAGGCGCAATACCAGCGCCAACGCGATCAACGTGCCGTACGCTACCAACTCCCAATTCAACTGGCTGGGAATGGGCCATACTCTGTCGAGCGCACCTTGATTTCTCCGTTTAGCACCAACTTCTGTTTCCGACATCCTGCATCTGTCCCTAGAGCGTTATCGACTTCTGCCGTACTACCCCCAACCCTACCCTCCCCGTGAACGGGAGAGGGCGCGGTTCGTAGCCCCACGTTCCTCGTTAACGAGGGCCGGAGTTGGCATCCCTTCCCGTGGACCCTGAAAGGGAGCGTGGTACTGTGCTCACCTCGCGTGGGGCCTCTTTGACCATCGAACGACCATCGAACCATACCTTGGCTTGATGCCGTCGGGATAGCCATCGCCGCATCCCGCGCCGGGCCCCTCGGCCTACTACCTAACCCTGACGGCGGCGGTCCCGTATTCCACCGGCCCACCAGGCTCACGGTAGACTAACCACCTCCACAACGTGCCCAGGTCCAGCTCCCACGGTTTCCAGTAGGCCGAAACTATGTAGTGGGACAGGTATCGGCCATCTGCCTGCTGGCTGCCCTGCTGAGCTGTGCCTCCTGTCCACTTGCCGTCAGCGGCGATTACGATTCGCGAGTTGCCGCCTGGTTCGGCCCCGTACTCGACACCATCCAGGTGCCTGAGATACCAGGCCAGCGGGTACTTCAAGGAGCTATCCACAAACACGTCCTTTGCTCCGCGCGAGCCTCCAGCCACCTGCACCAAATCGGTAACGTCGGCAGCCAGCGTTCTGACATCCTGCACCGTTGCACCCTGCTCATACAGTTCAGCTGGGTTAGGCCCTTCAACGAAGTTGAGATTCGAGCCAACGTGCACGTAGGCCGCGAGGAGCAACCCCAACAGGCACAGGCTACCCAGCCGAATCGTCTCCGCAATTCCCCGCCATTGGGCAAAGCCCGCAACGGACAATGCTAACACAAGAGGTGGGACCAGAGCAACTTCCCACCGCATTCTCTCCTCCGGCAACGAAAAGAAGCTTAGCGAAAGCACGGTCAGCACGACGAGGGGAATCGTGAACGCGGCAAATATCCCAAGATGCCTGAACAAACGTTCCGCCTCCAGCCAGCCAAGCACCTCCCCTATACCTTCCCCGGCTAGCAGGATGCCTGGCACCAACACCTGCAGTATCAGCGAGGGAGACTTCTGCGGCCACAGGGAGTAGAAGATGAGTGAGACCACAGCCCACCAGACCAGAAACCAGGAGAAAAGCCCCATTGCCCGTCTAGAGTAGAACACGCGAGCGAAGGCGAACACGACGACAAGCGTCTCGTAAATTAGCATGATTTGAATATAATAGGCAGGAGAATAACCTGGCGAGCCGAGCAGTAGCGCCATCTGTGAGATCAGGGCTTCCTGAATTCCATGCAGGTTGGAGAGTACACCGGTAGCTACCAGCACTGCAACCGCTCCAAATACTAACACGGCCTTACGAATCACGGGAAGATCCAAGCCCAATGCGTACTGGACAGACCCTCCATCCATCGCCTCGTGGCCTGACCGCAGTGTCGGCAGTCGTCTCTTCCCTCCAAGCTTGCGGACAAACGAGAGAACACCAACAAACGAAACAAAAGTGACTAACCCGACAACGCCAGCGGGGCTGGCACATACGGCCACGCCAAGCGCAGCCGCGCATCCGTAAAGATAAACGCCAACACGGTCACCTAGCGCAGCATCTCGGTTTTGGCCTTGAATGTCATCTCCACTAGTTCCGTTGAGCACGGAAGGCTCTTGGGACCCGAACGCCGGGTAGGCGCCCTGATTCTGCGACAGGTGACGAAAGAAGAGAATCGTCGAGCTAAACAACGCCGCCGCAGCTATCATCTCCGATCCGACGGTTCGAGAGAAGAAGACCGCTGTCGGCGAAATCGCCAGAAGGAAGGCGCTGGCAATGGCCGCGCGGCGACCGACGTACGGTCGGCAGAAATAACAAAGCGCCACCAGAACAACTCCAGCCAGGGCAGGCAGAATACGAGCGCTGGCGTCGTTCGCGCCAAACAAAGCGAAGATCAGAGCGTTTCCGTAGGTTATGACCGGCCCGAACTCGACCGTTGAGGGAAGCCCTTGGAACAACGCCCACGACTGCAGGGCCACGGCAGCTTCGTCCGCACGTAGGGGCATCGACCCAAGGTTCCACACCCTCATAACGACAGCTAGGAGCACCAAGGCTACGAAGATGGCTTGATCGATGATCGCTCTACTTCTCATCCTCGCCCTCCCACCCGGATTCGGAAGATGGTCACCCCGCTGTTCTGGTATACGATGTCTCCCAGTAATGAGAACTTATCCAGCCACGCCGGGGAGGTGCTGGAGTATTTTTGCCTCTCAAGTGGCCCCACGTACACGTAGTCCACCCGGTAACGCTTCAAGAGTTCTGCCGCAATTGAACCGTCGGTCGTCTCGTATATTCTGTCGACATCGGCTTTCCTCTTAGCAGTTTCTTCTCCCGATCCCCTCCACTGAACTTCGTGGCCATCCCAGCCCAGCACTGTTGGCAGTCCAGTGGTGGCTGAAACTCGCCCATACTCGCTGTATGACCCCCCGACGGCCTCGAGTATCACCGCCATCCCGCGAACGTTTTGTTCCAGCCACTTCATCGCATCGTAGTCATCACGCTGGGTCCTGGCCATATACGCTGTTCCGTCCAGTTGCAACTCGCCATTCCCCTCTGCCATTCGTGAGGATATGGCAGCAACAGGATAAGCAAACGTCATCACGACCAGGATCAAGCCGATAGCGAAACTCGCCCGGGCTACCATGGCCAGGATACGTCGCTCGCCGGACGTTCGCGAGGGAGACACGAGGGGGCGTGTCTCCGTATCATCTCGCCTCCGGCTTGTCGCCCACGAGTTTAGGAAGTAGTATACCACGTACGCTCCTGCGACGCTTATCAGCAACCATGCCTGGTAGTAGACTTTGAACACCGTGTTCATCCTGTTGCCAAACAAATCGCGAACGAATAGCACCTCCGTGCCCAGCAGAAGAAACGCGCCGAGCATTATCAGGGAGATCACGAATCCAGCCACCATCCGGCGATGGCTTACCGAATCTGTTTCAGATTCCACCACCGCTTGCAGGGCGAAGTAGCCAGCCACCAGCATCGCCAAGAGCAGCAAAATCACCCACACCCTGAAGACAAGAAGGATAACCAAGAGGCCGCAGACGATCACGAGTGCATAGGTTGGAAGCTCACTGCCCGCAGCACGTCGGATACTTGGCAAGTGAGAAAGGACGAAAGCGCCGGACAGAAAGATGAACGGGGCCCAGAGGATAAGGAAATGGTGCATCTTGCTCTGCACCAGCACGATGCCGATGCCCGAAGCCTGCGAATGGAATCCAACATAGAAGGGCAAATAGAGCGCGACACTGGCGACGACTAGTAGCACCAGAAAAAGCGCTGGTTCCTTTAACGTACTCCACTCCAACCGCGAGGATGCCAGGGCCCCCTTTAGACCGAAGGATCCGGCCAGCAAAAGCGCAAAGGTCGGCATATCCCAGCTATTCAAGAAACCAAGTCCGCCAACAATCAGAGAGAAACCCAAGAAGTCCCAGGGATTTTTGCGCAGCGATTCCAGGCGTAGCTCGGACCGGGAGAGGAGCAAGCTCAAGCCCAGACCCACCACAACCAGGGTGAACGGAAGCGCGAGAACGTGCGGATGCAGATCGCCCAGGAAGAAACTGAAGAACGGAAACTCGTTTATCGTGTAGTCGCGAGCGACGTGGGAAACCGGGTCGTAGTCGGAGATCACCCGCGAGGCGCGGAACCACCACATCCAATCCGAGGGATACCAGTACTGGCTCACGTAGGGTTTATCTAGATTCTGAATGCCCACCCAGTTCCAGAACGATGGAGAGAGCCAACTTCGCGCGTAGATTATTTCCAGGACTCCCTCCAAATTGCCCATGACGGCGGTAAAGAGGGCGCCTATCGCGCCACACCAAATGGGTCCGAATTTGATCCCAGCCGGTTGCCGGTGCCGGATCTCAATTCCTTGCGGTTGGGACTCGCCAGTTGTCCACTCAGGTGATGGATGCGTCTCGTCCTGACTCTCTTCGGTCGAGCTACCGTCGGCTGCCCTCGCCAAGTTGTAAGCTATACCGAATGCGCCGGTCACCGTGAGCGCAAACAGGAGAGCAATGGCCAGATTGAAGGTCGTGCTTGAGGGAAGCGCAGTTATCTTGGTAAGCATACCCACTATGACGTAGCCGAAGTAGTAGTAGCTGATAGAATTGCCCGAGAGCCAGGGATCGATCGGGGGGAAAGCGTCGCTGCGCAGGACACCGTTTAGGAAAGCGAACTCCATCGGCTTTTCCGTGGCAGCAATGTTCGGCCCAAGAGCCCTCATCAGCGCCCATAGTGAGAGGGCACCAGCAAACAGCAATTCTACCAGAATCAGCGTTCGCCTCTGGCTACGCCAGAGGCTGACGAGTGTGTCTTTCGCTCCGGGGACCAGTAGCCAGGATAATAAGCTGGCAACCAGAATGACCGCAATTATCGACGCGCGGTTGTTGTCCAGAAAGCCAAAAGAGGAGAGGAGCCAGAAAAAGTAGGCTGGAAAGAGCAGCCCCAGAGTCTTGGCCAAAGAGTAGCCCCGATCGGGGAGGCCGCGTAAGAGCCGCACCGTCAACGGGTAGAAAAGCGCTGCTAAAACCTGTACCGTCACCCACCAGGCGATTACGTCTCGCAAATCCTATCCTTTCACCCGATAGATTCTCACCCGATCGTGGTCGTAAACGACATCCAGAAAGTCTCCCACCATGTCCTCGAACCTGTCAAGCGAAGCCTGGGAGTAGTATGCGCGTTCAAGCTCACCCACATAGATGTATTTAACCCGATATTCCTTGAGCAGAGCAACCCGTTTTTCGAGTGATGGATCGGTGTACATCGTCTTTACGTCGGTGGCGCGCTGGTCCACCTGAGCCTGGTATATGCCACGCTGCTGCTTCTGATGCCAATCCCAGCCCAGCACGGTAGGCAAACCGGTGTATATCGAGATTCGCGAACCCCATCGGTAGATCGGAGTCTGAGCCTCCAGGATCACCGGCGAGCCCTCGATATTGTCCTGAATCCACCTGATGGCCTGGAAATCGCTTGCCAGCGGAATCGTTTGGTTCTGGTCGTGGTACTCGGCCCCCTTCATATAGGCAGTGCCGTCGAGCGTCAGGGGAACGTTGCGATCGAACCTATCCTCGAGGCGAGCTTTCGTTGCCACCACCGGGTAAACTGTAGCCGCCAGCGTGAACAAGGCGAGAACCGCGATCGCCACGAGCCTTAAGGCCCTGAGGGGGGAAGAACCGAGGCGTCTCAGCATCAGTGGGAGGGCGACAGCGGAGGCGATACTCCAGAGCACCCAGACCTGCAGATAGAACTTGAACACCGTATTCATTCTTCCGACATCGCCCTTGATGGCGAAGAACTCGACCCCCACGCTCAAGGCGACCCCCGCTCCCAGAAGCACTAGCAAGAATCGCTCGTGCACGGTCTGGCGCTTCACCAGCGCGACTAATAAAGCCACCAACAGTGCGAAAAGAGCGGCTATCAAGTGCAGCCCCATCCACGCAAGTGTCACGGCGAAGGCGATGACCAAGGCCAATTCATACAACTCTCCCAATGCCGACGCGACGCTCCGTTGCTCGCGCGGCACGGAAATACCAATCGAACTACTGCCTTCTCCTGATGGCCCGCCCTCGACGGGCTGGCCTCGGAGCGTTCTGGACTTGTTCTGCCTGGCAAGCGCCTTCCAGGCCAAAAAAGGAACCAGTATGAGCAAGAACAGGCCGTGGACGATTACGTAGTTGTCCAGCGGGGTCTTATCTGGGAAGGGTTCGACGCCAGTGTAGAACGACCTAAAGCTCTGGTGAAAAGGTAGGTAGAGCACGTAGGCCAGCACTACGACGATAGCAATTCGGGTGAGCGCGACAGCGATTCCGAAGAAAGAGGGGCGTCGCACGAAAATGGGCAGGACCAACGCCGAGGTCACGATTATGGCGTAGGTCGGGAAATCCCACGAGTTCGTGACGAAAAGCCCACCGAGGACCAAGCCCGCCAGAAGCAATGTTGGTGCACTCCCAACCAGAGCGCGGATGTACGCCACGAATCGCTCTCTCTGCTGGAGTGAGGTAGGCCGCGTGAGTCTTGAGAAGGGCCGTTCCCCCACCCCTGGCCCCTCCATCTCCGAAGTGGCAAGAGGGTTTCCTAGCCCAGCCAATTCGCCCTCTTCCCTTGAGAGATGGTTGGGGTGAGGACTCAAGTCCAAAAGACACAGCGCCACCCCAAGTGCCAGCAGTGTCAAAGGCAGCGCAATCATGTGGGCGTGTAGGTCCGCGTAAAGGAAGGTGAAGAAAGGAAATTCGTTTATAGTGTTCGCGATTACCCTGGTGGAAGACCAGAACCAGTCGGAAGGGATGTCAAACCGCTGTGCTCCGGTCAAAACCTGCCAGAAGCCCTGGGGCGCGAAGACGATTCTCAAGGGCAGGGTGAGTTTCTCGACTGAGGCTGCCCCTCCCAGTCTGGTCAGTTGATCGATTATCTTGATTGCCCCATCAAGGTTTCCAAGAACGGCAGTCAGCAGAGCGGCGAGAATGCCTGAAAGCGCCGGCGCACGGCTTTTAGTCCCAGACAGAAGCCGGTGCGCCAGGCTGTGTCCCACGGAAAAGGCACCGGCGACGGTCATGGCAAAGAGCAGTGGCACTGCCAGGTTGAACGCCGTGGTCGGTAGAATACCGGTGAGCTTTATCAGCGAGGCTACGATCACATAACCGAAGTAATAGTAGTTCATGTAGCCCCCAGCGAACCAGGGATCGTAGGGGGGGAAACTAGTACTCTTCAACGTGGCCATCAAGTAGGCAAGATCCATAGGCTTCTCGCCCCCCCGGTAGGGATGCCACAGGTCGGGATTAGCCATCCGGATAAACATGAATGTCACGAAGGCCAGCCAGAACACTAACTCTCCTCCTATAAGCAAAGGCAGGTGTCTCCGCACAAAGGGAAGGATCTCTCGAAACTTGAAAGCGAAAACCACTAGGCCTAGAACGACAACTACAACAGCTGCGGCGAGCACCGTGGTTCGGTCGTTCTCCATCAGTCCCCAACTCACTGAGATCCAGGACAGCCACGCCAGCAGCAATATGCCAAGCGTCTTGCCCAACAAGTATCCGCGATCTCGCAGCCCGGGTAGCAGTACATAGGCAATCGGCAAAGCGGCAAGACCCAGCAGTTCCACTGCCAACACCCATATGAGAATAGGGAACCGGTTGGCGAGATCGGACCGGTTGAACAAGGTCGAAAAAGTTCCGCCCTCAACCATCTTTGCCTGCTGCTCAGGGGTCAACATCAATTGAGCGCCTGCCGCCACGCCTCCAGCCTTGAGCGCGTCCATCAACTCTTGTCTTAGGTCTGCCACTGGAATCTGGCTGTGCTTCTTGAACACTAGAACCTTTGGATGATCGTACACCGTGAAGCTTTCATCGGCTCGCCCCAGGTTGAGGCTTAGGGGCGATGGTCGGAACGTAGCTAGCGCGCCGGGCGCGGGAAGACCGGGGTCCGCGAAAGTGTCGTCGACGAAGCTCACTCCCAGCAGGTTAGGGTATGAGGTGAAGAAGCTTTCCAGTTGAAAACCCAGCTGGCCGGAAAACAGCAGATGATAGTATTCCGACGTGACAGGGTATCTGTCAGGCAATCGGGGGATGGTACCATACAGCCGGTTGCTGAAGAAAACGATGTAATCAGACGAGGATAACACCTGGGCTATGTGATCTACCTTGGCTTCGCCGTCCGGATCGTACAGGTTCAGAGTCCGCATCTTATACCCCTGAGAGCCGGGCGAAAACGAAGTGTTTCCGAGAATCAGAGGTACTGGCATTCCTTCTTCCCAGTGCTCGGTGGCAATCGAAGAATTCGGAGGAACGTTTTCGTAGATCCACTGCGAGGCTTCAACCGCCGTGTGCGGGGCCGAGTACAGGTTTACATATGAAAGCGCGTAGAAACCTGTTGACGCCAAGACCAGGCCAACTGCCAGGCGGGCTAGGAAGGTCCAACGCCCAGCGCGCTCGATGACGAAAACCGCTGCCAGCGCCGCCAGTACGCAAAGGAAAGGTAGGAGGGGAAGCATATAGCGGAGGAACTTGGCGTGAAAGCTTCCGGTGATGGCGAAGTAGGGCACCATCCAGGACATCAGCAGTAGATCGACCCTCCGAGGGCTAAACGGAATCCTGGCTAAGGCCAGCGCCCACCCACCGAAGGCCAAGATTCCCAAGGGCAGTCCCATCCCCCAGATGGCTACATTCGCGATGAAGTACAGATAGGGCGCACGATTGACATACTGTCGGGTGTAGGGCAAATCGGCCAGCCCGCGGGCCATTTCGCTCTGAGCCAGTATATCGCGTTTGAACGCCTCGAAATCGATCACGACGTAGGGCTGGGTGATTACGAATACCGCTGCCAGGGCCAGGAGAGTTGCCAGCAAGAGCAGCATACTACTGACCACCTCTCGGTGAGCGGGCATCCGCAACTGCCAGTCCCGTTCCAGTTGTCCCCCATCCCCGATCGTTTTCATCTCTTCCGCTGAAGCACCAGCCACGGGCTCCTGCCGCTTCAGTTCGTCGGCAGTTGGGACAAAAAACAAGTGCAGCCCGTGGGCGGCCAGAACTGTTAGCAAAATCGGCATGGCGCTAATCTTGCTGGAGAGCGCCAGCCCGACGAACAGGCCGAGCGCCAGCGAATTGCCCGGAGTTGGTCGTCGGAGCACACTGAGAGCGCAGAGGATCGAAACCACAATAAAGAAGGTAAGCAACGTGTCCGAGGCGTAGAAGTGAGAAAGCTGGATGTTTAGAACGCTCAACGCGACGAACGCTGCAGCAAGGATGCCAACGCGACGGCTATAAGCCTTTGCCGCCAGAACGTAGGTCACTACGACTGTTCCGGTGTCGAATATGGCAGAGAGTATTCTGCCAACGTGGCTCAACCCATCGAAGTCGGGACGCAACGCGCCAGTTACTTGTTGGGTAAAGGTGGTAACAAGCGCGAGGAGATGAGTGATGGCGGCCACCAGGTAGAAGACGAACGAGCCGTAAACAAAGGATTTAGGGTTCAGTGGGCTGTTGACGTCGGTGAGCGACGCCAGAGTCAGGCTCTGGGGGAGGGAGAGGTCGTGTGAAACCATCAGAATATGGCGCTCGTCGGGATGGAACAGGTGCCCACCGTCCCAGTTCAACCCGTACACTCGCAATATTAAGGCTGCCCCCACCAGCAGCAGCACAATCCACTTACTGGTTATCCTCGAAGTAATCACGCCACCACTCGCACCCAGTTGCCAGCGATTGTAGCACCAGGCAGTGGTTGTTGACAATCTATTGAGGGCATTGACAGTCCGCCCAGATGTTTGCGCGCTCCACGACTTCCATGTTAAACTGGATAGGTCTTAAGAGCAAGGCGAGTTACCAGTGAAGATACACAGACTGATTCTCCCAACTCCTCAACAAGGGGGACCCGTCAACGTTTACGTCGTG
>Ga0315298_1009323_pt1 | contig 12181 bp, 10 predicted proteins | sample WHS_1_MG_FD_203077 | JGI IMG/M metagenome (GOLD analysis project Ga0315298, IMG submission 203077) | Extremophilic microbial mat communities from Washburn Hot Springs, YNP, Wyoming, USA - WHS_1_MG | ecosystem: Environmental > Aquatic > Thermal springs > Hot (42-90C) | place: USA: Wyoming... | reverse complement strand
GAGCGGAGCAACAATGCGCGTCATGATGTCAATAACGTGAGCATCGTCCCGAAAGCGAATGTCAGTGTGCTCGAGTGCCCCGTCGCGTTCTACCCAGACATCGTCGGCCGCGTTGACCATGATCTCCGATACCGATGGATCGGTGAGCAGCGGCTCGAGCGGGCCGAAGCCGACAATCTCGCTTAGACAAATCCGCACCAGCCGCTCGCGCGTCAAATTGCCGACGATAATGTTCTCCTCGACTATCAGCCGATCGATGACCTCGCCAAGCTTGGCCCGCTGAGCGATGTCAGCCCGCGCCGCATCGAGCAACGATGGCTGATCCGCCAGCAGCCGCGTCCGGATGGCGGCTACGATCTCGTCCTGTTCAGCGACCGTCTGGCTGATGGCATCGCTGGCCGGTTCCTCTTGTTGCCGGAGCCGCGCCCATAGCCCGCGCTGCATCGGATCAACCCCTTTTCCGCCACCACGAGCCGCCCATTTTTGAAGCGCTTGGCCGCCCGAGAGCAGGCGCGATCGAGCCCGCCAACTGCCAAAGCGCCTGTGCAATGGCGTGGTTGGGGCGCGAGATGGTCAAGGGAACTCCGGCAAAAGCAGCGGCATCAAAGCTGCGCGGGTCATCCGGGATGGTACACGGCGCCGGAAGGCCGAGGAAGGCCTCGGCGCGCGCGGGATCCATGGTTGCGTCGGCCCGGACGCGGTTCAACACCAGTCGAACTCGCTCGGATACTTTGATGTTCAAGCGTTTGAGCGTATTCAAGAAAAGGCGCGTGTTCTTCAGCGCGGCAGCATCGAGGGTTGACACGAGAATCACTGCGCTCGCCTGGTCTATGCAGTGGTAGAGCACATCGGCGGTCGGATCGCTGGCCAGATCGAGGATGACGATGTCGTAATGCTTGCGCAGTCCGGCGATCAGGGCTTCAAGCTGCGGCTGGGTTACCTTCTCGGCATCTTCCGGCTTGGTCACGCCGGGGAGGACATGCAACCCGAAATTGGCGCAGCGGGGCAGGTCTGCCAGCAACTCAGGGCGATCGATGGCGTCCATCAGCGTGCTACCCTCCGGCAGCTCCAGTTGAACTGCGACATCGCTGTTCGTGAACGCCAAGTCTGCGATGACAGTGCGCGCCACGCCGGCGGACGCCATCAGGGCGGCCAAGTTGGCGGCCACCGTGGTCTTGCCAACGCCGCCCTTCGCGCTCACGACCGGCAACAGTTGCGGCTGGAGCACGGCCAGCGGCGCTCCCGGCGCTATGGCTGATGTCCCGACAGCGCGCGAGCCCCCTAGCCCGGCGCCCGCCCGGCTAACGGCGGCCACCGCGTCGGCGCCCCCACGATAGACCTGAACGTGACTCTGGCGCCGCAGCGCCCTGGTCAGGTCGTCGCCGTCCGGCTCCGGGGCGCGGTCGATGACCACCAGCTTTCGGCGACCTCCCTCGGCCAGCTGACTAACGGCGGCCACCAATTCCATGCTGCCGCATTGCTGACGATCCAGCACAACAGTCGCCACGTCGTGGCTCGCCGCCAGCCGCACGGCATCCTCCGCATCGCTGGCGCGCAGCACGGTCACGCCCGCCCGCTCAAACTGCTCGGCCGACGCAGCGTCGCCAGCCAAGACGACAATTGGCACCACGGCAGACCCTCCTTCCGCCTGCGCTCTCATCTCTGGTCACCCGCGGCGGAGGCAGTTGCCCCGCCTTGGCCGGCCAGGGTCACATACAGGTCGCCGTTGCTGATGGCGAACGACAACTCTTCGGCTGCCGCCGGAGTCACCCGAACGATTACCCCGTCGCCTTGGCCTCCCGCCACGGACGTGCCCTTGCTCAGGCGGATGTCGAGCACCTCGACGTTGCTGAGGATGGTTTTCGTCAACTGATACCCGAGCTTGGACGAATTGGCCACGAAGATGACATCGATGCGATCGTGCGCTCCAATGCTGCCCCCCACAGCGCGGTCAGCCGTCAGGGGAATCAGCATCGCCCGCTCGCCCATCGTGAGTTGCCCGCTCAGGCGACCAGCCAACGCACCTTCGACCAGCTTGCTCCCAAGAATCTGTTCGCCGGCGGCAAGGGGATACATCGGCGAGCGCCCGAGAGCATCTTCAATCCTCCTGATTGCCTCCGGATGAATGGCGGCCCGCGGAACGCGGACCGCCATCAGCATGTCCCGCGTCAAGACAGTCCGCTCGGAGACACTGGCCGTCGTGATGACCACGACGCCCGGGGCAACCATGGCCATCAGCAACCAATAGACCAACACTCCCGTGCCAAGCGCAGTGACAGCAGTGAACGCGAGAACCCGTCGCAGTCTCATTTCATCCCTCCTGTCCAGATTTTACCAATTTGCCTTTCTCGCCGTCAACCTGATTGGCTCGTCAAACTTCGGCATTGCTCGACGCATCGTCTGTCAGGAGGTGTCGTCGTTCTGGCAAATGAAGGCCCAAATCTCCCCAGCGGCAACAGGTGCTCCCTCTCCGTTGAGGAATTTTCTTCCCACCTAAGAAAGGAAGGGAGGAATTAATTTGCGAAAGACGGTTTGCGGTCTGCTGATTTCCTGCGCCCTTGTCACCGGGCTCGCGCCTCGAGCCGCCGCGCGGCCGCCAGCGCCGCCGCCGGCGGTGATCGGCCATTGGGCGAAAAACGAGATCATCACCGCCTACGAGATGGGGCTGATCGACCAGTGGCCGACGGTTCCCGACGCACCGGCAATGCGCCGAGAGGCCGCGCGCCTGCTTGCGAACGGCCGCGGCCTCGTCCCCGCGGACGGCGATCTCCCGCTCACCGATGTCGCCCCGACCGATCCGGACCGTCCCTGGTTCGTTACACTGTATAATGAAGGCATCTTCCGCGGCGACGAACTGAAGCGGCTGCGCCCCGACGAACCGCTGACGCGGGCTGAGTTTGCGGCCACCCTGGCGCGCGTCGCCTCCGGACTGCTGGCGGAGCAAAGAGCGGCAAAGACCTTTCCAGATCTCCAGGGGCATTGGGCGACAGATGAAGTCGCGAAGGCCTACCGTCTCGGACTCGTGAACGGTAGCGAGAACGCGTTTGAACCGGAACGGGCCGTGACGCTGGCTGAGGTCTTGGCCATGACCGTGCGCCTGATCGACGGCGCCCCTGCGCCCGGAGCGAAGCTGGCGTCGGAGGAAGAACTGAAGCAGCTCGCAGTCCGCGACCTTGAGCTGTGGGCGCAGGCCTATTCGCAGACACCTCTCCCGGATTGGTCCACTGTCTGCGCCAATCGCGTCGGAGTAGCGCTCTACATAATGAAGGAGTCGGGCGCCCTCGAGAATGAGTACCGCCGCCAGGGTCATACCGGGTCGGCCATCGTCAAGTCGGCAACGGCGCAGGTGGTATCGGTGAAGCCGTTGAGCGCAGTGGTCACCGTCGAGAGCACCGGAGTAAGCATCTGGGACGGTTCTGCAGTTGATATCGTAGACGTTTCTGACGTCTACTTGCGCTACTCCCAAGGGAGGTGGGTAATCTACAAAACATTGGGCAAACAGTGAAAGCTGCCGACTATTATTTGGAGGTTCCTCAGTGATTCGTTGTCGTTTCATTCTCACCAAGGAGAGACTTCTGGCCGTTTGTTGGCTTCTCTTGCTGGTACTATGGGTATCGCCAGCGTTTGCGACTCCATCGGAATGGAAGCCCAACGGTGGCGTCACCAACCCCACCGATTACGTCGACTACGGCTCTGCGATCGTTGGCAACACGTATCAAACCGACATTGAACAGGCAACCCGGCTCGGCCTGGTCGTCGGCCATGACGACCGCAGCTTTCGCCCCAACGACAACATCACGGTTGGCCAGTTCGCCAACATCATCGCTCGCAATTACTGGCAGCGCGGCGCGAGCGACGAAGCCAATCTCGCCTACCTCAGATCGCTCGGAGTGTCGGTCACCGACCCGAACACCGAGTTAACGGTCGGCCAGTTGCGGACCATAGCTGACGCAGTCGGCACCATGGCCGGCGTCGCGGAGCTGGCGATCCTCAACCAGGTTAAAGATGGTAGTCTCGTTCCCACCGGCAGCAATGGCGGCATCACGCGGGGGCAGGCCGTCGACTTGGTCAACCGCTCGGCGGGCAGTTCCGGCAGTGGCGGAACGCCCACGGGGGGCAGCCCCGTGCGCCCGGCCGACCCGCCGTCGTCGCCTGACGACGAGCGGCCGCAACGACAGCCGCGCACGATCGTCGATGCGCCGACGCTCAGCGCCACCGTCTCCCCGAATCCGGCCAAGCGCCAGCAGCTCATCACGATCATCGCAACCGTCCACAACATCACCGGCGCGACGGCGCAACTCCCCTGGCAAGAGGTCAGTCTGTCGGGCAGCGGATCCCAACGGAGCAGCACCGCCCGCGTTCCGGCGGATCTCACGGACGGTACCTACCAGGTCATCGTGCGAGGTATCGGCAGCAACGGGACGGTCCTCACCTGCTCGCTTGAACTGGTCATCCGGGGCGATATTCTGGACGATATCAACTTTGTCATCACCGACTGAAAAAGGCCGGGGCCGCGCACTGGCGACCCCGGCCGCTCCATTCGGCGAAGCGAGGGCAAATCGTATTACTGAGGGAGACCTTGCCGGGCCGCCCGGTCGTTGACGTACGCCCGCGCCCAATACAAGTATGTACCTCCCCCTTCCTCCGCGCCGAGTATCCCGACAACCTGCGGGATTGCCCCTTGCCCCGAATCTTCGTCGGGACATTCATTCGGCGTCCGCCTCGCGCAGCACGGCGAGGATCGATGGCACCTCGCCGCTCGTCACAATATCCAGGCCGCGGTACCAAAGGCCGGTGCTCCGCCCGCCATCGCAGTTCATCGCCTCGACGACGCCCTCCGACTGCAGGGCTGCCGCCAGTTGGTCGAGCGTCAGGGAGCGCGCCACGAGAAGCACAGCCGTGTTATCCGGACGCAGCCCGATAGCCGTGCGGGCCCGCGCCACCGACTGGCCGAGGCCGAGGTATTTCTCTGCGTCGATGTACTTGCGCCAGACGCTCTGGCCGTCTTGCAGAAGCATCGGCCCGCCGCCAGCAGCCCAGTCCACGCGGTCGGCAAACGCCTGGCTGACTTCCCCCAGCCACTCGAACCAAGCGCGCCCATCGGCGACGCAGATCGCCGGGCGCACCGGCCAATTGTGGCTCGGCACGCGCTTGGTAAACGGCAGAGAACGATCGGGCAATACCATGGCGCTGGCGGGAAGAAGTCGGGCGAGGCGGGGTGACCAATAGAAGAACCCGAGGTTGACGGCGGCAACCGCCCCTTCGATCTCGCGGGCGTGGTGCCCGACGGTCTGAAAACGTCCGGGCTGATGCGGCTTCAGGTCGCGCGGGCTGGCTGCGATGACCCAGTATCCGTCCTTGGCGAACGTACCCCATCACCTCCAATCCTTCCTCCGCTCAATTTATTTTATGTCAACGTCAACAGGAACGCCCGTTAGAGGATCGAGCCCGGGCCCCGTAAGGCAGGGTCAGTTCGAATTCGTCGCTGGCTCACTGCGCGACGCCAAAAAACGAAGCGGGCCCTACGGGCTCGCTTCTGATCTCGACCACTGCTATTTCGGTACGACCGGTACTTCTGCTCGACCGCAGTTGTTGTCCGCTCGGCATTGCCGCTTGACCGCTATTCCCGCTGCCGCCGCGCGCCACTGCCGCGCCATCTCGCCGATGAGCCGCACGCCGCCGTAGGCCAATGCGCCGTTGACCGCCCACGCCAGCCACGGCAAGCGACGGTGGCCGCGCCTGGCCAGCCTGCGCAACAAAAAGCCACCTAGTCCGATCAGGAGTGCCGCCGCGACAGCGGCACGCAGCGCCGTCGCGGGCGCCGGCGGCTCCGCCATCGCCACGGGCGACGGCGGACAAGCTCCGTCGACGATGACTTCCTCCTTAACGCCCGGAGTCCAGGCACGGCGGGGGATCAACTTGCGCCCGGTGAGGCGCTTCGTCCGTTGCAATGTCCTCAGCCTCCGACCTCGTCACGTTGCAGACGCAATCGTAGTATGCCGCACCGCGGCCGATGTCAGTCTCGCGCGCCGGCGTCAGCACGTTGACGGCGTTGCCGTCGTGACGATGGCCGCCCGAGTAGATCAGCACCACATCGTCGCGCACAGCCTCATCGACAGCCGCCACGCCACCCAGCCGGCCGCGCGGCGAAGAGACGACCACCGCATCGCCGGGGGCGATCCCCAGGCGAGCGGCGGTGGCCGGCGAAATGTGCACCGGCAGCCGGCCCGGCGGCGCAAGCCGGTCGGCGAACTGCGTGTGCAAATTGTCGCGCGCTTGCGGCGTGAGGAGCCGAAAGGGATACCGATCGTCGGTCGCGCGTGGCGTCTCGGCCGGCTCCCTGAACGTCGGCAGTGGGTCATCCCCACGCCGTTCGGCCGCCAGCGAATACAGCTCGAACTTGCCGCTCGGCGTCAGGAATCGCCCGTCCTCCCAGGCCACTTGAGGGGCCCCCGGCCACCTAAGCGAGCGGCCGCGTAACTGCGTCAGGTCAACGCCGCGCGCCGCCAGCGGCGCCAGCAATTGCTGCAGAAAATGCCGCGGCAGATCGGCCTTGGACACGTCGCCGCCGGCGAACTCGCGGTAGATCCCCAGCGCGTCGGCCAGATCGGCCCAGATCGCAAGATCGCTGCGGCAATCCGGGCGCGGTGCCACAGCCGCCTCTCCCCAAGTGACATAATTGTGCCAGTAGCTCGAATAGACATCCTCGGTTTCGAACGGCGCCGCGCACGGGAGGACGAGGTCGGCCGCCCGGGCCGTGTCGGTCAAGGTAAAGTCGACGGCGACACGGAATTCCACCGTGGCGAACGCCCGCGCGGCGGCATCGCAGTCCGGCAGCTGGGCAAGCGGGTTGGCGCGCGCGGTCCAGAGGAAAACGATCGGCGGGTCGGACAACCGCCGCATTTCCTCCGCGACGCGCACGCGCCCCACCGTGCGCCGCGCAGTGGCGCGGTCGGCGGCCGACAGGTCGGCAAGCATGAACGACCAGTAATCATTGACGTATGCGATGCCCCCGCCAGCGCGGCCGATGTTGCCGGTGATCGCCGCCAGCGCGTCGATGGCCCTGACCGTGCGTCCACCATTGGCGTAGCGCTGAAGACCGTAGCCGGGCAGGAGCGCGGCCGGCCGGGTGGTCGCGTACTCGCGCGCCAAGCGCACCACCGTCTCCGCGGACACGCCGGTCAGTTCGGCCGTGCGCTCCGGCGTGTGGGCGGCGACCAGCGCCCGAAACTCATCATAGCCGTGCACGCAGCGCGCGATATAGTCCTCGTCCGCCAAACCGGCGTCAATGATCGCCGCCGCCATGCCGAGCGCCAAGGCCCCGTCACTGCCGGGGCGAATGCTGATGTGTTCGTCGGCGAGCGCAGCGGATGCCGTCCGCAGCGGATCGATGAGGACGATCTTGGCGCCGCGGCGCTTGGCTTCGCGGAGCAGCGGCACCAGATGGATGTTCGTCCAGGCTGGGTTGCGCCCCCACAAGATGATATGGCGAGCGTTCACCGTATCGGCCGGGTCGTTCATCAGCCCAGCGCCAAAGTCGTCCCGCTGTGCCGCAGCTCCGGCCCCCAGGCAGAGGCTGCCGACCGGCAGCGTGACGCCGCCGTAGAGGTTCCAAAAACGCCGGTCGAGCGACTGCAGCGCCGACATTGACCCCGAGTCGGCGAAATAGAGCACAGCCGTCGACCCGTAGCGAGCGCGGACGTCGCGCAGGCGGGCGGCAATCTCCGCGAGCGCCTCGTCCCACGACACCGGCGCGAAACCGGTCGCGGTTCGGCGCAACGGCTGCGTCAGCCGCGCCGGACTGTACATGCGCTCGAGCTGACGTTGAGCCTTTCGGCAAGTAAACCCGCGCGTCACCGGGTGGTCGGGATCGCCGTGCACGGCCACCGCGCGGTCGTCCTCGACGGTGACCAGCAGCGTGCAGGTATCGAAACAATCAAGAGGACATCCCGTCCTCACAACGCGCCTCGTCATCGGCTCAGCCTCCTGAAGAAAAGCCCTTGAATACGCCGATCAGGGCCGCGGCGGCCCTGATTTTGCCCGTCATCATGCGGTTCCTGCTTACTGCGGCACACTTTCACTGCGACCGGCCAAGGCGTAGCCGACGCGATAGATGTCGCCGGCCCCCATCGTGATCAAGACGTCGCCCGGTCTCAGTGCCGCGCGCAAATGGGTCACAATCTCGTCAAATGTAGGAAAGAAAACCGCCTTCTCTGGTCCGCCCGCGATGCGGGCGACAATGTCGCGCGAGCTGATATCAGCCCTGCCCCGTTCGCGCGCCGAAGCATATATCTCGGCCACAATCACCCGGTCGGCACTCGCGAGCGCCGCCGCGAACTCGGCCAGCAAAGCTTTCGTCCGCGAATAGGTGTGCGGCTGGAAGGCCACCCAGACGCGGCGGCCCGGGAGGGCCGCGCGGCAGGCCGCGACCGTCGCCGCAATGGCTGTCGGATGATGGGCGTAATCATCGTAGATGCTTGCGCCGTTAAACTCGCCGATGTACTCGAACCGCCGCCGCACACCGCGGAAGCTGGCCAAGCCGTCGCGCAGCGTCGCGACGGAAACGCCCAGTTCGCGCGCCAGAGCGATCACGGCCAGCGAGTTGAGGGCGTTGTGGCCGCCGGGAATGCCGAGCTTGAATTCGCCCAGCAGTTCGCCCAGGTGATATACGCGGTAGCGGTTGCCCTCGCCGGGCGGGAGAAGCTCCAGCTGGTAGTCGTTGTCGGTTCCGAAACCGTAAGTGATCTTGCGGGCCAACGTGGGCAGCGCACGGGCGCGAGCGTCATCGCCGCAGCAGATCAAGAGTCCGTCCGGAGGCAGCTTGCCAGCGAACTCACGGAAGGCGGCCTCGTAGTCCTCGATGCTGCGGTAGTAGTCCGGATGGTCGAGCTCGATGTTGGTGACGATGGCGATCCTAGCCGGGTAGTTGAGGAAATGCCGCCGGTACTCGCAGCTCTCCGCTATCAGCAGCTCGCCGCGGCCGGTGTATGCCTCGCCGATGCCGATCACCGCCTGCGGGTCCAGCCCCGCTCGGTCGAGCACGTGGGCAAGCATGGCGGTGGTGGTGGTCTTGCCGTGCGTACCGGCGACTGCCACGCCGCATTTCTCGGCCATCATCCGCCCCAGAAACTCGGGATAGCTTAGCACCGGGATGCCACGCTGACGGGCAGCAACGATCTCCGGATGGTCGGGACCATACGCTGCCGACGCGACGACCAAGTCGGGCGAGCCGACGTTCTCTGCGCTGAAACCGCGGTACGGCACGATGCCGCTCGCCCTCAGGCCAGCGTCCGTGGGGAAGGTCTCGTCCACGTCGGAGCCCGTCACCTCGATGCCGTTGGCCTTGCAGATCCTGGCCACGGCGCTCATGCCGGTCCCTTTTATGCCCACGAAATGTATCGATCGGTACTGCAAACAGGCCACCCTCTCGCCGCCCGGAACCAAAGTGTATCCTAATTATATGCCACGGCGCGGAGAGTGTCAAAAACCGCGCCCGCGGCGGCGGCCCGCCCCGGTCGAAGAGTCGGGCGGCGCCGCCTCCGGCTCCTCCTTGGCCAGCAATCTGATCTGATCCCCCACCACGGTGCCGCTGGCAGCGACCGTTCCGGCCGGCAGCTCGACGGCAAAGCGGGCCGCGCGCGCACCCGGCGGGCACCGGTACGGGCGCAGGTCGCTGATGATCGCCACGGCGCGCTGCGATCGGTCGAGGAAGAGAACGTCAATCGGGAAGCGCATGAACAGCGTGTGGACGGCCCCGCACGGCACGAGAATGAGCCCTTCTCCCGGCAAAAGTCCGCTTCGCCCCAGCAAGCCGACGAAACGGCGGAAAAAGGTCGCAGCGTAAGTTGCCCGGTTGGCGAGAACGGCGCCCGTCCGCGCGTTCACCACGCGCACCGCCGCTGCACGATGAACCTTCGCCTGCAGCCTTCTCCCCCCTCCCGCCCGCTACGGCCGGCTTAGCGCTTGGATGACCTGAATCACGGCCGGGCCGAGCAAGACGACAAAGATGGTCGGGAAAATGAAGATAACCATTGGAATAAGCATCTTCACCGGGATCTGCATGGCCCGCTCCTGCACGCGCTGCTTGCGCACGACGCGCATGCTCTCCGCTTGGGCGCGCAGCACTTTGGTGAGGCTGACCCCGAGCTGATCGGCCTGGATGACCGCCGCGGTGAACGCCTGCATGTCAGCGATCTTCGCCCGCCGCGCCAGGTTACGCAGCGCATCGGCCCGCGGTCGGCCAATGCGGGTCTCGGCGAGATAGGTGCTGAACTCGGTCGCGATCGGGTCGCGGAACTTCTCGGCGACCTTCTGGACGGCGCCGTCAAACCCGAGGCCGGCCTCGACGGAGATGCAGAGCAGGTCCAGCGCATCAGGAAGCTGCCGCTGGAGGGCTCGCCGCCGCTCTTCGATGGTCCGGCTGAGCCAGAAATCGGGCAGGCGAAATGCCAACAAGGCCGCACAAGCGATGATGGCGAGCGCCGACGCTCGCCTGGCCGGAGCAGCCAGCGGTAAAAAGATCGTGCCGGCGAGCAAGAGCGCTGCCGCCGTGGCGATCACCTTGATGGCCACGAACTGCGCGTAGCCCATCTTGACGCCCGCTTCGGCGAGCCGTTCGCCCGCGCCGGCCGCCGCACGGGAAGGCAGGAGCCGGCTGACCGACTGGCCGAGAGCGGACAAGGCCGGCAGGAGGACGCGCTCAGAAAACGGGCGAGCCAGCTCCTCCGCGTCGAGGCTGTCCGGTCCCGGAGCGGCGCCCGGCCCTCGCAGGCCGGCAAGCCGTCGGCGGATGACGCGCGATTGGCTCCACGCCGTCGTGACGGCAAGGAAACCGCCGAAAGTGACCACGAACACCAATAGCAGCAAAATTGGCTCCGTCAGGGCGCGTCCCTCCTCTTCAGAGCTCGATCTGAATGATCCGCCGGATCAGCGCGACGCCGACCAGCTCCATGAGCACGGCGAGGATGAGCGCCAAGCGCCCGACCGGATGAACGAACAGGACGCCTATGTACTCGCGGTTCAGCAAGTAGATGACCACTGCCAGCACCACCGGCAGCAGGCCGACGATCCAGGCCGAGATCCGCCCCTGCGCCGTCAGCGCCCGGATCTCGCCGCGGACGCGCAGGCGCTCGCGAATGGTCTCGCTGATGTTGGCGAGCACTTCGCCGAGGTTGCCGCCGACCTGCCGCTGGATCGCGATCGCGGTGACCGCCATGTCGAGATCTTGGCTGCCAGTGCGCTCGACCATATTAGCGAGGGCAGCCTCCACCGAGATGTTGACGCGCGTCTCGCGCAGCACTTGTTCCAGCTCGCCGGCGATCGGCTCCGGGAGTTCGCGCGCCGCAACGTCCAGCGCCTGCAGAAACGAGTAGCCGGACCGCAGGGCGTTGCTGATCAGGCTGAGAGCGTCGACCAGCTGCGCTTCGATCAGCTTACGCCGGGCCGCAATGCGTTGGACCAGCCGGAAGTACGGGATGGCGCCGGCCAGCGCAGCCAGCAGCAGGCGCGCCGCGCTATCCGGCACCAGAAGCAGCGACAGCGCCAAGCCCGCGAGCGCGGCGCCGAGGCTGATGAGCACAAACTCGGAGGGCTGAATCTTCCACCCGGCCTGGCGCAGACGTCGCCCAAGGGCGGTCGCCGACGGCCGCCCCTCCATTAGTTTGGCGATCAGCCCCGCCAAACGGGCCCGCACGGCCGCGCGCACAAAAGCGGCGCGCTGGCCTTCCCCGTCCGCGTCCGCCCCGGCGACACGGGCCGCCCGCGCCTGGACCAAGCGATCCAACTGGGCGAGGACGCGACGCCGACGGCGGGCCCGCTCGCCGAACAAAGACATAGACAAGAAAAGCGTCGCGAAAAAGCAGATGGCGAGGACGAGCGGTTTCATCGCACACCGCCTCGCGGCTCGAACATCGCCACCGGCAGGAGGGAACCGGCGGCCGCCAGCCGCTCATAGCATTGTGGTCTGATGCCAGTCGGCGTGAACTCGCCGATCACTTTCCCGTCGCGCGTCGTCTCGTACTGCCGGAACAGGAAAACGTCCTGCAGCACGATGACATCGCCCTCGAGCCCCTGGACCTCGGTGATGTGGGTGATGCGGCGCGTGCCGTCGCGCAGCCTGGACTGGTGAACGATGAGATCGATGGCCGAGCCGATCTGCTCGCGGATGGCTTTCACCGGCAAG
>Ga0315298_1009322_pt1 | contig 12182 bp, 13 predicted proteins | sample WHS_1_MG_FD_203077 | JGI IMG/M metagenome (GOLD analysis project Ga0315298, IMG submission 203077) | Extremophilic microbial mat communities from Washburn Hot Springs, YNP, Wyoming, USA - WHS_1_MG | ecosystem: Environmental > Aquatic > Thermal springs > Hot (42-90C) | place: USA: Wyoming... | reverse complement strand
GTGGAAAGATCAGTTGCTGAGCATGTTACCTGAGCTATTTTCCGACAGGAGGAAGAAGCGGGAAGAGGATCGGGATGAGCTGGAGGCAGAGCTATTTCGTCAGATTGGTCAACTGCGGGTAGAGAAGAGTGGCTTAAAAAGAAATTTCAGCAGCTTAAGTTGTGGAGAAGAAGCAGTTGGTGGAGAGAGATAACGAGGCGATAGCAGCGGCACGGCAGTGCGAGCTGATAGGGCTATCCAGGTCCTCTTATTATTTCAGTTCGACTCGGGATGATGAGTATAACCTTGAGCTGGTGCGGCTTTTAGACGAGCAGTATACGAAGATGCCATTTTATGGGGTAAGGAGGCTGACGGCCTGGTTAAGGGTTCGTGGCTATATAGTGAACCCGAAGCGGGTCAGGGTGCTGATGCGGCGGATGGGACTTCAGGCTATTTATCCCCATAAGAGGAGTTTCTCCTTATAGGGTTTAATAAGAAAGGGTATTTTTCCCAACAATGCGGAGAGGTTACATCAGGGGCTGGAATACCGCGCGCTCTATGGGGTATATTTTGGACATACAGCCAGTAAAAAATCTGTTGAGCTAGGGAATTTAAATGGTTAAAATAGTAAGACAGGCAGGTCAAAAATGCACCTTAAACAAGCCTCTTTATTGTCCAAAAAATGGGGAGCACCTCATACACTTAATAATTACGAAAAGATAAAAATATATCAATACGAACAGATAAAAATATTTTTAATTTTGATAATTGGGCAAATGCCTGGATAACAGTAATAACTAATCAAGGTAAATAATGCTTAGGGTATTATTTTTTATTTTAATTTATAGTTCTTCGGTTTTATGGATTGATTTTGTAAGCTTACCAATTTTTAATCTAATGGGGATGAATATATATCCCGTTGATTTATTTTTTATTTTTTCAATTATATTTTTTTTCTTAATTATAAAAGAGAAGAAATTTAATGTAGAAAAAATAAAGACGCCATTTATACCTTATATTTTGATACTGATTTGGTTTTTATTTCAAATATTAAGAAATATTCCTTATTATAAGCAATCAGCAATAGGTGATGGACGCTCAATCCTGTATTTTTTTTTCTTTTTTATAACATATTATTATAGCCAAAAGTTTACCCCTGAAACCTATGCTAAATTTTCAGAAAAAATACTAAAGATATCCGCTTTAGGTGCTTTATTATTGTTTATTATAGAATTATATTTAGGCCATAGATTTAGTATTTTAGTTGATACAATTAAAGAAGCTAATTTTGGGTATTTGGTTGATCCGAGGGGAGTAAGAATATTGGGTTCAAGTGATACTTTTAATCTTTTAATATTTGCTGTTTATCTAATATTGTTAACATTATATCAAGGTAAAATCTCAATTGGTCGAATAATTTTATTATTAATTTCATTGATTGCTGCTTTTGTAAGCCAGAACAGAACAGCCATTATTTCAATTACTTTCGGTTTTTGTATTTATTTATTATTAAATTATAGAATTAAAAGTTTAATTAAGATATTTATCTTTGTTATTGTGATTTTAACTTTAGTTGCTGTTTTTTTAAATTATTTCTTTCCAAAACATTTTTTCCTCTCAATAGGGGAAGTGATGACTAGTGCATTTGATCCATTCAACGACAAGGTGGGGACAACTTATTGGCGATTTCTTGCTATACAAAGTGCATTAGAGAAGTTTGCAGAAAAACCTATATTAGGTGAAGGATTTGGTCAATATTGGAATTTATATATTAATAATGAAGTGGTATTTTTGCCTCCTCATAATGAATATGTAACAATTTTAATCAAAAGTGGAATTATTGGCTTACTATTATTGTTTGCAATATTTTACAAAATTTTTAAAAGTTATTTTATATATAAAAATGTTATACAACATAATTACAAACCATTATTGGATACTATGTTTATAGCGTTAATTTCAGCTTTGCCGTATGGAATGGGTTTTGAATTTTACCCATACTTTGGTTTATACTTTGGTATTTATTTAGGGATTATCGTCAAGAATGTAACAGATTTAAAAAAAAGGACTATTTTTACGGGGAAATAATTATGTTTAGCAATTGCTTGCCGATGGTTTCAATTATAATTCCTATACATAATGGAATAGAATATACATTAAAATGTTTAGATTCGCTAAATAAATTAGATTATCCTAATTATTTAATTATTATAATTGATGATGGCTCTAGTGATAATTCTAGTGATATTATATTAGCAAATTATCCTAATATCAAAATCATGAAAGGTAATGGAAACCTTTGGTGGTCTGGGGCAATGAATTTGGGTATAAAATATGCTCTTAATTTGGGAACTGATTTTATTTTAACATTAAATAATGATAATGTTGTAGAGAAAAATTTTTTAAAGGAATTGGTAAAGTGTGCTACAGAGAATCCAAAATCTATTATCGCTTCTAAGGTATATTTTATTGATTCACCAAAAAAAATTAGATATGCCGGAGGATATTTCGATTGGAAAAGAGGAAAAACTATAGAGCTACATTATGGTGAAATTGATCATGGAAAATTTGCAGAGTTGAAAGAGGTTGAATTTCTTGGAGGAATGGGTGTTCTGATACCAAGAAGTGCTTTTTATGATGTCGGTTTTTTCGATGACAAAAACTTTCCGCAGTATGCAGGGGATGTTGACTACTGGTTAAGGGCTAAGAAAAAAGGATATAAAATATTATTAAATCCTAATAGTATAATTTATGATCATGTAGAAAATAGTATTACAAAAAATTTAGGGAAGAAAATTTCTCCACTTTATATTTTGAGAGCTCTTTTTTCAAAGAAGTCATATATTAATTTAAAAACACAATATAAATTTTTTAAACGTCATTGTCCTAAAAAATATCTTATTAGAGGATTTATATTATTTTATTTAGAATGTATAAAATATTGGATAGGTATTAAATAATATGAGCATAAAAAGTTTTGTTAACAAGGAAGTTTTGTTTTTGGGTGGTAATATTATAAAATTTGATGCTGATCCTATAAGAGTATATAATATACTTTCTTCTTTACCAATAAATAATTCGACTCTTATTGCTATGACAAGTATAAAATTATATTTTAGTAAAAGAAAAGAATTTTTACAAATTAAAAATATTTTTGATAATATTAATGTTAATTTAAAAATTATCCCGAGGATACCTTTTTTTTTATTTTTTTATTTAATAATTTATATAAAAATAAATAAGACTAAAATAATTCATTCATTTAATTATTTTCCTTCAATTATTGGAATATTATTAAAAATTTTTACTAGGATAAAATTAATATGTGATTTTGGAGGTATTATTCCTGATGAAAGAATTTCATCGGGGATTTGGAAGGCAAATAGTCTTAAATATAAAATATCTAAATTATTTGAAAAAATAATTGTAGAGAATTGCGATCATGTGATTGTTGTGTCGAATACTTTTAAAGAATATTTTCATGATCAATACAAAATTAATTCCATAGTAATAATACCTTCTTGCATAAACGAAAATAGATTTTATTTTGATATTGAAAAAAGGAAGATAATGCGCAAAAGGTTTAATCTAAATGATAAAATAGTAGTTGTTTTTAGTGGTTCTTTTGCCCCTTGGGATTTATCAAAAGAAATAGTTGATTATTTCGAAAAACTGAAGAATAAAATTCCAAATGCTCATTTCCTTATATTGACAGTGAATAAAGAAAAAATTTTAAGAATGGTTTTGGATAGAGGTTTAAAGAAGAATGATTTTACACTTTTAAGTCTTACCTTTGATAAGGTTCCAGAATATTTATTGATGGGAGATATTGCTTTGCTGTTTAGAAATAATTCCATAGTTCATAGAGTTGGTTCACCAATGAAATTTGCTGAATATTTGGCATGTGGACTTCCTATTATTGGGAATGATGGATTAGGTGAATTATGTAAAGTTATAGAAGACAACAAAGTAGGTGCAATAGTTGACTTTGATAATGAAGCTAAAAATGAAAAAGTCATTAATGATTTGTTGAATTCTATCTTGAATGAACGTGAGAGTTTAAGACGGAGGTGCATTGATTTGGCTGTTAAAAAGTTTTCATATAAGCGATATTTAAATAATTATCTAAAACTTTATTATAGTTAAATTTATCAATATTCAGAATTTAATATGAACTTCGTTAAAGGTTTAGTATCAATAAATATCGTTACTTGGAATAGTGAAAAATATATAAAAGAATGTTTAGAAAATTGTTTATCTCAAAATTATAATAATTATGAAGTAGTCGTAATTGATAATAATTCATTAGATAATACTTTAGAAATATGCGCAAAGTATTCTGATAGGATAAAAATTATAAGAAATAAAGCTAATTTAGGTTATTCAGGTGGACATAATCTTGGTATTCGTTCAAGTTCGGCTGAATATGTATTAGTACTTAATCCAGATGTTTTTTTAGATAGAAATTATTTATTAAGAATTGTAAATTTTTTAGAATACAACAAAGAGTACGGAGGAGCAATTGGTAAGATATTACAATACATAGATATGAGAGAACAAAAGGAAAATGGCCTTTATATAGATACTATGGGATTAAAAATATCAAGATCAAGACAATTTATGGCAAGAGGCTTTGGTCTTCCGAACAATAGTTATAATACTTGCGAATGTTTTGGTGTTGATGGAATGGCAGCAGTATATAAAAGAATCATGCTGGAAGAAATAAAGATTAATGATGAATATTTTGATGAAGACTTTTTTGCTTATTGTGAGGATCAGGATCTAAGCTGGCGTGCTCGAAACGCCGGTTGGAAATTTGCATTTTTAAGTGATGCAATAGCTTTCCATGTTAGAACATGGAAACCAAAATCGTTAAAATATCGAAAGCAAATTAAAAGTGATATAAAAAGAAGGGCATTGAGGAACCATTATTTAATGGTTTTAAAGAATGATGAACCTGTTCTTTTTATTATACACTTTCCTTTTATCTATTTCAGATTTTTAAAGATTGTTGTTTATGCAATTATTTTTGAAAAGCAAACACTTCTTGCATTTTACGATATACTTATTTTAATTAAAAAAATAATTGAAAAAAGAAAAATAATTAAAAAAAGTATAAGTAAAAAGATAAGTATTAAAGAAAAGATTAAATGGTTTAAATTATTATGAAAATTGCAATCATCGGTTCACGCGGTTATCCATATGTTTATAGTGGTTATGAGACATTTGTAAAAGAATTATCAGAAAGATTGGTAAAGCGAGGTATAAAAGTTACTGTTTATTGCCACAAAAATTTATTCTGTGAATTTCCTTCCAATGTTAATGGAATAGATTTAGTTTATATTAGCACAATAGAAAGAAAGTCATTAAGTCAATTTATCCACTCGCTCCAATCAATAATTCATGCATGTTTTTCTAATTATGATATAATTTTAGTCGTAAATTCGGCTAATGGTCCATTTGGTTTACTAACAAAGATATTTAGAAAGAAAACCGTTATTAATGTAGATGGTTTAGAGTGGTTAAGACCTAAATGGAGGGGTTTAGGATCTAAATATTTTTATTTTGCCTCATGGTTGGCAACAAAATTTTATGATGTAATTATTAATGATTCTTTTGCTATGGCTGAAATTTATAAAAGAGAATTTGGAGTTGAATCGAGTGTAATTGCATATGGAGCAAATATTAGATATTCTAAAAATCCTGATTTAATTAAAAAATGGTATCTTGTTCCGGATGAATTCTATTTGGTTGTTGGGCGTTTGATACCGGATAATAATGTGGATATTATTATTCGAGAGTTTATAAAATCCAATTCGAATAAGAAATTAGTTATTGTTGGAGATGTCCCATACAAAGACAAGTTTGCGAACAAATTAAAATCTATAAAAGATACTAGGTTAATTTTTGCTGGTTATGTGACTAACCAAGATGAACTTGCAGAATTATATCATAATTGTTTTGCTTATATTCATGGCCATGAATTTGGTGGAACTAATCCAACTATGTTAAAAGCATTAGCTTATGGTTGTGCGGTTATTGCATTAGATACACTATTTACAAGAGAAATGTGTGATAATGATAAGCATGCTATTTATTTTACAAAAAAATTAGGACATTTAAAATCAATCATTGAAGAAATAGAAAAAGATCATTCAGTTATAAATTCATTAAAAGCAAGGTCTCGTAACAGAATAGTTGAAAATTATACTTGGGAAAAAATCACTAATCAATATATAAATTTATTTCAAAAATTAATAAATGAGGGTTAAAGATGGCAAATCAAAAAACAGCTTTAGTATGCGGTGCTGGCGGATCTATTGGTGGTCATTTAGTAAACAAATTAAAAAGAGAAGGATACTGGGTATGAGGGGGTGGATTTAAAACATCATGAATACCAGGGACTTTTAGTAGATGACTTTGTAATTAGTGACCTAAGAGACCCTAAGGTTGTTGAATTTGTAATAGATCACCCATTCGATGAAGTATATCAGCTTGCTGCAGATATGGGTGGTGCGGGTTATATTTTTACTGGCGAATATTTTTACTGGCGAACACGATGCTGATGTTATGCATAACGCGGCAACCATAAATCTTAATGTATTACATTATGGGTAAAAAGATGGAATTAAGAAAATATTTTATTCTTCTTCAGCCTGCATCTATCCGGAATATAATCAAATGGATCCAGACAATCCTAAATGTTCAGAAGATTCTGCTTATCCAGGTGCACCGGATAGCGAATATGGTTGGGAGAAGTTATTTAGCGAAAGGTTATACTTTGCTTTTAAGAGAAATTATGGAGTGAATGTTAAAGTAGCGCGATTCCATAATATATTTGGACCTTTTGGCTCTTGGAATAATGGAAAAGAAAAGGCTCCAGCTGCTATTTGTCGTAAAGTTGCAGAAGCAAAACTTTATGGTAAAAAGGAAATTGAAATTTGGGGTGATGGCAAACAAACCCGTTCATTTTTATACATTGATGAATGCCTTGAAGGTATACGAAGATTAGTGGACTCAGAAATATTTGACGGACCCGTAAATATTGGTTCAGAGGAAATGGTAACAATAAATCAACTTGCAGAAATGGTTATGGATATAGCTGGCGTAAGGCTAAAAATAAAACATATTGATGGACCGCTTGGGGTAAGAGGAAGAAATTCTGATAACAAGTTGATAAAAGAAAAACTCGGTTGGGCTCCTTCACAGCCGCTGAGGGAAGGGCTTGTCAAAACTTATAAATGGATTGAAGATCAATTGTTAAAAATGGTATTAAATCTATAGGCGATCATCTGCTAAAAACATATAGGAATAATAGAGGCGTTGCTGATATGGGAATTAGTTTGCAGTTAAGGAATATACGATTATTTTTTGACCTTGTCTTAGTGATAATGGCCTTTATTGTCGGTGAGGTACTTAGTCCGCCTCATCAAATAGAAATATTTACTGCAGAGTATTTTATTCTGCTTATCATTCAAATTTTTGTCTGGGTATTTTATGCCAAATCATCCGGTCTATATCAAGATTTTGAATCGGTAAAAGTCTTCTCTGAATTATTAATCCTGCTTAAGAATGTCATTATACAGTTTGTTTCTGGTATTATGACTTTATTTTTTATTAAAAATATTCAGTTGTCGCGCCGGTTTATTCTATATTATTGTATACTTTTAATTATTCTGTTAATTACTGAAAGGTATTTTATTCGATTATATTTAACAAAAGTACATAAAACAGTTGGTAATCCGCGCAGAATATTAATAATAGGGGCTGGTAAAGTAGGTAAATCTGTGTATAAAATGCTTAGTTCTAACTTTTATAACAATTACTTTGTCATTGGGTTTTTAGATGACCAGCCCAAGCCAGATTTAGGTGAATTGTATCTTGGAAACCTTGATACTCTGTATAAAGTGTTAGAAAAAAATAATGCCAATGAAGTAATCATAGCCTTGCCTGCCTATGCTACCCAAAAAATTGATAAAGTAATTGATACATGTAAAATCTTTCCGGTTCAAATTCGTTTAATTCCGGATTATTTTAAATATTTATCTAAACGTTATTCACTCGACTTTCTGGGTACTTTTCCAGTGATAAATATACGAAATAATATTATCAATGAATTACCTTTTAACTTCATGAAAAGATTATTTGATATTGTGTTTGCTGCTCTGATAGTTCTTTTTATTTTATCCTGGTTAATTCCCATTGTAGGTCTTTTAATAAAAATTTCTTCACCCGGTCCTATATTTTTTATTCAGGAGCGTTGGGGACGTAATAATCATAAGTTTAAAGTGCTAAAATTCAGGACGATGGTTCCCGAGAGTAAAGATGTTGACGCGGATGGTAATTATTGTCAGGCTAAGAAAAATGACCCGCGGATTACCAAAGTGGGAAATTTCTTACGGAAAACCAATTTAGATGAATTCCCTCAGTTTATTAATGTATTAAAAGGAGATATGTCAGTAGTGGGACCTCGCCCTCACCCTACTCCCCTTAATATTGCTTCCAAAGACAAGGTTAAATACTATTTGGCTCGTCATTTAGTAAAACCGGGAGTAACCGGTTGGGCCCAAGTTAATGGCTTAAGAGGGGAAACTGATAGTATTGAGAAAATGCAGAAAAGAGTCGAATATGATTTATGGTATATAGAAAACTGGTCTTTCTGGTTGGATTTACAGATAATTTTTCTAACAGTCTGGCAAATGATAAAAGGTGATCCGAATGCCTATTAATAAAAATGGCTCATCCGGCTATATTGTGGGTAAAAATGAGAGATTCCTGGTTCCTTAAACCTAAGTTGAATCTTGGCCAATTAATCGAAAATGAAGCCAATTGAAGAAATATCAACAAATTACAGAACGTTCCTCTCCGACCATCTTTTAAAACCTTCATCGTTGAGTCCTCTATTCGCTCATTGAGAGTTATGATTCTCCGAGTTTACCCATTTAAAAGTCGGAAGGACCATAAAAATAAAAAGGAGTAATTATGAAGAAAAGAGTATTGGTTACAGGTGGGGCTGGATTTCTGGGTTCTCATTTATGTGAAAAACTTTTGGAAAAAGGATATAAGGTGATTTGTGTTGATAATTTATATTCTGGAAAAGAAGCTAACATTCATCATTTGCTGGAAAATCCAAATTTTGAATTTTTACAACATGACATAACCATACCAATATTTGTTGAGGCCGACGAAATTTACAATTTAGCCTGTCCGGCATCACCAGTTCATTATCAAAGAGACCCTGTACAAACGGTAAAAACATCTGTATATGGAGCGGTAAATATGTTGGACTTAGCAAAAAAATTAAAAATAAAAATATTGCAGGCATCAACCAGTGAAATATATGGTAATCCTGAAATTAATCCTCAAATTGAGGAATATTGGGGTCATGTTAATCCAATTGGATTGCGTTCCTGTTATGACGAAGGTAAGCGAGTTGCGGAAACTTTATTCTTTGATTATTACAGACAATATAGAGTTAAAATTAAGGTGATTAGAATTTTTAATACCTATGGTCCTAAAATGAATCCGAATGATGGCAGAGTCATTGTCAATTTCATCATGCAGGCACTACAAAACAAACCTGTAACTGTTTATGGCAATGGCGATCAAACACGTTCTTTTTGTTTTGTTGATGATTTAATTGATGGAATGATAAAAATGATGGAGACAGATGATACTATAACAGGACCTATTAATTTGGGTAATCCAGAGGAAATTAGCATTAAAGAAGTTGCTGAGCTTGTTATTAAAATGACTAATTCAAAATCAAAAATTAAGTATGCTGAATTACCTTCAGATGATCCTAAACGTAGAAAACCAGATATTACTAAAGCACGACAGATTCTAAATTGGGAACCCAAAACACCATTTACGGAAGGTTTATTAAAAACTATTTTGTATTTTGATGACTTTTTAAAACACAAATTATGGAAATAAATTTATAATGTTTTTATGGATGTAGAGAACGACAATAAAAATATAGCCTTAGGAGAAATATATTCAAATGATTATTTGTGTAGATATTTGAATCAAAATGGATAAATTGTATATTTTAAGTCCTGCTTGTTTAACAATAAATCAATCTGAGTGGATCGCGCCATTTATTGGTATATTCACTGGAATATAACTGTGGTTAGATAAAGATTAATACCCTTTTCAGGTCGCAGCAATGTATAAATGCATTTAGGCTACGTTTTTTTATGTATGAATTTTTTGAAAATGCTAAAGGCATAAGATTTGATAAAGGCGAAGGAATCAAGTTTGAAGAGATGGCTCAGGGCGAAGAAGGGGATGACGGAAGCGAGACCCACGGCGGCGACTTTGATGGTCAGGGAGATAAAAGTAGGGAGCGAGGCGGCTGAGGTATTCTGGAAAAGAGGCAGAGCAAAATAGCAGACCAGAGCGATGGGAACGGAGCTTACGATTATCTTTATGGTTTCTGAAGCCAGTGCCCGCGGGAAGGGGTTGAGGTATTTTTTGAGATAAACGATGTAAAGAATGAAATTTAATACCATTACAATAGAAGTGGCTAAAGCAATGCCAGCGGCGCCAATAAACCTGGATAAAGTTATGTTCAAAATGATATTCAGGCCAACGCAGAGGCCGCTGATGATGAGCGGGGTGGCTGTATTTTTGAACGAGTAGAAAACGCCGGAAAAGATGGGCGAGAGGGCATGGCCGAAGAGACCAATGACATACATCTGAGTGACAAAGGCAGTAAGCGCCGTGGCTTTGGGGTCAAAAGCGCCGCGCTCAAAGAACAGGCGAACGATGGGCTGAGCCAGGAAAAAGAGAAAAAAGGTTGAGGGGATGATGAGGTAAAAAGAGACGCCGATGGTTCGCTGGAGTCGCTCTTCATACTCACGGCGGGCAGAGCCGTTGAGAGCCAGCTCGGAGAAGGTCGGGAAAATGGCAGTGGCGATGGGGGTGGCCAGGAGGCTCAGGGGGATGCCCCAGATGCGGGCTGAGAAGTTAAGGGCGGCAATGGAGCCGGCATCCAGGCCCGAGGCGATGGTTTTGTCCACAATCTGGTTGAGCATGGACAGACCGCCGGAGATGACCAGCGGCATAAGCAGGATGGCAAACTGGCGGATTTCAGCCCAGTCCACCTGGCGGTAGCTGAAGGTGTGGAAGAACTTGTAGCGCCACCAGAGGACAAAGAACATAGCGAAAAAAGCCAGAGAAGCGTTAAGGAGCTGCCCGACTGTCCAGCTATGAAGGCCAAGCGAGCGATGCAGGAAAAAGAGGGAGAAGACCAGGGCCACGTTGCCGAGGAATGTTATGAATATGGGGAAGAAGAACTGCTTTTCCGCCTGGAAAAGCCCGGTGAACATACCGGTGAGGACGGTAAACAGGCCAGCAATGAGGAGATAGCGGGTTAGGGTGACAGCCAGGGTAAAGCGCTCACCGGTAAAGCCGTAGGCGATGATGCGGACGCAGGCCGGAGCAAAGATGAAGATGAGGACAGAAACTGCCAGGAAGATGGTGCCCCAGACAGTAAAGGCGGAGTTAACGAAGCGCCGCGCGGCTTCAGCTGACTGGGATTTTTTTTCTAAGTAATAGGGGATAATGAGAACATTAAAGCCGCTGGCAAAAAGCCAGAGGATAGACGTGGGAATGATCAGCGCCACCAGAAAGGCATCTGTGGTGCCGGTGGCTCCGAAATATTTGGCCACCAGAACTTCGCGGAAAAAGCCGAAGAATTTGCTGATAAAAGAGAAGACGGCAATCACCACTGCCGCCTGAGTTACCGTCTGTCTTTTTAGAACGGCTGGAATATTCATCCTTCCCTATTCCCTTCTTTATTTATCCTTTCTTATTCCTTAATTCTTTCTTTCAACCGGAACTTTGAAACTCAGACCCGGGATTAGCTGGAATATTCATCCTTTTCTATCCCTTAATTCCTTCTCCCACCACCGCTATCAGATTACTCGGGCACTCCACCGGGGATTACCCCCGGCTTTTAAATCGCCCCGGTACTAGCTCATCCAGTTATCAAATCACCCACGTAACAAATCATCCAAGCATCAAATCACCCAGGCGCCAAACAACACAGCGTCAAACAACACAACGGCAAATAACATAGCGTCAAACAACCCAGGTATCAAACTGCCCACGCATCAATTAACCCAAGGATTAAATTTTAAGGTATGTATTTTAACAAATTTCAGTTCAGGTTAGAAGAAATAATAGAAAAAAACGGG
>Ga0315298_1009319_pt1 | contig 12183 bp, 9 predicted proteins | sample WHS_1_MG_FD_203077 | JGI IMG/M metagenome (GOLD analysis project Ga0315298, IMG submission 203077) | Extremophilic microbial mat communities from Washburn Hot Springs, YNP, Wyoming, USA - WHS_1_MG | ecosystem: Environmental > Aquatic > Thermal springs > Hot (42-90C) | place: USA: Wyoming... | reverse complement strand
CTTGACGATGGAATGATGGACGAATGAAACGTATTGGTCGTGAAAGCGTAAAGGCGGTAGAATTAGAGTTGCCCCCATCTAGGCTCCGGGTGGAGCGGGTGATTAAGCAACTCCAATTCTACCCGAAACTAGGTGGGGGTGACTTTTTGCCCCCGGTCGAGAAAGTCCGCATCACAAAAGGCGTCGGACTTTCTGAGAGAACTCAATACTAGCGGAGGTTAAGAAATGGCAACAGCAGAGAGAACCAAAGAGATTCTGAATGGCCTTCGTCAGGCGGTGGTGGAGTTCGACGAAGATGAGTCCAAGAAGTGGGCCCAAGCCGCTATCGACGAAGACGTGGACCCGTTTGTGGCGACCATGGACGGTCTGGCCTGCGGAATGATCGAGGTCGGCGAGCTCTACAACAAGAAGGAGTACTTCGTTCCCGAGCTACTCATGTGCGCCGACGCCCTCTACGCCGGGCTGGACCTCCTCAGGCCCGCCATCAAAGCTTCAGGACGAGAAGCCAAAGTGAAGGGCTCGATAGTCCTGGGCGTAGTCGAAGGCGATGTGCATGACATCGGCAAGAACCTGGTCAAGATGATGTTCGACGTGGCCGGCTGGACCGTGTACGACCTGGGACGAGACGTGCCAGTAGACAAGTTCGTGGAAGAGCAGGTGAAGACCGGGGCCGAGGTCGTGGGCATGTCCGCGTTGATGACGACCAGCATGCTGGCCATGCCCGCCATCATCAAGAAGCTAAGGGACCGGAACCCCAACGTCCGAATCTTGATCGGCGGCGCTCCGATAAACCCTGAGGTTATGGAGAAGTATGGCGCAGACGGCTACGCCAAGACTGCAGGAACTGCCGTGGATGAGGCCGTCAGACTCATCGAGATGCTCAGAAAAGAAGAACTGGGCAGCTAGTTCGAGGGCTCTCTCGACGGGGACGACAACTTGGTGGAAGGGCATCGATGAGCGAGAGCCAACCAACAGCAGGCCAGTCGGCGCAGACGAAAGTGTATATCGCGACGATTCGCTCAGGAGTGTGCGGATTTGTCACGACTGTGAGGGCAACTCCTAACGGCAGGCGTATGGTCAACATACACATCGAGACAACCTGTCCCAACATCCAGAAGCTTGCCGGGGAGATAGCCACGCTAGACGCGTTCTCGGAGATTAGCTGGAGAGGAGGTAGTACCGTGTACGAACTCATGGCCAAGTACGCCGGTCATGCCTCCTGTCCAGTCGGTTCCGGAATACTCAAAGCAATGGAGGTGGCCGCGGGGCTCGCGGTTCCCCGCAACGTCAGCATTGAGCTGAGCGTCGAGCATGGACAATAGATCGGTCCATGCCAGTCGGGTGCAATCTGGCTGTGCTGCTTCAACGGAAGCGCCGTGCTGGGGGGCGCGTAGCCAGATTGCTTACCTTCGTAGCGTGGCCGATTCTGGATGGAGTTGTGCAATCCCACGGCGTTCTGCCGTTGGGCGGGGTCTATATGGTCGGCTACGAGCAGCCACCGGAGTCAAAGCTGACTCATCTACACCAAGATGAGGCTTCTGAATAGATGGTGAGAGCGGAAGATGATCCTGGCACCGATCGTCGGACAGGCACATCATACGCTCGCTCCTTTCCACGGCTGCTCCTAGAGACTTGAGCCAGAGGCAGTACAGGCCCCGCCTAGCGGCATAGACATCGAGCCTGCAGTGTATTTCGAGAACACCGCGGCGAAAACCGGGAATATAGGGGCGGCTGGTTCTCCCGAGAAGGACCGTCGGAGGTTGGGGGTGGGTTAACCTTAAAGCAAATCGCTGTAGGTCCCGAGCCACAGCCGAAGCCCACAAACAAGCGATGAAGCATAACAGTGGAGCATGACAACAGGAGGTGACTGCTATGCCCGAACAGAGGGCTCACAAGCATCTGGTCATATTTCAGCCATCGGGACGCAGAGGATACGTTGCCGAGGGGAAGACCCTGAAGGAAGCCTCCGTAGCCCTGGGGGTGGACATCGAGGGCATCTGCGGAGAGAAGGCGATCTGCGGCAAGTGCAAGGTCAGAATCGAGGAAGGAGCGTTTGAGAAGTACGGCATTGAGTCCAGCCGCTTGCATCTTTCCCAGATGGCCCAAACCGAACGAAAGTTCTTCAGCCTGCACCAAGAGAGAGGGGGCTACAGGCTTGCCTGCCAGGCGCAAGTCCTTGGCGATGTTGTGGTCTACGTTCCCGAGGAGAGCCGATTGGGCAAGCAGGTGGTGCGCAAAGCCGCCCGGGATATCGCCATCGATCTTAACCCCGCGGTCAGGAAGTACTATGTTGAGTTGCCCAAGGCCACTCTGGAGGACACCCTCGGGGATTGGGAGCGTATTCAGGCAGCGCTCAACACACAGTACGGTTTGACCAACTTAACCATCGACTACCAGGTCCTCCTGGTCCTGCAGAACGTGGTACGAGCGGGCGATTGGAAGGTGACCCTGTCAGTATGGATGGGCAAAGAGGTCATCAAGGCGGAACCAGGCAAGGTAGACAAAGCCTACGGACTGGCAGTAGACGTGGGCTCCACCACCGTGGCAGGATATCTCTGTGATCTGACCGATGGCAGACTGATAACCACCTCTTCTATGATGAATCCCCAGGTGATCTACGGCGAGGACGTTATGTCCCGCATCACCTACACTATGACCAATCCCGAAGGATTGGACCAGCTGAACAAAGCAATCATCGATGGGCTCAATGGCATCGTCAGCGACGTGGCTGACGCAGCAGGCATTGGAGGCCAGGACATAGTTGATATGACCATCGTGGGCAATACCTGCATGCATCACCTCTTCCTCAACATCGATCCCAACTGTATCGGCCGAGCGCCATTTCCTCCATCCCTTCATCACTCGCTAAATGTGAAAGCCCGCGACTGGGGCCTGAAGATAATGCCCGAGGTGAAACGTGAGAAGGGTGGATACCCGGCCTGCCAGGCGACCTGCCCGGCCGGGATCAATGGTCAGGACTTCCTCTACCTCATCGCCCAGGGCAAGTACGATGAAGCCCTCGAAGAAGTGCGGCGGGCTATGCCCTTCGCCGGCGTGTGCGGGCGTGTCTGCACTCACCCCTGCGAGAGGGAGTGTGAGAGGGGAAAAGTTGATGAGCCATTAGCCCTTCGCTCCCTACACCGCTTCGTGGCTGATCGGGAGCTCGAAAACGGGAGGCCGACGGCGGCCCCGATGGAGCAGACGAAGACGGACAGAGTAGCCATCGTCGGCTCGGGTCCGGCTGGCCTGTCCTGTGCCTATGAGCTGGTCAGGGAAGGATATCCAACCACTGTCTTCGAAGCCGCTCCGAAAGCCGGCGGTATGCTTCGCTACGGCATCCCCGAATACAGATTACCTCGGCGGGTGCTGGACAACGAGATCCGCTTCATCGAAGAGCTGGGGGTGGAGATCAAGACGAGTAGCCGGGTCGGCGATCTCAAGCAGTTGTTCGATCAGGGCTATCGCGCCGTGTTCCTGGCCACCGGCGCGTGGGTAAGCCAGAAGATGGGCATTCCCGGTGAGGATGTCTCTGGAGTCATCCCCGCGCTTAGCTTCCTGAACTGGGTAAACTCAGGTGAGAAGGTCAAGGTCGGGAAGAGAGTGGTGGTCGTCGGAGGCGGCAACTCGGCGGTTGATTCCGCTCGTGTGGCCAAGCGCCTGGGGGCCGAAGAAGTTGCTATCCTCTACCGACGCTCCAGAGCTGAGATGCCGGCCATCGCGAGCGAGATCGACGAAGCCGAGAGGGAAGGTGTGCAGTTCCATTTCCTCACCGCTCCAGTTGCGACGCTTGCCAGTGATGGAAAGCTCTCAGGCTTGAGCTGCATACGAATGGAACTTGGTGAGCCTGACGAGAGTGGTCGCAAGCGTCCGGTGCCGGTGCCGGGCTCGGAATTCACGATGGAGGCCGACACCATCGTCGCCGCCATCGGTCAGGCGGTAGACAAGACGACGCTGCTGGGTGAGCCAGGGCACGCTGGCGATGGATTCCTCGACGTCGATCGAGATACCCTCCAGACCGGCATCGCTGGCGTCTTTGCCGGGGGCGACATCCTCGGGCCCTCCGACGTCATCAGCGCTGTCGCTGCGGGCAAGAGAGCGGCCACATCTATCTCACTTTACCTCGAAGGTGTAGACCCGAAACAAGTCAAGCCCACCCAGCTGAAGAAGATAGAGGACGTGCCCAAGGAAGGTGTTGGCAAGGAGGCCAGGACGCCCATGCCTATGCTCGAAATAGAAGCGAGAGGTGATTTCGCCGAGGTGGAGCGGGGCTACGCGGAGCAAGCGGCCCAGCAGGAGTGCAAGCGTTGTCTCAACTGCGGTGTCTATGCCGACGTGGAAGCCGGGGAGACTGCCCAGGCCCGCGATGTGGGGATCAAGATCGCTCCGGGGGCCTACATTCACGTGCTGCCCATTGAGGCCGGGTTCGTGGGAGCTGACAACGTCGGGGTGCTCATCGCCGAGCAGCCGCACAAGCAAGACAGCATTGAGCTGATCATCGACATTGGCACCAACGGCGAACTGGTTCTGGGCAATCGCCATAAGCTTATCTCCTCCTCCTGCGCCACTGGACCAGCCCTTGAGGGCGCTGAGATCAGATTCGGGATGCGTGCCTCGCCGGGCGCCATCGAGAAGATCGAAATAGACCGCGAAACTAAGGAGGTGCGATTCAAGGTTATCGACAACGACAAATGGAATACCGACCTGCCGCCTGAAGAGGTGGGAGCCAAGGGCATCTGCGGCTCGGGCATAATTGACGTCCTGCCCCAGTTGTTTATGGCCGGAATCATCGACAAGACAGGCCGATTCAGCAAGAGCTTGAATACACCGCGTTTTCGCACCAGCGAGGATGGCGAGCCGGAGTTCGTCATCGCCTGGGCCAACGAGACATCCATCGGTCAGGACATCGTCGTGTGCCAGGGCGATGTGCGCAACATACAGTTGGCCAAAGCGGCCATGTACGCTGGAGCCAAAATCATGATGCGTCGCCTGGGCGTGGAAAGACTGGACAAAGTCATACTGGCTGGAGCCTTTGGCAGCTATATCGATAAGATATCGGCGGCCATGCTGGGGCTCTTCCCCGACTGCGAGCTGGAGAACATCTACGCCGTGGGCAACGCCGCCGGCGATGGAGCACGCATAGCTCTGCTCAATGTGGACAGAAGAAGAGAAGCCGATGAGGTAGCCAGACAGGTAGAGTACGTCGAGCTGACCGTCGAGCCGGATTTCGACAAGATCTTCGGCCAGTCGATGTGGATACCTCATATGAAGGATGCCTTCCCCCACCTGAGCCACCTTTTCCAGAAGGAAGCGTCAGCTAAAGCTTGAGAGAAAGGGGTCGTCACATGCTGAGATACGCGAAGCAGCAGAAGGTCTGCGTTATCGGTGGAGTCCCGGTTGGTGGCCAACCGGGAGAGAATCCCCCGCTGATGATAGGCAATATGTTCCAGAAGGGCGATACGCTCGTCGAAAGTAGGAAAGAACGCAGGTTCAATCGGGCCGAAGCCGAAGCTCGCATCCACGAGATGGAGCGCCTGTCCCAGGAAACCGGCGTCCCCGGCCTGGTGGCCATGATCGCCAATTCGCTCGACGAGGCCAAAGCCTATGTGGATTTCTTCACCGGCGTCAGCGCGATGCCGTTTGGCATCGACATCTGGGTACAGAAGACCAGGGTAGCGGTGGCACGGCACATAGCCGGGCTAGGGCTCCAGGACAGGTTTCTCTACAACAGCATCACTCCCTGGGATGAGGATATCGAAGGGCAGGTCGCGGAGCTCAGGGAGTTGGGCATCAAACACGTGGTAGTGCAGGCCTTCGATATGGAGGACAAGGGGCCCCACGGCAGAGTGAAGTCGCTTCAGAAGACGCTGCCCCTGGTGGAGAAAGGGAATTTCGAGAGCGTTATTGTGGACACCGCAGTGATGAGCCTCCCATTCACCGCCTTCTCTCTCGCGGCCAATCGGCTGGTCAAAGAGGAATTCGGCATTCCCGTTGGCTGCGCTCCATCCAATGGCACTTACATGTGGAGAAAGGCGGCAGGGGAGGAAGGCAGAAGCAGGTTCCCGGCGGTGGACGCAGCAATCGAAGCCCTCACCGCCGTGGGCAGCGACTTTATACTCTACGGCCCCATGACCGGCACCGCCCGCGTCTTCAGCGCGGTGGCTGCGGCCGTGAGCGTGCTGGCTGTACAGGCCTATGCCGAAGGAGCGCCCCTGCCCACCAACATGACTCACCCTTTGAATCTGCTCTTCCCTGACACGGTGGAGCAACTACGGAAAGAGAAGGGAAAGAACTAGCATGGCATCGAGTCTAAATTCAAGAGAGCGGGTCCTCAGACTCTTCCGCAAGGAGAATATAGATCGGGTTCCGGTCTTCAGCGGCATGGGCAACGTAACCGTGCACGGCCTTGAGAAAAACGGCTGGCGGTTCGCCGAGACCCACGTGGACGCTCGAAAGATGGCTACGCTGGCTGCGTCCACATTCCAGTTGTTCGGCTTCGAGTGCGCGGTGGTCCCTTTTGACATGGGCATCGAAGCCGAAGCCCTGGGCTGTGCCGTCAACTACTATCCCGGGCGCGACGGTATTCTCTACCCCACCATATCCAGCAAGCTGGCGGAAAAGGTGGCAGACCTCGAATTCGAGGTCCCCTCGAACCTGGCCAGGGCAGGAAGAATTCCACTGGTGTGCGAAGCCATTCGCATCTTGAAGGAAGAAGTAGGCGATCAAGTAGCTATTGGCTCCTGGGCCCTTGGCCCACACCTCATCCTCGGTCAGATCTGCGAGGTCGGCGAAGTGGCCAAGGCGATGTTCAAACAACCAGCTGTGGTGGACAAGCTGCTGGACAAGACCGCGCAGATGGTCATCGAGCTGTCCAAGATCTATCGCGATGCGGGCGCCGACTACTTCACCGTGCGGGAGATGGGCGCGGGAACAGATATACTCAGCCCGGCCATGTTCAAGAAGCTGGTGCAGCCCCATCTGGCCCAGGTCTTCGCGGCCATTGAGTCGCCAAACGTGCTGCACATCTGCGGCGATACCAATGCCATTGTCGATCAGATGGCCACTTGCGGGGCCGACGCCGTTTCGGTAGAAGAAAAGAACCGGGTGGCTGAGACCCGCCAGAAATTGGGACCGGACGTGCTCATCTTTGGCAACATAGCCGGCTACAACACCCTGGCGGAGGGAAAACCCGAAGACGTCGACCGGGCGGTCAAGGAAGCCATTGGCAACGGCGTCGACGCTATATGGCCGGGGTGTGATATCTGGCCCACAGCGCCCAAGGAGAACATGCTCGCCCTGATGAGGGCGGCTGAGAAGTATGGCCAGCGAGCGTGATCGCGGCGCCCTGGTTAGGACAACCTTGGAAAGGACAGGTGACGTGATACACCAACCTCACACAAGCACTGTTGCCATCATCGGCAACGGGTGCGCGAGTGCGGAGTGTTTCCGCGCTCTTCGGGAAAACGGCTATCGCGGGGAGATCGACCTCTTCGCGGATACCACCTGGCCCATATACAATCCCATGCTCACCACCTACTACGTGGCCGGCAAGATCGGCTTCGACGGGCTGTTCCCCTTCGGCAATAATGGCAGGCTCTACGAACGGTACCGGGTGAACGTCCATTCCGGTTCCCCCGTGGTCAGCCTGGACGCCGAAGAAAGGACGATCGTCAACCGGGCTGGTCTCGCGCTCAGATACGACCAGTGCCTGATAGCGTCTGGAGCTTCCCCTTTCATGCCCCCTATTGAAGGCATCGGATCCGACAGAGTGTACACCATGCGGACAATCGAAGACGCCGTCCGCCTGAGGGAAGCCCTGGCGCTCAAGCCACGCAAAGCCCTGGTAGTCGGCGCCTCAATGGTCGGGATCAAGCTGGTGGAATGCTTTCATCAGGCAGGTATGGCAGTATGCCTGGCCGATCTTGCCGAGCACGTGTTTCCCACCGCTGCCCATCCGGAATGTGCCGCCCTTATCGAAGAGCGTCTGGCCGAGAAGGGCGTACAACTGAGACTCGGCGCCGGGATAAGGAAGATAACAGAGACTCGCGAGGGCATACGAGCCTACTTCGGCGACGGCGATCAATACGAAGAGGCCGACATGCTGGCTGTCTGCATTGGCGTAAGGGCCAATGCTGCTTTCGTTGACCGGACACAAGTGGCGGTTGATCAGGGAATACTGGTGGACGAACAAATGCAAACCAACTACCCCGGGCTTTATGCGGCCGGGGATGTCGCCCAGGGGAAGGACCTCCTTACGGGCGAGCAGCATGTAGTCGGGTCATTGGCTAATGCTCGCTACCAGGGCCGTACCGCCGGAAGAAACATGGCCGGAGCTGGTGGCACATCCCCCGGCTACATCCCCAATTGTATTACCCACTTCATGGGCACGGACTTTGTGGGAATAGGCTCTGTAAGCGGCTACAGCAGGATGGAGAAACGATCTGATGGCGGTCAGTTCATCCAGCTCTTCTGGCAAGACGGACTCCTTGTCGGAGCGAACCTGTTGGATGCCTTTACAGAAGCCGGCGTCGTCAAGAACGCACTGCTCAAGAGGCTGGTGCAAGGCATGCCTCCCACTTCCCACGCCATCCCACTATGCGTCGCGCGCGATTCACTGGTCGAGAGAGTCCTGATGGAGGTTGAGAGACTATGACCACGGTGCAGGCCCTGTTGAAAGGGAAAATCCCCGCGCCTGAAACCGGCATTGAGGTCCGGAAGTCTATTTGCGCGATCTGCGATCCTATGACCCAGTGCGGGCTCGACCTTTATGTCAAGGATGGCAAGATCATCAAGACTGAGGGCACTGCCGAAAACCCATACAGTAGAGGAACGCTCTGTCCGAAGGGCGCGTCCACTCGCCAGTACGTGTACAGCGAAGACCGCCTGAAGACGCCGTTCAAAAGGACCGGGCCCAAGGGCTCGGGCAAATTTGCACCCATTTCCTGGGATGAAGCCCTGGACACAATCGCCGCCAAGTTCAACGCGATCAAGAGGGAGAACGGCCCGGAGGGCGTCGTTTTCTTCTCCGGGTACACTAAGTACTTCAGGCCCTTCCTCAAACGACTGGCTCATTCATTTGGGTCACCCAACTACCTGACAGAATCCAGCACCTGTCATATGGCGACGGCTATGGCCCAGAAGCTCACCTTCGGCCTGCCCGGGGGACCTGACTTGATGAACACCAATTGCCTCCTGATTTGGAGCTCCAACCCGTTCTATACCAACCCCGGTAGTGCGAGAGCCCTTCTTAAAGGCAAAGAAAGGGGAATGAAACTTATCGCCGTCGATCCCCGAGAGACCGCGACGACGAGGCTGGCCGATATTCATCTGCCGGTCCGACCAGGCACCGACGGAGCCCTAGCCCTAGCAATGGCGCACGTCATCATAGGGGAGAAGCTGTACGACCGCGACTTCGTGGCCAGCCATACCTACGGCTTCGAGGAATACGAAGAATACGTCCGCCAGTTCACCCCAGAGAAAGGCGATGAGCTAACCGGCGTCCCCGCCGACAAGATTAGAGCAGCGGCACGGATGTACGCCTCTGTCAAGCCGGCGGCGATAATGCCGAGCGCGTCGCCGGTGGTACATCATACCAACGGCGTCCAGAACTACCGGGCCGTGTTCGCTCTGGCAGGGCTAACCGGCAACTACGATATCGTCGGCGGCAATCTCGTCCAGGCCCCGAGTTTCCTCCACATGCCCGGAGCGTTCCAGTCCCGGGAGCACGAATTCGTCCAGCCCCGCCCCTGGAGCGAAATGCCGCCGAGAGTCGGTGCGGACCGATTCCCCGTTTGGATCGACCAGGTCGACGAAGAGGGCCAGTCGATGTGGCTGCCCCACCAGATCCGCTCTGGACAGCCTTATCCCATCAAGGCCGTGATCGGCTTCGGCCTCAACCACCGAATGTGGCCAGACTCCAAAGGAATGGCCGACAGTCTGAACCAGCTGGATTTCTTCGTCAATGCCGATATCTTCATGACCGACACCTGTCGGTACGCGGACATTGTGCTGCCAGCCTGCACCTCCGTGGAGCGCAGCGAGCTACGCTGCTGGGGTATGGGCTACGTCATCTTCACCCAGCCAGCCATCCCGCCCCTCTATGACTCCCGCCCCGATGCCGACATCATCTATGGGTTAGCAGCCAGGCTAGGATTAGATGATCCACTGTTCGACGTCGGCTACGAGGCGAGCATCGACTGGATACTCGATCCCAGCGGCATCACAGTGGCGGAGCTCAAGAAGCATCCAGCTGGAATGTTCGTGCCGAACCCCATCAAGACACCTGAGAAGAAGTACCTCAATATGGGCTTCGCAACACCCTCGGGAAAGCTGGAGTTCAAGTCGAAAGCCCTCGAGAAATATGAGGACAGGCCGGGCTTTGAGTCACTTCCCGTCTACACACCCCCCAAATATAGCGAGGAGTCCACTCCCGAGATGGCGAAAGAATACCCATTCATCTTGAACACGGGCTCAAGGCTGCCGATGTTCGTCCACACGCGCACTTTCCGCCTCACCTGGACTGGTAGTCTCCGGCCTGATTTCCCCTCGGCTGACCTGAACCCCGACGACGCTGCCCGTCTCGGAGTGAAGCAGAATGAACCCATTCGCATATCGACGCCAAAGGACGCCATTGTGGTGAAAGCCAATCTGACCCAAACGGTCCGGCCAGGTGTCGTTCACATGTACCACGGGCATCCGGAAGCAGACGTCAACGCACTCTTCGAGAGCGACTATCTGGACCCGCTATCCGGCTTCCCGGGGTTCAAGTCCGGGCTATGTAGAGTCGAGAAGGCTTGACGGAAGAGGGATGAGAGCAATGGATAAGACGATCTACCTGGATATGGATCTCTGTGTTGGCTGCGGCGCCTGCATAGTAGCTTGCATGGATCAGAACGATATCTACCCGGAAAGGGGTCAACCTGCTTTCCGTAGGACCTACACCGTGGAAGAGGGGCGCTACCCCGATGCCAGTGTACTGCATCTCTCGACCACCTGCATGCACTGTGAGGACGCTCCCTGTCTTATCGGCTGCCCCACTGGCGCAATAGCCAGAGATAGCAGGACGGGGGCAGTAACGGCAACCAAGGACCTCTGCATTGGGTGCCATAGCTGCGCCCTCGCCTGCCCCTTCGGGGTACCTCGCTACGACTCTGAGGGCAAGATCCATAAATGCAACCTGTGTGCCGAAAGAGTGGAGGTGGAACTGCAGCCAGCCTGTGTGCGAGTATGTCCGACAGGGGCTCTTGAGTTCCGGTCAACCAATGAAGCGCTGGCAGCAAAGGAGTACAAGACCATCAGCGCTGTCGCGAGCGCTGCCCACAGGATTACCGTCCGGATGTGAAGCAGACCGCGGGCGGGGTGACGGTGCACCAATACCCGGGCACGAATGCAAATGGGCGCCTTGATTCTGAACTAGGGGAGAAGAAAATGCGTGATATCGATGCTGCGAGCGAATCCCTCCTACCAAAACTGTGCCAGAAGGCCAGAGAGCTGGGGGCATCGGAGGCGGTAGCCCTGCCGATAACTGATGTTGTCGTGGACGAACGGGCGCGACTGAAATGCATGGTTCCTGTCTGCGCCTCCTATGGCCGGAGCCCGCTGTGTCCCCCTGGCGTGATGCCCATCTCGGAATTCAAGCGTATTCTCGCCAACTACCACTCGGCTGTGCTGCTCAAGCTCGATGTCGAGCTCTCTCAGCCCCCGGAGCAGGTGACCGCTCAAGAGAATCTGGCGGAAGCATGGCAGGTGCTGAAGCCGGCCTTGGAGCGCAGCGAAGAGACAGTCACGCCGATAGGGAACTACCTGTACCCCCTGAGAGACAGTCAACAGAGACTGTACGAGATAATCGGTGCGATAGAGTCCCTTTGTATTGCCGAAGGGTTCCCGTTCGCGGCCGGTCTTGGGTCCGGTTGGCGCTCCCTGTGCGATGAGTGCATCGGCATTGGCTCCGGGCTCCCCTGCCGCCACCCATTCAGAGCAAGGCCTTCAATGGAAGCCCTGGGTGTAGACGTGATCGCGACAGCCAGGAAGGCAAGAATGCCGCTGAGCTTCGCCAAGAACGAGTCCAGGAACCGGGTCGGCTTAGTTCTCGTGGACTGACTTCTTGACCGGCTTCCTTGCGGACATCGTTGGGCTCCAATCAGCACTGGGATGGACTGTCCTCGCGTCGATGCTTTCTCTGCCTTT
>Ga0315298_1009318_pt1 | contig 12183 bp, 16 predicted proteins | sample WHS_1_MG_FD_203077 | JGI IMG/M metagenome (GOLD analysis project Ga0315298, IMG submission 203077) | Extremophilic microbial mat communities from Washburn Hot Springs, YNP, Wyoming, USA - WHS_1_MG | ecosystem: Environmental > Aquatic > Thermal springs > Hot (42-90C) | place: USA: Wyoming... | reverse complement strand
GGGCGTCCCTACCCAAAAAAATTATGTTGTATTGATAGGGACGCATGGCCTCACGCGTCCGCATTTTTAATGCAAAGACGCAAAAGCGCAGAGCTAGGTAGGGCGCGCAGTCCACTGCGCGCCGGTGGTGTCGTGCCGACATGGCTTCTCGCGCTGGAATCCTGGCGTCCGCGCCCTTACGGGCGCGGCTACGCTCATCTGCAGTGCTGTAGGGGCAGTCTGTGACCGCCCGGGTTTTCTCGTCCCACATTTGCGGGACCATCTTGCCGCACTCATGCTGGTGAAAAAGATGGACGGCGTTCGTAGAACGCCGCTACAAAAGCTGTTGAGTGGCGCGCGCCGCTCTGAGGCGCAGTAAGGCGCCGTGTGTTCGAGGGTAAGGCTTTTATCCAAGCCGGCTGCTGTGCGCGCTCGGGCTATACCAAACTTTGGACGACGCGGAAGTCGTCAATCAATCGAACCGAAAGCGGTGCTGGAGCACCGCGCTCCAAAAACTTCTCCTCCAATCCTTCACACCAGAGGCGTAGAGAGCAAGGTAGGGCGCGTCCCGCATGTGCGGGACGCGCCGTCATGCGTCCACCCGAAAACGTCCGGCGGGCAGGGGACTGCCCGCCCTACCTGAGATCAGATTTTGACGAAACGGCGCGCGACCGTCCCGGTCGCAGAAGGCCTGCGGCCAAGATGGCCGGCGCGCCAGAGCACAAAAAAAAGCCTTGCGTAATGACACCCTTGACTCGGTAGCACGTTTAACGCAAAGGCACAAAGAACACAAAGTTGCCCAATCCAACTCCGAGTCCAACGTGCTGCCGGCATCTTGCCGGCAGACCACCTTGTCCGCGCACTGCCAAAACCACTCAAAAACAGCTCCAACTTACCCTTGGCTCCTGAGTCAACTCCTTCAGTGATCGCATCCCACGATACTCCACCTACCACCGAATCCAGTCGTAATAACACCGCTCGGTGCGCGGCGAATTGTGTTCGAGCCGCATCACCTGCCGCACCTAATTCGACAATTTAGGTTAGGGATTGGGTATCACTTTTCCCACCACTTCCTTACCACCGTGTTCGGGCATGGTTTTTCGGGCTTGACAGCCAGTTTATTGTTTGAGAACTTTCTGCAGCGTTTGGCGTGTGTATTCAATGTCTGCCGCCCGATATCAAATTAGGTTTACAAAAGTCAATACAAATAAATTGTTAGGCCTACAACAACGAACGAGACATGGAACAAGTTCAGACTCCAAAGTGGCGATTGCAGTTCCGCGTATTTCGCGGCACGTGGACAAGTTGGGACGCGTTGTTCCGTCAGGCTGCAGAGTTCGCAAACGAGCTTGGGCCAGAACGAGTCGTCAGCATTTCGCATTCTGAAGACAATAATGACGGCGTTGTGGCTATTTGGTATTGGGAGGATGAAAACAGCAGTGCCTAACCAGATCACCGGACCGAACGCGGGCGGGCCGCGTAAGTTTCCAATTCCAACACCACTGGCCGCCCGCGTCGGCAAGTGCTGGCGTTAGTTACGGTCGCGCACAGAAAATCTTATTATCGAGACGAGACTCCGATAGGCCGACTTTTGGGCATCGTGTACGATCATGTTCGGTGGTGGGTACATGGTGCTCAGCCAGATCAAGTACGGGCATGTTATTGCGTTAGCACTCACGTTTGTTGGGGCACTTGCGAAATTGATTATCCGGTCCCGTTGGGATCGGCTTTGCCGCGAGATGGCACAAGCCGATTCTCAAGCTGGCCGTTGAGAACATGTGTATTCGCCCAAGCCGACAAAATCGGTCAAAAGAACCGTCGCCCGCCACGCTCCGCTTGCTGGCAAATGACAGATTGCAGATGGCAAATTGTTCTGGCGGCCGATCCCGCAGGTGCGGGACCGCTGTGGGGCAGTTTTGAGACCAGGTAACCCTTGCGATGGGTCTGAAGCAATTGCGTCAATTCACCGTCGAACATAACATGAAACGAATTAAGAGATTATGGCGCATCGCTACGGTGGCATTTGGTGTTGGCGCTCCGGTTGCATGCGGCATTACCACCATCACGGGAACAAAGACTTCCACTGCCAGCTCGGTAAGCTCAGGATTTTTTTTACCGCCACCCAAAATTACTGCGCGGGTAGCGGCGCTGGCGCAACTTTCTCCGGGGACTTACACCGCTACGCCCTATTCCATGCTCGTTGTTGTTCCGAAACGGATTGACCAACAAATGGTGCATGCGCCTGATATCTCACAATTCAAGATGCCTTGCGTTCAGCCACCGATGCGCCTTGAGCGACGCTGACGGCGCCCAACCAAGCGCAGCAGCGAACCCGTTTGGAGCGATGCGCCTGGAATCGTTGCGTCCCGTGCGCCGAGCGGTTGAGCTTGGGTCGAGCAGCGTGAAGCCGGGAGTTGACTAGCAGCGGTTTTGTTGGTGTTCTTTCTTTGTGATCTTTGTGTTTTTTGCGACCAGAGTTTTTTTGCGGCGAGAGAGTCCATAAAAACATACAGGGTACGAGTTTGGAGCGCAGTGATCGGGCCCTTACTGTAACTCTGGGAGAGAACAAGCTGGAGTTTATTTGCCAGTACGGAGTTGAGGGATCCTTTGGTCGCCAAACCAGTTGCTGAGGCAAAAGCCGCTGCACCACGCTGCGCTTGATTGCAGATGACAGATTGCAGATGGCAAATTGTTCTGGCGGCCGATCCCAAATGGGTGTGGGCGCTTGCTGACGCTCGGTCTGCCACTGCACTCCAAAAATCTATCGTCCAATTCTTCACCCCAGAGACGCAGCAACGGTATTTAATTTGCGAGAGCGAAGTTGGGATAGTTAAGCACATGGTCCATCAACACAACCAGTTTTCGCATCACAGCAGTCAAAGTCAGCCCGCCCAATGGGCGGGACAGGTTTGCCAGCAGCACGCAGGCACTAGTAAAATGCCCTGAGTATTGGGTTTGCTCCCACCCACGCGCAGCCACCAGCCCAGCCATGTAAAGCGCTCGCCCCGCATTCGCGGGGGCACGACCGCCGCCATGCGCACATCCGAAAGAGGGCAGGCTGGCAGACGAAGCAAAACCCTCTGACCCGGCTAGTTCACACGTTTTCGTGCTGGAGATTTCCAAGTGTGCTGTGCCGCGTCCTGCTGGGCGGGATAAACCTGCGAGGCACTTGCCGACGCATTGTGCTGGGAAAATCCTAACGCGGCACCGATTTGGAAATCGGCGATACAACAGGTTATGAAACCTGCGCCACATAACCGGGCTGCGGCGTGCTGCCAACCCGTACCGCTGAACAAAAGTCCGAGCGTCCTCATGTCGGCTGGTGCGAGGTTTATCAGCGTTGCAGGTTGACTTTTCCGTTGCCAACGGCTTGGACGATTATGTTGCCGCTGCCGTCGGCTCGGGCATTTTGTTCCGCCTTCATTGGGCCAGAGGCACGTAAATCTCGGCCTCTTATGCTGCGCATCGTATGCCGGCGAGCTGGTGGTGTCGAGGTGAAAGCGGGCTTGGTCAATTCCCAATGAATGCCCCAATCGTTGTCTGAGGTAAGTTACACTTGGCCGGAGCATATCAAAAACCCCGGGCCGGTTGTTTTTTTGACAAGGCGGTGCCTTTGGCGCAAATTGCACGGCAGTTGTAGCGTTGATGAACGTGTTTCAACGGCAAAGAACTTGTACCGAGACCGCAATTGGCTTAGGCATTTTACTGTGTCTGGCTGCGATTGTGGTTGGCGTTTTGCTTGCGCAGCGAAACTTCAATCCTGCTGTACGCGTTGCAACAAGGTCGTGGTCGGCGCCTGCACCGGGCCTGACCGTGCCTGGGGAGAGGCAGCGTGCACAGCCGGGTTCGGCACAAGTAGGGTTCACTGCGTATGCACCTGCTGGCGTGGTCGAGTTCGGTCCAGTCGAGGAGTTCGATGAAGACACGCTGTCGGACAAGATCAACGGCAAGGCTGACCTGTACCTGACATCAGGGTTCCGCCGGTTGCGTTGTCAACGGTTCGCGTTGGCTGGGGGTGAAGATGAGTGGTTCGAGTGGTTTGTGTACGATATGGGTACAATGCCGCAAGCGTTCGCAGTGTACAGCATTCAACGGCGTCCTGAAGCTAAACCGGTCGAGTTAACTGAGTTCGCGTACGCGACCAGGAACGCCTTGTACTTCGTATGCGGCCAGTTCTATGTCGAGGCCGTTGCCGCAACACCGAGTGCGAAGTTGATGGAGGCCGTGGTCGCAATGGCGCGGAATTACGTTGCTGCAATTAAGCCCGGGCGGATGCACCTGGCTGAGCTTGAGCTGTTCCCAGCCGAAGACATGGTGCCGTACAGTCAGACGCTTCAGATTGCAACTGCCTTCGGTTTCGATGGGTTCAACAACATTTTCACCGCAAAATACAATGCCGATGGCAAACAGGTTTTGGCCTACATAACCGTGCTGGCTGAGCCGCAGCAGGCCGCAACGCTTGCGCAGGATTATTACCGGTTCCTGATAGCAAATGGCGGCAGAGATGTTGCCTCTGCCGACGCGCTCAGCGGGGTGAAAATGGTCAGCTTGCTCGATTCGTACGAGGTTGTGTTGAATCACGGCAACATTGTTGGTGGCGTGCATGCGGCGCAGTCGAAGGAAGTGGCTGAGCGGGTTGCACTTAAGCTGCTCAAACATTTGGCCAGCAAAACAGGTGGACAACCAAACTGATCGTCACGGAATGCGCCGACGCGATTTTATGCGTCGGCTGGTCAAGGCAACTGCTGCAGCGGCAGTTGCAAGCGGGGCGGCCTTTGCATTGCATAAGCCTGCGCGTATGGCTGGCCCGACTCGGGCTCAAGCGCGGCCGTTACCGGACTTTTCAGTCGAGTCGGCTGGGCGACGCATGGCGATTGTGACCGGCCCGGACAGGGCGAAAACTGTTCAGCGCGCTTTTGCAGCTTTGGGTGGGATTGAAAAATTCATCGGGCGGGGCGACCGCGTGCTGTTGAAAGTGAATGCTGCGTTTGCGTTGCCGCCTGCCCTGGGTGCAACGACACATCCAGAGCTTGTTGCCGAAGTCACACGATTGTGTTATCAGGCGGGTGCGACTGCTGTAATTGTGACCGACAACCCGATCAATGACCCGCAAAGCTGTTTTCGATTGACCGGTATTGCACGTGCAGCCGAGGCGGCAGGTGCGCGTGTTGTTATGCCGACCGAATCACTTTTCAAACCTGCAACGTTGCTCGAGGGCCGCTTGATCCATGATTGGCCGGTATTAATTGGGCCGTTTGATGGTGTCACGAAACTCATCGGTATTGCGCCCGTCAAAGACCACAACCGCAGCGGCGCTTCGATGACAATGAAAAACTGGTATGGGCTGCTCGGCGGCGCACGAAACGTGTTTCATCAGGACATTCACACAATCATTTTGGAGTTGGCAATGCTTGTCAGGCCGACACTCGTAATTCTCGACGGCACAACCACTATGGTCACAAACGGTCCCACGGGCGGGTCACTCGACGACCTCAAACAAACCAACACAATGATCGTCAGCACCGACCAGGTTGCTGCTGACGCTTTTGGCGCAACGTTGCTCGGCAAGCGCCTCAGCGACCTGCCCTTCATTGTACGCGCTGCTGCAGCGGGGCTTGGGACAGCAGATTTCGAGTCGCTCAAACCCGCTAGAGACAGCGTCATGTAATTGTGAGCCAAACCCAAGGCCCAGCGCGCGTAATCCGAACCAAACCCGAATGACCCAAGTCCGAATGACTGAAATGCGACTCGATTCGTTACGGCTGCTGCGCTGCGGGGCGGGCCGGTTTTGTATGCCGGAGCCGGGTCATGCGGAATTCGGTTTTGGTGTTTCGAGTGTTGCAATTCTGACATTGGTTCAGCTTTTGGCTTTTGAATTTCGGATTTACCAAAGATGAGCATCGTTAACATTCGACGCATCACGCAGCTTTTCTTTTTCGTGTTGTTCCTGTGGTTCTGCATAGTGACCACGATCGGCGACAGGCTATGGCAACTGCGCGGTTGGCCGGTCAATTGGCTGCTCGAGCTTGACCCGTTGGTTGCGCTCGGCACGGTCATCACAACCAAACGGCTTTACGCAGGGCTGCTATGGTCGTTGTTGACGGTTGTGCTGACGATTTTTCTGGGTAGGGTGTTCTGCGGCTGGATTTGTCCGCTCGGCTCGATTCAACAGTTTGTCGGCTGGCTCGCACGGCGCAAACGCAGGCACGCCGAAAAAGTTGCGCTTAACAAATACAGGCGGCTTCAGGTGACAAAATACTACCTGCTGATCGGCTTGCTTTCCGCAGCCGCAGCCAGTCTTGTAAACGAGCTGTTGGTGTTGCCGGGCCGGAACACCGGTTTATGGCTCGGTGTGGTTGCAGTTTGTTTGGTCGGGTTGACATTGGTTGCCGCGCGTAAACTCCTCGGCAACACGAAACGCGCCTTTGGTTGGTTTATTGCCCTGGTGCTTGCCTGGGCCTTCGTTGGGCTTGTCTGGCGCCCGGCGAACGTTTTGGTCGGCTCGCTCCAGACCGGTCTGCTTGACCCGATCCCGCTTGTGTACAGGTCGGTGAATCTTGTTTTGCTACCGTTGGTTGGTGGTGTACCACCCAGTCAGCGGTTTTACACCGGCGCATGGATCATCGGCGCGGTTTTCTTGAGCGCAGTGTTTCTGACGGTTCTGGTGCCGCGGTTTTATTGCCGGTTCATCTGTCCATTGGGCGCGTTGTTTGGCCTGCTTGTGCGTTGGACACCGCTGCGAATCGGCAAACAAACTTCCCAATGCACAAACTGCGGCCTGTGCGAGACAGATTGTGAAGGTGGGTGCGAACCCGCAGGCAAAATCCGGCTCAGCGAATGTGTGTTGTGCATGAACTGCCTGAAACGCTGCTCGCAACAGCAACTTGTCTATGGCACAGACAGGTCGGCTGCAGGCGAGGTTGACTCTGCCGAGGTTAACCGACGCGGTTTTTTGGTTGCGGCTGTATCTGGCGTTGCATCCGTGCCGGCCATGCGGCTCAGCGGACTGACGGCGCGTAACTGGCCGGCTGCTCTTGTCCGTCCGCCAGGTGCACTTGAGGAAACCGAATTCCTCGACCGCTGCATCAAATGCGGCCAGTGCATGCGTGTCTGCCCGACAAACGTGATCCAACCGGCTCTCCTCCAGGCCGGAGTCGAGGGGCTTTGGACACCGATCTTGAACTTCCGGATCGGCACAAGCGGTTGCCAACTGACCTGTGTTGCCTGCAGCAATGTATGCCCAACAGGTGCACTCAGACCCCTTTCGATCGAGGAAAAACTCGGTATCGGCCCGTTCGAGTCCGCCGGCCCCATCAGACTTGGCACAGCCTTCATTGATCGCGGACGGTGTTTGCCTTGGGCGATGGACGCGCCGTGTCTTGTCTGCCAGGAAAATTGCCCGGTCAGCCCCAAGGCAATCTACTCGCGCCCCGAATTCCGCGTCATTCGCGACGGCGAGCGGCGTGTACGGTCGGCTACACCAACAACTGTTGTTGTTGACGGGCCGGACTTGCGCAAAGGCTGGCTTGCCAGTGGCGAATTTTACCTGCGCGCGTTGGCCGGCCCAGATCAAGTCCGCAAACCGATCGTGGATAACTCGACTGACAGCATCACTGTCAGCGACCAGTCGGCTTGGCAAACCCAGCTTCCGCCAGGGACACCGGTTGCAATCGAGGTTTACCTCGAGCTGCCCTGGGTTGACCCGACCAAATGCATCGGCTGCGGTGTCTGTGAACATGAATGTCCGGTGAGCGGTCTGCGGGCAATACGTGTTACCGGCGAAAATGCGACACGAAATAAACGGCATTCATTGACGGTGCGCCGCTAACAGGTTAAGCTTTGCGCAGACGTATGAAGACCCAATCATTATCCCGGCGGCAATTTGTGAGTGCTTTAGGTCTGGGTGCAGCAGGCGCGCTTGCAACTGCACGATCTGCAATTGCCCAAGAGAACCTGCAACAAAAAGATGCACCCAAACCTGATAAACCAGCCAAAATTAAGGTGCCAACACGACGACTTGGTAAAACAGGGGTGGACGTCTCGATCCTGTCGCTCGGCGGCATTTTCGACATCACAAGTAACCAGCTTGTGTTGCAACAGGCACTTGATTGGGGTGTGACTTACTGGGACACAGCACCGAGCTACACCGGCGGTAAAAGCGAGGAAGGCATTGGCATGTTCTTCGAGAAAAATCCTGCCAGGCGCAAAGAAGTTTTCCTCGTGACAAAGACAGGCAGACGTAACCCGGCTGACATGACTGAAGAGCTGAATCGCTCGCTCGAGCGAATGAAGACCGATTACGTTGACATGTATTTCCTGCACGGTCTAAACAGTACAAGTGCGCTCACCGACGAGATCAAGGCTTGGGCTGAAAAAGCCAAGGCAGATAAGAAAATTCGGTTCTTCGGCTTCAGCACACACCAAAATATGGAGGAGTGCCTTCAGGGGGCGGCAAAGTTGGGTTGGATAGACGGTATCATGCTCACCTACAACTACCGGATCATGAACACCGACCAAATGAAGGCCGCTGTTGAAGCCGCATCAAAGGCCGGCATCGGCCTTGTTGCAATGAAAACCCAGGGCAGACGTACACGCAGTACAGATGAGGCTGCCGAGGCAAAACTCATCGAGCATTTCATCCAACGCGGGTTCTCAGCCGAACAAGCTAGGCTCAAGGCTGTGTGGGAAAACCAGCAGATCGCCTCGATCTGCTCCGCCATGTACACCATCTCTGTGCTCGGCGCGAATGTTGCGGCTGCAGTTGACAGAACTGAACTGACGCCGCAGGACCGTGCTGCGCTTGAACGAGCTGCTGCTGAAACCTGTGACGGTTACTGCGCAGGCTGCACGCGCTTGTGCGAAGGCGCAATCGGATACGCTGCACCCATCGGCGACGTAATGCGCAGTCTCATGTATTACCACAGCTACGGCGACCACGCTTATGCGCGCGAAATTTTTGCCGCTATACCGGCACATGTGCGTCAGCAACTTGCCAGACTCGATTTCAGCGTGGCTGAGCGTGTTTGTCCGAATAAACTGCCAATCGCACAGCTTGTTCGCGAGGCGACAAAACTGCTTGCCTGAACACACGGACAACTGTGCAGAACCGCGCGCGCAGTCCGAATGGTCTTGATCGGCTGATTTGCTTTAATCCGGAAACGGGGGTTAGCCGGCGGGACATCTGCAGCTCGCGCATACTCTGCGCCTGTGCGGTTTAGCGTAACTGATAGCGAACCGGAAAACTGGTATCGGTCGAGACTGAACTCGATTCTAGGTGTAGACCGGATTCCCAAGGTGGGATTGAATGACTTGGCTTCATCGGAACTGCTAAACGGGCATTTGCATAAATTGGAGGGCCGACTTCCACGTCGGCCACCATGTTCCTCAGCGGCAGGGCGGTTAAACGTAGCCGCGCTCGTGAGAGCGCGGAAAATCAGATTCAAGCCTAGAAACTTAGTTTGCACAACCAAACCCGGCGTGCAGTGGACTGCGCGCCCTACCTTACCCTCTGCGCCTCTGCTGTGAAGGATTCGAGGAGAAGTTTTTGGAGCGCGGTGCTCCAGCACCGCTTTCGGTTCGATTGATTCACGACTTGTGCGTCAGCCAAAGTTTGGTATAGCCCGAGCGCGGCACAGAAGCCGGCCCTGACGAAGCCTTGCTCTTCAATGCAGAACTTACTGCGCCCCAGAGTGGCGCGCTCCGTCACAACCGGATTGGTAGGGCGGGCAGTCCTCTGCCCGCCGGACCTTTCCGGGCGTATGGATGGCGGCGCGCAGTGGACTGCGCGCGCCACCGAGTTTCTGTCTTTGCAGAAAAGAATTGGCTAGGGTATCCTGCCGTCCCACCGACGCGGGGCCGCTGGTACCACCTGACATAGCGCCTCGGCACTACTGTGCTGTAAAAGCGCTGCACACTTACGGTGTGGTCACAAGCAGAACCACGGAATTGCCATCACTTTCTCGTCCAGCCGAAGGGGCGCAGTGCAGCGGCAGACGAGAAATCCGAGTCGGGCACGCTTGGGATGTTCGCGGAGGAACGTGAGTAGATGGCGAATATCGGCTCGCGAAGGATTGTCCGTCCATTTTACCTCGATCGGAATCAGTTCTCCCTCACGTTCAATAACAAAGTCCACTTCTGCCCCGGCTTTGGTACGGAGGTAATGAAGTTTGCCGGAGCCGAGATACTTTAGGCGTTTCCAAAGTTCTATGCCTACCCACTGCTCGAAAACAGGTCCAGGGTTAGCCAATACCGTAGCGGGGTGAAGCGGCAGTTCCGCAGCAGCATGGCGCACGCCGACATCGAAGAAATAAAACCGTTCAGTTGATAGCAGGCTCTTGCGTGGACTCCCAGTAAAGGCTGTGACCCTGAAGCCCATAAACATGTCCTCAAGCAACTGGTAATAGCTTTTGACCGTCGGAACAGTAACGCCAGCGTCTTTGGCGATTTTGGCATAATTGAGCATGTGTCCCGACTCGACGGCCGCCAGTTGGATGAACCGGGCAAAAGCCACCCAATCCTTCACCAACGCCTCGCGCCGGAGTTCCTCCTCCAGATAAACCGAACAATAAGCGCGCAGCAAATCAGCTCGCTGGTCCGGGGGTGCTATTGCAACGCCAGGTAACTCGCCAAAAACCAACCGGTCCATCAGCTCAGCTTGGGGAAAAGGCGGATCCGTCACCCCGGACGTCTTTGGGAAAGGCAGAGGGGAAACGGACGAGCGACTTTTTTCTTCACCCTCCGGGAATCCGCGTTCAGCCACAACAAGCGGGTAAAGATAATATATAAATGCCCGGCCCGGCAGCAGATTGGCGCCCGTCACGCGTAACTTGCGCGCGGAACTACCGCACAGCACGAATCGCCACCGCTTTGGCTCGCTGTCGTACAGATGCTGCACCGCGTCGAAAATCGGCGGTACATTTTGCGCCTCGTCAATGACCACCACAGGGGGCGGTTCGCTACGCTCCAATGCGCGGCACTGTTCGATGAACCGGCCAGGACGGCGTAGATACTCTGAGCGAACAGCTGGATGAGAGAAATCCAACCAGATAGCCGGTTGGAGCACAAGCCGTTTCAGAAGGGTTGATTTACCCGTTTGCCGCGCGCCAAAAACGATGTGGACATATGGCGCAACGAACTTTTCTTTCCAAACCGGCTGAACCCAGCGACTAAACATACCGCAAGGTTTATATAAGTCCGACCTTTATAAAGTAAAGCCTATATTTGGTCGTTTCATTGTCCTGCGAAGACCTGCGATTCCAAGATTTTCTATTTGCGGGCTAGCGGGCATCGAAATTGACCCACGCAATCCTGAAACCGAATGTTTATCGATAAGCTTTACGTGCCCGCGCAATGACGACCATTTGCCGAGTTGACGGCGGTGCGGGGACGTGCCTTGTGCCAGTGCACGACAAAGGCTGTCCGGCAAAATCAATCCGCTCATGAATGTGCGACATGCAACTCTGTGGATCGGTATGACCCTGGTCAATCGCCAAACAAGTGTGGAGTGCTCCAGCACCGCGTTTGGTTTGGTTCGAAGGCCGACTTCCACATCTTCCAGAGTTTGGTGCAAGCTGAGCGTCGCACGGTAGTCGGCTTGCACGTAGCCTCGCAACTCAACGTGGAATTTTCTCCGCCTCAGAGGGGCGCCGGCCATTGTGCTCCGTAGCCGCGCCCGTAAGGGCGCAGAAAACAAGATTCAAACTTGGAAAGCCTGGTCTGGATGACCAGCGCGCGGCGCGCAGTGGACTGCGCGCCCTACCTTACCCTCTGCGCTTCTACTGTGAAGGATTGGAGGAGAAGTTTTTGGAGCGCGGTGCTCCAGCACCGCTTTCGGTTCGATTGATTCACGACTTGTGCGTCAGCCAAAGTTTGGTATAGCCCGAGCGCGCATAGCAGCCGGCCCTGACGAAGCCTTGCTCTTCAATGCAGAATTTACTGCGCCCAGAGTGGCGCGCTCCGTCACAACCGGATTGGTAGGGCGGGCAGTCCTCTGCCCGCCGGACCTTTCCGGGCGTTATGGATGGCGGCGCGTCCCGCACATGCGGGACGCGCCCTACCTAACTCTCTGCGCCTTTGCCCCTTTGGGCAGAGATTGGCGCGCGGCCATCTTGGCCGCAGTTAACGCCGTTGAGTAGGACTGGTTTGAGGTCTTTTTGGGGTGTACGAAAGTGGCGGACCAGGGAAAACGGTGAGGCAGCAGTGTTA
>Ga0315298_1009317_pt1 | contig 12187 bp, 8 predicted proteins | sample WHS_1_MG_FD_203077 | JGI IMG/M metagenome (GOLD analysis project Ga0315298, IMG submission 203077) | Extremophilic microbial mat communities from Washburn Hot Springs, YNP, Wyoming, USA - WHS_1_MG | ecosystem: Environmental > Aquatic > Thermal springs > Hot (42-90C) | place: USA: Wyoming... | reverse complement strand
CGTTCAAGTTCTTCTCCGTTGTCGCCGACTTTAACAATCTTAGTGATTACTACTCCTTGAGCGGCCCTTCTACGCCAATCTTCCATCTCAGGCGCTGTACCGGTACCTCCGGATTCCAGCCTTTGATAGCAGACCTCCCAAATCGTTCTGGTTGTTTGACAGCCATTTACTATATACGGCTCAACGAGTTCGTAGTTGCCATTGCCTTGGAACACGAAGTCCGTAACAACAATAGTAATGCCATTGTTATATAAGCCAAAACGTTCAGGAGCACTACGTAGAGTCTCGTGTATTGCCTTATTGACTTTGCCGCGGCTCCCAAGAAAACGCCTAACATTCTTCTCGTAAAGTTGGTCAAGGTCTTCCGTACAATCACGATAAGCCTTGAGGAAGTCGAAAAGGTCTACCAGGGTTACTGAACCAACAATCAGGTCTGGGCCGGAATTCACAACATTGGCTTTTATGGGAACACGAATTCGGTCTTTTCCGGCAAGTTGTTCAAGAGTACGCCTGTATATCGTGTCTATGGATATCGATTCAACGTCGAATAAAGATCCTAGCCTTTCTCGTCCCATAGCACGAACGTCTTTCAATGCCTGCTTTTCACCTTCGTCTAGGGGTAATTCGGTCGCAAATACTAGGCAAATCTTGTCACGATCCGATGCTTGCTTCCGGAAGTTGGTTAGCCGTTCAAGAAGGCCCTCTGCTAGAGAAGATAGCTTTGGTCGCCTGCCATCGAGTGTGTCAATGACCTTTTGACTCTCCTCCAAAAGTGTTGTCGTGCCTTGAAATGCTTTGCCGTATTTGCCCTGCACAATGTACCAGGTGTGACCGACGAGAGACGGTTCATCTGTTTCACTGCCGTCGCTTTCGCCACGATCCAAGTAGGCTACATCTATTCCGCCATCCCCGCTGCCGTCACAATAAACCAGATCATCAGTTGTGCCTTCAATATCGAGCCATTGGGTAAGTAATTTGTGAGCAAAGCGGTGCCCGATCTCCACATTGGAAGGGTTACCTTCTTGAACATCAGTAAGCCATTGCTGCCGAAAGGCTTCAAAGGTAATAACTTCATTAGCTGTCATGAAAACCTCCTACTCAGCATATTGCATCCGAGCCCAAAGGCTCTAGACCTTATGCTCTATTTCCCTTTAGGAATGGTGAAGGTCTTGCCGGCGCCCTGGTACAGGTTAAACTTGGCTTTACATTGCGGGCACTCGTAACGCTTTACATCATAGCCCCGGAAGCGCCAGAACTTAAAAGGATTCCCTGATACTTCCTTATTGCATGCCGGACACTGTAGCTTGCTCATGGCAACCTCCTTACGCTTGCTTATTAACTAATCCTCTTCCTCTTCATTATCCTGCCCCATGCGATACTTAATGTCATAGTTGATGATGAAATCCAGCTCCTCTTCCGTGAAGCCGTAATGCTTGGCAAGAACACGGTCAATTTCGTCAATGATTGGTTTAGAGTACTTGGGATAAAACTCATCATAAATAACTTTTCCTGTTGTCTTGTAGTAGGCTTCCTTTCGCTGTGAATTGGCTCTTAAATCTTTCATCAGTTTAGCTGTTAGTTCCGTAAGCCTCTGTTTTACAGGTGTTTCCATTCGATCAAGTCCCAAGGGGAATCTTTCTATCTCTCGCAAAACAAGGTCTCGGCAGTTGGATAACAGGATAAACCACCAATAAAAGAGAGAGCTGTTTAACACAGCGACAACAATTGAGGTTTCTGGTTTGCTTGCCAAATAGAGGGGCTTAATGTGACTTGATATTTGCTCTCCATCACGCTCATTCCAGAAGTATGGAATAAAGTCCATAGCGCGAATCCAGTACTGTGGAGCGTTGTGAAAATATACCAGATGAGAGGAATGATTTCTTAGCTCTTTTCCCAGTGGTGCGAAAGAATTCAGACGCTGCCGTACTACCTTCGCCATTGGGCTTCCAATCTTGGGAATAGCACCGTCCATTAGAAAGTCTGTGCTATCTTCAAAAGATAAGAGGCTAAAAAGGATGTCCCTGGTCTCGGTGTACCAACGGTTATAAGTGGTCGTATAGACTTTGGACTTAGGTGGTACGCCTTTCTCAAAAGTAAAGATACAGGCACGAATATGCTCCAAACCATCAAAAAGGCGGGCGGGGCGGTCATCGAAATTGGCGAACCATATCGTAGTGCTATTGTGAATACACGTTTCTTGTAATGGCTTCATCCTGTCGGTGCAGACTATTGGGAGTTGGACAATCATTCCGAAACGTCCGCTCTTTCTCAGTAATGCAACTGACATTTCTGTAAAGAATGCATAGGTATTACCGCAGCTTTCGGTCTTATATCCTGTTATGGTGTAATCCCCCCTAATTTTGCTATATTCTACATACGGCGGATTCCCTATAATCACATCAAACCCGCCATCTTTCATAATGCCGTAGAACTCCACAAACCAGTGGAATGGCTGATGGGTGGAAAGCCACCTCTCGTAAGCGGCAGCGTTTTTAACGTCAATGCCGTACTCCCCTGCCAGATAGTGGTTAAGCTCGTCCTGCAGTTTGCCCAGGTCCTGCTTTAAGCTGGCCTTAGCTTTAGCCAGCTCCCGGGAGTCAACGCCGAGCCTGGTCTGTAAAATCCGGAAGGACTGGAAGGCGCGGTCTACCGCCTGGGCGCTGCGGTCAATCCTTTCTATTTCACCACCCAGGTCCATCTTGCCCTGGGCTCCCCCGGCTTTGGTTACCGCCCGTATCTGCTCCAGATTGGTGTACCCCACCAGCGTGTTCCCGGCGCGGATATTAAAGTCAATATCCGGCAGGGGTTCAATCTTGTTTACATCGTCAACCTGAGCCACCAGCTTCAGGAAGAGGCGGAGCTTACAGATTTCCACCGCCTCCTCCATGATGTCCACGCCGAAAAGGTTGTTGACGATGATACTTTTCAGGATAAAATACTGGCGGTTGGGGTGCTGGCTGATTCTCTTCAGCTCCTCGGCAAAGTCCGGATACTTGGGCCCGCCCAGCTCCTCCATCTTGTCCAGGCAGATTTCATAGAGCGGCTCCAGCATATTGAGGGCGGCAAAGAGGAAGGCGCCGCTGCCCACCGCCGGGTCAAGAACAGTCACTTTAGACAGGCAGTGGAAATAAAAGGCGCGCAGGGTAACCGGGTCTTTAATGCTGGCAACCCAGTCCTCGGCGAACTTGCGGATATCCAGGTTGTAGGTAATAAGGTCATTGATGTTAGCAATCTTGCCGGCGGCGAAGTCAGCCTTTATCTGCTGGTAGCGTTTCTGCCTTGCCTGGTACTCACGCTCTGTCTCGGTAGGCAGATACTCCTTCTGCTTGACCGCATCATAGATATAGGGTTCCACGGCCTTCATGGGGAAGGGGTGGAGTTCATCGTAGCGCATGTTTTCCAGTTTATCGAAAAGGAACGGGATGATGGTGTTCTTGCAGATGTAGTCGGTGATATCCTCTTTGGTGTAGTAAGCCCCCATCTGCTTCTGGTTGATATACTTCTCAAAGATATAGCCCAGCACATCCGGGTTAATCTCGTTATCAGCCTTCAAGGGGCGGTAGTCCAGGTGCCAGCTATACCGGTCGAAGAAGTCAAACAACCGCTCAAAGGCATGGTCGCTGATGTTGATTCTGTCGCCGTGTGCGACTTCAAGCTGGTGCGGTAAGAACAACCCACCATTGAGATAGGGCACTTTCCCCAATAACTGGTTCGCTTCCGGGGAGCGCTCCTTTTCTTCTTTGGCAAACCCTTCAAAGAAAAGCCTGATGAGAAACTTCTTGTAGAACTGGTCTGCGGCACGCTGCCTGGATTCCTTGAGCTTGTTAGCCAGATAGTTGGTGTCCCCGTTCAGGAAGCCTTTCTTCTGAATGAAGTAGATAAACATCATCCGGTTCAGCATTACCGAGGCATACCAGGCAAGGTCATCCTGCCCCTCAATTCCTTTGAGGAATTTGCAGAAAGTGCTGTGCTCCGCTTTGAACTCATCATAGAAACGCTTGGTGACCTTTTCGACATCGAAGGCTTTCTTTAACCGCTCTACCACCTTGATGACTTTAACATTCCCATCACTGTCCAGTTCCGAGATGTCGAACGCGATGCCGTCCAGTTTTACCAGCAATGAATCACCGGGTTGATTCTTATGATAGGTGTGCTCCCGGGTAGCCGTTTGATAACCACTGCCGCGCCTCACCCATTGCCAGACTGATTTGGTCCTGTTGGCGTCAACAAAGATGATGATATGCTCGTGAGTCATCTGCTTGATTTTGTTCTCAATCTGTCGCCGGGTCATTGGGAGAGGAATTTCACCAGAATTAAGAAGCTCCACCTGATAAACAACGACGCCACCCAGTTCAGCCAAAGCGGTGATCCTGGCAATATCACCTTCTATTTCTAAATCTATGGGGCGGTTGGTGCAGTGAGACCAGTTCAACTCCTGGATGAAGAGATTCTTAAAATCAAAGGTTTTCAGGCATTGGCGAACCTGTACCGTGTCTATATTCATGACCTGACTATTCCCCCTGTTTAAACAAGCCTATGGAGCAGATTATCCGCGGCTCCTGACGTTCGGCTTCGTCTTCTCTCAGACTGAGGCGGTCATCATTCCGGAGAGAAATTACCAGTTCGGCGAGATCTTCATCCGAAATACCTGCTCTCAGTTGGCGGTTGAGTATATCGGTTGCAGAGGAACGCAGTGGGTATTTGTAGATGTCATCAATGGCTTTGGTCAGGTCTTCCCTGGTAGCCAGTAGCGGCTCATGCTCTTTTAATTCATCGTAGTATCGCTTCAAGCGGTCATAAACACGATACCTGGCTCCCGACGGACGGCCCAATTGTCCCCCAACTGCCTTTTCCTGCTGGATAATATGCTGAATCCCTTTGCGGACCAGCTCGTGATGATTTTCATGTCTTGGTATAGCGGGAGTGTCAGGAGCACACTCGGCTGCTCTAAGGACTGCCAGTTGCGACTGGGTTACACTCTGTCCCTTCTTATTCATCCAGACCAGAGAATCATTACCCTCTGCTGTCTTCATATATACCAGCACGCCCTCTGGCTCTTTGTCTGTCGGTTTGTGTTCCCGGCTGGAATACACCACATCGGGCAGTTCGGCAATCTTTTTCGCTAGGGCAGGGTCATTCTTGGTGGCATTATGCCATATCTGGTAGGCATATGAAGCCAGGTCAACCTCGCTGTCAAAGTCGCCATCGAGAATGCCCGATTTCTCGGTATAAAGGTCTTTGAGCGCCTCATTATTCAGGTCATCCTCAAAGAATTGCTCGTCTGAGCCAAGTACTTCACCGCTCTCCACCAGGCGCTGCTTAACCCTCGAGCGCAGTCGAATTATCTTCTCCAGGCCCTCAGCCGGCAGGAAAGAATAACAATATATGTTCTCAGACTTCTGCCCAATACGGTCGACCCTGCCGATGCGCTGAACCAGTCGAATCAATGCCCATGGCAAATCGTAATTGACGACGATAGCACAGTCTTGAAGATTCTGACCTTCGCTCAGGACATCGGTAGCTATCAAGATACGTAGCTCATCTTCGGGGCTAACAACTCTTTCGTTGCTAATGGGACTGAACCGCCAGGCAAGACTTGTCGGGTCCTCGGATTGGCCGGTGACACCTTCAAGTTTCGTTATCCCCCGTGCTTTGAGCTCATCAGTCAAATACCTGACGGTGTCAGCAAATTGGGTGAAAACCAGAACCTTCTCTTTTTTATGCTTCTTGGTGAGCAATTGTTGCAGTGTTTCGAGCTTGGTGTCATTCCTTGGATCCCACTTACCAAACTCCTGCATCAATTGCGAGAGACTTACGACGTCCTCCATGAGTGAGTCACGCAGAGAGGCGTTGAATAGCTGGGAACGCACCCATTTGAAACGTTTCTTCTGTCTGGTGCTGTAGAGCTCATATATCTGGCGGGCACAGCTCAAATACCACTCCTGACTGTACTGATGTACTGATTGAACTTCAACTTGGCTATCATTATTCTCATCGGTTTCCTCTTCATAGTCCATAACGGCCTGGATGGGTTCAGGAGCATCAGCATCTTCATCATTACTAGCGACATCGAGAAGTTCTGCACTTTGGATGCCTATGGGAAGCGGGAGTCCGTTATCGATGGCGTAAATATAGACGTAGTTCCGCAGTATGTGCCGGTCAACCGACAGGAGGAAGGACTGCCCACTACTTTCGAGTCTTTTAAAGAGGTTAGTTCGACAGAATCCCATCAGCCTCTTACCGGCCCGGGATAGGTTATCCAACTGTCTTTTTTCTTCTGGAGTGGCAACTCTATCCGCATCCTTCTCTATATAATTGCCTAAACCGTAACGTGGTAGAGACAGATCGTTGACTAAGTCAACCACCCGGTCTGAATAAAGACGTGCATACTGGTCTTGAGGATTTCGTTCATCCAAACTGAATTTCAACGTCTTGGGCTTTCGGTCGGGAAAGTAGGAGCGCGTTCCGTCCTCAAAGACAAGATACTTCCGACCATTGCCATCATCCGTGAAAGCGTAATTTTCCTTAATGAAAGAGCGTGTACGCCTCACCAAATAAAGCCTCATCAGGTCACGCCAGTCATCAGGATAGGTGCTCTTTTCAAAAGCTGCCAGAGAGCGTACCAGCGCCTGATGCCTCCGGATGAACTCTATTTCACCGATTTCATTAATCAAACGTTCGGGTCTTATACCCAGATCCAAATCTTCGGGTACAAAAAGCCGCAGTTGTGAGGAAAGGTCCAGATAGTTCTTGTTGTATGGGGTGGCTGATAATAATATGCACTTGCTCTCATTTTCCCTGATATACTCCTGAATCGCCCTGTACTTTTTCCCCTCTCGATTCCTCAGGTTCTGGCTCTCATCAAGAATGACGACTCTATACCTTCTGAGGTCTGGCAACTCATTCAAAACCCTGCTTATAGAGAGTACTCTCCCCCTCAGTCGATATTTGTGTACATATCCCTCCCACATTTTCACGAGGTTTTTAGGGCACATTACTAGGGTCTCAAGGCCAAAGTCATCTTCGAAGATTCTGGCCACGGCGGTGGCCATCAGAGTCTTTCCCAGACCAACCACATCACCTATCAGGACGCCACCACGCTTGTTTAGGTGATGAGCTGCTATCTTGACTGCGGCAGTTTGGAAATCTAACAGGCGATTCTGAAGGTCTGCCGGAAGCTTGAATTCAGCAAGACCTGCTCGTGCCTCCTGGGCTAAATGATATGCCATCTTCAGATAGATGTAATAAGGGGGCAGAAGGTCTTTTCGTGCCCAACTTTCACCGATAATATTAACTAATTCATCAGAGATATCCAGACACCATTTATCATTCCACCGGTCATTGAACCACTTCTCAAGCTTGGAGCCAGCGTCTTTGTCCAGAACGTCAATGTTTAATTCTCCCTGCTGCGACAAACCTGCTAGGGTAAGGTTACTGCTACCCAGATAACCAGTTATCGGATTATTGAAATCCTGCCGGTAAAGCAGGTACAGTTTTGCGTGTAAAGGATGCCGCAGGAAAAGCTTCACTACTACTTTCTTTTCTTTAATCTGGGCGGCCAGACGTTGTAAAGTTGCCTCATCCTCGTTTGTGGGAGCCCCGACCATAAGCTGTTTCCGGAAATCCTCTGCCAGTTGTTTCCGCAATTGTACGATTTTCTTGGCATCAATTGCGGTAGATCCTTCAAGAAGGCTCATCGCTTCCCTTATCTGGTCCTGTGGCAGTTTTTGCATTCCCACTAACAAGCGACAGCAATTGTTAGTCCCGCCACTCCATTTATCCACAAACTGACAGAGCTTGCCCCATCCACGGAGATTGAAATAACCAACACAGAAATCTGCCCGTTCCGAAACAGCCAGAGTCTCTCTGAGGGCTGGTAATAAATCTTGTTCTATATTGTCAAAAATCCGCGGCATCTGTCTTAACCTCTGCCTTTATATGTGCTATTTTTCGTTGACTTTCCTGATGAGTTCGTAACTCCAACCATCTTCCTCATGAACAGACCGAATAGCGTAACCGCGCCTTTTGAGCTCTGTAATGATCCGTTGAGCGGTTGGGCGGGACACTCCTAATTCCAATGCCAATTGTCCTGAATTCAGTCGTTTTTTCTTGATCAAAACCAGAGCTTTCTGGAATCGTTTTTCAATTAGGCGACTGCGTTCGTAGGCGTAAGTCACATGAATTACCTTTCCAAGTATTTACTTAAGTATATGGCGAGCCCCGATGAATGTCAATCATAATTTGATATATCTGCTACAAGGCAATTGGGACGTGGAGTCTGCTTCCTATAGATAACAAAAAAGGGTCTCGGGGTTTCCCCGAGACCCTTAGTAATTTAGTAATGTCCTTAGAACTGAAACAACGCCGGCTGCTCTGCCTTTTTCCTCTCTGCCTCCTGCTCTCTTTCCTGTCGCCTCTCCTCTCGTTGCCGTTCTTGCCTAGCCTGAGTCCGCTTCTGATACAGCCAGCCCTTGAAACGCCTCAGTTCGCTTAGCTGGTAGTCGTTGAGCGAATCTACCCGGATATCGGCGGGCAGCTCATTCTTACCCCAGCGGCGGTAGGTCTTGCCAGCGACGTAGAGATAAATTTGAGTCCAATCGCTGTCCATTGGCTGTGTCAGGCTAACCGTCATGAGATAGGCGCAGGCTTCGGCGTCTGTCTCGGTCATCTCTTCACACCTTGAGCGCCTTCATGTTCACTTCCAGCCTTTCCAGGGTGATGTCAGTCTTCAGCCATTCAGGAAGAGTATCTCCCCACCCGGCCGGAGGTAATTCTCTTAGTCCTTGAATCTGGTTATGATCGGGCAGCCGGGTTATCGTTTCACATGAAACTGACATTTGTTCAATCCCCCTCCATCTAACAAGAAGTCATAAGGTTAAACGAGAGGAAAAAGCTATATCGACAACCCTCCCGGGGGCTGGGTAAGGACAGAAAAAACAAAAAGCCTCTGGTGCAACCAGAGGCTTTTCATCTATTCAGGAGGCTGTATTGTTGGCGCTATGAGGTTGGGTCTTTGAATGATGGTTTCAAAATACAACGGTAAAACATTTTACAAGTTAAATACATTAAAAACAATGGCGGTGATCACGACACCCAGAAGCCCAAACATGAAACCTGTGCTTATTAAACCGCGCGATTGTCTGTTTTTCTTCTGATATAGTTTGACCAGTCCTCGTCCAAACAAAATGGCCGCAACCAGAATAAAGACAAGAGCTACAATAAAAGTAATTAAGTGCATGACACACTCCTTTCCAGTTTGGCGAAGTTATCTTTACTGATTTCTTTAATCATATTTACCGCTTGAGTCGCCGCAAGTTGTACTGCTGGCGATAACTCGGTGCTCCATTCAAGTCGCTGCGGCCGGGTTACCAGGAAAAATACTTCTGCTTTATAGCCAAGCAGGCCCAACATCTGTACCAGTTCGAGAACACCTACTTGGTGAAAAGAGACAATCTGCTTGCCTGGCTCGCTGAAACTAGTGTTCAGTCCGTGAAATAGGTTGAATAACATTTTTCTTCATGCTATGATAAGGGCGTGGCAAAAAGAGCACGGACGATCGAACTAAACGAAGAAGATAGGCAAGCATTACTCAAATGGAAGAGGAGTCCGACTACGCCGCAAAAATTAGTCCGCAGGGCTGAGATTGTATTAGCTGCTGCCGAAGGTCTGAATAACAAAGCCATTTCGGAAAGGGGGTTAGGCTCGGAACAGACGGTTTGTCTCTGGCGGAAGCGATACGGTGAATACGGCATAGAAGGGCTCCAGGACCAACCTAAACCTGGTCGGCCGCGTACTATTGGGCGGGACAAAATCGCCGAGATCGTGGCCGCTACCATGACGCCACCTGAAGGTGTCACACACTGGAGCGCCCGCAGACTGGCAAAGCAGGTCGGGGTAGGCAAATCTACCGTTCACCACATATGGCAAGTCTATGACTTAAAACCCCATCGGGTAGAGACCTTCAAGTTTAGTAAGGATCCCCAGTTAAAGGAGAAAGTGGTTGACATTGTGGGGCTTTACCTCAATCCGCCGGAGCAGGCACTGGTGTTAGGTGTAGATGAGAAGAGCCAGATTCAAGCGCTCCAGCGCACACAGCCCTTATTGCCGTTGCGTCCGGGGCAGGTAGAGCGCCATACCCACGACTATAAAAGGAATGGCACCACGACCCTATTTGCGGCGCTGGACATAGCCAGTGGAGAGGCCATCGGGGAGTGTCATCCCAGACACCGCCATCAGGAGTTTCTCAAGTTTCTCAAACAACTGGACAAGGAGGTGCCGGGCAAGGATTTACATCTGGTTCTGGACAACTATGGCACCCACAAACATGAAAGGGTACAGAGATGGCTCAAAAGGCACCGTCGCTTCCATCTTCATTTCACTCCCACTGGAGCTTCTTGGATGAACATGGTGGAAATCTGGTTTGGCATACTGACTAATCAGGCGATTCGCCGGGGTAGCTTTGACAGTGTCGCTCATCTGATCGGAGCTATCAAAGCCTTCTTGACACGCTGGAATGAAGGGGCAAAACCCTTTGTCTGGACCAAAACAGCGGAACAGATTCTGGCTAAGGCGGTAAGATAATGAAAGCTATTTGCTGGACTAGACACTAGGTGGTAAGGAGAAGTTCCTGCCATTAAGAGGTTCTGATATGATAATAAAACTCGTGCTTCTAAGGCATGGAGAAAGTATCTGGAATAAGGAAGGCAGATTTACAGGATGGACTGATGTTGACCTGTCCGACAAGGGAATTACCGAGGCTAAAGAAGCGGGACGAACACTAAGAGAAAAAGGATACCTTTTTGATGTTGTCTTTACCTCCGTACTCAAGAGAGCCATAAGAACTATCTGGCTGGTTCTGGATGAGATGGACCTGATGTGGATACCCGTGTATCGCTCATGGCGCTTGAACGAAAGGCATTACGGTGCATTGCAGGGATTGAATAAAGCGGAAATGGCCCTGAAAGTAGGTGCAGAGCAGGTGCATAAATGGAGAAGGGGTTATGATGTCCGGCCGCCAGCGCTGAAAACAACAGACAACAGATATCCGGGAAATGACCCTAAATACAGAGATCTCGGTGAAAATGAGCTTCCACTAACCGAAAGCCTGAAAGACACTATCGTTAGATGCGTTCCTTACTGGCATGAAGTCCTTGCGCCGACACTGAAGCCAGGAAAACATGTGATAGTGCTGTCGGCTCACGGCAATATTACGATTAAATGATTATTTAAGAGAATCCAAATGAAAGCCAATTTAGCAGTAAGAAACACATCTGAATATAAGGTTATTTCTACCGAAGAGACTTTCAGGTTACTTGAGACTTCCGCGGATGGTCTGACCAACTCTGAGGCCCGGCGACGGGTCCAAATATTTGGTTTCAATGAGGTCGCTGAAAAAAGAGGAAACCCTGTTATCGCTTTCCTTTCGCGTTACTGGGGCCCGATGCCGTGGCTCCTGGAACTGGCTATCGTGCTTTCCGTTGTCCTCAAGCACTATTTAGAGGCCGGAATAATATTTGCTCTCCTCACGATAAATACCGTCATCGGCCAGGTACAGTCGCGCGGCTCGCAGAGAGCGCTGGATGCCCTCAAGATGCGGTTAGCCATTAAAGCGCGGGTGTTACGGGATGGCAACTGGGTAACAATAGACGCTAAAGAGATTGTCCCCGGTGACATCATCTCTGTCGGTCTGGGCGACATCGTCCCGGCTGACGCCAAGTTAACAAGTGGTGAGCTTTCCATTGATCAGTCGATCCTGACCGGCGAATCTCTCCCGGTAGATGCACAGCGATCGGCAATTATTTACTCGGGCTCCATCGTGAGTCGAGGTGAAGCTAATTGCGTCGTCGTCAACACAGGCGCGAACACGTACTTTGGTAAAACGGCGGAACTCGTTAAGACTGCCAAGCCGAAGTCCCACCAGGAACAGATAATGCTGGCTATAGTCAGGTACATGATGTTCCTGGGCATAGGCGCACTTATTCTGGTTGCTGCTTATGCCGCTGTCATCGGCACAGGCATCCTGTCAATACTGACCTTTGCTGTCATTTTCCTCATGGCAGCGATACCTGTTGCTCTACCGGCGGTGATGGCCATCGTCCAGTCAGTAGGCGCTATGGAACTGGCAAGAAAAGGGGTATTGGTCACCAGACTGGACTCTATCGAAGACGCCGCTTCGATAGACGTACTG
>Ga0315298_1009315_pt1 | contig 12189 bp, 10 predicted proteins | sample WHS_1_MG_FD_203077 | JGI IMG/M metagenome (GOLD analysis project Ga0315298, IMG submission 203077) | Extremophilic microbial mat communities from Washburn Hot Springs, YNP, Wyoming, USA - WHS_1_MG | ecosystem: Environmental > Aquatic > Thermal springs > Hot (42-90C) | place: USA: Wyoming... | reverse complement strand
CACTTTTAATTCTTAAATAGTGCACTTTTAATTTTTAGCTAACAGTTCTAACCATATACTAATGGGGTCGACTCTTGACACTTGACAAAAATCAAGAGAATCGGAGACAAAATAGTGAGGTAACGCAAATCAAACTTGTTGTCCACCCTGTTCTGTGTAAAATGCTTATGAACTTTTTTGCCCAGAAATATCCGGATAATGAATTGACATCAGGGAAGGCAGGTGGTTAAATCAATTGGAAAATCTTCTGTTCTGGCAAACAGGAACCTGAATGAGCCATTTATAGAAAATGCACAAAAAGGGCATCATGCAAATCGGAATTTATGGTAACGGCTGGCGAAAGCAGATAACCGAGGATATGCTTGAGCGCGCAGGAATAATCGCAGAAATCAAGAACGATTTAACTGAAGAATTAACACTTGTCTGTTCTATTGAGCCCGGCGATGGGAAGAAAATTGCTGACTTTGTTAAGAATGGCGGGAATGTTGTAGTGCTTTATCCTGAGCGCGAAGTTCTTTGTTTGTTTGGTGATGAGATGATGTACACATACCATTTCCCGATGCTTAAGAATCAGAAAGAAGAACTGCCTTTTTCTTTCCTCCAGGTTTTCCCGCCAGTGTCTCTCGTCAGGCCTGCTGGATGCCAGGTGTGGGCGAATTTCGCTCTTGATTTTTCCAGCGACACAGCGTCAAAACGGACAAGTCGCTATCCTGCGATTGCATGGCGCGAGTTCGGCAGAGGCAGAATCGGCATGTTCTTCTACGACCTTCCATCTTCAATACTTCTGCTCCAGCAGGGATGGGAGTTTTTTTCCTCAGATGGCGATTTCCTGATGCCTGTTACAAATGGGGTGACGCGTGCGTCATATCTTGCCTACGGTCTCATAAATTCTTCACTTGCACATCTGCCCCAGGCGTATTTTCATGAACTCTACCTGCTTTCACTAATTCGGAAACTTGCGGAAAAACACAGTCCAATACCACGAATCTGGTATTATCCTTCTTTTTATACCACTGCGCTACTCGTAAGCGGCGACAGCGACGGCCTCGGCAGAAAAAAACTTATGAAGGCGTGGAAGAAAATCTTTGACTGGGGCGGTGAATATACACAGATGATAATGCTCTACGACCTCAAACAGTTCCGGATGCAGGAGATAGCCGAATGGAACAGGAAAGGAATTGATTTTGGTTTTCACTACTATGCTGGAGCAAAACCTACCCCCGGGCAGATGCGTGACCATCTTACAAACGCCCGCAAGTTTTTCCTTAAGAAAAATCTGGAGTTCAAGATCTGCCGCGGTCATTCTGTTATCTGGGTGGGCTGGGATGAGCAGGTGAAGATTATGGAAGAAGCCGGTTTGAAACTTTCATCAAATTTTCTTGACTATTTCAGATGGGGGGCGACCCAGGGACTGCCCTACCCGCTTTACACAAGAGATGGCCGCTCCAGAGTCCACGAACTACAGTTATTTGCCGCTGATGATGCTACACTACTTGACAAAAGCGGCACTGTTCCAATGAAACCAAACGAGGCGCTTTTGAAAATGACCGGGTTCCTTGATGTAATGGGAAAGATGTATTACCAACCAATCAATGTCTTACTTCACCCGTATTATTTTGCAGGCGGCACGCCTGATTCGTCTGAATGGGCAGAAGGAGTCATACGACATGCAAAGAGTAATGACATTCCTGTTATGAATCTGAACCAGTTTTTCTCGTGGTGGACAAGGCGCTGCAAATTTTTGGATACCCCTGCTGGCAGTGTGCTGCAGGATACAAAAGCGCTTTCACATTCTGAAGAATTCAGCGTGGCTCTTCCTGAAGAATGGAATGGTCGGAAAATCCAATCAAAGGGTAAATATCTGCGCGGTACCGGCGAAATGCTTTTCCCGCTGAAAGATGCCGCAAACATAAAGTATGGAAGGTGAGTTGAGTTGGAGCGAGACCATGCCTGCGCATTTAGTCAGTTCATTTGAAACGCCAGTTTTCGGGTCAGAAAATGTCAGGATTGGAGACCTCAATGGCGATGGCGCACCTGACCTTCTTTTTACCCAATCCAGATACGAGACAGACGAAATAGTTTGCACAAGGGAAATTTGTTGCCTGACTGCAACCACAATTACAGGAGAAATACTCTGGCAATCCGGGCAACCATCTGTAAATAATGGCTGCTGGAGCGAACTTCCGGTTCAAATCTATGACTGGGACAATGATGGAGAGAATGAGGTGCTTTATATCCGCCAGGCAACCTATGCAGAACTTTATCCCGACGACCCCAGGGAGTTCCGCGGCCGGGCAAAACGATACGATGGGACTGCTACTATGGTGGTGCTTGAAGGTAGAACAGGAATGCAGAAAGCATCATTCCCGATACCTGCGCCAGCAGATGATAGCATCGTATTTGCCAACCTCACAGGCAATGGCAGGAGAGAAGATTTTGTGGTTAAGGACTGCTGGGAAAACACCTACGGCGTTTCAAGAACTGGAGAATTGCTGTGGCACTGGCACGGCGGACCATGGCCTGTGCCTTCCCACAATTGCGCGCAAGATCCCAAGGTGAGCGTCATTGATTCAAACGGAGCGGTGACGCACTATCCGGCAGTTGCAGACATTGATGGCGACGGATGCGATGAGGTATTTATCGGGTTTGCGCTGATTGACCATGATGGCCGCGTCCTGTTTCGTAAAGACGCTGGAGGGCACCATTCTGACGCCAATTACATCGTCCGGCTGGCAGACGGCAACTGGCGGCTGGTTTTCGGCAATAATGGTGTGCATTGCCTGGCAGAAGATGGCACAGAAATCTGGCGCAATGGGCTTCATTTTGGTGAGGCGCAGCATGTGGTTGCAGGAAGATTTCGGCCTGATTCTCAATTACAGGTGGCAGTGATTGATCGGGGCTATCCGCGAACAGTAGAAGGCAGTCCAGCCATTCTGTACCTTTTTGACCTTGAGACAGGGAAGGAAATCTGGAAGCGGCCGCAATTGCCTGGCGGCTGGTGGGCTGCCTGTATGGATATCCGCTGGAGAGGAAATGGAGATCTTAAAGAAATCCTGGTTTATAAAAGAGGAAAAGAAAAACCGATTGCGGTTTATGACGGTTATGGAAATATCATAGATGAAATAGACATCCCTATGTCCATATGCAGCAATAAGGATAACGTGAGCATTTATCCTGCTACGCTTTATCCTGGAGAACACTATTGCTGCCGCGCCGATGTCTGGGGCGATAGCCGCGAAGAAATAATTGCTTTCGGGCGAAATGGAGTGCGTATCTATGCTAATGCCCGACCTATGGCCATTCCAACCCTCTACAATAATACGGTTTACCATGGCATGTAAATGACCGGAGAGAACCTGCACAGAAGGAAGAATTTTGAGCCGGCCTGCGTATCGTCAGGGGAACTGATTAATGCTGGCGTCATGTTTACACGGCGCAGAGTTGCTGCAATAAGTTTTCGTCCGAACAAATGGGATAAAGCAGGCAATGCAGAGCGGATGGAAGAACTCTTCCGAAAAGCAGCCAGGCGCAGGCCTGATTTAATACTTGCGCCTGAAGGCGCTCTGGAAGGATACGTAACCTACGATGTTATCTGGCATAGTGAAAGAAGAAAAGCGCTACTGGATATTGCAGAACCCGTTGACGGGCCGTATATCAGACGATTCTGTGAACTTGCAGAAAAACTTCACATCTGCATTTGCTTTGGATTCGCAGAAAGAATCAAAGATGAGGTATACAACAGCGCCATATTCATTGACAGCAAAGGCGACATCCGCGGAATATATCACAAGGTGTCTGAAGGCACTCATCCTGACTGGTATTTTTCTCGCCAGGGAAAAACAATTTGTGCGTTTGACACGCCGATGGGCCGCTGCGGAATACTTATTTGCAGTGACCGCTGGTATCCGCTTATCGCACGGACTCTTGTCCTTGACGGCGCACAATTTCTTCTGATACCGACATATGGATTTAAGAAAAAGGCGCAGAATCAATCAGTACTCAGCAGAAGCCGCGAAAATGGGGTGCCGATTGTGGAAGCCAATGTCGGGATGAATCTGATAATCAATAGAGGAGAGATAGCAGCATATGCATGGGGTTACGACCGAATAACAACTGCATCTATTGACATTCCAGTGCCGCCTTCAAAAGAAGCCGCTGTAGCGTGTGAGCGCGAATTTATGAGATTACAACCAAAACTCCAGAAGGCCTTTTATCGCACAATGATGACTGCTATAAGAAAAAACAATCCGGCTGGCATTCAGGATTCGCTTGTTTCAGAATCAACATTCCAGAAGTTGCGTAATTCAAACTGGGGCGAGAAACTTAAATGTTAATCAGAAAAACCGAGATTTTTTTCCTGTTCCTTAAAAGCAACTTTTGCCTTATAGAATTGTTCAAGTTGTGCAACTGGAAGAATTTTAACTGATTGCCTGAATTTTGTCTCTTCATAAGAAAGAATCCGGTCTATTTTTTCCTTGAATTTCACTTCTGCGATGAGACGGGGACGAGTATTCCAGTTCAAAAAGGCCGATTTTAGGCGCACGATCGCCTTCTCAAAATTGTTTGACAGTTCAACTTCAAAAGCAAACGCGGGCACACCGTGTTCGGCATATTGCCATACAACATCTATTCTTCCGCCATGTGCAAGAGGATACTCAAGTTTTGGATAGTAATTTTGAATCTGACCGATGTCAAAAATTTTCTGTTTGAGATTATCATGCAATGCCGGTTCAGGTTCGCCTATAAGAGGAACATTCTGTGGGAAGTTGATTCCTTGATAGAGTTGCACTGTAAGTGGGAGAAGTTGTTGCGTACCGTCCAGTTGTGTCTTGTATCTAAACGCTTCTGTCTCACCCAGTTCCAGAATACTTGTCTGGTAGAATGGCAGGTACACCCTGACAGCAACGCGGTTCCATGTACCGTGCGGCATAATTTTACCTGTAAATGTAAACCGAAGCTCCCATTCTGGCACACCCTTTTTCTTTTCTACTGGCCATATGAGTTCTCTTCCGTATTCAGCGGCGGCATCCACTTTATCCTTGAGAATGCCGTATCCAACAAGTCCTTTTATTGGAGCAGTTGAATAGAAGAAAAGGACATCACCGGGACCCATCAGGGAATATGTCGTATAGTATCTGCGTGTTAGTCCCCATATGGCAGGAACATGAGAAAAGGCGATTTCCCAGTGTTTCTGCGGCCCTATTAATAACCAGTTTCCCATAGAAATCTCAACACAAAGACAGAAAATCTCATGCGCCCAATAAATAACACAACTATCTTAACTGGGTTCCTATCAAAAGATAGTTCATTTTTCGTGCTGTGTCAATGAGCGCACATTGACACAAGAGATTTTTCGGCTTAACATTTTGACGCAGGATTGCGCTTGTAGCTCAACTGGACAGAGCGCTAGCCTCCGGAGCTAGAGGCTGTGGGTTCAACTCCCACCAAGCGCGCATTTTAGCGATTGGTGGGAGTTGAATAGAACGAAGTAAGCGAATTGCGAGCGGGCGCAGCAATTCGCAGCGAATGGCCGACCCGAGTCGTCGTGGGAGACGAGGGCGCCAACTCCCACCAAGCGCGTATTTTAGTGATTGGGGGGAGTTGAATGGAACGAAGGCGAATAGGTCTGACGAGAAGGAAGACCTGCGTGGCTGGTTGCCGATGCGAAGAGTAATGAGCATCGCAAGGCAAGGGCGCCGAGATATGTAGGGGTCGGATTTATCCGACCCGAAGCGGTTAGCATTGGAGGTAGGATATTAGGGAGGAGAATCCCTCCTCCCTAAAACAGGTCGGATTTATCCGACCCGAAGCGGTTAGCATTGGGAGGTAGGATGTTAGGGAGGAGATCACTCCTACCTAAAGCAGGTCGGATTCATCCGACCTGATAGCGGTTAATTATAGGGCAATCCTGTTCTTTGATATCCTTTTATTTCCCCGGTTTTTGTTGTATTTTCCCCTTTTCATATGGACTTGTATTCTTCTGTTTACACTGTGCAGAAACAGTGGTATTATATTCTTGCCTGTCCCGTACGCCAAAGCGATTAACTTTGAGCCAACGACTATACCAGGGGAGCCAAGGCTGACAGGTAGGACAGGCCGGTGACGGAAGTCCAAACTGTTCAGGGCGGCACCCACTTATTGTATGGGCCTCAAAAGTTAAGCCGGCAACGGCGGGACGGGTTTTTTTCGGGTAGGTGGCCGAGTGGACAATGGCAGCAGACTGTAAATCTGCCGGCGTTAGCCTACGGAGGTTCGAATCCTCCCCTGCCCACTTTAGTAACTCTTCCTTGAAGGAGGATTCTGCTTGAACAGCAAAACGCAGGCTCTCCTCCTTCTAATACTGGGTATGGTATTAGGGCACCTGCAGTCGTCGGAGCGAATAGAGCGGTGCTGGCGCGATGAATAAAGAGCGCCGAATAGCACGCCCGGCGAGATGTGAGCCGGGTGACCGACAGCGCGAGAAGTATCCGCGCAAGAAGCTGGCGCGATGAATAAAGAGCGCCGAATAGCACGGACGCAGTGCGAGGAATAACGAGCACACTCTTGCGTCGGGTGCGAGCCGGTGAGCACCCTGCCTGACGAACGAAGTGAGGAGACCTGCGAGATGTGAGCCGGGTGACCGACAGCGCGAGAAGTATCCGCGCAAGAAGCAAGGAATTGCGACCAGGAAGCGTAGCGGGGAGCAATTCCAGCGAATGGTTGCCAATGCGAAGAATAATGAGCATCGCAAGGCAAGGGCGCCGAGATGTGAGGCGCCCCGGACGATCCCGAGTCGTCGTGGGAGACGAGGGCGCCGCGCCGAGGCCAGTTTGTGCCATCATCTCATTCTTTCATAACCCTGGCCGAGCCCGTGCGTACAAGAGGACTTCATAGAAATGCAAAGCACACTCCTCCCCTGCCCACTTTAGTAATTCTTCCTTGAAGGAGGATTTGAATAGAGCGAAGTAAGGAATTGCGACCAGGAAGCGTAGCGGGGAGCAATTCCAGCGACTGGCCGACCCGAGTCGTCGTGGGAGACGAGGGCGCCGCGCCGAGGCCAGTTTGTGCCATCATCTCATTCTTTCATAACCCTGGCCGAGCCCGTGCGTACAAGAGGACTTCATAGAAATGCAAAGCACACTCCCACCCCCTCCGATTTACTGTTATATTCCGGGCACATCCTTAACACAATATTCCCGGCACATCGTTTACACATCTGGTATATTAACCCTTAAACAGGCGAATGTAATATCCCATAGAGTGCGGACGGGCTTGATAAATCAAGCCCCTACAAAGAACCTGTAGGGATCGGATTTATCCGACCCGAAGTAGTTAGCAGTGGGAGGTGGGATATTAGGGAGGAGGTATCACTCCTCCCTAAAGCAGGTGGGCTTGATAAATCAAGCCCCTACAAAGAATGTGTAGGGGTCGGATTTATCCGACCCGAAGTAGTTAGCAGTGGGAGGTGGGATATTAGGGAGGAGGTATCACTCCTCCCTAAAGCAGGTGGACTTGATGAATCAAGCCCCAACAGATTTGGTGTCTATTGCTGCGCGTGATGATGGAATTTGTGCAGGAATCTATGAATTACAGGCGCGAGAATTACACCCATCGCGATAAGGAACACAATTCCTGCAAACAATGCATACACTGACGCAAAAATTTTGCCCGCAGGACGCGTGATATTGACGCTGTACACAGGCCCCATTCCGCCCAGAAGCATTGATGCATCAACAAGCGAATTTATCCAGGATAGCCCTCCGGCTGTATGAAAACCAACAATCCCGACACCAAGTGAACCCGCAAGCAGCCCTATTCCTGCAACAGAATGGCGAGCCACACGTTTCAAAAATGCAATGCGGTCAAGCAGTGGTTCAGTATGATGTTCAAACATATCATCCACCTGTCTTAAATTATATGCATTTTCTGTAAAGACAACACGTTTTGAAGGTTCAAAAAGTTCAGATGCGTTTTCAGAGTGCCGTATTTTTCCTGTTTCATCTTTTATATTACTATATCTCTGCTATTTTCTTAAAATGCCATGGAAACGATAGTTCTTGGTAAAACCGGCCTCATAGTCGGCAGAACAGCATTTGGCGCCCTTCCAATACAGCGCGTGCCGAAAAATAGAGCGGTGCGCATTTTAAAAAAGGCGCTTGACGGTGGTATTAATTTTTTTGATACTGCCCGCGCATATACAGACAGTGAAGAAAAACTTGGTTGCGCCTTTCTGGGCTGCCGTGATAAGGTTATCATTGCAACCAAGACCCACGCAAAAACCGGGAAAGAACTTCTTGAACATCTTGAACAAAGTTTATGCGCTTTGAAAACAGATTATGTGGATATCCTGCAATTTCATAATCCCCAACGAATTCCTGTGCCCGGGTCAGCAGATGGTTTGTATGAGGCACTTATGAAGGCGCGCAAAAAGGGGATGGTGCTTTTTTCAGGAATTTCAAACCACCGTCTTCCTGTGGCGATTGAAGCAGTGAAATCGGGTTTTTATGATGTTGTTCAGTTTCCTCTATCTGCGATATCCTCCCGTAAAGACATTACCCTTGTCAGGGAATGCGAGAAACATAATGTTGGACTTATTGCCATGAAGCCGTTATGCGGCGGGTTAATAAGAGATGCGAAAGTTTCTTTTGTTTTCCTCAGACAGCACAGGAATGTAGTACCAATCTGGGGAATTCAGCGTGAGAAGGAACTTAAAGAGATACTGCGCCTTGAAGATGCGCCGCCATTACTTGACAGGAAAATGATGCTTTCAATTAGAAGGGAAAGGGAGGAACTTGCTGGTGATTTCTGCCGCGGCTGTGGTTATTGCCTTCCATGTCCTTCAGAGATACCAATACCCATGGCAGCAAGAATGACTTTTCTTCTGAGGCGTGCGCCGTACAGGCAGTTTCTCACCGACCAATGGCGCGACAACATGGAACGAATCAAAAACTGCACCTTATGTGGGGAATGCAGGAAACGTTGTCCCTATGGTCTTGATACGCCTAACCTGCTCAGAAGAATGCTGGCTGATTATCGTGAATTCTACCGCGCGCATCACGGTTGAGATTTATGGCTTCGTTCCTGGAGAAGTTTCTGGTGGGTTGCCCATACCTGCTCCCAGGATTGACGATTGGTGCTTGATATCAATGGATTGAACGCCTGAACACGACCGCCAACAAAAGCGGCATTTCTTGAATCTCTGTGGTGCCCAAAAATGTGTGCGTGATTATCCTTTCTGTCAAAAACAATCAATATCCTGTTGTCGTCCTCTCTTGTAAGACCCGGAATGTACTCATAACATACTGTGAAGTTTTTCAGCACATCCTGTTCATTCAACCGAGAGGTATACGCTTTGATTGGACAAAGGAAGGTTGTTAGATTGCTCACATACCCGGGATAGAGAAGCGAGAGGTCTGTCGGGAAATTCCCCTGATAGTCACAAGCATACATATTCAGAGCAAGGCCGAGTTGTTTCAGGTTAGAGATACATATAACCATGCGCGCACAATTGCGCGATGACAGGTACCCGTGCAGGGGGACAAAAATCAGAAATGCTGCAAGGGCTATCAAGATTAGACGAACAGGTTTCTTTAGCACGGCCTTTCCACTGTTTGAAACAAATCACACCTTATGTTAATACCCTGTAAATTTTTCAAATTTGATTCGTTCTCTCGGTAGCCCAATTGAACGGACAAGGCCAGACACTGCTTCCACCATTGAAGGTGGACCAGAAATCCAGAATATCGGTTTTGCAAAATCAGAGATGAGTTTTTTAAGCAGTGATTCATCTATCATTCCTGTGTAACCGGTCCAGTCAGAAACCGGTTCATCGCATGTGATTGTATGCGAAACCCGTATGTGTGGATGGGTCTTCACAATCGTATCAAGTTCTTCCCTGTATGGAATCATGTCAGGCGCAGGATTTGAGCAGATAAGATGGATTGGCACTTCCAGATTTTTTGCGATGGCATAACGAATCATACTGCGAAACGGCGTCACGCCAATCCCACCGGCTATCATGACATGGGTATTCTCCTGCGATTCAGGAAAAACGAAACTCCCCATTGGTCCTTGAAATTTCATCATGGAGCCGGGTTGCATCCTTGCAAGGGCCTGTTTATAAGTACTTTCAGCGCGCATCCTGGTGGTAAAAGCAATGTCAGTATCTGTCGGGGATGTGCATAGTGTAAAATGGCGCGATAGACCTCCCTGGTCAGGAATTTTAAGTTCTACAAGTTTGAAAATCGCAAATTGTCCGGCTTTATATGTAAATCCAGGGGGCTTTCTGAAAATGAATGTTTCTGTTCCCTGCGCCTCTTTTTTTCTTCCTGTGAGTTGAATCAGTATTTCCATTGGTTTATTTTACCATGCCGTAAGGTTATTTCAGATACCTTTTCTAATCCTGTTTTTGCTCCTGTGCCATCCATGGGTTAAAATTTGTAGTACTGGGAGGTGTCAAATGTTAAAAATCGGCGTGATTGGATATGGGCTCAGAATATCTGGAATGATAGAGCAGATGAAGGTATTTGACATACCCTTCAAGATTTCTGCAATTGTTGACCCAAGGGCGAAACAACTTGCCCAACTTGCAAAAGGCGGACCCGAACAGGGGTATGTCATTCGTTACGATGAAAATCTTGTAAGAGATGCCGTAATTTACGAGACAGCGGATGAAATGCTTGAAAAGGCAGAACTTGACGGGGTGATGATTGGAACTCGCTGTTATCTGCACACAGAGATGGCGTGCAAGGTTGCAAAGAAGAATATCCCTCTTTTCCTTGAGAAACCGGTTGCCATCACATTTGACCAGATAAAAAAACTTGACGCCGCATTCAAGAAGGTTAGCGCACCAACTGTAATATCCTTCCCATTGCGGCTTACTCCGATGGTTCAGATTGTCAAAAATATCATTGATTCAGGGCGGCTTGGCGATATCCAGCATGTTGTCGCTGTCAATGATGTACCTTACGGGAGCGTGTACTTCAATTACTGGTACAGAAACTACGATGAAGTCGGCGGTCTTTTTCTTCAAAAGGCGACACATGATTTTGATTATGTCTTCTATCTTCTTGGCAACAAACCAAGATATATATGCGCGATGAAAAGCCAGAGGATTTACGGACAGAAGGATAAGCCATTTGAACTGCTGTGCAGGGATTGCGAAGAAAGGTACGAATGTATTGAAAGCCCATTCAACCTGTTTTACAGGAGGTTTCAGGGAGAAAAAGTTGTCTGGAACGAGTGGCAAAAATGTATGTTCTCAAAGGAAATCAAGAATGAAGACAGCGGCAATGCCATCATAGAAATGGAAAATGGCGTGCAGGTGAGTTATACCCAGAACTTCTTTGTGAGAAATCAGACAGTAGCAAGAAGAGGTGCCCGGCTTTATGGCTACAAAGGAACAGTGGATTTTGACTGGTATCGGGGAACTATTGTGATACACGACCATGTAATGCCCAAGAAAGAGACGATAGAGTTTACCGCGCAGATGTCCCATTTTGGCGGGGACAGAGAACTTGTTTATGACTTTCTTATGGCAATGAAGGAAGGGCGCCCATCGCGCAGTCCTATGTCAGCAGGAATAACGAGTGCGCTGACCTGCTTATGGGCAAGGGAATCCGCAGAAACCAGAAAGTTCTGTGAAATAAAGATGCCCTGATGACTTCAAGAGAACGGGTAATGGCAGCGCTTTGCCACAGGGAATCAGACAGGGTGCCTGTTGACCTTGGAGGAATGGATTCCACAGGAATCACCGCGATCGCCTATAACAGGCTAAAAAAATACCTTGGCATTTCGGGCGGGTGCACACGCATTTATGATCCCTATCAGCAGGTTGCAACCGTGGAACGCGTGGTACTTGAATCCATCGGTGCAGACGTTCTCCCACTTATCGCAGAACCGCATGTATGGAAACCGGCTATTCTGCCAGACGGGTCTTCCTGCGAAATCCCGGAACGCTGGAACCCTGTGCAGACAGATGACGGCGCCCAACTGGTGCGAAATGCCGAAGGCACCCCGATAGCGCACCGGCCTGCCCGGGGATACTATTTTGAACCAACCAATCCGCCTCTGCGCGATGCAAGAACAGTGCGCGATGTAGAACGCAATGCAGAAGTGTTTGAGTCGTTTGACTGGCCATTTTTCGCAGACGACACCTTTGAAGACCTTGCCAGAAAAGCCCGGCATTTATACGAGACAACCGGGTATGCC
>Ga0315298_1009314_pt1 | contig 12190 bp, 10 predicted proteins | sample WHS_1_MG_FD_203077 | JGI IMG/M metagenome (GOLD analysis project Ga0315298, IMG submission 203077) | Extremophilic microbial mat communities from Washburn Hot Springs, YNP, Wyoming, USA - WHS_1_MG | ecosystem: Environmental > Aquatic > Thermal springs > Hot (42-90C) | place: USA: Wyoming... | reverse complement strand
AAGTAACTCCGCAATGGTGCGGTCGTCCTCAACCAGAAGGATTCTCTTTTTTGTCTCCGCTAGCATGCTTGGCGTCGCAACTTTTACCTCAAATTTCAAATGCTGTTAACAAACTGTTAACAATCGATTTACCGCCTACGGCTAGTCTATCAAACGTAAGCTGAAGTGTCGTTCTTGAGTTTGTGCGGGCACGGGGCCCGCAAAAGTGGTACCGACCGAAAGGATCAAGCGAATGAGGTTGGCGAGGAACATAAGAAAACGGACAGGAATGTTGGCTGTTGTTGGGCTTGCGGCGGCGGTGGTGGCTGTATGGAGCGCCTCGTGTGGCGGAAACAGTGAACTTCCCAGTGCAGGGCAGGCCACTACGCAGACCAGTACTACGTCAAGTACGGGACCGACTGCTACCCAGAGCAATACGAGCTCTACTTCTGGCTCCGCAGCCAAGCTGGAAGGCACACTTAACGGGGCAGGCGCTACTTTCCCGCAACCACTTTATGTGGAGTGGATTGGCGAGTTTCAGGCTATGCATCCCGGGGTTACCATCAACTATCAGGGCATCGGCTCCGGAGGCGGCATTGAGCAATTTACCAAGATGACCGTGGACTTTGGCGCTTCTGATGCTCCCATGAAAGACGAAGAAATCGCAAGAGCAGAAGAGGCCTCGGGAGCGAAAGTTATGCACATCCCCACGGTAATGGGGGCAGTGGCGGTGATCTACAACTTGCCGGGAGTGCAAGAAGTTAAACTGGATCCGGCGGCGTTAGCAGGGATCTTCATGGGCGAGATAACCAGTTGGAACGATCCCATCCTTGCTTCGCTAAATCCTGGTGTGTCACTGCCTGACCGGGCAATTCAGGTAGTACACCGGTCTGACTCCTCGGGCACGACCAACATCTTCACCGGCTATCTTACTCAAGTGTCTCCTGAGTGGGCCGAAAAGGTGGGGAAAGGGAAGGAAGTTCAGTGGCCTGCAGGTATTGGCGGAAAGGGTAACGATGGAGTTGCGGCAATAGTGCAGCAGCAGGTAGGAGCTATCGGCTACGTGGAGCTTTCCTACGCGCTGGAATCTGGTCTGTCGGCAGCCGTGCTTAAAAACAAAGCGGGCAAGTTTGTAGCTCCCAGCCTGGAATCAACCTCTGCGGCTGCCGTAGGGGTGACCTTCCCAGAGGACCTGCGGTTTTCCCTTAGCAACAGCGAGGGGCCTGATGCATACCCAATCGTGGGAGCTACCTGGATCCTGGCCTATGACAAGATGAACGATGCAAATAAGGCCGAGCTACTTAAGGCCTGGCTAACGTGGTGTCTTACCGAGGGAACCTCCCTTGCGAAAGAGCTGCACTACGCTCCTCTCTCTGATGAACTTAGGGAGCTTGCTTTGAATAAGGTGGCTTTGATCGGTAGCTTCTAATGGTCCGTAACTTCAAAGGAGGCCGCTGCCAAAGTGCATGACCGGTCCAGTCTGACGGAGGAGTCTTCTCCCAGTTTGCCTCTATCCGCAGCCCTGGCCGCATTATCGGGAGTGGTTGTTCTGCTTGTGCTTGCTTACATGCTGATATCCACCACGAGCACTGCGCTTCCAGTTTTCTCCTCGCAAGGTATTTCGTTTATCACTAGTAGTGAGTGGAACCCACGCCAGGGGCGCTTTGGCACTCTCGCGTTCATTTATGGGACGGCGGTCACCTCTGCCATTGCGCTTCTGATCGCGGTGCCGCTCAGCCTGGGGGTAGCGATTTTCTTGAGCGAGTACGCTCCCCGGTGGCTTCGGGGGCCTGTGGGATATGCGGTTGACCTGCTAGCGGCGGTTCCCAGCGTGATTTACGGGCTTTGGGGGGTAACAGTGCTCCTGCCGCTTTTTCTTCAGCCAGCAGCTGATTTCCTCGCTCGCTATCTTGGCTTCTTGCCCATCTTTGCTGGTCCGCCGTCGGGACTTTCGTATTTTGGGGCCGGGGTGGTTTTGGCCATCATGGTCATTCCCATCATTACCTCCCTTTGCCGGGAGATTTTTGCCACGGTGCCTGATGACGAGCGTCAGGCTGCGTATGCTCTGGGAGCTACCAGGTGGGAGATGATCCGAGCGGTAGTTCTGCCACGAGGTCGGGCGGGAGTGGTCGGGGCCGTAATGCTAGGTCTGGGAAGGGCTCTGGGCGAGACAATAGCCGTGGCTTTGTTAATCGGCTCTGCAGTTAGCATCGACGCTTCCATCTTGCGACCGGGCTATTCGATGGCGGCTCTTATCGCCAATCAGTTTCAAGAGGCAACGGGGGACCACATCCGGGCTCTGGTGGGTGTTGGAGTAGTGCTCTTTGGGTTCACCATTGCCGTCAACATGGTGGCCCGTCTTCTTGTTTGGAGGTTTAACCGGCCGTGAAGGCAGGCAAACAACCAGGAGCGACCAACAGGCTTAAGTCGGCCGAGCTGTCGAGAGCCTCAGTGCGCTTGTCGGATCGGTCGCCTAGCGTTGCCAGTCGCTGGGCGGCCGGGAGGCTGGAGCCGGGGACTTCCCTGAAGGGGTGCCGACCGGCGCGGCGGCGCGTGTGGCGCAGCCGCGTGAACTCAGCTTTGGTGGTATTTGCGGTGGTTGTGGCTCTCACACCGGTAGTCCTCATTCTTTACCACGTCACCCGCAAGGGGCTTGTGTCTATGAGTTGGGAGTTTCTAACCAGCTCTATGCCGCTTAGCTTTCGCAAAGCAGGAGGTGGCTTTCTAAATGCGCTGGTGGGGACCGCCATAATGGTTGGCCTTGCCGCTGTTATCTCTGTCCCGCTGGGAATCATGGGGGCTGTGTACCTGGTGGAGTACGGAAAGGGAAATTGGCTTGCCAAGCTTATCCGGTTCTTTTCGGATGTAATGAGCGGTGTGCCTTCGGTGTTTGTGGGCCTGTTTATCTATACCGCGCTGGTTGTTCACTTTGGCTTTGGGGCTCTGATGGGAGCCGCTTCGCTGGCCCTCATCATGATCCCGATCGTGGTTCGCTCCACTGAGGAAATGCTGAAGTTGGTCCCTAGCCATCTAAAGGATGCAAGTTATGCATTGGGAGCGGCCAAGTGGCAGACGATTCTCCGGGTTGTGTTGCCGGCTGCGGCTCCGGGGATAACCACAGGCGTTATGTTAGCGATAGCCCGGGCGGCGGGCGAAACGGCCCCTCTTATCCTGACGGCCTTGGGCTCCTATCAGTTGACTGCCAAGCTTTGGGGAGAGCCGATTTCGGCTCTTACCCTCGCCATTTTTGACGGAGCAAGAAATCCCTTTGCGGCTGGGCAGGCGCGTGCCTGGGCAGGAGCACTTGAGCTTTTGGCCATTGTGCTCATATGTACAGCGGTTGCTCGGTTGATTGCGGCAAGGAGTCGGTTAAATAGGTGAACAAGGCTATTAGCTATGACACAACCAGTTTTCAGAATTCGAAACTTAAGCGTTTACTACGGAAAAAACCTGGCTCTCAAGGAAGTCTCCATGGACATCCTCCCTCGGCGGATAACTGCCATTATCGGCCCCTCCGGATGCGGGAAGAGCACTTTCATTCGCTGTCTTAATCGGATGAATGATTTGATACCCGGAGCTCGAGTGGAGGGTCAAGTCTTTTACCACGGAGAAGACATCTATGCCCCGGGGGTCGACCCAGTAGTGGTGCGTAGACACATTGGCATGGTCTTTCAGCGTCCTAATCCTTTTCCCAAGTCGATATACGAAAATGTGGCCTTTGGAGCAAGGATAAACGGCTACAAAGGAGACATGGATGAGCTGGTCGAGCGCTGTTTGCGCCGAGCCGCTCTATGGGATGAGGTAAAAAACAAGCTCAAAAAAAGCGCTCTTGAGCTTTCGGGCGGACAGCAACAACGGCTTTGCATAGCTCGGGCAATTGCCGTGGAGCCAGATGTCATCTTGATGGACGAGCCGGCGTCAGCGCTTGATCCTATCGCTACGACTCGAATCGAAGATCTCATGCAAGAGCTAAAACAGGACTATTCGATTGTGATTGTGACTCACAACATGCAACAAGCGGCTCGAGTTTCCGATGAGACTGCCTTTCTCTACACAGAGGTGGACGAGGCAACGGGGGCTCGCTGGGGAGTGCTGGTGGAGTTTGGGGACACAAAACAAATCTTTACTAAACCAAAGGACAAGCGCACAGATGACTATGTATCAGGGCGTTTTGGCTAGGGGGATCCGGGATGAGAGATGCGTTTCATAGAGAACTTGAGGCTATTGACCAGGCGGTAGTGCGCTTGGGGGCTTTGGTGGAGCGCAGCACCCAGATGGTCACTACAGCTCTTGTGGAGAGTAACCGAGAGCTGGCGCAGCGCGTGCGGGCCGGTGACGACGAGGTGGACGCCTTGTTTCTTGACATCGAAAAGCGCGCTTTGGTGCTTCTGGCTCAGCAGGCTCCGGTGGCGGGAGACTTGCGTTTGATCGTGGCTATTTTGCGGGTAGTGGCCGATCTTGAACGGGCGGGCGACCTGGCCTTCAACATTGCCGAACTGGTTGAGGCCGAAGACTTTCAGGAACCGGCGATAAAGCCGGTGCGCGCACTCGTGTCGGAACTTGGGCAAGAAGCTGGTCGACTCCTTGGCCACGCCCTTGATGCCTGGGCGACCAAGGACGACAGGCTTGCCGCGCAGATAGAGGCGGAGGACGACCGTCTGGACGAGCTGCACACTCAGCTTCTGGAGGGTCTCGTAGAGTTGAAGGGGGAAGAAGCTCTCGGACCGGCTATCCGGCTTGCTTTGATAGGCCGCTATTTTGAGCGCATTGGTGATCACGCGGTGAACATTGGACAGCGTGTGCGGTATTTCGTGACCGGCGATGAGGAGCACCTTGGCTAGAGGTACCATCTGCCTTTAGGACAGAATGTCTTTCTTGCGGAATATCACCCAGGCAATTAGGGTCATGCCGATGGTCCAAGCAGCAAAGTTAGCCAGCGCCTTGCCAAGCGGGACAAAGTCGATAGGCCGGGCAAAAAGATTCGTGAAGGCATCAAAGTGTGACGTGAAGAGGTAAGGCCTGAGAAAGTCAAAAACACTTAGGCTGCCCAAGATAAGCATAATGATCACCAGCACCAGCCCTGCTGCCATGGCGGTAAGCCCAGAATCGGTGAGAGTGGATAGAGCCACACCCAGCGACACTACGGCCGCCATACCAGCAAGTACAAACAGATAGGCAAGGAATGTAAGCCACAGTCCCTCCGCCACCCCCACCGTCTGACCCGTAAGAAGCATCATGGGCTTGAGTCCATAGAAAACTCCCCCTGCGGCCAAAGATCCGGCAAGAAGAATTAAGAGGCCAAGGGCAATGTACACGTTGGCCACAAACCACTTGGCCAAAAGGATTGAGCCCCGGCGAACCGGCTGCATAAGGATAGTTCGCAGAGTTCCCTTCTCCGCTTCACCGGCAATAGTCTGACTTCCGGCCATGGAGGCAAGCATCGGCAAAAGAAAACTAGCTAGGGCAAGCAGAGCAGCAGGGGCTACGTAAAGGCCATTTAGCTCGATTAAATGGATGAAAGGTGGACCGCCCTGCTCGGGAGCCGGCGGGCCCTCCTGGCTTAGCCGCATGGCCGCCGCGATGATAAACGGTACGAGGAAGAGCCCGGCCCATCCAAAGTACGTGCGCTTCTGAAACAAGATCTTGATGAACTCGCGGTAAATGTGGCCCACCGTCAACCCTCCTCGCTGTCACCGGTAAGTTCCAGAAACATCTCCTCGAGGCTGTGCTCCTTGGCGGGGGCGACCGAGAGAACGTCTATTCCAGCAAGAACAAGCCGTCTAACAACCTCGGGGATTAGATCTGGGGAGTCCTGGAGCACCAGGTATTCGCCGTCTTGCCTGAGCTTTTCGCCAGGCACAAGGGCTCGAATAACCTCGGCTGCTCTTAACTGCTCGCGCGTGAGGATCTTAACTACGTTGTCGGCAGGACGAAGCTCGGACACTGGTCCCTGAACCACAAGCCGGCCTTTGTTAACAATCGCTGCTCGATTGCAGACCAGCTCAACCTCGTGAAGGAGGTGGGAAGACAAAAGTACGGTAATTCCCTGTCGGCCAAGCTCGCGAATTAGCTCGCGCACATCCCTCATTCCTTGAGGATCAAGCCCGCTAGTGGGCTCATCAAGCACGACTAGAGCAGGTCGGTGAATGAGGGCAAGGGCAATGCCAAGTCGCTGGCGCATGCCGTGAGAATAGCTTCCCACCTTGGAGTCAGCGCGGTCGGCCAGACCTACCATTTCCAGAACCTCAGCTATCCGCTTGTCGCTGACCTTTTGGTTCATTTCCGCAATGAGGCGAAGGTTCCGTCTCGCACTCATGTTTGGGTAAAACATGGGGTCGTCTACAAAGCCGCCTATATAGCGCAAGGCTTCGCGGCGTTGCTCGGGCACCCGATATCCCAGAACGTCGACGTAACCACTTGTGGGGTAAGTGAGGCCGAATATCAAGCGTAGGGCCGTCGTCTTGCCGGCTCCGTTGGGGCCGAGGAAGCCAAACACGTCGCCCTCATAAACCGTCAGGTCTAGATGATCAAGAGCACGCAGCTTGCCAAAGTCCTTGGTTAAGCCGTGAGTAGAAAGAACAACCCGGCGCCCGTCGTCAACGGCAGCATTGGCTGAGACGGCTTCAGTATGCGCTAATGCGGGCGTTTGTAAAGGCGTTCGGGCACACACAACTTGTAGTCTAGCATGCACCCAGATTTTGCGTTTTTACCTGCATGCGTTCAGGATTAGTTCAGGAAAGGCGTGTCAACATTATGCTTGGAGTCACGCAGCAGTGCTGAACCCCCCTCCTGAGCTGTGGCCCCAACCCTGTCCGGTGGGTGTCGTAGCCAAGAAGGCGTGACACCCCGACGCCCGCACGGCGGAGGCGGATGAGGCGGCGTTCGGCGCAGCCGAACGCCGCGCCCGCCGTGTGTCTCTTTTAGGCTGGTCCTGATGTCAGCTGTTACTTAGCGCGCTTGCCCGCTTTTAAGAGTGCTTGTGCAGCTTTGCTTTGCGGGCCATACTACTTGCATCATGATGCAGTTGGTTATCTTCATTTTGGAAGATGATGCGCAGATGCGGTCGCTTCTTGTCCGGGGCCTGCGAGAGGAGGGATATGAGGCGCAAGGCTTTGCTACCGGATCCGATCTGCTCCGCAAGGTGGCCGAGACCGTACCTGACCTTTTTATCATTGATATTGGTCTGCCCGATGCGGATGGCCGCGACGTTTGCCAAGCCTTACGTGCTCAGGGGATAGGCGCGCCCATTATATTCCTGACGGCGCGTGATGCTCTTTCCGACCGACTTTCCGGCTTTCATGCGGGAGGGGACGATTACTTAAGCAAGCCCTTTGCTTTTGCTGAGCTCCTGGCTCGGGTTGAGGCGCTTATGCGGCGAAGCGGCAAAGAGCGGACAATGGAAGCAGCTGGTCTGATCCTGGACCCGGCCAAACATGCGGTTACTTGCGGAGGAATAACTGTCCCTCTGACGCCCACCGAGTTTCGTCTGCTTGCCAAGCTAGCGGCGTCGCCGGGAGAGGCAGTGCGCCGCAAAGCCTTGATCGAGACCGGTTGGCCGCATGGAGCCATTGTCTATGACAACACTCTCGATGCCTACATTGCACGGCTGCGGCGAAAGGTATGTTCCTTGCCTGGTGCTCCGCAAATAGTTACTGTGCGCGGCGTAGGTTATTCACTGCGATGAGACGATTGTTTTCCCGCATGGGAATCCGGGACCGCCTCCTTCTTGCCGTGGTGGGCACCGTAGCGGTAGCTCTTGCGGTTATGACTGTGGCTTTTAATTTGCTTCTTTCCGCGAGTCTTCGTTCAGATGCAGACAAGCGTCTGCGCTCCATGGTGGAAGACACGGCCAGGATGATCAGCATCACCAACGGTCGGGTGAGCCTCCCTCGCCCAACAGGAGACATTCAGGAGCTGGGAACGCAAGTATGGGTGTTTGTAGCCGGAAGCACCTTTAGTGCGCCCGAGGTCGATCCCACGGTGGCTCAAGCGGCCAAAGCTCTGGACGGCCAGCCGGCCCAGTACGTTGACATACCAGGAAAGGAAGTGCGTTTATACGGGGTGCCTCTAGTGTATGAGGAGGAGCGCATTGGCACTATTGTGGCGGGTCTATGGATGGGTTCGTATCTTCGTACCCAGCGTCTTACGCTGCTGGCCACAGGGGCTTTAAGTGCTGTGCTTCTTGTCATTGTAGGGTTTGCCGGGCGGTGGGTGCTTAACGCTGCCTTTAGACCGGTAGCTCGTATGACCGCGGAAGCCGAAGCGTGGAGCACGGCAGACTTGGACAGACGCTTTGACATGGGCGAGCCGCGGGATGAGCTAACTCAGCTTGCCCATACGCTTGATGGACTCCTGGATCGCTTGGCTGCAAGTCTTCGCCGAGAGCGACGCTTTTCGGCTGAGGTATCTCATCAGCTTCGCACTCCGCTTGCCAAAATCAAGGCAGAGGCGGAGTTGGCTTTGCGAAGGGAGCGAGATCCCTCTTATTACCGAGAGGCGCTTTCCTCGATAATGCAGAGTGCCGACCAGCTGGCACGCACGGTGGAGGCGCTGATGGCAGCTGCGCACGAGGATGGGACCCTCGCTCGTGGCCGGGCGGAGGTAGGCCGGGTGCTGGAGGATGTGGTGGCCGCCGTCGGCCTGTTGGCCTTCGAGCGTGGGGTTGAAGTGACAATGACGCCTTTGGGCCGGCGCGCCTATGTCGGGGTAGAAAGAGACATAGCTGTGCAGATTTTGCAGCCAGTAGTGGAGAATGCCTGTCGCTTTGCCCGCTCGAAGGTCATCCTGGGAGCGGCTCGGACTGGCAAAGAGGTTGTCTTTACGGTGGAGGATGACGGCCCGGGAGTGGCTGAGGAGGAGAAGGAGAAGATCTTTGAACCGGGAGTGCGAGGGTCAGCTGCGGCGGGTCAAGGTGACGGAGCCTCTCGGGGAGCCGGCCTAGGCCTGTCTTTGGCGCGGCGCCTGGCTCGGGCTGCCTCTGGAGAGGTAGAGGTGGGAGCGAGCACTATTGGCACTGGGGCAAGGTTCCTGGTGCGGTTGCCTACCGGCTAGCTGGAGGGCCGACCACTGGCAGTCAAAGCGGCAGGGCCACTCTGGTCGGGGGTAGTTCTTTCTGCCGACCCTGACTACCTTAGCCACAAGATGTGATTAGCCTCCAGGGGAACCTTCGCGGCTGCATGCCAGGGAATAATCCGGGGTGTGTAGTGGTCGGCCGGACGGAGCGCAGGGAGGGTGGCGCTCAAAAGGTGGCGGCCGGGCGCCCGGCCGGCCACCCCGGGGTTTCCCTCTTTCAAGTTGCCTTTGGCTACTAGGGCATGCCTTTCTGCTCCGCCACTTCCAACTGGCTCCGCATACAGCTCAACCTGGACCGCTTCCAGCGGTATAGGCCCTAAATCAACCCCCACACTAAAGACGTGCGCCGGTCCGTTGCTCCCCGTCACCGTTTCGACCTCGTACGAGGTAAATCGCACTTTGTCCCAATGCTCGTCCAGAAGCGCGCGCCAAGATACCAGCTCTCGTGTGAGAGCTGCGGCCAGCCCCTGCTTGGCGACCGCCCTTGCTTGATACTCGGCTGCGGCTGGCAGGTAATAATCTTCTAGATACTCTTTCATCATACGGTTGGTTGAGAACCGTGGGGTAAGGCGGGCCATGCTTTCTCTTACCCGAGCCACCCACCGTCGGGGAATCCCGTTCTCGTCGCGGTCGTAAAACTCTGGAATTATTTGTGACTCCAGGAGATCGTAAAGTTGAGTGGCATCCCTGGCATCCCAATAAGGGTCCTCGCCATGTTCAAGGCCGTCCCCCACAGCCCAGCCCACTTCGGGGGCATAAGCCTCAGCCCACCATCCGTCGAGCACAGATAGGTTAAGGCCGCCGTTAACGAGAACTTTCATGCCGCTGGTGCCGCTTGCTTCCCAAGGTCTGCGAGGGGTGTTGATCCAGAGGTCTACGCCTTGCACTAGATGTTCTGCCACGTCCATGTCGTAGTCCACCAAGAAAACCACGTGAGGTCGTACGGTGCAGCGGCTGATAAAATCAGTCCACCGCTTTATCATGGCTTTTCCCGCCAGATCAGCCGGATGAGCTTTACCGGCCAAAATGAGTTGCGCCCGGCTGGTCTCGGCACAAAGGATCCGCTCCAGCCGCTCGGGATCGTAGAGGAGAAGGTCGGGTCGCTTGTAAGTGGCAAACCGACGCGCAAAACCCAGAGTGAGCACATCAGGATTACAGAGACAGGTAAGATCGTTGCCCAGGATTTCTAAGCTGCCAGCCACGGGCTCCTGCCGCATAACGTGCTCTCTCGCTATGGCGATCAGCTTGGCACGACTTGCACAGCGAAATGCCCAGATTTCCTCATCGCTTAAACTGCGAATACACTCACCCAGGTGCGCTACCTCGCCTAGCCAGCGGTCCTTTCCGCAACACTTGGTCCAGAGGTCATCGGCAAGTTCAGAGTCCCACGAGGGTACATGCACGCCATTGGTTACGCTTCCTACCGGGACCTCGGTCTGCGGCCACCGTGGAAAGAGGCGCTGAAAAAGCCCGCGGGATACCTGGCCGTGAAGTTGGCTTACGCCGTTTATCCGTCCGCTTCCGCGGATGGCCAGATGGGCCATGTTGAAAGATTTGTCCCAGCCATCTGCTCGACGCTCACCCGAGTGACCGATGATAGTGGTGCCGCTTAGTTCGCTGCCTAGGGCGAGCAGCCGCTCGAAACTAATGCCCAGAGTTTCCGCATACGAGCCAAGATACTGTTTGATGAGCTCAGGGGAAAACCGGTCAAATCCTGCCTCCACTGGGGTATGAGTTGTAAACACGTTCCCCGCTCGGGTGGCGGTTAGGGCGGTTTCAAAATCAACCCCGTGGTCCTCCATGAAGGTGCGGGCTCTTTCAAGAATGGCAAAAGCGGCGTGACCTTCGTTCAGATGGCACACCACAGGGTCGAGCCCAATCTTTCTCAGAAGTCTCCATCCTCCAATTCCAAGGACTATCTCTTGTTGCAGCCGAAGTTCCGGTCCGCCTCCGTACAATTCGCTTGTAATTCCGCGATCGGCTGGACTGTTTAGAAGATCATTTGAATCAAGCAAATAAAGACGCGTGCGTCCTGTACATACCTCCCACGCTCGTAAGCGAATCATTCGCCGGGGAAATTGAACCTCTACTATTACCCACTCGCCGTCCGCGTCACGCAGGGGTCTAATGGGGAGCTGACCTGGGTCGTTGTACGGGAAAAACTCAAGCTGCTCGCCAGAGCTGCTAAGAGCCTGGCGAAAATAACCCTGCTGCCAGAGCAAACCTACTCCCACCAGCGGCACTCCCAGGTCGCTGGCAGTCTTAAGAAAATCTCCGGCCAAGATACCCAGACCTCCGCTGTAGATGGGAAGGGCCTCGCTCAGACCAAATTCCATGCAGAAGTAGGCGATAACCTGGTTTGGCTTTGTCGAGAGGCTGAGCCACGTACTGGCATAGTGCTCCTCAAACCATGAGGTCTTGCTCATCAAGGCGCGGCGAGCGGCAAGCTGCTCATTAAGCAGCTTCACGAATCGAGGATCGGCGGCCACCTCCTCAAGTCTATCTCTTCCCACAGTCTGGAGGATGTGCCAGGGGTTGTGGGTGACTCGCCAGATCTCCGGGGCAATTTCTTCCCAGAGAGCGTCCGGGGCATGACTCCACGACCAACGGAGGTCGAGAGCCAGTTCCAGAAGACCAGTTATAGAGTCGGGAAGAGTGGGAACAACGTGGTACGGTTGAGCGGTCAACACGCACCCCCTTTGCACTATGGACGGAGTTGATTCTTATGCTACCGCAAAATGGCAAACATACCCCTGGCTCCCGAGCGGAGGAGCTCATGGACCAACTTGCTGTCCTGTATGGGATACAGCGACGTTACCGTGATGTGTGGGGCAGGTGGCAGGAAGCCCCTGCAAGCACAGTGATGCTGGTACTTGCCACCTTAGGGGCCGAAATCTCGGGGGTAAGCTGGGATGAATGGGAACCGTCTTGTTCGCAGGTAAGAGCAAAAGAGGAGAGGCTGCTTAAGCGGGCGCTTCGGGCACGTGAGGCTGAACTTAGTGGGCGCTTGCTCGAGCCGGTTTATGTGGCCTGGAGAGGAACACTTGCGTTTAGGCCAAACGAGCGGAACTGGTTGAAATTGGCAGCACAAGAGGAGCGGGTACGCTTCATTCTTAGGTTTGAGGATGGAGGGGAGCAG
>Ga0315298_1009313_pt1 | contig 12191 bp, 11 predicted proteins | sample WHS_1_MG_FD_203077 | JGI IMG/M metagenome (GOLD analysis project Ga0315298, IMG submission 203077) | Extremophilic microbial mat communities from Washburn Hot Springs, YNP, Wyoming, USA - WHS_1_MG | ecosystem: Environmental > Aquatic > Thermal springs > Hot (42-90C) | place: USA: Wyoming... | reverse complement strand
TGGCTTCTTCTGCCAGAGCAGGGTAGCTTTTCAGATACCTAGTATATTCCTCCTCGGTGAGAATATTTTTATCAAGAAGCAGGTAACAGTTGTCTACAAATTCCCGATCGCTATCACTTAAAAAGAGGGTAATTTTTTGCATTTCAACAGCACGGATGGCTTCCGGTACGGCATTCTGAATGCCGTTCTGCTGTATACCTATATTTACGATACGGGACATATAGTCCGGCAGGGAAAGCTCAGTCATTGCCTGAGCAAAGAGCAGCCCAAAAATAATAATGATTGTCCAGGCAAACGGTTTAAGATTTTTCAGTAACTTAAACATATAATTCCTCTAGATTAAAAATAAGTATTACGATTCTAATTGGTTTTACTGGATAGTCGACTTGTGGAATCATTATGTATCAGAAGGAACGTCTTCCAGTGCCTTTTGGTTTTCCTCCAGTGCTTTTATAAAGGCTGAGAGACCTTTATAAAAGTGCTCCAGGTCTTCAACGGTCATACTGGAAAGTATACTGGATATGTGCCGGGTAACGTCATGTTCTAAACTGGCTATGATATCCTTTCCCTTGTCTGTGGGCATGAGGAACACTACCCGTCTATCGTCAGGGTTGATTTCCCTTATTACAAGATTCCTCTCAATAAGCCTATCGATAATCCCGGTTACATTCGCTGGTGTTACTTCCAGTATTTCAGCAAGCTTTTTGGAACTGATGTGTTCTTCTTCCACAATGATAAACAGGCTCTTCAATTGCTTGGTAGTCAGACCCAATTTCACTACATCCTGAATATTATGCCGCCTTAATATCTTACCGCGGCGTTGCTGCAGACTAATGAGCCTGTTAATTAATTCTTGTTTATCCACGTCCGACCATCTCTTAATAATAACATTAACAATTTATTAATAATCAATATTATGTTGATATTTTACATCATATTAAACATATTTGTCAAACAGGGATACCACTAGCCTCTGATACGGGATTGTACCCATAATCATTGATTATCATCACAATATTAAGGGATAGCGGGACAATAGGAGGGTGCGTTATCAGTTCAATTTGATATAGTCTTTAATAATATGATAATATGAATATATAGTAATAAATGCTAAAGGAGACTATAATTTGGATAAATCAGAAAAGACTGCCATTTACCGGTTGCATGCTGAGTTTTGCAAGACTTTGGCTGATGCAAATCGCTTGCTTATCATCACCGAATTGGGACAAGGAGAGCTATCTGTAAATGAACTTGCTACTCGTCTTGATTTAAACCAATCAAATGTTTCTAAACATCTTGCTTTAATGCGGGAAAGGGGGCTAGTGGTCGCTCGCCGGGAAGGCTCAAGTGTTTATTACAGTCTTTCCGACTCCAGGATATCCGAAGCTTTGCGTCTATTAAGAGAAGTACAGGTCGAAAGGCTGGAGAAGCAGCGCCGTCTGGCACAGAGTCTTCCCGAGTCAGCATTTTGAGGGTTGATAATAATCTGAAGTGAGGAAACTTTATGCCAATATATGAATTTAAGTGTAAAAATTGCGGAGAGATTTTTGAAGAATTCCGCTACTCTTCAGATAGTGATATAGAGAAGGATAAAGAGATAAAATGCCCGGTGTGCGGTACTCCATGGCCTGAAAGATTGTTTTCTGTTTTTAATCCTTCAGGTTCGTCAGGTTGCGGTGGAGATCCGTGGGAAAAGGTGCATGCCTGATAGTATTTTACAGGAACGGTGCGTTCCTGGAGTAAAGATATGCCTTCAAAAATGGCCTTGATAAAATTCGATAAATGTAGTCCAAAGGAATGCCAGGGTGGGATATGTAATGCCGCACTGGCATGTCCGCGGAAACTGATCATACAGGAAGTGCCTGGTGAAGTTCCCATGACTAATCCTGCACTGTGTAGGGGTTGTGGGGATTGCGCCCGTGCCTGTCCACTTAAAGCTATCATTGTCACCACATTATAAAAAATCTGGTGGGAAAGGAAGAAATAAAGTGAGTTGAGGAATTAATTGGAGTCTCGTCAGAGAACTCGAAGCGATGAAGGAAAAAGCCCGCAAAGAGCGGGAAGCTAAAGAAAAGAAGGAAAAAGAAAAATCTAAGGAAAAGAAAAAGAGAGGAACTTCTGATTAAAGCATCATTGTGTGTGGAGCGATGACTCCGGAAACAAAGACTCCGGGGCCGATCATGGAATCGTTCCCGATGAGAGTTCCGGTGTTGATGGAAACGTTAATGCCGGTCTGTACGTTGTCACCGAGGATAGCACCGAGCTTGCGCCGATGGGTATTGATGCCGTTGACAGATATTTCCTGTTTATCGAGGCGAAGATTGGCTATTTTGGTTCCGGCACCAAGGTTACAATTATGTCCGATAATACTATCGCCTACGTAACTTAAATGGGGTACTTTGCTGCCGGACATAATGATTGAGTTTTTAATTTCCACCGAGGCACCGATATGGCAGCCATCCCCGATAACTGTCCCCGGTCGAATATAACAGTGAGGCCCTATTTCGCAATTTTTCCCTATAATAACTGGACCTGTAATATAGGAACCGGAGCGTACCAGCGTATTTTCTCCTATGACAATGGGGTCTTTTAAGAATACTCCGGGCTCGATATTTCCTTCATTCCGTGGTTGAATATTTTGTAGAAATTTTTCATTTGCTGTCAGGAGGTCCCATGGATAACTTAGGTCAAGCCATTCGCTGACTATATGGTATTTTACGGGGTATCCCTCGTCAATTAGAATCTGGATTGAATCAGTAAGTTCATATTCTCCACGGGGAGATTTTCCCGTACGAGAAATAGCCCTGAATATTTCCGGAGTAAAACGGTATACTCCTGCATTGATGAGGTTGGAAGGTGGTCTGGCGGTCTTTTCGTGGATGCGTAATACCCTGTCTTTCTCTACTTCCACCACACCCAGACCCGCTACGTTATCAGTGCGAAATAGGCTGAGTGTGTTCTCTTTGTGGGTCATTACATCCAGGATATCTTGACGATACATAATGACGTCGCCGTTGGCTACAAGGAAGTCGCCCGCTACGAGATGCTGTACAGAACGGAGGGCATCGGCTGTACCCATTTGCTTCATCTGGTTGCTGAAGGTTATTCTTACCTCCCATCGGGAGCCATCTCCGAAATAACTTCGGACGATCTCATTGCGGTATCCCACTATGAAAATAAAATCCCGGATACCGGCTGCCGCCATTTCAATCATCAGGTGCTCAAGGATGGGTTTGCCAGCCAGAGGTAACATTACCTTTGGCATGGTGTAGGTCAGAGGGCGCATACGTGATCCTTCACCGGCTGCCATAATTACCGCGCATGTTATTTTTGTGTCTGACATTTCGGTCTTCCTGGTTTCACATACCTTTTAACGTATCGGAAATAATCTTTTCCGCTATGATATAAAGTTCATTACTCCTGTCTTCTGTAAGGGCTTCCGCTGTGATCCGTATTTTAGGTTCGGTGCCGGAAGGACGTACCAATAACCAGCCATCGAGAAAATCGATTTTGAGGCCATCCGTTCGGCTGATGGATACCGGTCGTAAGATCTTTAACTTATTTTCCAGTTTATCCAGATTGAGCCCCTGACCCTGGATACTGCCCCTGCGTACCGGGAAAGATGGGATGCTATCTATTATATCCGCCAGGTTATTCTGTGAGGCAAATTTAACCAGCCGCGCGGCGGCATAAGGGCCGTCAGGACAGAAAGAAAAGCTGGAAAATACCCAGGCACCGGACGGTTCACCACCAAAGTAAAGTTTTTCCTGCTTCAATGTTTCAGAAACATAGGGATCGCCTACTTTTGTACGGATCACCTGGAAACCGGACCTTTCAAGAGACATAGAGGCATCTATAGTGGTTACTACTCGATCAACTCCCGCTTCCCGTGCCAGTATCACCAGCATTTTATCACCTGATATGAACCTTCCCCGGTTGTCTATTGCCATCATGCGGTCAGCATCGCCATCATGGGCGATACCAAGATCGGCGCCTGTATCTTTGACCTTCTGGATCAGACCACGCAGGTTGGTTTCTACCGGCTCCGGATCGTGGGGGAAATATCCGGTAGGCTCGATATTGAGAGGTATAACCTCACATCCCATACTATTTAGGACCGAAGGGGTTATGCGATATGCGGCTGCACCGGCGCAGTCTACTACCACTTTAAGACTCAGGTTATGAGGTACATCCTGGAGAATTCTGTGTATATGGTCTTCAATGGCTTGCGGGATGGGAAAGTCCGGATGAAAATCTTTCCATGTGGCGATGTTAGTTTCGTAGTTTACAGCTTGTTCTATTGCCACCTGTTGCTGCTCGGAAAAAGAGGACCCGTCCGGGTTGAAAAGTTTTATCCCATTATATTCCGGTGGATTGTGGGATGCGGTGATCATTACTCCGGCATTAAAATTTCGGGCGGCATAAGCCAGGGTAGGCGTGGGTACAATACCTGCGTCGGCACATTCTGCACCTCCAGCTAATACACCAGTAATAACGGCATGCCGTAAAGCACTACTTGTAGTACGTGTATCACGCCCGACTACTACCTTACGGTACATGCTCCCTATTGCCAACCCGGTGCGAAAGGCGATTTTGAAAAGTTCTTTATCTGCCACCCGCCGAATGCCAGAAGTACCGAATATTCCCATCCTGATTACCCATAGTCTTTAGACTTTATGTCTGTCTTTATTATTCTATCACGTTTATCCACAAGTGCAGGTTTAGATAGGCTTGTTCTGAGCCGTCCTTATAAAGAAAAAACTCCACTTTCTGGTTTTCTCCGGTGTGTAATGGAACTATACCTATTTCTTTTTCCCATTTTTCTCCATTACCCAGCGAGATAGGCCCAAGTTGTTCTACAATGGAACCTTCAAATAAAATAGGGACCTGTACCCCATCTATGTGAAGGCTAACGGTATACGGAGTCTCTTTTTGTTCGTGGTTTACGATGCCCAGTGTTATTCTTCCGTAATTTTCGGCAATCGTGACCTGGCCGGTTTCTCCACCTGCCATTTCTTCTGCCAGGGTGGCCACCTGGGTACCGTACTGTTCGGCTATACTTGCCAATCGGTCTCTGGTAGCGTTTTCACTGCCGTACTTAACTTCAGCCACCTTTCCATCTTTTAAAATAAATTCGCGGGGATAATCCGCCGCCTTTCCCCGTATGCCCAGAATATAGAATTCTGTGAATCTTTCTCCAACCCTCGGGTTGGCTACAGTGTAAATGAGGACGCCAATGGCGCTGAGGATAGCCAAAGTCAGAATAACAGTAAGGGTTTTGTTCAAAGGACTACCTTCCCAGCCCGGTAAACGCACGGTGACCTCACTTATTAACTTTGCAGTATGGTAATGCATACGCCTGATGTGGGCTACGATGGAGAGGATGATAATAAAAGCTGAGATGCTGTAAAGCACTGGTAAAAGCCGGATACCCCAGGGAGTGTAGTTCAGACCGAGACCAATCAGGGCGGTGACAGCAATGCTCATGCCAAAACTGAGCGCAATACGCTCGATGACGTCCATTTCCTGTTTCCCGGCAGATGGTTGTTCTGTCCCTTCTTTGGAGATTTCTCTTGCCGTTTTGCCGGTACCGGAGGACATACTCCATTTCCGTTGAGGAAACAAGGTGGCTACCAGAACATAGCCCGGGAAAAAAAGGAGAAATGGTAAGCCCAGCACCACGCGGGCGACATTTTCAGGTAACAGGTTTATAAAAATAATAAGTAGTATAACGCAGATATCAATAATCAGAAGATCGGACGGTATTTTAATTCTCAAAATAAAAAATCCTTATTGTAAGAGGTATTTTTGCCACTCCTGCTTGTGGCGGTACCGGAATGGGATGTTAAAGAGTACATGGCCGTAAGGTTTGGTAGGACGACGGATCAGCTTCATACCAGCTTCTTCAGGTGTGCGTCCCGCCTTACGCCGGTTACATGCCACGCAGGCACTGACTACATTTTCCCAGGTGTGGGCTCCACCGCGGTGTTTGGGCATTACATGGTCGAGGGTAAGTTGGTGCGTTTCCTTGCCACAATACTGACAGGTATAGTTGTCCCGCTGGAATATTTCATAGCGGGTCATTTTGCGCTCACAGCGAGGACGCTTCACCATGTTGGCCAGCCGGATTACGGATGGGATTTCAAAGGCCTCTGAAGCAGACCTTAAGGTCCCAACACCGTTTTCCAGCATCTCTGCCTTACCATCCTGGATCAATACCACAGCACGACGCACCCGACAGATGTTTAACGGCTCATAGCTTTGATTGAGCACCAGCACCGGTAGATTAATTATATCCGATAATTCAGACATATCTTTACAATTTTTAGCATAAAAATACACGGATGACAAGTTTCACCTGAAATTTAATAAATACCGTAAAATTTGCCCCCACACGGACTAACTTTTTTTCTATTATTGCGTTTAAACAATATGTAAAGAATTATTTTTACCATTACGTCATTCAGAGGTGAGATGAAACAGGCTGTGGTCCTAGCTGCCGGCGAAGGGCGTCGTTTGAGACCGTTTACGGTTCATAAGCCCAAAGCTATGCTCTCTATAGCAGGCAGGCCGATAATTCATTATGTCATAGAAGCTCTCGTTCAGTCTGGTATCCGTGATATAATTTGCGTCGTCGGATATGAACGTGAACAGATCATTAGTTATATCGGCGATGGGAGTCAGTATGGTGCTTCTGTTTCTTTTGTTGCACAAGAAAAACAGCTTGGTACAGCACATGCTTTACTTCAGGCAAAGAATCATGTTGATAAGGAATTTATTGTGCTTCATGGTAATAAGGTGATTGATAAGGAGACGTTAAACGGGATCGTGGAGGGGGAACCATTTACTATAATGGCAAGGCGGGTGGCTAATCCCTCCCGTTACGGAGCGATCACAGTACAGGACGGATGGCTGATAGGTATAGAAGAGAAACCAAAAGCTCCTAAAAGCAATCTGATAAATGAAGGTATTTACTTATTTGATCAGAGTATTTTCGAATATATTGATAATTATTTGGATATTCCGGAAGTAATGCTTGCGGTGATAGGTGATAAACGAAAGATACGGGTCATTGAGGGGGGTGGGCGATGGTTGGATGTGGTTTATCCCTGGGACCTGTTAAGCTTTAATGATGTAATTCTGCGTGATCTCAACACCACTTACGGCGGCATTATTGAGCAGGGGGTAAATATACGGGGTAAGGTGAGGATAGGGAAAAATTCGATTATAAGATCGGGGACGAATATAGTTGGTCCAGTAGTAATTGGAGAGGGGTGTGAGATAGGACCGGGTTCCTGTATTTTACCTTCAACAAGTGTGGGAAGTAATGTAGTAATTTCTACTTTAACTGAAGTCAAAAACAGCATTCTGGAAGACGATGTTCACATCGGTACCGGGTCAATTGTGCAGGATTCGATAATTGACAAGGGGACGTTGGCAGGGCCGCATTTTTGTGCATGGAGTGATGAGGCGGAGGTAAAAATCAACGGGGAATATCATACTATCCGGACCGGTGTCATGTGCGGTGAAGGTTGCCGGTTTGCGGCCGGAGTTACCGTTGCACCGGGCACAATAATAGGTAATAACGTTCGGGTGCATTCCTTAAAGTTTGTATCAGGAATGTTGCCGGACAACAGTCTTGTAGTCTGAAGAAAAATTATGAAGCATTCGTTCTGGGGAGCATAATTTCTATATGTGCGGAATAGTAGGATACACAGGTAAAAGACAGGCACAACCGATATTGCTGAACGGTCTTCAGAAGCTGGAATACCGGGGCTATGATTCATGTGGGATAGCTCTTAACGGTTCTGGAATTACTATTTATAAAGACGCCGTAAGGGTTCAGGAACTGGCCCGGATGGTTCCTCTGCACGAAAGCAATATAGGTATCGGTCACACCCGCTGGGCAACGCATGGCGCTCCGAACAAAATAAATGCCCATCCGCACCGCGATTGTAGTGGCCGGATAGCTGTGGTCCATAATGGAGTAATTACAAATTACCTACATCTAAAGCAGAGATTGATATCCGAAGGTCACACTTTCTGTTCCGAGACGGATACTGAAGTGATAGCCCATCTGGTGGAGAGAAATGTTTTTTCCGGTCTAGCACCGGAGAAGGCAGTAGAATTAGCGGTTAGTGAAATACAGGGCTCTTATGCCATTATTGTCATGATTGATGGTACCGGTTGTTTAATTGCTGCCCGTAAGGACAGCCCTTTGGTCATAGGGCTTGGGAATAAAGAAAATATCATAGCCTCAGACGTGACCGGTGTCCTGGACTATACCAGTAGGGTTATTTACCTGGAAGATGGGGATATTGCTGTGGTCACGGGAGACCGAGTTTCAGTAACCCACGAGGGCATGACGGTTGAACGGAAGGTGCATCATATCCCATGGACGGCTGAACAGGCGCAAAAAGGTGGTTTTGAGCATTTTATGCTCAAGGAAATCTATGAGCAACCGGATGTGGTACGGGACATGCTGGCGGAGTATCTTTCCTCGGCGGGACCAGATATACAATTGCCACTCTCAAAAGCAAAAGAGGTGCTTTTTCTAGCCTGCGGTACATCTTTCCACGCTGCCCTGCTTGGTAAATACTTGTTTGAACAGATGGTGGGTATTCCATCGCGAGCAGAGCTCGCTTCAGAATTTAACTATTTCAACAGGTATCCTGAAGTGCCGCTGGTGATAGGTATAAGTCAGTCCGGGGAGACAGCCGATACGCTTAAAGCTCTCAAGAAGCTTAAAGAAAACGGTAGCCGAGTGCAGGTAATCACCAATGTAGTAAACAGCAGTGCCAGTCGGTTAGCGGATGTAACCCTGTACACCCGGGCGGGTCCTGAAATAAGTGTGGCGGCTACCAAGAGCTTTACTGCCCAGTTATTAGCCCTTTACTGGATGGTGCTTTCGTGCTCAGGAATGGATATCAAAGAAAAGGAGCACATAATAAAGGGTCTCCGGGTAATCCCTGCCAGATTAAGGGAAGTGCTAGATCTGGACGAGGTGATTGCGGAATATGCCGGACGGATAGCCGGATATGACAATGTTTTCTTCGTAGGACGCGGTATAAACTATCCGGTGGCTATGGAAGGGGCTTTGAAGCTCAAAGAAGTTTCGTATATTCACAGTGAGGCTTACGCAGGGGGAGAATTAAAACACGGGCCTTTCGCTCTATTGTGCGACCGAACTCCGGTGGTTGCACTTGTGGTGCCGGATATCAGTTATGAGGCAATGCTGACGAACATAAAGGAAATCAAAGCGCGCAACTCTCCGGTGTTGGCACTGGTACCGGCCGGAGACGATCTGGTGCCTCAGATGGCAGACATGGTCATCCGGGTTCCGGAGATAGAACCTATTTTTTCGCCTTTTGTGAATACGGTAATATTACAATTACTAGCTTATTACACGGCTAAGAAGCGGGGATGCCCGATAGACTTTCCTCGTAATCTGGCTAAAAGTGTGACGGTGGAATGAAGAAGGACCAATATCTACCGTTTCACGGATAAAATATTTTGAAAAAAATGGGAGGTAAGCCATGAAATACACAAGAGTAATCAGGTTACTGGTCTCCGTATTGTTCGTTTTTGGACAGTTGCTGATTCCTTCTTTTGGAAGCGGAACCGCTGTCCTTGCCAATTCTGTAAAATGGGAAAAGTTCCCTACACCGGTGCTTACCGACGGTCCGGTAGCGGGCACTCCTTCCATTTTATTCGACAGCGATGCCGGTGTTTATAAAATGTGGTATGTAAAATATAACGTTACAGACGATCATCCCAATTTAATTAAGGTTATAGGAGATATTAAGAATCTGGATCTGGGAACCCTGATTGCAAATCTGCAGAGCGGTAATCTCAGCGATATTGCTAGTCAGAATGGGACGAATATAAAGAACATCGTCAACTACCTAGCCGGACTTGGGCCATCAGATCTACAACATTTAATCGGTGAGGTAACTGCAGATTTAAGATATGCTGAGTCTTTTGATGGTAAAGTTTGGACACATCCACAGGATTGCTCATTCCCGGTCAGTCAGACGGGTTGGGACTACTATGTATCTTCACCCTGGGTGATTAAAGACGGAAGCCTGTATAAGATGTGGTATTCCGGCTTCACCGTTGGGACTGATGAGATGAAAACTCTTCTTCAAAAAATTAATGCTCTGGACAGTAGCGATATACAAAACATTCTGACCAAAATTGCCAATAAGGACATTGCCGGTCTGAAGGCGCTGATTGGAAGTAGTGGCCCGCTGCATAACAAAGCAATTGAAATTTTGTCAGCTTTACTTGATTTCTCTTATACATGTTGTCCATCAATTGGTTACGCCTATTCGAATGACGGCATTAACTGGATAAAGAACTCAAGTGCGGTATTATATCCGACTCTATCCCGTTCAAACTTCGGAATTTCGACCCCATCAGTAATAAAAGACGGAGCAACATACAAAATGTGGTTTACCGAATTTAATATTAATTATACGGGGTTGCTTGGTCTTCTAAATGCTTCTAGTATTAGTGAAGTTGAAACAATTCTGCTGAACAACATAGATTCCGGTATTGGTTATGCTACTTCTACTGATGGTACCAGTTGGAGTTTGTATGGAACCGGTCCGGTGGTCTCAAAAAATCCGGGTGCCTGGGATAATTATGGCGTTTTGACACCATCGGTAATCAAGACTGCGAGTGGTTATGAAATGTGGTATACGGGTGCTCAAGTATTTCCAGGCCAGGTCCTGAATAATCTTTCCTTACTTAATTTCGATAATATGATAATATCTGGTACAAATCTGGCCATCGGGCATGCCATCTCCTCCGATGGTGTAGTATGGCAGAAAGATGCTCTTCCGCTAGTTACAAAGGGCGCTCCTGGATCCTGGGACCAGTACGGTGTAGCCTTCCCATGCGTGACGGGCAAAAATACTAAACAGCTGTGGTATACCGGAGGTTCTGCGAACTTTAAAAATACTATCGTTAAGATTCTGCAGGGAAAATCCTTGAATGAAATATTGAGTGGCAATCGTGTGGCCATCGGTTATGCCCGAATTCTTGAGGGAATATACGTTTTACCCAATAATCCTACAGTTGTCTTTGTATCCGGTACGACTAATACCCTGCAGTTCAGCGCTTTTGCCTATTATTCGGATGGAGAAGTTAAAGATGTTACCAGTTCAGTTGCTTGGGGCAGTTCAAATCACGGTGTTGCTACGATTAATCCTACCGGCAATGCTACTATATTAGCAAGTGGAACAACCGTTATTGGAGCAAGCTATTCTGGTTATTCAGATAACAGTACACTTGAAGTCCTGCCAGATCAAATAGCCCCCTATGTTATCATCACATATCCTACAAATGGTCTTACTCTGGACAACACCTCGCTGACGGTTACCGGGTGGGTAGATGACATTAACGCAACATTGGAAGTGATTGTTAACAGCACTTCCACAGGTACATTTAATCCGACACCCAGCGGTACTTTCAATAGAACAGTAACTCTTAAGATGGGTAACAATTCTGTGAGGGTTAAGGCTGTAGACCCAGCAGGAAATGCCGGATTCTCCGGCACAGTTGACATAGCTGTTAAAACGGGCAAGCCCGTTATCAATATTGTAAATCCGACTGACCGGACTGTTACTTCCAACACCACTGTAAACGTTTCAGGTACAGCTACTGGGTGTTCCTCGGTGAACATAATACTCAACGGTGTTAAGGTAGCTACACCAAACGTAAGTGGCGGTAGTTTTGGCCCTGTAACGGTTACCCTGCTAGAGGGAGATAACAAGATAACCGTTAACGGGTATGCTACAGGTTATGAAGGCAATCCAAATTATTTAAGCTCTTCCGGAACGATTACGGTCACTGTAGACCGTACTCCTCCCGGTATTATCATTGATACACCTGTTGATGGATCGAGTGTAAATGTGCCTATAGTTACTCTAGCTGGTTCAGTGGATGATCAAACAGTAAACTGTGTTATAATAAATCAGATAGTTGATCCTGATGGTTCGTCCCCAATATCAAAAGGACCTTTTAGTGCTCCGATAATAGCGGGACAGTTCAGCTATAATCTTGGTCTGGGTGTGGGAGTTAACGAGATACGTGTTACCGCAGCAGATCAATATGGTAATTCCCGAACTGTGAGTATTAGAGTGACGCTGGACATTAATATACCGGGTGTGACTCTGACCAGCCCT
>Ga0315298_1009311_pt1 | contig 12196 bp, 17 predicted proteins | sample WHS_1_MG_FD_203077 | JGI IMG/M metagenome (GOLD analysis project Ga0315298, IMG submission 203077) | Extremophilic microbial mat communities from Washburn Hot Springs, YNP, Wyoming, USA - WHS_1_MG | ecosystem: Environmental > Aquatic > Thermal springs > Hot (42-90C) | place: USA: Wyoming... | reverse complement strand
GCTTGAAATGGCGACTATTGGCATTCCTAATCCTCGTCAACATATCGGCGATCGGATCACTTATCCCCATCACTAACTCCTTGTCTACCAGCTTGACTTTATCACGCCGGGCAATTCCCCCCGTAACGCTAACATTCTCAGACAAATTCTACACATTCCAAATTTCCTATAATATGCCCGCGGCCTTCCGCACAAAGGACAACGATTATACTTGCGTACGGCAAATTTCATTTTCTTCTGGGCTTTCGCTATTAACGATTTCTTGGCCACGCCCTCTCCTCCCTATTAACTTCTAAAGGGAACTCCCATATACTTAAGGAGCTGCCTTGCTTCTTCATCGGTTTTCGCTGTTGTAACAATGACAATATTCATCCCCCGGACCTTCTCTACCTTGTCATAATCAATTTCGGGGAAGATGATTTGCTCCTGTAACCCCAAGGCAAAATTACCACGACCATCAAAGGAATGAGGTGAAATACCACGAAAATCGCGGATACCGGGAATGGCCACGTTAACCAATCTATCAAAAAACTCGTACATCCGCTCCCGCCTTAGAGTAACCCGACATCCAATAGGCATACCTTTACGCAACTTAAAGGTGGCAATGGACTTTTTTGCCTTGGTTATAACCGCCTTTTGGCCCGTAATCTGCGATAGCTCTTCTACTGCCTTATCGAGCACCTTTATGTTCTGGATGGCCTCACCTACACCCATATTGACAACAATCTTTTCTAATTTTGGTACTTCCATCCGATTTTTGTAACCGAAATCCCTGATAAGGGCCGGCACTACTTCTTTTAGATAGTATTCTTTTAATCTCGCCATATTCTCCAGACCTTATGCCTCCAGCATCTCCTGACATTTAGAACAAACCCGCACCTTCTTGCCGTCCTCCAGGAAGCGGTATTTTATCCTCACCCCTGTTTCACATTTGTTACAGTAAAGAAGGACATTAGATAGGTGAATCGAGCCCTCTTTCTCGATGATTCCACCTTTTCCCTTCGCATCGGGTCGTTGATGCTTCTTGACAAAGTTTAATTTTTCTACCACCACCCTATTTTTTTCCGGGATAACCCGCAAAACCTTGCCTGTCTTTCCCTTTTCCTTACCGGCAATGACGTATACCGTATCACCTTTTTTTAGTCGCCATGCACCCATTATACACCCCTCTCCTCGGAACCTTAAATAACCTCCGGCGCTAGGGAAATGATTTTCATAAATTGTTTTGCCCGCAATTCTCGGGCTACAGGTCCAAAGATTCTCGTCCCCACAGGTTCCATCTGGTTGGTAATTAGAACAGCAGCATTATCGTCAAATTTTAGATAAGTTCCATCGGGTCTGCGCACCTCTTTCACGGTACGTACTACAACGGCCTTCATAACATCGCCCTTTTTTACTTTGGCGTTGGGCAGGGCTTCCTTTACAGATACCACAATTACATCACCAACACTGGCGTAACGTCTCCTTGTACCACCCAACACCTTAATACAGGCCACCTTTTTTGCGCCTGAATTATCGGCTACATTTAGTATGGTTTGCATCTGAATCATAAACCAACTCCGCGTCTTCTCTTCAAAAATCTTATGCTATTTGGCCCTTTCCAAAATGGCCTTCAAGCGCCAACGTTTTTCCCGGCTTAAAGGTCTCGATTCCACTATCATTACTTTATCGCCGATATTACACTCATTTCTTTCATCGTGGGCTTTATATTTTACGTGTCTTCTCACGTATTTTTGAAATTTCGGGTATTTCACCAATCGCTCCGACCGCACTACAATCGTCTTATCCATCTTATTACTAACAACATACCCTGTAATTACCCGCTTGTTTCCCCGCTTATCCATCTACACCTCCCTCTCCCTCAATACCGTTTTAATCCTCGCTATATCTTTCCTGATTTTTTTTAGCGCTGCGGTATTCTCCAACTGATGGGAGGTATGGCGCAAGCGGAGCCGGAAAAGGTCTTCCCTCAACTGTACTTCTTTACGTTTCAACTCCTCGGTACTCATCTCCCGTATCTCTTTCACTTCCATCAAATAGCCTCCCTCTCTAACATCTTCGTTTTTATGGGAAGCTTGTGTGCCGCCCTTCTGAAGGCCTCGGCTGCCACTTCTTTTGATACACCGTCCATCTCATAGAGGACAACACCCGGTTTTACTACGGCTACCCATCCCTCCGGTGCACCCTTCCCTTTCCCCATACGGGTTTCAGCAGGTTTCTTCGTGATGGACTTATGGGGAAATATGCGAATCCAGATCTTTCCGCCCCGTTTCACATAGCGTGTCATAGCGATACGGGCCGCCTCAATCTGTTTGGAGGTAATCCACCCACATTCCATAGCCTGTAAACCAAACTCCCCAAAAGCCACATTGGTTCCTCGGGTGGCCTTACCTCCCATCCTTCCCTTCTGTAGTTTTCTGTATTTCACCCTTTTTGGCATTAACATAGTATAATTCCTCCCGCCTTTTCCTTACCTACAGAACTTAACCTTTCTTTTCCCCTGGTAACACTTCACCATAAAATACCCACACCTTTACTCCAATAAGTCCATAGGTAGTATGGGCCTCGGCAAAACCATACTCAATATCGGCCCTTAAAGTGTGCAACGGTACCCTTCCCTCACGATACCATTCTGTTCTCGACATCTCTGCGCCACCCAGTCTTCCAGCACAGCTTATCTTTATTCCTTTAGCTCCAAATTTCATGGCGGAGCTAACGCATTTTTTCATTGCTCGCCGAAAAGCTACCCTTCTTTCCAACTGCATGGCCACATTCTCGGCAATTAACTGGGCATCTATTTCGGGTTTCCTCACCTCTAAGATGTTTATAATCATTTCGTTTGTGCTAATCTTCTCTAAGTCCTTTTTTAATTTCTCAATTTCAGTGCCCTTTTTCCCAATAATGATACCGGGCCTGGCCGCATAGATATTTATTTTACATTTATTGGCTGCCCGTTCAATATCAATACGGGAAATTCCTGCATGATACAGTTTATTTTTCAAGTATTTCCTTATCTTCAAATCCTCATGGAGCAGGTTACGATAGTCTTTCTCCGCGTACCATAAGGATCTCCACGTTTTAATCATGCCTAGCCTAAACCCTATAGGGTTTACTTTCTGCCCCAACCCTTCACCTCCTAATAATTATCTTTCGCTTACAATAACGGTAATATGGCTCATTCGCTTTTTAATAGGCGCCGCCCTGCCCTGTGCCCTGGCTCGCCACCTTTTCAAGGCCGGTCCCTGGTCTACGTATATTTCTTTCACATAAAGGATATTCTCATCCATTTGCGCATTCTGTCGGGCGTTGGCCACGGCCGACTCCAGTACTTTTCGCACTGGTACGGCAGCATATTTTCGCGTAAACATAAGTATCCTACGCGCTTCCGCAACACTTTTACCGCGGATTAAATCCACCACCAACCTTGCCTTCTGTGGTGAAACCCTTATATATTTAGCTATTGCCCTTGCTTCCATAACCCCTCACGGACTATTTATGAACCTTTGTTTTCTTGTCACCTGCATGCCCATAGAAGGTTCTCGTCGGAGCGAATTCACCCAATTTATGCCCCACCATATTCTCCGTAACAAATACGGGAATAAATTTTTTCCCATTGTGCACGGCAAAGGTGTGACCGATCAATTCTGGTGTAATCGTCGACCTGCGCGACCAGGTTTTGATCACCGCTTTGCTTCCCGTAGCATCCGCTGCCCTTACCTTTGCCAATAACTTACTGTCCACATAGGGACCCTTCTTTATCGAGCGTGCCACTTCTCTAACCCCTTGCCTTCACAATATATTTATCGGTGCTTTTGTTTTTTCTCGTTTTGAAACCCTTCGTAGGCATACCCCACGGAGAACAGGGATGCCTTCCCCCCGAGGTTTTACCCTCGCCTCCCCCCATAGGATGATCAATGGGATTCATGGCAACACCACGGACGTGAGGCCGCCATCCCAACCATCTCTTTCTTCCTGCCTTACCTAAGCTCACATTTTCGTGGTCGATATTACTTACCTGACCTATCGTCGCCCGGCATTCCAAAAATATCTTCCGTACTTCCCCCGAAGGGAGCCTCACCAGGCCATAATCCCCTTCCTTTGCCGTTAATTGCCCGTAAGTTCCGGCACTTCTTATGAGCTGCCCTCCCCGACCGACCTTAATTTCCAGATTATGAATCAGTGTGCCTAAAGGAATATTCCTTAATGGTAGGGTGTTACCCGGCAATATATCGGCATTTTCACTACTTATTACTTGAGAACCCACCGTCAGGTTTGTCGGAGCAACGATATAACGCTTCTCCCCATCAGCGTAATGTAAAAGGGCAATCCGCGCAGTCCTGTTGGGGTCGTACTCAATAGAAGCAACTTTGGCCGGTATATCCACTTTCTCTCGACGGAAATCGATTACCCTGTATCTCCTCTTGTGCCCACCACCTCGATGACGGCTCGTCATCCGTCCGTAGACATTCCTCCCCCCCGTTTTTTTACAGGGACGAAGTAGCCGTTTTTCCGGTTCCCAACAGGTGATTTCATCGAAATCGAAAGTAGTTTGGAACCGCCTACCCGGTGATGTGGGTTTATACTTTTTAATAGCCATTTTACACACCTTCTATAATTTCAATACGTTCGCCCTTTGCCAACGTCACTATTGCCTTCTTCCACGGGTTCTTTTCGCTTATAATCCTTCCCATACGTTTTCTTTTGCCCGGCATATTCATCACATGGATATCAACTACTTTAACCTTAAACAGCTTTTCCACTGCTTTGCCGATTTCTATCTTGTTTGCCCTTCTATCTACGGCAAAGGTGTACTTATTTTCCTCATCCTTAAGTTTTGTGGTTTTTTCTGTGAGAAGATATTTTTTTATAATTTCATATTGTTCCATTATGCCGTTAACACCCCCTCCACCAATTTTACCGAGGGCTCAAGGAAAACCAGATGTTCATAATTAAGCACATCGTAGACGTTGATTCCTTCCGTGCGCATCATCTTAACATTCTTTATATTCCGCGAAGATTTCTCCAAATTTGGATAGGACTTATCTATTATAAAAAGCACCTTCTTCCATCCAAAACGGTCCACGACTTCCTTAAATTTCTTCGTTTTAATCTCTTCCATAGGGAAATCTTTGAGGATACACAACTTATTTTCTCGATATTTCAATGTAAGGGCAGAAATCAACGCCTTTCTTCTCACCTTTTTCGGCACGCTGTAGGCATAGCTGCGCGGATGGGGACCAAAGACCGTACCACCACCCCGCCAGAGGGGTGAACGTATTGTCCCTACCCTGGCTCGGCCTGTTCCTTTTTGCCGCCAAGGTTTTCTCCCTCCGCCACTTACCTCACCGCGTTCTTTAGTATCGGCCGTACCTCTTCTCCTTGCCGCCAACTGCATCTTGACCGTTTCGTAAATAACGGCCTCATTGACTTCGGCGTTAAATATGGCATCACTTAAATCTATTTCCGATACCTTATTCTTTTCAATATCATAAACATCAACACGTGGCATTGCGGTCACCATCATTTCTTTTCCGTGCTCTTTATGGCATGACGAATCAAAAGGAAATCCTTCCTATTCCCCGGAACCGACCCTTTCACCAGCAAGACATTCTGCTCGGGAAAGACAGCCCACACCGTAAGATTCTGAACGGTCCGTCTTACACTTCCCATATGGCCGGGAAGGCGATGACCTTTAAAAACACGAGATGGGTCGGCACTGGCGCCGATGGAACCCGGTGCCCTGTGAAACATGGAGCCGTGGGTAGCACGTCCCCCACGGAAACCGTGTCTCTTTACGCCACCAGCGAAACCTTTTCCTTTCGACCTGCCCGTTACATCAACCAAATCCCCTGGCTTGAAAATGTCCGCAGTTATCTCCTGTCCTATTTCGTAGCCATCGGTGGCTACACGAAACTCCGCCAGTATCCGAAAGCAACCTTTATTCGCTTTGGCAAAATGCCCCTGAAGGGGCTTTGTCACCCGCTTTGGCTTTACCCTTCCGTAACCTAATTGCAAAGCTTCGTAACCATCCGTAGCAATTGTTTTCTTTTGGATCACCACCGATGGTTCCACCTCAATTACGGTTACAGGCACGGCAGAGCCATCCTCCGCAAAAACTTGCGTCATGCCTAATTTTCGACCAATTATTCCCATGCTCATATCTTCACTTTGTTGCGTCCTTCATTTATTTCCGCAAAAAAACGCTCCCATGGCCCCACGAGGGGGACCGTAAATTGTTTAATCGCTTTCAATGATTTTTACGTCTTTATTTCTACGTCCACACCTGCTGAGAGATCCAATTTCATCAGCGCATCAACTGTAGCCTGGGTGGGTTCTATAATATCAATCAACCGTTTATGCGTCCTAATTTCGAACTGTTCCCGCGATTTTTTGTCTACATGGGGTGAACGGTTAACACAAAATCTATTAATCTCCGTAGGTAGGGGAACGGGTCCTGATACCCGCGCCCCCGTTCTTCTTGCCGTTTCGATAATCTCGCTTACAGAACGGTCCAATAATCTATAATCAAACGCCTTGAGACAAATTCTAATCTTCTGATCTTTCATCGCTACACAATCCGCTTCCTACGATAATTTACCCATCCACCCCATTCTTATTTATGCCAAGATTTTGCTTACCACACCGGCACCGACGGTCCTACCACCTTCACGAATAGCAAAACGGAGTTTCTCTTCCAAAGCAATAGGCGTAATAAGCTCAATGGTAAGATTCACATTGTCACCCGGCATAACCATTTCCACCCCTTCCGGTAACGTGGTTACTCCTGTTACGTCGGTGGTGCGGAAATAGAATTGGGGACGGTAACCACTAAAGAACGGCGTATGCCTCCCACCTTCTTCCTTCGTTAGGACATAGACGGCCGCTTCAAATTTTGTGTGGGGGGTAATGCTGCCCGGTTTTGCCACTACCTGCCCCCGCTCAACCTCTTCCCTCTTTACGCCCCTTAACAGGAGCCCCACATCATCACCAGCACGCCCTTCTTCAAGGGTTTTCCTGAACATTTCGATACCCGTACATACCGTCTTGATGGTCGGTCTAATACCCACTATTTCCACTTCATCACCAAGTTTAATAATCCCGCGGTCAATTCTTCCGGTAACAACGGTACCTCTTCCAGAAATGGTAAAAACGTCACCGATTGGCATGAGGAAAGGTTTGTCCAGCTCCCTTACCGGCTCCGGAATATAGTTATCCACGGCATCCATCAATTCGAAAATGGATTTAGCCTCGGGCGAATCAGGGTCATCGCTCTCCAGTGCCTTCAATGCGGACCCTCGGATAATGGGAATCTCATCGCCGGGGAAATCATAGGTATTGAGGAGTTCGCGTAACTCCAATTCCACCAGATCCAGTAATTCAGGGTCATCCACAAGGTCTACTTTATTCAAGTAAACGACGATATAAGGCACCTGAACCTGTCGCGCGAGGAGGATATGTTCCCTCGTCTGGGGCATGGGACCGTCGGATGCGGCCACAACCAAGATTGCACCATCCATATGGGCAGCACCAGAAATCATGTTTTTGATGTAATCGGCGTGACCAGGACAATCCACATGGGCGTAATGTCTTTTTGCCGTTTCGTATTCGACATGGGAAATGTTGATGGTGACTCCCCGTTCCTTTTCTTCAGGCGCATTGTCTATGGAATCAAATGGTCGATACTCCGCAAGCCCCTTTTTCGATAAATGCTTCGTAATTGCTGCTGTCAAAGTTGTCTTTCCGTGATCCACGTGACCGATCGTCCCAATATTCAGATGCGGCTTCGTCCTTTCAAATTTTTTCTTCGCCATCTCCATTTACCTCCTTCACTTTGAATGGTTCATTTACCTTATATCCAAAATTTTCCTTTAAAATCTATAATGGGCAAAGGCTTTATTGGCCTCGGCCATTTTATGGACATTTTCCTTTTTCTTGATCGCCCCACCGCGATTATTCACAGCATCGATTAATTCTGCTGCTAACTTCTCCCGCATTGTCTTTTCTCCCCGCTCCTTCGCATGGAGAATCAACCAGCGGATAGCTAAAGCGGTGCGGCGTAAGGGGGGGACTTCGGTAGGTACCTGATAGGTAGCTCCTCCTACCCGTCGTGCCTTAACTTCCAAAACAGGCTTTACGTTGCTTACAGCCTTTTCAAAAAGCTCCAAGGGATTCTCTTTGGTTTTCTTCTCTATAATTTCAAAGGCCCCATACAAAATGGACTCGGCTACACTCTTTTTCCCCCTTCTGAGGAGGCAATTGATAAATTTCGCCACCAATTGACTGTTGTATTTAGGATCTGGCGCTATTTCCCTTTTCTCTACTTCCCGTCTTCTCGGCATACCGCTTTCCCTTTAAGCTGGCCGCTTGGCCCCGTATTTCGATCTACCCTGCTTTCTACCCTGAACACCCACGGCATCTAAAGTCCCTCTTATGATATGATATCTCACACCAGGTAAGTCCTTCACCCTACCACCACGTACTAAGACCACCGAATGTTCCTGGAGGTTATGACCGATGCCAGGAATATAGGCCGTAACCTCATAACCGCTCGTCAACCTTACCCGGGCAACTTTTCGTAAGGCCGAATTCGGTTTCTTGGGTGTTGTCGTATAAACCCTTACACAAACCCCCCGTCTCTGGGGTGCCCCCTTGAGGGCAGGCGTTTTAACCTTCTTCGCTACTTTTGCCCTTCCAATTCGCACCAGCTGATTAATCGTAGGCATTAAAAAATTCTCTCCTTCTTGTTTTACGCAGGCTGCAAATTTTGCTTTGCTATCAATTTGCTGCGATTATGTCAAGCATTTTCTCTTCTTTTTTCTCCTCTAATTCGAGTTTTTCTAAGCTCGCCTGCTCTTCCTCTTCCACCGTTTTTATTCCTAACTTCCTATAAATGGAAAGGCCCGTTCCTGCAGGAATGAGGCGCCCCATAATAACATTTTCCTTCAACCCTCGCAGATAGTCAGTCTTTCCACCCATGCTGGCTTCCGTTAATACCCTTGTTGTCTCCTGGAAGGAAGCGGCCGAGATGAAGCTTTGCGTACTCAGCGATGCCTTTGTAATCCCGAGAAGGAGGGGTTTCGCGATGGCCGGGCGTCCCCCTTTCTCCATCACCCGTTCATTTTCCTCCCGCAATCGATACTTTTCCACCTGCTCGTCAGCGATGAAGGAAGTGTCTCCCGGATCTACAATCTTGACCCGCCGCAACATCTGTCGGACGATAATTTCCATGTGCTTATCGTTAATCTTCACACCCTGTAGTCGATAAACTTCCTGCACCTCGTCCACTAAATACCGAGCCAATTCCTTTTCGCCTTTTATAGCCAAAAGGTCATGGGGATTAAATACTCCGTCCATCAGAGGTTCCCCGGCCTTAATCACGTCACCCTCTTGAACGCTTACATGTTTGCCCTTTGGAATAAGGTATTCCTTCGGCTCTCCCACTTCCGGGGTAACAATAATCTTCCTCTCCCCTTTCGTATCTTTATCGAAAGAAACAACACCATCTATTTCACTGATGATGGCGTACTCCTTCGGTTTGCGTGCCTCGAATAGCTCCGCCACCCGGGGTAGACCTCCGGTAATATCCTTGGTTTTCGTCGTTTCTCGGGGAATCTTTGCAATGATGTCTCCGGGACTTACAGTATCCCCTTCAGAGACCACAATGTTTGCCCCCACCGATAAGTGATAACGAGCCATGGCATTGCTTCCCGGGATCTTTGTCGTTCTACCCTTGCTGTCCTTTATAGATATCCGCGGTCGCAGGTCCGGATCCTTGAATTCAATAATTACCTTCCTGGACAAACCGGTAACTTCGTCGACCTGTTCCTGCATGGTTTTCCCTTCAATGATATCACCGTACTTTACGGTACCACCAACCTCAGCGAGTATAGGAATAGAGAAGGGGTCCCATTCTGCCAAAAGGTCTCCCGTTTTTACCGTGGCACCATCTTGTATCTTTAGATGTGCCCCATAGGGCACGGCATACTTGCCCCTGCTCCTCATCTGCTCATCGAGCACATGAATTTCACCGTGGCGATTCATCACCACTAATTCACCGGTTTTACTCCTCACCGTATGGAGGTTCACAAATTTGGCCACACCATCGTGTCTTGCCTCTAACGTGGAGTGTTCTTCAAATTTTGCCGTACCGCCGATATGAAAAGTCCTCATGGTAAGCTGGGTACCGGGTTCGCCTATGGACTGGGCAGCCACAATACCCACTGCCTCACCGATGTTAACCAAATGTCCATGGGCAAGATCACGCCCATAACACATGGCACAAACACCGTACTTTGACCGACAGGTGAGGACGGAGCGGATGCTTACCTTCTCGATACCGGCCTTATCAATCTTTTTGGCAAGAGATTCATCGATAACCTGGTTTTTCTCCACGATGACCTCACCAGTGAAGGGATCCTTTATCTCAACTAAAGCCACCCTCCCTAAAACACGTTCACCCGCCGTCTCTATAATTTCACCTCCCTCTACGAGAGCAGAAACATCGATACCGTCAATGGTACCACAATCTTCTTCCGTGATTATACAATCCTGAGCCACATCTACCAACCGACGGGTAAGATAACCAGAGTTTGCCGTTTTTAATGCCGTATCGGCCAATCCTTTCCTCGCACCATGGGTAGAAATGAAATACTGGAGTACCGTGAGGCCCTCGCGGAAGTTGGCCGTAATCGGGGTTTCAATAATTTCTCCAGAAGGTTTGGCCATCAGCCCCCTCATACCAGCGAGCTGTCTTAACTGCACTGCACTTCCCCGGGCACCTGAATCGGCCATCATATAGATGGGGTTGAAGCTTCCCACCTTCTTTTTGGTGCCGTCAGGCAAAGTAATTTCCTCCTGACTGATTTCATTCAACATCTCGGTGGCAATGTTTTCCGTAGCCTGGGCCCAGATATCGATTACTTTATTGTAACGCTCACCATCGGTAATGAGGCCATCCATATACTGTCTCTGCACATTGAGGACATCTTTATTGGCCCGCTCCACAATCTCTTTTTTATTTTTAGGAATATGCATGTTTCGTACGGCAAAGGATATCCCCGATTTTGTGGCATATTTAAATCCTAAATCTTTCAACCTATCCGCCAGCAAAACCGTGGTCTTATCCTTACACGTGCGGTAAGTATAATCGATCAGTTCGGCCAATTCTTTCTTATTCATCACCTTATTGATAAGGTCAAAGGGAACCTCCGGTGGAATAATCTCGTAAAGGATTACCCTACCTACGGTAGTATCCTTCAAGACATTATTGACACGTACCTTAATTCGAGCATGAAGGTCCACCACATCGTTATCGTAGGCTCTTCTTACCTCCTCAGGTCCTGAAAAAACCATTCCTTCTCCCTTTGCCCCTTCCCGATCGCGGGTGAGATAATAAATGCCCAATACAATATCCTGACTGGGGAAAATAATAGGCTTACCGTTCGCCGGAGAAAGGATATTGTTCGTTGACATCATCAAAATGCGTGCCTCAGCCTGGGCCTCGATGGAAAGAGGTACATGAACCGCCATCTGGTCCCCATCAAAATCGGCATTGAAAGCCGTACACACAAGGGGGTGGAGTTGGATGGCTTTGCCCTCGATTAAAACAGGCTCAAAAGCCTGGAAACCGAGGCGATGGAGCGTGGGAGCCCGATTGAGAAGCACAGGGTATTCCCGTACTACTTCATCTAAAGCATCCCAAACTTCTGCCGTTTCTTTTTCCACCATCTTCTTGGCACTTTTTACGGTAGTTACATAACCTTTCTCTTGCAGGCGGTTGTAAATAAAAGGTTTAAAAAGTTCGATCGCCATTTTTTTGGGAAGACCGCACTGGTGCAACCGCAAATCTGGCCCCACGGTAATCACGGAACGACCAGAATAATCCACCCTTTTTCCCAAGAGATTCTGACGAAAACGACCCTGTTTTCCTTTGAGCATATCCGAAAGAGACCGAAGCGGTCTCTTGTTTGTACCTGTAATGGCCCGTCCTCGCCGCCCATTATCAAAAAGCACATCAACCGCTTCTTGGAGCATCCGCTTTTCATTACGGATTATGATTTCCGGTGCATTGAGTTCTTGGAGTCTTTTTAGCCTGTTATTCCTATTGATAACCCGCCGATAGAGGTCGTTCAAATCAGAAGTGGCAAAACGACCACCATCTAACGGAACGAGAGGTCGCAAGTCGGGTGGTATAACG
>Ga0315298_1009310_pt1 | contig 12196 bp, 5 predicted proteins | sample WHS_1_MG_FD_203077 | JGI IMG/M metagenome (GOLD analysis project Ga0315298, IMG submission 203077) | Extremophilic microbial mat communities from Washburn Hot Springs, YNP, Wyoming, USA - WHS_1_MG | ecosystem: Environmental > Aquatic > Thermal springs > Hot (42-90C) | place: USA: Wyoming... | reverse complement strand
GCGCCCTCCCCTCTCCCTCTGGGAGAGGGGCCGGGGGTGAGGGCCTTTGCCCGGTGCCGGATGAGCCGACTCCCGCTGGCGGCGGCTCCGGTGCCGGGCGTGCATTCTCGGTCCAGAAGTACGGCATGATGCAATGGGGCGACCTGTTCACCGCGCGGCAGAAGCTGGCACTGGTGACGCTGGCGAGGCTGCTCACCGCAGAGACGCAGAGGACGCAGAGAAAAGAAATGAGTGAGGCCGTGCGGGCGGAGATGGCGGTGGTGGTGAATCGCTGCGCGGACCGGCTGACATCCCTATGCCGCCTTGACGTATCACGCGACACTGTGGCGGGAACCTATGGAAGACAGGCCTTGCCGATCGTCTGGGACTTTTGCGAGGGCCATCCGCTTGCGGGTGAAGGGACCGGTTTCGAAGGTGCTCTCGACTGGGTGGCGAAGGTGGTCGAAGCGTGGCCCAGCCGCGACCCTAGTGATCCTTCTCTGAGCCGCGACCGCAAGGGAGCGGCGGAGGAACCAACGCCGACCATCGAGCCGCTCCCTAGCGGTCGCGGCTCTGTAACGGCGCACGTCCAACAGGCCGACGCGACCGAGCACCCGCTGCCCGATGAGACGGCGCAGGTCTGGTTCACCGACCCGCCCTACTACGACGCCGTTCCCTACGCCGACCTCTCGGACTTCTTTTACGTCTGGCTCAAGCGGGCGCTGCCTGGACACCCGCTGCTGCGTGATTCGTTCGACCCTGCGAATCCGCTCACGCCAAAGACGCGCGAGGCGGTGCAGGATGAAACCAAACAGGATAATGGCCGCCCGAAGGACCGGGCATGGTTCGAGGAAATAATGGCCCGCGCCTTCGCCGAGGGCCGGCGCGTGCTGCGTGAGGATGGCGTGGCCTCGGTCGTCTTCGCGCACAAGACCACCGAAGGCTGGGAAGCCCTGCTGAACGGAATGATCCGCGGCGGCTGGACCATCACCGGCTCCTGGCCGATTGCCACCGAGATGGCCTCGCGCCTGCGCGCCCGGGAATCCGCCGCCCTTGCTACCAGCGTCCACCTTGTCTGCCGCCCGAGGCCCGAGGATGCGCCGGTGGGTGACTGGGGCGAGGTGCTACGCGAGCTTCCCAAGCGTGTCGGCCAGTGGATGGAGCGGCTGCAAACCGAGGGGATCCGCGGCGCGGACCTGGTCTTTGCCTGCATCGGCCCGGCGCTGGAGATTTACAGCCGTTATCGAAAGGTCGAGACGGCCGACGGCCGCGAGGTGAAACTGCCGGAGTTTTTGGAAAAAGTCTGGGAAGTGGTCGGCCGCACGGCGCTCGAACAGGTGCTGGGCACGGGAATTCACCGCGGAGACGCCGAGAACGCAGAGAAGAAAGAAAAAGACAAAAACTTTGCGTGCTCTGCGCCTTTGGAGTTAAACGGCGCGGCCGGGGCGGCGGAAGAGGACGCCCGCTTGACGGCGTTGTTCCTCTGGACGCTTCAGAGCACCAACGGCGAAGACGCTCGCCGCAAAGACGCCGAGAGCGCAGAGGAAGAAGAAGTTGAAAATGAGGACGAAGAAGAAGACTCCGCGTCCTCTGCGCCTCGGCGGTGCAAAGGTTTCTCTCTTCCCTTCGACATGGTGCGGCGTTTCGCCCAGCCTCTGGGAATCCATCTTCCCAAGTGGGAAGGCCGCATCATCGAGACCCGCAAGGGTGTCGTGCGGCTTTTATCGGTGTCCGAACGGGCCAAGCAACTGTTCGGCCAACAGGGCGCGGAGGCCGTGGCCGACTGGATCATCGAAGACCCGCGGAAGGACCTCCAGCAGGTGCTTTTCCCGGAACTGGAGGTTTCACCGCAGAGGCGCAGAGGGCGCAGAGGAAAGAAAATGATCATTAACGAAGACTCTCTGCGCTCTCTGCGTCTCAGCGGTGAAACCGGTCCGACCACGCTGGACCGCGTTCACGCGGCCATGCTGCTCCAGGCGGGCGGACAGGCCAACGCCCTGCGGGCGCTTATCAAGGCTGAGCAGGAGCGCGGCCCCGACTTTCTGCGTCTGGCCAACGCCCTGTCTGCGCTCTATCCCATGCGAAGCGAAGAGAAGCGGCTTTTGGACGCGATGCTCCTGGCGGTGCCGAGGTGAACATTCACCGCAGAGACGCGGAGAACGCAGAAAAAGGCGAGATATGAAAGAGATAACGGCAAAGATCATTGGGGCGGCCATCGAGGTCCACAAGACCATCGGACCGGGGCTATTGGAGTCGGCCTATGAGGAATGCCTGGCCCACGAGATGCGGATTCGTGGGTTGAACTTCGAGCGGCAAGTTCCGCTTCCCGTGGTCTACAAAGGCGTGACGCTCGATTGCGGATACCGGCTGGACTTCCTTGTGGAAAAGGCTGTCGTCGTGGAACTCAAAGCTGTCGAATCGCTTCAACCGATTGACGAAGCCCAGGTGCTGGCCTATCTCAAACTCGGCGGATGGACTGTCGGCCTGTTGATCAACTTCAACGTGCCGGTTCTCAGGGACGGCATCAAGCGTGTTGTCCTGAACTATAAGGACGTCTCCGCGTCCTCTGCGCCTCTGCGGTGAAAGGAGTTGAAATGGAAGCCTGGTACAAGATCGCCACGCCGCGCAAGGAGGTCCGGGAGGGCCGCTCGTTCAACCCGGACGAGTTCGCCATCCACCTGGAGCAGGTCATCGCCAGGTCCGCGCCGGAAGACTACCGGGAGCCGAAGCAGTTTTTTGCCCGCACGTGTTGGACACGAGCATTGCGCGATCACGCGGGGATGGTCCTGCGCCGGCTTTCGGGCGAGACGGCCAACACCGCACCGGTGATGACGCTCATCACCCAGTTCGGCGGCGGAAAGACCCACACGCTCACCGCGCTTTACCACCTGGTCACCTGCGGCGACAAGGCGGCCGAATACAGCGGGGTGCCGGAACTCCTGCAAGCGGCGGGGCTTTCTTCGGTGCCGAAGGCGCGGGTGGCGGTGTTCGTTGGCAACGCTTGGGATCCGCAGGACGGCCGGGAGACGCCCTGGATCGACGTCGCCCGGCAATTGGCCGGGGATAAGGGCGTGAGTGAACTCGGCGCGGCTGCCAAGACCACGCCGCCGGGGACGGAGGCGCTGGCTCGGGTGTTCCAGGCGGCGGGCGGGCCGGTACTGCTCTTGTTCGACGAAGTGCTCAACTTCCTGAACCGCCACCGGGGCATGGCGGAGCAGTTTCACGCCTTCATCCAGAACCTGACCGTGGCCACCACGGGCGTAACGCACGGGGCCGCCGTCATCAGCCTGCCCCGCAGCCAGGTCGAGATGACCGACTGGGACATGCAATGGCAGGACAGGATTACCAAGGTCGTCCGGCGCGTGGCCAAGGACCTCATCGCCAACGATGAGACAGAGATCAGCGAGGTCGTGCGGCGTCGGCTCTTCGAGGACATCGGCAGGGACCGCATCCGCAAGAACGTCGCCAAGGCTTACGCCGACTGGTGCTTCGAGCGGCGGGCGCAACTGCCGCCGGAGTGGACGGCCGTGGACAGCGCCGCAACGGAGGCCAAGGCCAGGGAGTACCTGCGCGGCCGGTTCGAGGTCTGCTATCCCTTCCACCCGGCGACGTTGTCGGTGTTCCAGAGGAAGTGGCAGGCCCTCCCACAATACCAGCAGACGCGCGGGACGCTGGCCATGCTTGCCCAGTGGATTTCCTGGGTCTACCGCACCGGCTTTACCGAGGCCCGTCGCGAGCCGCTGATCACGCTCGGCTCCGCCCCGCTGGAAGTCCCGGAGTTCCGCAGCATTGTGCTGGGCCAGCTCGGCGAATCCCGGCTTGTGGCCGCTATTGACGCGGACATCTCCGGTGCGCAGTCGCATGCCCGGGCGCTCGACGCGGACACCAAGGGAGCCCTGCGGAACATCCACCGCCGCGTGGGCACGACGATTCTCTTCGAATCCTCCGGCGGGCAGGTGGACAAGGTGGCGCACCTGCCAGAACTGCGATTCGCCCTGGGCGAGCCGGAGGTGGACACGACCTCGGTGGATAATGCTGCGTTTGCGCTGGAGGACAAGTCGTACTTCATCCGGCGCGTGGGTTCGGACGGCTTCAAGATCAGCCACCAGCCGACGATGAAGAAGGTCGTAAGCGACCGCCGGGCATCGCTCGACGAGGAATCCGAGATCAAACCGGCCATGCGGCTGCTCGTAAAGAAGGAGTTCGACCGCGGGGCGAGCATACCGGTTGTCTACTTCCCCGAGGATGGGACGGCCATCCAGGACACGCCGAGGCTGACGCTGGTGGTCGTTGATCCAGAGTCGGAATGGACAGGGGGCGGCGAGCTCCGCCAGCAAATAGCCCAGTGGACCAAACAACGCGGCAAATCGCCCAGGCTATATCCAGCCTCGCTCGTGTGGTGCCTCAAGAGGCGCGGCCGCGACTTCCGGGAGAAGGTGGAAGTGTGGCTGGCATGGAAACGCGTGGCGAAGGAGGTGGCCGAGGGAACCCTGGGCGGGGATTTCGACCGGAGCGACCGTGCGGAGCTTCAGTCAAAGGTGACCGAGGCGGAAGAGGCCGCCAAGGACGAGGTCTGGGGCGGATACCGCTTCGTGGTCATCGCCGACAGCCAGGAGCCCGATGGACTGAAGACCATCGACCTCGGCGCGGGGCACTCCAGTGGGAGCGAGACGCTCTGCGGGAGGGTCATCACCGCGCTCAAATCCCAGGCCTTGTTGAACGAGTCCGTCGGGGCTGGGTATATCGAGCGCAACTGGCCGCCGGCGCTCAAGGCGTCCGGCGCGTGGCCGCTTGCCAGCCTGCGGCAGAGCTTCCTGAACGGTTCCCTCACACGGCTCCTGGACCCCGACACCACCCTGCGGAGCAGAATAGTTGAGTTCGTGCGCAAAGGTGATTTCGGGCTTGCCTACGGCCAGAAGCCGGATGGAGGGTATGAGCGGGTTCTGTTCGAGGAGTCCATCGACCCGGCAGATGTCACCTTTGAGTCGGACGTATTCCTGCTCTTGAAGAGCGTGGCGAGGCGCTTGAAAGCCCCACCGGAGCCTGTTGCAGGTGGCGATGCGGGCCCAACACCCACACCGGAGCCGGAACCGGTGCCTCCAGGGAAGCCTCAACCGCAACCCGAGCCGGAACCAGTGCCTGGCGCGGCCACGCGAACGTTCAGAATCTATGGCGACGTGCCCCCCGAAGTCTGGAACCGCCTGGGAACAAAGGTCCTGCCCAAACTGCGGAGCGGCTTGGAGCTCAAGATCGGCATCGAGTTCTCGGTCACCGTGGAAACCGGCCTCGCCGAGAGCTTCCAAACGGACCTCAGGCAGATTCTGGACGACCTGGGGCTTGCGGGCCGCGTTCGGGTTGCGCCGGCAGGAGGGATGAACGCGTGAGCCCAGGGGTTTAAGAATCCTGTCGCACCCTGAATGCCCGCTTGCGGTGGGCGTCGGCGAGACGAACAACGCGCGCATCGCCTAACTGCTCCGCGAGACAAGTTGGCCATTGCCTCTCGGTGCCGTGCTCGGCGAGCCAAGAACACGAACAGGACGGCCTACGGCCGAGGCACCGCGCGATGCCTGTGGATCACGACGCAGCAACTCTTGGCCGTCGGCAACTGATTGTCTTTCAGGTTTCGCGGCCTTGTTGACTAATTCCCCTTGAACTAAAAGGATCCGAGGCGAGGAAACTGCTGATCGACTCGGCGGCGGAGCGGTCCGTTGAGTATACCTACTCAAACCGCGGAAGCCCAAGCTGCGTAAACCGGTTCAATATCTCGTCAATATCTCGCACCGCAGACGAATTTCCGTCCGCTCGGTGGCAAACACCCGGTTCTTCAACCGATCCCCGAACGTCCCCTCGAGCCGAGAAGCGGCCGTCTCCACCAGACTCCGGCGATGATACCCCATAGGCTCCTTCCACCCCCTCCGCCCCAGGTCCCGCACCCCACGGATCGCCGCGTGTGCAAGTCAACGGCGGCCCCGTAGAGTTCCCATGCCCTTGAATGCCGGGCCACCGCCGCCGCACTTTCAAGGCAGCCCCCAGCTTCGCCGCCCGCTTGGCCAACGTGATGTAGTCTGGCACCGGCAGGTCCAGTCCAAGACACTGCATCAACGAGCGGGCCAGCCCCTCCAGTTGCCGATAGGGGAGCCGAAAGAGTTCCCGCAGCACCAGCAGACAGGTAATGGCAATGTGGCTGTAGACGAAGGGGTGCCGCCGCTTGGAAGGGGGATCCGTGTGCAACCACTGGCCGAGGGCTTCTTCATTGAACCACAGGATGATGGATCCCCGCTGGACGAGGGCCTCGTTGTAGTAGTCAAGTAGGGCGGGCAACGCCCACCACTTTATGTTTCAGGCCACGGGCAGTCGTGTTCCAAGGACCCACGTGGTCGAACCTCGCTCCAAGGAATCGGTGGGCGATGCCCATCCTACTTCTCCGGATGCCAGCATGCCGCAAGGGCCGGCCAATGGGAGAATTATTGCACCCGCGTGGGCAGGATGACCATCGGCTGGCCTGCGCAGTGCAGTCGGCGCTGGAGGGCGTAGGCTGTCTGGTTGTGCAACAGGCGGTGCACCCAGTTATCGCGTTGGAAGACCAGTTGCCCCGCAAACACGATCGACTGGGGAAACTCGCGAGCGACGTCCAGGCAGAGTTTTTCGAGTTCATCGACCGCATCAGTTCCGATCGCCAGGCGAGACGTGGCGGCCAAGCCCAGCCGCTGTGCCAAATCCACATAGCGGTCCAGCATGGTTTGAGTATGCCGGCGGAGTTGTTCCACGGCTCCCGAGCCCTTGAAGTTGCCAGCATCCACGACGCCCACCGAGACGAATACGGCGTTTCGGAATCGACCGGGCATGAACCGCAAGACGCTCAACAGGGTGTGCACGCCCAGACCGCTGTAGCTGCCCACGAGCACCACGGCTGTCGGCTGGGACGGGTCGGGTGGCGAGCGGTTGGGCTCCCCAGTGGTTTCGATATGGGCCAACACCTCGTCCAGAGACCTCAGGCGCTGGCCGACGTTTCGGTAGTACCGCTGGATGCCGAAGGCGGTGACGATGCACAGGGTGGTTACGCTGACCGTGACCCATCCGCCTTCGATGAACTTCTCCACCAGGGTGACCCCGAGGATTGCGAGGCACAGGGCGGTCCCGGTGGCAAACAGCGCTAGTCGCCGCTGCCACTGCCGCTGCTGCTGGCGAAGTTGCCACCAATGCCGGCACATGCCGAGCATGGAGAGCGAGAAGGTGAGAAACACGTTGATGGAGTACATCACCACCAACAGGCGGATGTCGCCATTGGAGTAGGCTAAGACAGCGAGGGCGGCCAGGCCCATCAGCAGGATGCCGTTGTCGGTGGCCAGGCGTTCCGAGAGATTGGAGAGCCAGCGGGGCATCCAGCCGTCCGACGCCATATAGCCGAGCACGCGGGGACCGTCGATGAATCCCGCCTGGGCCCCCACAACCAGCAATGCCCCCTCGGAGAAGAGCGTGCCCACCACCAGCGACCGGCCGAGCCAACTGCCCCCCATCCCCAATTCCTCCACAAACCGCTGGGCCAGCAGAAAGTTCAAGGTTTTTTCTTCACGAGGGCGGATATCGAGGAGGAGATACGCCAGGATCAGGCCCCCGGCGGTGAACGACAGCGACACGGCCATATACAACATGGTCCGCTGCGCGTTGCGAACTCGGGGCTCGCGAATTATCGGCATACTGTTAGAGACGGCCTCCAAGCCGGTGTATGTGCCGGCTCCCAAGGAATAGGCGTGCAGCAGCAGCCCGAGCATGCCAAAGAATCCCAGGCCCGGCGTGGCGAGCGAGCCACGAATGTCGGTGTATACCCGTTGCGCGACGTTTTGGGCTGCCCCCACGTTCAAGGCGATGGTTCCGGCGATCAGGACGGCATGAAGCACCAGAAAAGCCAGGAATATCGGCAGGAGGACCTCGATCGGCTCCTTCACGCCGCGGAGATTCAGTACCACCAACAACAGCACAACCGCAATTTCTGCCGTCAGCTTCAGCCCCGCCCAGCGCGGGTCGAGGAGACTGAACAGAGCATTGCCTGCCGACGCCACGGAGACGGCGATCGTCAGCACGTAATCTACCAGCAACGCGCAGCCCGAGACCACCCCAACTCGCGGCCCCAACAGCTTCGAGGCTACCAAGTACCCGCCTCCGCCGCTGGGAAACTCCTCGATGATTTGCGTATAGCAGGCGGCGATGATGCACACGGTAATCACGATCGCCCCGGCCAAAAACACCGCCAAGTAGCGATGCTCGCCCAAGCTGATGAATGCCTCGGCAGGCCCGTAACACGAGGACGACAACCCATCGGCCCCCAGACCTACCCAAGCCAGAAAGGCCGCCAGCGAAATATGCCTGAACACACCGGGATCGCTTAAATCCCGAGGTTTTCCAACCAGAAGCAACCACAGCCGAGTAGGCCAACGCCTCGCTTCGCCACCGGCTTGGGCCCCCACCGGAAGCTCAGCGGGCTCCACAGGCGGGGGTATATCCGCCGGCGGATGGCGCTCGCTGGACGGAAACCCCTCCCCGCTATGGGAATCCCCTGGCTCCCGAGGTCTTGGCGCAAACGAGTCCTGAGGATGAGTTGTCATCGCAAATCCGTAACAAATCAGCCGTCTGACATGGGCTTGGGTTCAGGAAGAGGGGAATTTGACCGGTTTTCAGGTAGGTTGCCAAGGCATCGGACGATGGTGCGAATGGGATCGTGGCCGCGTTGTTTCAGGGTGCGGAAGACGGACCTGAGCGCGGAGGGGGTGGAAAGCGTGCGTGGGGTATCATCGCCGGAGTCTGGTGGAGACGGCCGCTTCTCGGCTCGAGGGGACGTTCGGAGATCGGTTGAAGAACCGGGTGTTTGCCACCGAGCGGACGGAAATTCGTCTGCGGTGCGAGATATTGAACCGGTTTACGCAACTTGGGCTTCCGCGGTTTGAGCGGGTATAGTCAACGGACCGCTACGGAGCCGAGTCGATCAGCAGTTTCCTCGCCTCGGATCCTTTAAGTTTAAGGGAAATTAGTCAACAAGGCCGGCGAGGTGTTTTGGTGTCGGAAGCTCCGCAGCCACAACGCGGAGCACGCGAAGTTGGAAGCGGAGTGGTCGTTGGTGGCGGGGTGGGCGGTGTGCCTGTTGGCGCAACGCAAGATTGCCCAAGCGGGGGCGACCCTTGCCGGCTGAGTCCTGCGGGAGCCCAAATAGTCGCAGCCAAGGAGTTTAGGGCAACAGAGCGTGAGTTTCGATTGCCGGCGTAGGGTGCCCGCCTTACTCGGCTACGGACGGGTCGCGAGGTAGTCGGCCAGGATTCGCACGTTGCGGATGAACGTTTGAGAATCGATTACGCGGCGGGTTGAGTCCCCGCTGCCGTGATAACGGAGCCGTCCCTCCTCGACCCAGCGGCCGCGATCGTCCAAGGCCGCGATCACGCCCCGCACGCGGGCCATCTCTCCCTCAGACGCCTTGCGCGGGGCCTTCGACCGGTCGCCGCCGAGCTTGCCCGGGCCGAGCGTCACGAGCCGCTTGTATTCCCGCTCGATGCTGTCGATGTCGCTCCTGACCTTGAAGGCGTAATGGGTGGGCATGTCGGCGTCGCTATAGGTCAGCTCGTACTGCTTGGTGAAGTACAGCGGCTTGTTGGTCTGCAATTCGTAGAAGCGGGCCAGGCTGCCGTCAGGAAGCTGCGAGCGGCGCAAGTAGGCGATCGCCCGGGGGATCGGCTCCAGGTATTTCTTCTCTCCCGTCTCCCGGTAAAGCTGCATGAGGATCCGCAGCACCCCCTGCGACTCGCCCCCAGTGACCGCGGGGGGCTCGAACTTCCGGGCCCAGGCAGGGTGCATCTCAGCGTCGTACTGTTGGGCCCAGGCCGGCTGCGGCTCGGGCATTTGCGCCAGCAGGATAAAGCCCCCTGCCTTCTCCGCCGCCGCACGGTAACGATCGTCGCCATAGACTTTCCAGGCCGCGAGCATCACGTCGATCACGTCGCTTATGGCGTTGTCGTTAAACGTGTAGAACGCCGCATAAGCCGTCCGCGCATAGGTCCGCGACCACGACTCGGGGTAGCTGGCCTGCTTGACGGGGAACTTGGCCGGATCCGGCGGGGCGGCGAACCGCTGCGGCCAGGCCCCGATCGGGTACTGGACGGCCAGCAGCCGCTCGAGCCCGAAAGTGGCGGCTGCGTGAATCTGCTGGTCCTCGAAGTGAAGCGTCTTGTCGAGTTCCATCAACAGGCGCAGAGCGGCCTGCGTGGTGTCGTCGTCCAACGTGCTGGTGTTGCGGTCGCGGCGGCCTTGCGCGCCGGCCTCGACCCGGTACGCGTATCGTTTTCGCCGCTGGGGATCGAAGTAGATGGCGTAGTCCCAGCCACCCGACTCAAGCTGCCCCCGCACCAGGCAATACCCGGCCCGCTTCGCTGCCTCCAGCAAGTACGGCTCGCCGGTCTTCCGGTAGGCGTCCAGAAAAGCCATGCCCACCGAGGGGGTTCCGGGGGGCTGCACCCACACGGTCTTGTCGTCCGCCTTGCCCTCCCCCTCCCGCTTGGCCAGGTCTTCGCTGTATCGCCATAAGTAGCCCCCTTCGGTCGACACCTGGCCGGTGAAGAACTCGGTCGCCTTTCGCAGGGCCTCGGCGGCCTGCCGGCGGAGCGAGGGATCCTCGCCGAGTACAGGCCGCCCCGACAAGACCAAACCCACTACCAGCCCGGCCGCCAGATACGTGCGTTGCATCGTGCTTTCTCCTCATGGCAAGCGGATGACGGATGGGGGCTGCGAAGGCGGCACGCGGGCTTCCTGCGGACCGCCGGCAATCGCACGTGCGGAGTGCTCTGAGCCTCAGCCAAGGGCGCGGCCGACCGAGCCCATCGCTCGCCTTTGGCTATGCAACTCGGCCTGGCCAGTATCCCGCAAAACGCGTCGCCGACCGCGTGCTGCCAATAGGAGGCAAACGTGGCCGAGGGATACCTGGGCGGCAAACGACGCGGCGAGCGGGCCTTCGCGGCCACATCCGCCACGTCGCGGAGCGTTCCCAGATGATCCGAGACGTACCACCGCACGCCCTCTGCCTCCGCAAGCCTCCCCATCATGCTATCTTCTGCCAGCCCGCAGCGGCAGGGGCGCGCTAGTTCAACCCGCCCACGGACCTGGCCCCGTGGCGCGCGCTCAACGCCAGAAATAGGAGAGGGCATCGCCCACCGGAAATATCGCCGCGAGGACAAACGGTGGGGGTTGTCTTGCTGACTCGCCTATTGGCCCTCACGCCTGACAGGGCGCGTCGCTCAAAAAGGAACTCCGCGATGCCGAAGCTCCAGCGCCTTCTCCACTAGCTGCATCATCTCAGGTGTGTACTGGAAGCCGATTGGGCGAGCCACGCGCAACCCTTGTGGCACAACTGTTTTTGGGCCAAGTCGATAATCCAGATTCCCCGGACTGATGAAATCCGGTTGAATAGAAAAACAGCTAGCCTCCGCCTTTGCTTCCTTTGTGACCCCTCGCACGATCGCGCACGAGTCAATTCGTGCGCCGCCCACGTATCCAACTACCTCCTGTAATACACAGTCCCGCAGTTCTACATCCTCCGCGTGTAGGGTCGCGAGTCCCAGGATGGTGGCGTTGCGGACCCGAGTCGGTGCCGCTAGGGCAACACTGCCCTCGACAAGGATATTTTCCACGACACTGGAACGATCCGAGTCCCCTTTGATTCTCAAACCATGGGCCGGGTCCAAGATTATGAAACCCGATATCTGCACCGGAGCAGTAAGCTGAAAGTGATTCTCCATACGAAGCAGGCATGACTCGATCTTAGTGCCGGCCCCAGAAAGACCATCATAACACCCTCCCCTCAAGACCACATGCCGCAAAAATGTCGCCTGTTCGCTAGCTAGCGCGGATCCCAACCGCTTGGTTCGAATGATCAATAGTCGCTCCAAAATTGTATTCCGGCCTTTAAGATAAACAACCTCAGGCGCTTCGGGAGCTTCCATAATTGTAGGCCAGCACCCACGTTTGCCCCGCAATGTGATGCCGTCCTTGGCAATCACAACCTTCTCATAGTACGTGCCATTATCCTCGATCTCGATCAGGCTGTTAGCCGGCGCGGCGTCGATCGCGGCTTGGATGCTCGTGAAATCGCCCTTGCCGTCCTTGCGCACCGTCAGACGCTTGCCCAGGTTGGCCGTGGCCTTTTCGAACTCGGCAAACGATGGCTTACGCCCAGTGTCGG
>Ga0315298_1009308_pt1 | contig 12197 bp, 12 predicted proteins | sample WHS_1_MG_FD_203077 | JGI IMG/M metagenome (GOLD analysis project Ga0315298, IMG submission 203077) | Extremophilic microbial mat communities from Washburn Hot Springs, YNP, Wyoming, USA - WHS_1_MG | ecosystem: Environmental > Aquatic > Thermal springs > Hot (42-90C) | place: USA: Wyoming... | reverse complement strand
TGGAAAATGATTCTGCATTATCAGATATTCAAAAAGAAAAAATAACTCATGATGCCGCTGCCTGGATTAGAAGTATAGCAGAAAATAGAGGAAGAAACCCTAAAAACGCTGAAATGGCTGTAATTGAAAGCAAATCTTTTACAGACAATGAAGCATTAAATGGAAATATTATAAATTTTAAAGCTAATAATTTAAATGACCTTCTAAAAAATATAAACGGTATTACAATTAAAAATTTTGATGGTACTTCAAAAATTTTAAATACTGATGGCCCCATAAAATATTATCCGATGTCTTCTATACAGCGATTCTTTTTAGCAATAAGTGACCCTAATATTGCTTATCTTCTCATGAGTGCAGGTATTTTAGGAATTGTATTAGAATTATATCATCCCGGTGCTATATTCCCGGGTGTTGCTGGCGGCATAGGACTGCTCTTAGGCCTTTATACTTTAGGTACTTTAGATGCCCAATTAAGTGGGATGCTCTTGGTAATACTAGGCCTCATACTTTTAGCTTCAGAAGCTTTTGTAATCAGTCATGGAATTTTAGCTGTGGGAGGTATAATATCTTTTATAATAGGGTCTTTAATGTTATTTAGTGGAAACCAATTTGGTTTAACAGTAAATAAAGGTGTAGTCTTTGCAACTGCATTTTTTATGGCATCTTTTGTATCTTTCTTGTTATTAGCTGTTATAAAAGCTCAACAGAAAAAAGTCGTAACTGGTATCGAAGGGCTTATAGGAGAAACAGCACTAGCAGTAACTGATATAAACCTAGAAGGAATAGTTTTAGTGGAAGGAGAAAGATGGCAGGCAATATCTGATGAATATATCCAAAAAGGAGAAAGTGTTCAAATTTTATCTATAAAAGGTTTAACTCTTAAAGTTAAAAAAATTACTCAGAAAGGCAGTGAATAAAATGTTTGAAAGTCTAGCATTTCTTTTTACACTTTTAATAATACTGATAAGCTTAATTTCAGCATCTATAAGAATAGTTCAGGAATATGAAAGAGGAGTAATTTTCCGCCTTGGGCGTTATGTTGGAGTTAGAGGCCCTGGTATATTCTTCTTAATTCCAATAGTTGAAAGAATGCAAAAGGTCGATTTAAGGGTAGTCACAATGGAAGTCCCTACTCAAGAAGCTATTTCAAAGGATAATGTAACTATAAAAGTAAATGCGGTAGTATATTTTAGAGTAATTGAACCCGCAAATGCAGTAATTAAAGTACTTGACCATATAAGGGCAACTTCTCAATTAGCTCAGACAACTTTAAGAAGTGTGTTAGGACAATCTGATTTGGATGAACTTTTATCTCATAGAGAGGAAATAAATAAAAGACTTCGTGAAATCATAGATGAAGGAACAGAACCATGGGGTGTAAAAGTAAATCTTGTTGAAATAAGAGATGTTGAACTGCCACAAAGTATGCAAAGAGCTATGGCAGCTCAAGCAGAAGCTGAAAGAGAAAGGCGTGCAAAAATTATAAATGCTGATGCAGAATATCAAGCAGCAACAAAACTTGCAGAAGCAGCTACGATAATATCTGAACAGCCTATTTCTTTACAGTTAAGATATTTGCAGACTTTACGTGAAATAGCTAATGATAGATCGAATATAGTTGTTTTCCCTTTAGAAATATTACAACAGTTTATGCCACAAATTCAAAAAAAAGAATAAAAATAAAGTAAGCTGCTGAGTATAATATTTTATCTTATACCCAGCGCTTTTAATTTTACTTTATAGCTTTTTTTAATTCTTCAATATTTTTCGGAATTTCATCTTTATAAAGAATATTTTTTTCTTTTAATATTTCATAAATTTCTAAAAGTAAAGGCTTTTTTAGCCCTTCTACTTTGCTATCTTTTATAAAAATTTCATCAGGTATGCCTTCTTTAATTATCTTTCCTCCCTTCATAACATAAATATAATCTGCCCATTGAAAAGCAAAGTCTACATCATGTGTTGAAACTATAATAGTTTTTCCTTCTTCTTTTAAACTGTCAAGCAATTTAATAAGTTCATCAGTGTGCTCAATATCAAGATAAGCTGTTGGCTCATCTAATATTATAACTTCTGGCTCCATAACCAAAATGTCTGCAATTGAAACTATTTTCTTTTGGCCATAGCTTAAAAAATGTGTTGGTTTATCCTTTAAATAAGATATATTAAGCTTTTCCATTATATTATCTACTTTTTCTCTCACAACTTCTTCCTTATAACCAAGATTAATAGGTCCAAAGGAAATTTCCTGATACACAGTCGCAGAAAAAAGTTGTACATCAGGATTTTGAAAAACAATACCTATGTTTTTTCTAAGTTTTACAATTTCTTTTCTGCTATAGGAAATTTCTTTGCCATTATATAAAATTTTACCTGATTTAGGCTTTAAGATTCCATTAAAATGAAGAAATAAGGTAGTCTTTCCCGCTCCATTAGGACCCAATACAGCAATATTTTCCCCTTTTTCAATTCTAATATTAGCATTGTTTAATGCTTTTGTACTATCAACATAATCAAAATACACATTTACTGCCTCTAATATAATTCCCATTATTGTAGCCACCTTCTTGTAAATATTGTTATTGTTATTAACATCAGATCAATAATAATAAAGAAAAAAATATTTGAAAAAGAGAATTTTTGTTCATTACTTAATACATTTATATCCCCTGTATAAAGTCGAGATTCTAAAGCTATATACAAATCTTGAGAATACCTATATGATTTAGTAAAAAGAGAATATACCAGTAACCCTGATGACCTGAAGGCATTTTTTATATTTTTATAACCTAATCTTGCATCTTGTGAAATATAGATTTCTTCTACTTCTTTTAATAAAACAAAAATAAATCTATATACAAGCTGAAAAAGTTCTATAAAAATAGCAGGGATTCTTATTTTTGATAAAATATTGATAATATCTACAATTGGTGTTGTAAAAATAAGAAAATAAAGACACGATACAACAGCCAATGCCCTGAAAAAAAGTTTTAAAGCCATTACTGTTCCACTATAAGTAATTCCCATTTTCATGCCAAAAATTTCAAAAGCAAATACATAATTAATATTATTAATTAAAGGAGTTATCATTATAGTAATCAAACCTAAAATCAAAAAGGAAAAAGGCAAAAACATAAATTTGACATACGTTTTTATTGGAATACCTGCTTTAAAAACTATTGTAAAAAACATAAAAAGTATGACAGCAAAATTTCCATATACATTAAAAAAGAAGCACATTAACATTGTAATCAGAGAAAAAATAATTTTTATAACAGGATGCACAAAATGCATCCTGTTAGTGTAAGCGTAACTATCTATTAACATTTTTCTTCCCCTTTACAAAACCTATATAGTATCCTATAAAACCAGCTCCCAATGCAGCCTGTAGAGCAAACAAAAGACTTTCTATTTCCCCGCTTGGCGGCTCCCAGATAGGATGAAACCATGGCTTATAATTTTTATCAACTTGTGAAATAGCCTCTGTAGCTTTGTCATCGGCTCCTGCAAATTCTGCATTTCTTACTGCAATTAAAGGGAAAACCATTAATACAACAACTATAATTCCCAATATTACGTTTTTTAATAAAAAACCTCTGTTTTTCATAATGATTTACCTTCTTTCTCTAATACTTTCAGCTCTATAAGTTCATCTTTACTATAGACTGTCAGCATATTAATAACAATTACTGTCAAAATACCTTCACTTATCGCTAAAGGTATCTGTGTCACTGCAAATATCCCCATAAACTTTAAAAATGAAGCTGTAAATCCACCTACCTCTGCAGGAAATGCCAGTGCAAGTTGAAATGATGTCGTCACATAAGTCAGTAAATCCCCTATAGAAGCTGCTAAAAAAACTGCTAACCAATTTTTACCACCTGCCTTTTTTATACCTTTAAATATATAATAAGATGCAATTGGTCCTACTATTGCCATTGAAAAAGTATTAGCACCTAAAGTTGTTATACCCCCATGGGCTAAAAGAAGAGCCTGGAATAACAAGACTATAAGCCCTAAAACACTCATTGTAAGTGGTCCAAATAAAATTGCCCCAAGACCTACCCCTGTAGGATGAGAACAGCTCCCTGTTACTGATGGTATTTTCAAAGCAGATAATACGAAGGCAAAAGCACCTGCAAAGCCTAATAGCATTTTAAGTTTCGGATCTTCTTTTACTTTTTTGTTTATGGAAAAGATACCAGCAACTACAAAAGGTAAAGATGCTCCATACCACAAAAAACACCATTTAAGAGGCAAAAAACCTTCCATTATGTGCATTGAAAAGGCTATTTGGGGAGTTAAAAAAATCAATAAAACAAATACCATACTTAATAACATTTTCTTCATAAAATTTTCCTCCTAAATTTAAAATTCGAATCTTTTAAAAAAACCTTCTTAACTTTTTAAGTATAAGAAGGTTTTTAATATATAAATATATTATCACCTCCCTCTATTCCTCGTAGAGTAAGTTTATATTTAAATACAGGCAGGTTTCCTGACTTAGGTTCATCGCTTTTTACGCCTTCCCACTTATTATTTAATTAATAAGCAGTGGCATATTGTAAAATGCTCACCAATACAGTGGCGGGACCGCACAGGATTTACACCTGTTTCCCTTTTAACCTAATTTTTAATTAGGCACCTGTATTTATTATCAAATAAAGTTTATTGTCCAAATAATTTGTTTTTATAATTACATAATAATATTTTAATTTAAACTTTAAAGCTAAAGAAACTGTATCCTTTGTCTGATTTTTTGGGCTGCATCAAAGCTTTTATCAATTGTTCTTTCTATATCTTCGTCTGTATGAGCTGTAGAGATAAAAAGAGCTTCAAACTGGGATGGAGACAGATACACGCCTCTTTTTAACATTTCTTTAAAATATAGCGCATATAAAGAAGTATCAGACTTTAAAGCAGATTGATAATCTTTTACTTTTTCGCCTGTAAAAAACATTGTCATCATACTCCCAATTCTGTTTATTACAACATCTATTCCGTTTTTAACCATGCTCTCTTTTAATCCCTTGCACAACTTTTCTGCTTTTTTGTCCAATTCTTCATAAATTTCAGCGTTCTTAGAAAGTATCTCTAATGTCTTAAATCCTGCTGCCATAGCCAATGGATTACCGGCCAAAGTACCAGCCTGATATACAGGACCATCAGGTGCAACTAGCCTCATTATTTCCTCTTTCCCACCATAAGCTCCAACAGGCAAACCACCTCCTATAATCTTGCCAAAAGTTGTGATGTCGGGTAAAATCCCATAAAGAGCTTGAGCACCTTGGTAGCTGACTCTAAACCCCGTTATGACTTCATCAAAAATAAGAAGAGAATTATATTTTTTTGTTATCTCCCTTAAACCTTTTAAAAAGCCCTCTTCCGGAAGAACAACGCCCATATTACCTGCCACTGGCTCCACGATTACAGCTGCGATGCTTTCACCGTAGTCTTTAAAAATTTCTTCCACAGAGCTAATATCATTGTATTTCGCAACAAGAGTATTTCGTGCCAAACTCTCCGGGACCCCTTTAGAATCAGGAATTCCAAAGGTCATAGCTCCAGAACCTGCTTTTATTAAAAAACTGTCAAAATGTCCATGATAACAACCTTCAAACTTTACAATAATATCTTTACCTGTATAAGCCCTCGCAAGCCTTATGGCACTCATAGTGGCTTCTGTACCTGAATTTACCATTCTAATTAATTCAACAGAGGGAAAAGTATCTATTATTTTTTCAGCCATCATAACTTCAAGCTCCGTACAGGCACCAAAGCTTGTCCCCAGTTCTGCCTGATTTTTTATAGCTGTTACTACCTCCTCATTTGAATGCCCTAAAATAAGGGCTCCCCATGACATAACATAGTCTATGTATTCATTTACGTCTTCATCTACTATGTGACTTCCTATACCTTTTTTTATAAAAACAGGATTTACACCTACAGATTTAAAGGCCCTGACAGGACTGTTTACCCCTCCCGGCATCAATTTTTTGGCTTTTTCAAACAAATGATCTGACCTTGTCGTTTTCAAGCAATCATCCCCCTTCAAAACAAGTGGCTTTTTTTAATTATCTCTTCATAAATTTTTATCTTGTCTTCATCGCTTAAATTAGAAGCCTTTACCTCTTCTCTTACCTTATAGAGGTCTTCCAATAGTTTTTCATACCTTTCATCGAAAATATTTTCTAATTTCTCTTTTATTTTCTTAGATAGTAAAGGACTTTTTCCTACCGTTGAAATAGATATCACTAAATTCCCTCTTTTTAAAACAGCAGGAACTATAAAAGAAGATACATAGCTATCATCAACTATATTTACAAGCACTCCATATTTTTCACACTCTTTAGCAATTAATTTATTTGTTTTTATATCATCTGTACATGCAAAAACCAGAAAAAAGCCTTTTACATCTTCTCCTTCATATTCTCTCTTTAAAAGATTTAGTCTCTTTTTTTCACTTTCAGCAATAGTTAATATTTCCTCTGTAAAAGAAGGAGAAATTACAGTAACAAAAGCTCCTGCCTCTAACAAGTGAAACACTTTCCTAAAAGCGACTTCCCCACCTCCAACAACAAGACATCTTTTACCATTTAAATTTAGCATCACCGGGTAGTAAGCCATTTTGCAACATCCTTTGCAAAATAAGTTATTATCATATCAGCCCCTGCCCTTTTTATAGAAGTCATAGCCTCCAATACAACAGCTTTTTCATCAAGCCACCCCATCATAGCTGCAGCCTTTATCATGGAATATTCCCCACTAACACTGTAGGCAGCAACAGGAACTTTAAAATTATCCTTTACCCTTCTTATTACATCAAGATAGGATAAAGCAGGCTTTACCATCACAATATCTGCTCCTTCTTCAATGTCAAGTTCTACTTCCTTTAAAGCCTCAGCAGAATTGCCGTAATCCATCTGATAGGTCTTCCTATCGCCAAATTTTGGCGCAGAATCTGCTGCCTCCCTGAAAGGTCCGTAAAAAGATGAGGCATATTTCGCACTATAAACCATGATAGGAGTGTTTACATATCCCTTTTCATCTAATAGGTCTCTTATAGCCTTCACTCTTCCATCCATCATATCTGAAGGCGCCACAATGTCTGCTCCAGCTTCTACATGAGACAGAGCTATTTTCGCTAGGTATTCTAAAGTTTCATCATTTAAAATCTCTTTACCTTCCACAATTCCGCAATGGCCGTGGCTTGTGTATCCACACATACATACATCTGTTATAACTGCAATATCATCTATTTTTTCTTTTATAGCCCTTACTGCTCTTTGAACAATTCCATCTTCCTTATATGCACATGTTCCAAATTCATCTTTTTGAGATGTAACACCGAATAGTAAAACAGCAGGAATTCCTAAATCTTTAACCTCTTTTATTTCCTCTATCAATAAATCCACAGAAAAATGGTAAACTCCTGGCATTGAACTTATTTCTTGTTTCTTACCCTGCCCGGAAAAAACAAATAAAGGATATATTAGATCTTTTATATCTAAATCAGTCTCCCTTACCATATCTCTTATAACATCATTTATTCTTAACCTTCGTGGTCTTTTAAATAAATTCAAGCTACATCTCCCCTATATTAATTTAAATTTTTTATATCTTTTATAATCTCATTTACTAAGTCCTCAGTTGTATATTGATTTGGCATAATATCTACTTTGAATCCTTTTTTTTGTATAGATTCAGCAGTAATTGGACCAATTGCAGCAATTTTTGTATTTCTTAATAACTTTATATCTTCCCTGATAATTTCATACATATATTCAAATGTAGAAGAACTTGTAAAAACAGCAAAATCAATTCCCTTTTTTAACTCATCTCTTAATATTTCTTTGATTTCATAATTAGGTTCATTTAAATATGAGATGATTTTTTTTATATTTGCATATTCTTTTAAAGTTTGTATAAAAATATTTCCTCCAATTTGTGAAGTCAAAAGAGCTATATATTTATCCTTAACTAAATCTTTAAGAGACTTTGCCAAATAATATGATGTGTATTTTTCAGGTAAAATTTCCGGGTAAATATACATATCTTCAAGTGATTTTGCGGTTTGGCTTCCTATTGCAACAATGCTACTTTTTAACTTCCTTAAGTCTATCTTAGTTTTTTTGACTGCTTGTCTAAAAACTTCAACACTATTGGTACTTGTAAAAACTATGTATTCATAGTTATTAATTTCTTTTAAAAAATTGATTACATTATCAATGAGAGGAGTAATTTTTATTGTTGGACATAAAATCACCTGAGCACCAGCATTGTTTAATGTATCCTTCATATAACCAGACTGTTTATATGATCTTGTTATAAGGATCCTTTTACCATAAAGATCTCTATTTTCAAACCATTTTAACTTTTCTCTTAACTTTACTGTATCACCAAAAACAATAATTGCAGGATTAACTATCTCATCACATGCTTTTTTTTCAATATTTTCTAATACGCCTGTAATAACTTTTTGCTGAAATGTTGTACCATGCATTATAACTGCTGAGGGAGTTTTAGGGTCTTTACCATATTTTATAAGTTTATTTGATATATAACCTAAATTTTTTGCACCCATCAAAAATATTAAAGTACCTTTATATTTTGCTGCAGCATCCCAATCTATTTTATCTTCATTATCATTTCTAATATATCCTGATATAACTTGAAAAGATGAACTATAATTTCTATGTGTTACTGGAATCCCTGCATATGTTAAGACTGACACGGCAGATGTTATTCCAGGTATTATCTCAAAACTTACACCCGATGCTTTTAGATATTCAGCTTCTTCTGCGCCCCTCCCAAAAACAAAAGGGTCACCACCTTTAACTCTGGCTACACTTTTCCCTGTTTTTGCTTTTCCCACTATTATCTCATTTATATGTTCCTGAGGCACCTTGTGATAACCCGGAAATTTACCTACATCAATAAATTCAGCATCTTCTTTAGCTATTTTTAAAATTTCCTGATTAATAAGTCTATCATATACAATAACATCACAAGTCTTTATTACTTCTAAAGCCCAAATTGTCAAAAGCTTTATGTCACCTGGACCAACTCCTACTAGATAAACTTTGCCATACATATATTTAACCTCCAAAATTTTTGAAAAGTATATTTATCATCTTATCAGATTCCTCAACTGAGCCAATAATAAAACTTTTAAAAACTTTTTGATCCTTTTTATAAAAGACTCTTATTTCTAATTGTTCTCCTATATTAGTTTGTTTTAAGTCTGCATAAGCTCCAAAGGAAGTTTTGCAATCTGCTCCGAAAATTTTTAATAATTTTCGTTCAATTAAAGCCTGATAATTAGTCTTTTTATCAATAATACTTTCATAAAATCTATAAAAAATATCCTGAAAATCTTCTCTGATTTCTACACACAAGATTCCTTGACAAGGTGAAGGTACAATATCTTCCACAGAAAAATATTCAGTAGCAATATCTTGTATTTCTAATCTATTAAGACCTGCTGCAGCCAATACAATACCATCTAAATCCATATCATACATTTTGTTTATTCTTGTACCTATATTACCTCTAATAGGCACAAACTCTATATCGTTTCTTAGTTTTATAAGCTGATCTTGCCTTCTAAGGCTACTTGTTCCTATCTTTGAACCTTTGTTTAAATCTAAAAATTTATTATGAGCTTTGGATATGAAAACATCCCTTGGATCATCTCTTTTAAGAACTGGAAATATTTTTAGTGTATCTGGTGTTTCATATGGCATATCTTTCATGCTGTGAACTGCAATATCAATCTCTTTATTTAATAAAGCTTTTTCAATCTCTTTAACAAAAACTCCTTTCCCACCTATATCTTTTATATTTAAATTTGAAAGTAAATCTCCTTTTGTTTTAATCTTTACTATTTCAAATTTAAATTCATCACTAATACTTGTTATTGCATTAATAACTTTTTGTGTCTGAATTAAAGCTAATTCGCTTGATCTAGTACCTATTTTTATTAGCCTCTGCATTTTTGACCCCTATCTTTTATTAAATATTCTCTTTTAAATCGCTTATCATTCTGTTTGCCATCTTTTCTGCTACTCTTTTTAAAGCGGTTTTTATATTTATCTTATCTTTTTCTGATAAAATATTAAGTTTATTTTTTATTCGTTCATATTCTGAATTGTAAACTTCAAATGCATATTCATTAATTTTTATTATATCTTTTTCTATTTTTAAACTATCAAACCACTTTTGAAATTCATAAATTTCTTCTTCTATTCTTTTTTCTATAATTTTTACTATAAAATCTCTTTCTTTCTGGTTTTCTTCCGCTGTTTTTTTAAGATCGTCAATAGTATACAAATATACACCTTTAAAACTGCTTATTTCAGGATCAATATCTCTGGGAACAGCAATATCTATCATACAAATCTTCTGACCCCTAAAAACATCTTTAAATTTTTCTTTATTAATTGTATAATGTGGTGCATTTGTTGCACTTATTACTATTTGGCTGTCAGTTATGTGTTTATATTTTTCTTCATATGGTACAACAGTAATCTGAGTAAATTCTTTCTTTATTGTGTAAGCTTTTGATATAGTTCTGTTAGTTATATAAACAGCAGCACCTTTATCTATTAGATTTTTAATGGCTTTCTGCCCCATTTCACCTGTACCTATAACAAATGCTTTTTTTCCTTCAATATTGCCAAAAACCTTTTGAACAAATTTAATTGCAATATAACTTATTGACAATGCTAAATCTTTAATCCCAGTTTCTGTTCTTACTCTTTTCCCAAGTGTAACAGCTTCTCTGAAAAGTTTAAAAAACAACTTCCCCGCTGTATTACATTGTTGAGCAATACTTATTGATTCTTTAACCTGAGCTAAAATCTGATCTTCTCCTACAACCATGGACTCTAACCCGCAAGAAACTCTAAACAAATGTAAAACAGCCATTATACCATAAAATTCTTTTATAAATTTTAAATCATTTTCTTCTAAAGAAAAATAATCAATGAAATACTTTTTTATTTCTTCAATTGTAAAAATTTCTGAATAAAAATAAACTTCTGTTCTATTACATGTAGACAATATAACAACTTCTTCTAGTCCAATACTCTTGAAATATTTTAAAGCAGAGATTATATCTTTTATATAAGCTTTTTCTCTTATTTCTAACGAAGCATCTTTATCTATCCCTACCATTTTGATATTATTTATATCCACGATAAGACACCTCATTTACTAAATTGTCAATATTTGAAAAAATAACTGGATAATCAATAGCGGGTCTTTTTATAACAATAATTGGAATATTAAGCATTTTTGCAGCTTCTATTTTTTCTACAACCCCTCCTGTATTTCCACTCTCCTTTGTTACAACAACTTCTGCTTTCTTCTCTTTAAACATATAATAGTTTAATTCCTTAGTAAAAGGCCCTTCCATGCCTATAATATTTTTAGGTGTAAATCCTGCTTCTTCGCAAATTTTTATTACGCTACTTAAAGGTAGTACTCTTGCAGTCAAATTTTTCTGCATATCTAAAAGAACTTTAAATTTTCCAAGATTTTTACTACCTATTGTAAGAAAAATATTCTCAAAAGACATGCATTTATTTACTGCTTCATCATAATTTTCTACCATTATACAACTGTCATCAAAAACACTTTCTCTTTCATACCTGATATAATCTATTCCAGTTTTTTTACATGCATTAATTGTATTTATACTTGCATTTTTTGCAAATGGATGAGTAGCATCAATTAAACATTCTATTTTATTTTCGATTATAAATTTGATAAGCTCTTGTTCATTTAAAGCACCACTATGAACTATAAAAGAATCATTTAACAAGCTCGCTCCATAATTAGTAACTGTACTTATAATAGTACTTATTCCTTTTCTTTTTAATTTCTCTGCAATTTCTCTGCCATCTTTTGTGCCTGCTAATAATAATATCATAAGGCATATCCCCTCAAAGTAACCATCTTGCCATACTTTACATATGTGCTTTTATTTCCTACTATTAAAGTTGTTCTCATATCAATTTCATAATTTATAACAGCTTCTAAAGTTGTAATAATTGATTCTTCATTGGACCGTTTAATATTTTTTACTATACCAACAGGAGTATCGGGACTTTTATATTTTAAAAGAATATTTACTGCCTTGTTTAAATTATCAGGCCTTTCACTGCTTTTAGGATTATATATTACAATTA
>Ga0315298_1009306_pt1 | contig 12200 bp, 11 predicted proteins | sample WHS_1_MG_FD_203077 | JGI IMG/M metagenome (GOLD analysis project Ga0315298, IMG submission 203077) | Extremophilic microbial mat communities from Washburn Hot Springs, YNP, Wyoming, USA - WHS_1_MG | ecosystem: Environmental > Aquatic > Thermal springs > Hot (42-90C) | place: USA: Wyoming... | reverse complement strand
ATGGGAAAAAAAGCTGCATGATTGGAGAAACTTCACCTGATAAAGGTGTAAGCAGTTCTTGTGGATGGAAGGGTAAAGCCAGCGCTAGGCACATTAAAGCCTTTGCGTCTGCGCCTCCGAAGCCTCCAGCGTAGAAAAGTATTATTGCGAAGGCTGTGGTTAAGCCAAAACATAAGCCATAAAAGGGCAGTAGAGAAAAATCGGAGAGGAAAAGTTCTGTGAAGGTTAAGGCAAAGGCTATGGGGGCGAAGAAAATCCAGACGCGGTTGCTTACTTCGCGGGTTTTGTAGTCGCTCCAAGAGGCATAAGCTAGGAAGGCTAGTGATAGGAGTATCTTTGTAGTGGTGATTATTTGCATTTTGGCACCGTTTAAATGAGGCTTACATAGTTTAGGATTTATTAGTTTTATTGCTCTGGTTAAAATTGAAAAGGGAATGGGTTTGCCGCGAGTGAAAGTTAGCACGCATGAGAGGCTATTTATGGTGATTTTTCACTGAACTCTAAGGGGGCTCCGGTGTTGGGCACAACTTTGAAATAGTATCTAGTACCGCTATTCCATTGATAATTGAATGTTATTTTGGTGAGACCTCCATCGGCGAGAACTGAACTTGATGGATCATAAGTTGGACTAACTTTTGTCAGGTTTGTTGCTGAAGTTCCAACGTAAACTGCGCTTATTACTGCATCGGATGTTCCAGTATTCCTCACGTAAATTATTATTTTTTCGCTGGGCCATTCTATGTTGTCTTTGGTGAGCATTACGCCTGCTTGGTGTCCCGCACTGCTCATATACGTCATTATCCAAGCATATGTTACAACTATGGCTGCCACAGCGATTACAATAAGCAGGAGCGTAGCCAGTATGGGCGATATGGCTTTTCTGGATTTCATCATGTTTTCAGCACGCATAGGTTTCACCTTTTCTGCTTTTTAGGAAATCTAACGATTTATTATTTAACTTATATGAACTCTAAATCCATATTTAAAATAAGCTATAGGAATTAATAGATCAAGCTTTCCATCCTCACAGTCACCATAGGTGGATACTCAACAGGCACACGCAAACCAGCCACGATACTTTTAACTTTCACGTGCATTGGGTAGGTTGTTTCATCAAGAGTAACCACAGCACTATACCAAGTAACATATTTTGAATATTTAAATAGTGCAGATTAACGTGTGATTGGAAGTGGTTCAATTGTTTGTGGGTATACTTTGAGAACTTATGTGCTAGTCGTGCTGTTTGTTTTAAAAACGTAGAGCATGTGTTGCGCGCGTGGCAATAAGGAAAGATCTGAGAGGAAAAGTTCTGTAAAGGTTAAGGCAAAAGCCGTTGGGGCAAAGAAAATCCAGACGCGGTTGCTTACTTCGCGGGTTTTGTAGTTGCTCCAAGAAGCGTATGTGAGCATGGTTAGGGATGAGAAAATTTTGGCAGCGGCAAGAATGGATGTTGCTTGCATTTAAGCACCTTTTCAACGTCATTTTGCAAGATAAGAATTGACTTTTTATTTTTATTGTTTATTTGAAAGTGAAAAGCAAGTTTTTGATTTTAGTCGATGCAAGCATTAGGTTCTAGGCGATGTTTTTATGAGGAGGGGTATTTGGCAGTTACTTGTATGCCTCTTAAGTCCCAGAGTTTCACTGTTACAGGAGTGGATATTGGATTAGCACATCTTATTGTGTAAACAATTTGGTAGGTCGGGTCATATGTTGAGGAAACCCTTACTACATCAGCGTTGTCTACTTGAAAGTTATCTTTTGTTAAATCTGTTATAGGCATTCCGTCCTCCAAAGTTACTGTTACATTTATCACATCACCAGCTGGAGGGCTGAGGATTTTTAATTTAACAAGTGTGGTTACAGTGAACTTGTATCCGGTCAATCCTATTGAGGCTATGTTAAGTGTGAAGGTGACGTTTGCTGCTGAGAGTGACGTTTGTTTTTCCCAGATATAAGCCAGACCGGATTCATAGTTTATGGTTATGCCATCAACATTGTATGCCTGATTTGCTAGAGTATAGTTTAGGTATGCTTCGCGGCCGGGGTATATTGCCGTGAGGTTTGTTTGCCATTTTCTAAGGTTGTCTTCTAAGATGCTGGGGTTTTTTGGGTTGGAGTTTGTATAGTTAGCTAGGCTTAGTTCCACGAGTTGGCGGGAGTTTAACTCTATGTTGCCTATTAGCGTCAAGTATTCTTCCCATGGTTCATGCTTGTAATAGGTTACGGCGGTGTGCATTAAGGCACCTATCGAAATGATCATTATAGCTATGAGTAATGCGGCGATTATAACGAATTGCCCCTTATTATTATGCCTAATCATTTTCATCGAGATATCAGCCTCGCACAAGCTGTATGATCAAAATCCGCGGGGTATATGTGGCGCTGAGCCTGGTGGGGTAACCCACAAGCCCGTAGCTTATTGAAGCAACGTTTTTTGAAGTTGCAAAAGCTTCACGGTCGCCGTAAAATATTGGAACATTGTTTACTTTTGTGCCTTGTAAATCATAGATGGTTACATTGAAGTATACGTCTAACGGTAACAGTACTCTCAGTGCTGATGTGAGGTTTTCCCATTCATGGTTGTAAACGAAACGTGCTAGAAGCCCTTGCTCGTCTAAGTCATGGAGTGTGTTATAGCCAAGTTTCTGCAGTTCGGTTACTTCGTATTTTTGGCTTGTGGGGGTTATGGCAAAAATGTTGGTGAAAGATAAAGCGAATATGATAACGAAGGAAGCGAGGATCACTTCAACTATGCGCATTTGTCCTCTAGTATTTTTTGTTATGTTGATTCTTTCCATAGCCAAAGCTCCGCCGTGTAAGTCATACCTGAAATGATAACGCTTCTTTGAATTTTCACAGAGTCGCTGCTCTTCGGATCGCCGCCATACTCAAAAATGTTGGTGCCTAGCAGGTTCGGGTAAGCCGTTACTATGAGAACTTGGCTTCGCCCATGGCCGGTAACTTGGTCAACGGCCCAAAAGTTAAATATTAGAATAACCGGCTGGAAACCATGAAGACCACTAAAAGTCTGATTCCAACGTTCAAAGTTGCCGCTTCCTGAGTTAAAATCAGAGCTTCCCTTTTTATCTTTATGAAGTAAGTGCCAAAGCCTACCTTCACTTCCAAAAGCAACTACGTCTAAAATCCATATGGCATCATTGGGCGGCACATTATAGTTAGGAGGATCCTTCCAGCTTGTTAAGACAATTGTATCGTACACCAAGTTTATTCTTGCTATGGTGTTGTTAAATTCTTGCCCAGATGTAACTACAAGCGTTGCCACGTCGGCAACAGTAACCTTCAAAGTCACAGTGTAATAATCCGGATCGGTTACTTCTAGAGGAACTGTTCCTATGCACTTACCTAGAGAGTTTGATTTAAAAGGACCAGACTGACTTACGTTAAAGATAAGATCGTTTCCCTGGGTTTTCGTATAGACTGCTGTCGCGTAAATTTCAGCGTTCGGTATTGGTGTTCCATCTAGATAATGTACATCGGCCTCATAATTTAGTACGTTGCTTGCAACTGAAATGCTCTTGAAAGTAACGTTAAATGGCGGGATTATTCGTAAGCAAAATCCGTAGTCTTTGAGGCCGAGTAGGTCACGCACTCTGTTGTAGTCGCAATAGTTTAGAGGATTACCAACAACAAGTCTTTGAACTTTATCTGGATCCAAAACGTAAAAAGTTGTATCCTGAGCGCTTGCCAATCCAAACCTGTTTACACGGGGGTCGTTCATATAAAACGGACGCCATGAACCCCAGTCTATTGGTTCTCCTGTGTCAAGCAGCATTGCGTTGAATACATTTAACGCTGTGTTCCGTAACTGCTGCTGGTTAACAGCCTGAATGTTTGTGAAACTCATGGTGGGTAATATGACGACTGCGCTGACGAACATTACGCCTATGATGAGAATTGCTATTATGTGGTCGTAGACAGCGTTAACCATATTTTATCTCCACTTTAGTATAGATATTCGTTTGTATTAAGTCTTACTATATTGCAGTAATCCAGACGTAAACCCCCGTAACGTTTCGACTGCAACAAGCAGCAAACGTCCTTGCCCCACTCTCAATTACAGAGTGTTCTTCATCCCTGTATAGGCCTGGAGGAAGCCATGCGTCAGCCGCAACTGAAGGCTTATCTTTCAAATAGGCAGTTACCTTTGAAGCATTTTTACCGCTTCCTTCAATCTTCAAGATGTAAATTGAATCTTCAACAGTGAAAGGCAAATAGATCAGATCCTTTTGCATGAAAACAATGGGAACATCAGTTGAATTTGCCAAAAAGTACAGGTTAGCCAGCGTATTTGACACGTAGTCGCTGATTTCTTTTAATTCTTTTTGAATCATGTCCACGCGAATGTTATCAACAACAATGGCGTAAAAGAAGGGCATTATAAAAATCAGCATCACCAAAGCCATGGTGCAGATGAGGTGACTGATTGTCGGCGCCGCCATTTTCCTATCCCCATTAAGGTGTTAACTGCACCTCTGCAATAACAAAGTTGAAGACAACCTTGCCAGCATCTAAACTTACATCAACTGAATCAGTGGATTCGCCTAATCTGACATTAACTGTGCAGGTGTTGTCACCAGCGACATTAAATGGACCATAGGTTTGCGTGGTTATAGCAATGTTCCTTGCCGCTAAATCTAAATCTCCTATGTATGTTGACCACTTTGTTGCGTTAAGTTTAATGATTGAAATCTCCACATAATTCACTGTTTCCCCGCCGACTTGAACAACAGATGTTTTCATAGCTCGAACTCTATAACAGAGCGTAAGAGAAACCCATCTTGAACTTTGCTCAATTAAAGCTACGCCAAAATTTTCGGCGCTTTTAGACACTGCAATCTTGTTATTGCCAAACAGGTAAGATTTATACCCGTTTCCTAAGGTGAAATAATTCGTTGAAATGTTGTACCTAACATATCCAGTGTAACTGGAATAAGCCGCTTCAGAATACTCTTCTATAGTTACGCTTAAGGGTAATCCTTTCAGGTTAGTGCCCGGTATCAGCTCTAAAAAACCATATTTAACGGTGAATCTGGCAGAGCGTGAACTGTCTATGTCCCAGGCTACGTCTCTTATGGCATCGTCTAAAGTTATGAAAGACTTTTTTACAGTATCGAACTCGGAAGCCCCACGTTGACGGTCTAGCACTTGATATGCGTAAGTGCCAGTTACAATAACTAAAGCGATGGTAACCGCGGTTATAATAACCATGGAAATTGCTGGGCTAGCTGCTTTTCTATTTTTTCTCAGGTTTTTGGGCAATGGTTTATCGTCCTCCTAGCCGAATTTTACGAACATGGGAACAAGTTTCGCGGCTATAATTGCTATTATTACCAGTATTGCGGCGTGTTTGAAGCCAGCTGCAATTGATTCTTCGCTTATTTTTCCAGCCACTATGCCTATCAAGTAGCTGTGGAAGATGGCTGACGTGACAAAGATTGTTATCATCGGTCCTAAATCTCTTGTTTGGGCGGTTTCAGCAACGCCTAAAGTGCCGGAAGTAAAGCCTATCATCATAGTTGTGGTTGCCACGAGGAGGATGGCAGCAAAGTACGGCATCAATATGTAGGGGCGGACAGCCATCTTTTTCTCCTTCTCAACTTCCTGCGTTAAATTATTGAACCTGGAAAGAGACTCCATCATAGCTATTGTTCCTCCGCCAACATCTATTGTCTCAACGAGCAGGAACATAACAAGCTGAGAAATCCAGCTCTTGGTTCGATTAACAAAATCCATGATGACTTTTCTAAGAGGGACCCCCCATGAAATTTCAGCGCTTATCTTGCGCAGCTCTTTGCTGAATTCGCCATATTCCCTGTTTGAAAGGCTTTCAATGCATTTTTCTGGGGATAAACCGGTCTTCCTCACTTCCGTTAAGTCTCTTAGGAAGCTGTTAATTCCCTGCTCCAAACTGTTTCTTTTACTGCTGATTTTTTGATGAACTACTGCTGCTGGAGCCGTTGCTACAAACAGAGATATGGCGATAGCCACTGGCAAGTCGATCATTTTTTGAAGCTGACTGAAGAATGGAATCTCCACATATCCAAAAAAGCTCGTTAGTAAAAGCAACAACACTACACCTATTGCACTGCAGATTCCGAAAACCTTGTAGGGGCGCATATCAATAATCGGCGTCCTCGGCTGCATGCTATGTGCTAAATAAACGAAAACTAAAGAGAGAATTGGAGTGAACAAGTAGGTGTAGAGAATTATTCCTGATGACATGGAGATGCCAACGCTGTATATGGATTCTACGCTGAAGAGGATATAAAAGCAAAGTGACATCAAAACCATAACGATTATGAAGGTTTCCAGAAGCATCCCAAGTCTTTCAGCTGCAGCCTTCACACGCATGGCTCTTGCTTTGAAGATGTCCTCAGCTTTTCTTTCAAGAAAATGTCCAATGTCTCCACCTATTATTACAGTTGAAGCGTATCCTGCAAGCAAATCTCTGAAAATATCTAAAGGGTTTTTTTTCGCGGCTTTCTCCATAGCTGTTAAGGGATCCATCCCGAAGATTTCAACATCCTTTATTATTTCCCTCGCTTCGCTTCGCATCGCGGGCATAAGCTCGACTTCTGCTAACCGCTTAAAACTCGTGTAAGGTGCTATTCCGCCAGAAGCCATAACACTGATGTAGGCAGCTACAAAGGGCATTTCCCTTTCCAGATGGCTTGCCCTTTCACCAGCCCTAGAGAGAGGTATTAACATGAAACCTATCATCACGTAAATCGGAAGCGGCACCAAAAATATTACTGGAATAAAAGTGTAAAAGTACAGTATAAATATGGAGATTATCGTTACTGGAATAGTCAATACTGCAATGAAAAGCATTAGAGAAACATAGGTTTCCGGGTAAATTTTGATTTTAGCCCTTTCCAGATAGTCTTTAAATGCCACTATGCGTTTTAAGAAAGTTGGGGCTACCCGCCCGAAGATGCGGAATGACCAGGCTTCAAGGGCTTCTAGAAATGGCAATCGCCTTTACCTCCTCTCCTTCGAGAACTTTTTCATGAATTTGTTTGGGTCTTGCATAGTATTCAGCGATGATTGCAGCTACATCCTTGTAACTTCTTATATTGCGTTCACGCATCCAGTGCAATATTTCCTTGCGCCTTTCTATTTCACTGAGCAGTTCTTTTTTGCTAACTCCTAAGCGTTCAGAAACCCCCGAAAGCATGATGCTTTTATTTAATGTTGGCAGGTGCTCGTCTTTTGTTGGGTGCCACTTGAAAACGTTTCTGTAATCCTCGTAGTCTGCAATTTCATTGACGTTCATTACTCGCCTATAGGCTTTTTTCTCACCGGTCTTCTGTAAATGCACCCTTTGAACAGACAGAACAATGTTCATCAGCGGGATATATGCTGGTGCAATGTCCATGGGTTTTTGCGTCAGACGTTTGATAGCTGAGTCTAAGTTTTCTGCGTGCATGGTGCATAGGCCGCCGTGTCCTGTTGCCAATGCTTGGAAAAGCACATAGGCTTCTTGTCCTCTAACCTCGCCCACGATGAGCACGTCTGGGCGGTGTCTCATGGATGTCTTTACAAGGTCGAAGAGGGTTACTTCGCCGACGCTGCTTCCGCCTAGTCCGTAGCTTTGCCTTGCAATTAGAGAGACCCAGTTTTCATGGGGGAGGTTAAGCTCAGCCGTTTCCTCTATCGTGATTATTTTGCTTCCTGGCTTAATTAAACATGCCAAGGCGTTCAGTGCAGTTGTTTTGCCTGCGGCTGTTCCACCTAAAACCATTACTGAAGCTCTGTTTTCGAGGCACATCCAGAAGTAGGCTGCCATCTCTTCGGAGAATGTGCCCAAGTTTATCAGGTCTATTATTGAGTAGGGATCTTCTCTGAACTTTCTAATTGTGAAGGCTGTGCCGAATGGTGTGACTTCTCTGCGGTAACATACTGCAAGCCTATGTTTTCCTGGAAGAGAAGCGTCCACTATTGGGAAGGCTGAGCTTACATGCTTTCCAGCCATATGTACAAGCTTAACAACCATGTTGTCGAGTTCTTCGTCGCTTTCAAATTCAAGGTTAGTTTCTATGCTTTCGTAGTTTCTATGCCAAACGTAAACAGGCTTGTTCACTCCGTCGCATGAAATGTCTTCAATATTGGGATCTCGCATCAGTGGATCGATTCTGCCGAATCCCACCAGGTCTCTTTCAGCATGGTATAGAATCTTGTACCATGAAACATCTGGAAGCCAGCCTAGGCTTATCCGGTACTTGTTGACAATTTTTTTTGCTTCTTCTGCGAAGAATTTTCTAGGGTCTAATATCTCCTCTTTAGGCGACTCTATTTCCGCTAATAGAATTTCCAAAATGCGGTTGTAAACGTTTCTTTCAAGAGGGTCTAGCTGTAACTCGTCTAATACATACTTGTATTCGCCAGTCTTCGGGTTTTGCACTATGGCGACATGGGCGAAGGGTTCATAAAGCGGATATCTGTCAACAACCTTCAAGCCTTTAGGAATAGTTTTCGGCGGAGGCGGTGGGATATCCACTTTTTTATGTTTTCTGAAAGTGATGGGTATACTTATTTTCTTAATTTTGGCTAGTTTTTCTTTAAGCTGCAGTTTTGCCATTGTGTTTTCTCCTGTACCTATGTAATATACATATGCGGATTGATTATTAAATATTGCGTCTTATGAAACACTATTAACCGCTCGAAACGGAAACAACCTTGCGCTAGCATAATTTCTTTCTCCACATGGATGCATCTATTTAGCATATCGTAAGACATCATCATGAAAATATTGTTTTTCCTCTTTAAGCGTTACGAATTCGAAATAAAACTCAGAAATACAATGCTCAACTCTTTATAGAAAAAGTAAACTGTTATAGGAATTAAAATGGTGCTTTTTGAAAACTTTTATAGCCAATGTAGCAAAAATGGGTTAGTTTGTTTCTCCTCTTCAATCGTTGTGGTCGCGCCGTGTCCAGGATAAACTTTAAAGTGGTTGGGCAGGCTTGCCAGCTTTTTTAAGGATTGTTCCATGGCGATTTCTGAGCTTTGAGGGAGATCCGCTCTTCCAATGGAGCCTGCAAACAGCGTATCTCCTGTGAATACTTCTTTTTTGCCCATCAGACAAATACTTCCCGGGCTGTGTCCAGGGGTATGCATAACTTTTAGAGTGGTTTCGCCGATTTTTATTCCGTCTCCGTCGTGGAGCAGTTTGTCTGCTGGAGGCGTTTTGATATTGAAGCCGAAAGTTTTTGCGAATCTTCTTCCCGGCTCTTCAAGCATTTGCGCGTCGTTTTCATGGATTAGGATGGGTATGGCGAATTTTTCTTTAACTATTCCGTTTCCGCATATATGGTCCGGATGACCATGCGTGTTTACGATGAATTTTGGGTTTAGGGCGTTTTCGCTTATATACTTGAATATTTGCTGGGCTTCGCTGCGGCTGTCGAATCCCGGGTCGATTATTATGGCTTCCAGTGTTTTTGGGCAGGCTGCAACGTAGCAGTTTGTGAGAAGTTTGCCCACCATGAACATTTTAATCATCATTTCTTTCAGCCACTAGGAATGGATTATGGTTTTTAATAAACTTTGTTTATGCGGCTTTTAAGAGAAACTCATAAATTTTTAGGGTTAGTAATAGATGTTGGAGATTGGAGAGGCTTTGAGGCTGGAGGAGATAGAAGCTTTAGCAGGTCTCTTTAACGTTTGTCCAAAATGTGGTTCTAGGGAGGGGTTTTGGCTTGGAGTTAAACGTGATCGTGGTTATGTTCAGTGTAAAGGCTGTGGAGCCAGCTTTGAGGTTTTTTCTTTAGGCGAGAAACGTGAGGTTTCAAGGCGGTTGAGGTTTTGGTAAATAATTTTTAGAATGTTTTGATGTTTTAATTTGAAACATTTTTTGGTTTTTATTCTAATTCTGAGTCAGAACCTCTAAGAATTTTTAATAAACATATCAACGCTCATACACATTGAACCAAAAGAGGAAAGGAAATGGAGAATAAAAAGAAAATACCTGCAATAGTAGCTACAGCGATAATACCGCTATCATTTCTCATGGTTGCATTTGAAGTTCAAACGACACTCGCAGATAGCATAACTGGAGATTACGCTTTCGTAAACGGAGTTTTAGCCAGTGACAAGTACTCTCTTTACCCGTTTGCAAAAAAGAGCTTAACCATAGGTTTTTCAAAGTATGGCGAGCTAGTAGATGACAGGAACAATATAGATCTAGAGTACGGCGCTGTAGATCCGTTTGCGGCGCCTGTGGGAAGCGCTGTCGGCTCAATTCCAAAAGTACTGTGGATTCAAGGCTGGCTCCTTAACATAAGCTACTACAACATACCTCAAGGCAAAAACAGAAATGTTTGGGCTTATTCGGCTTTCAGCGACGCCAACACTTATGGCGGCTCATGGATCCGAGTGGACTTTGCAAACGATTGGAGCGCAACTTACGGTTGGGAAGATCCCAGAGATCCAGGCTACATAATAGGAAACTATGAAGCAGGTGGGCTTAATTTCGACGGAAGAAAAACCAACGGAACTGCGGTTACCCAGCCAATCACTGTTCTCTATAATGGTCCGAGGTTGTTTGTTGCCCTACTAAACACTACGATGTATGACCATCCAGTTTTCCTGAGCGACAGCACTGCTAACGATATACCCTTAGCCCGTGTGCTTATCACCATAATTTTCAACAAGGTTAAGAAAGAGGTTGTGTTGCTGAAGGATGTTAAGTCGCTTTTGACTGAGAAGACAGGCGTTAGCATGAATATTCAGTTCAGCAACAGATGCGAAGTAGACCTCGGCACAGAAGCAACAGGTTACCACAGCAACTTCCACTTCTTCACACAAGGCACTGCCCTAAACGACACTTTAGCTGAGGGGCAGTCTGCAGTCTACAACCGCGACTGGACTGCTTGCCGAACTGTTGACCTCGGCGCAGACACTGCTTTCGGCGGTATGCCCCAGACAAGTGGCGCCACGTATGATGTGGCTCAAGCCATTAACACGGCTGCTGGCTATGTCTGGTGTGCAGCCTTCTGGCCTAGCCTAAGCGACTGGACTATTGACGGGTGGGGTATCCACTGGAAATCTATGAGTGAGGCTGATCCGCACTGGGTTGACGGCAATCCAGCTAGCGGCGAAGAGCCCAGAATACCCTTCTACATAGGCGAGTGGGACTTCCGGCTGTATGCTAAAGAATACGCTCTTACAAACCCAATTTAGAGGCGTAACCGTATATGGCGTAACAGACCTCAACGACGGAAGCGATGCGACTCGCAAGATTGACACAGAAGTCGAATATGCGCGCGCATTTTTCCTGTTCCATCGGGGCTGGAGTCGTCGATAACTATTATTTTGGTTTTGATTTCCAAATTTTCAATGTTGTGTATTAGGTTTTCAATGTTTTCTGCTTCACAGTAAGTTGGCAAAAGTATAGCAGCGTAATAATTGTTGTTTGCACCTGTATTATTTGCCATCACGTTTAGTTCGTCTTTTGGGAACAGTAATTTGCTTTGTGTCTTCTGGAAGTGTCTGTCTTTAGACCGTTATTAAAAAGTTTTTAGCGGTTCGGATTCCGAATAAAAACAAGAATAAACCCCGGTAAACCTTTTCTACCGCAACACATTTTAGTAAGGCAATCCTAAAATGAAAGGCCTAAATTATGAGCGAAATGCCAAGCGGATTGCTAGAACAAAATCAGCAAACTGATTTCGAAAAACTGGCCATGCTGGTTTCTGAACATTTTCAGGTGGAAGAAGCCCTATTGGAACATAACATTCCCACATTCTATCTTAAACAGCAACAGGAAACAAAACAAACATTTCTAAGACTGCTTAAAAAACTTGAAGAAGTAAACTTAATAGCTTTTTTGCGGAGAATCAACGGAAGGCTTGTTCTAAAAATTTTTCCAAAGCCAATTTCAAAACCAAGCGACGTTCGGATTAACTGGCTACTGTTCCTTGCAACAATCGGAACAACTTTCGCAACAGGTTACATTCTGTCAAGAAACTTAGCAACTATAGGCGGAGCCATAGATCCAGTTATCGGAGGCGCCATGTTTACAATAGCCATTATGGCGATTCTAGGCCTGCATGAAATGGGACACAAGCTAACTGCAAACAAAAACAGAATAGAAGCTACACCACCGTATTTTATTCCAGGGCCTCCACCAACTTTCGGCGGAATTGGAACATTCGGTGCTGTTATAGTGCAGAAGT
>Ga0315298_1009302_pt1 | contig 12203 bp, 10 predicted proteins | sample WHS_1_MG_FD_203077 | JGI IMG/M metagenome (GOLD analysis project Ga0315298, IMG submission 203077) | Extremophilic microbial mat communities from Washburn Hot Springs, YNP, Wyoming, USA - WHS_1_MG | ecosystem: Environmental > Aquatic > Thermal springs > Hot (42-90C) | place: USA: Wyoming... | reverse complement strand
GGAGGTAAAAAAAGGTTAAGCTGAGTTACTGGGGAACCCCGGATGGGCGGAGCATTGTTGATTTGGTGCAGAAAATCCTTCAAAAAGTGAGGAAGATTGCTTTTAGGTTGTTAGAAGGTTCAAAAAACTGCAAAAATTTACCCTAAGATACCGATTTTCAAAGATTTGACCTTTCGAACCCCATTCGAATTATTGACATTTTGTCAAGAAGGATTCGATCGTAATGATTCTGGGATTTGATTGAATTCTTTAAAATTCACTTGATGATATTTGGTATTCATGCAAAATATAATTCATGCTCGCAATGCGGGCGGTTTTTGGGCCCATAGCTCAGTTGGTCAGAGCAGGCGACTCATAATCGCTTGGTCACAGGTTCAAGTCCTGTTGGGCCCACCAAATCATCAGGTTAGGTGGGTTAAGATTTAATAACCATGCTAAAGAGGGTAAAAAATTGGAATCATTTATGGTCAGGGTTTATCGGGCTCTTAAAATGTTCTTATCCTGTAAAATGATTACATTATTAATGGTCTTAGTCTTTTCTCTTGTTATATTATCCGACATTAATTTTCTATGTTCAGAATGTCCTGCCGATGAAGACCCAACGTCAGAAAGTTCCATTGAAGCCAGATATGCCAAAGAGCGGCAACGTATGGTAAAGGAACAGCTTGAAGCCCCAGGTCGTGATATCAAGAACAAAAAAGTCCTCGAAGCCATGATGTCGGTACCACGACATAAGTTTGTTCCGGAACATTTACGCGCAGAGGCCTATAACGATCATCCGTTACCGATCGGGCATAACCAGACGATATCCCAGCCGTATATTGTTGCATTCATGACTGAGGCCATTGACCCGCAACCTGATTTCAAGGTTCTGGAAATAGGCACAGGCTCGGGTTATCAGGCAGCAGTGCTAGCTAAGATAGTCAAATCCGTTTACTCCATTGAGATCATCGAAGAATTATCCAGAAATGCCCGGCAGACGCTTTCGCAACTGGGGTATACGAATGTTTTCCTGAAAGTTGGAAACGGATTCGAAGGCTGGCCTGAGAATGCGCCCTATGATGCTATTATTGTAACCTGCGCACCAGAAACAATCCCCCAGGCACTTATAGACCAGCTCAAAAACGGTGGAAAAATGATTATCCCTGTCGGCCCTTCGTTTGACCAGTCCCTGTATCTGATTGAAAAAAAAGATAACAAAATTATCAAAAAATCTGTCTTGCCTGTACGGTTTGTACCAATGATCAACTCCAACCGCGAATAGACGCGAATAGGTCCGTGAATTAACGTGAATGAATCCACGAATGCATGCGAATGAACACGAAGGGATCCGCCATGCGTGGAACGCGTCAATACCGTTCTTTTCCATGCCAGTTTTGTGCTTCCGAAGTTCAACAGAAGGCCAACTGGATTAATGGACACCGGGCGTTAAATGGCACGCCTCTTATATTTAGCTCCAGTCCTAGAGCTTCCTCTTATACCGCCTCCAGAAAACCTACCCGCAATCTTTAGACACTTCCCTAACAGCCCCGACGATTGCAAACACTTATCCTTTAATATTCTCTCCTTCCCACTCGTATCCATTCTTATTCGCGTGCATTCGCGGACACATTCGTGGACAGAATTAATGATATGCAATCCGCATAAGCATCATTGAACGAGCCATCGGACTTGATGAATACGAGCTGGACCTCTGCTTTTCTGGTTCCAGCCGGGACTTTGCCGGTGACGCTCCTATATAACAGAGTCGTTATGTAGCCCCTATCTTTCAATGTCACTGGCTCAACGCCGGCTTCGGCAAGCTTCTCTCCCTTCGTATCTTTGAAAATAATGTGGCATTTACAATAATCATTTTGTCCGGACATCCCGCCAAAATACCCTGAGAGCGTGAAGAAAACCTTTCGTTCATCCATCAATACGGAAACCTGGCTCAGGTCAATTTCCTGAGACAACTTCGATTCGCTGGATGTGCCGCCAGCGAAAAATCGTTCCCCGCGATCTGCAGGCCCACGCGTTTTGCTTGATGGAAACCCGCCGGGTGCCCCGTAATGCATAGAGCCGGCCGTGCCCTGGACCTCCCATCCCAATGGTTTGGCCAGCAGCGAATTTGTATCTCCAGAACTGATTACCTCAGCACCTCCGTTGAAAATTAAGTTAACACCAAAGACATTAGTCATTGCCCCTTGAGTTGCCCCTTGATTTGACGCTTGTGGTTCAACCGACTCTGTCTCCAGTTTTTCTGAACTCTGCGTTGCTGGCGGGGTCGACTCTGTGGCAGATTCTACTTTTTCCACTGTTTCCTTGTCGGTCGGAATGGTTTTATCTTCCGGCTTAGTTTTGACAGCGTCGGCTGCTTGCGTTTTAGTCTCTTCTTTTTTCTCTATTTCAGTCTCGCGTTGCTCTGGTACCTCATTTGACAAGACGCTGCTTGTCTGGTTTGTAGATTTTATCTGTTCGCTTTGAGGTAAGGCTGCCTTTTGATCTGGTTCTTTTTTAGTTTCAGGTGTAGCTTCGGACTTTTCTGGTTGCTCAACTGCTTCTGGTTTTTCGGATTCGACGCTGGGTTTCTGATTAACTTGTTGATCAGTTTTTTCTGTTTGTTCGGGTTCGGAAGATTTTTCAGTCGGCTGTTCGGCTTCGGTTAATTCCTGAGGTGCCAGTCTGTGAACAATTGGCTTCATTTGTGGCAAAGGCACAGCTACATCGCTGATTACTACAGCCAGGGCCTGCCAGCCGGTTTTAACATTTCTGGATACAGCGCCCGGGAAGTTTGTAGAGGCTGTTGCCCCAGCAATAATCAACTGTCCCAGAGAATTTACGCAGGCAGCCGAAGCCTGGTCAGTTCCACTGCCACCCAGCAGAGAAGAAAATATTATATGATTTCCGGCACTGGCTATGCCAGTGACGAAAGAATCCCAGACTCCGCCACCAAAGGCAGGCTGGAATGGCGACTTAACCGGAAAATTCGTAGACCCTGTGACACCCACTAAAAAGACATTATTAGCGCCATCCAGACAAAGTGCAGCTAGATCGTCTTTGCTACCGCCGAGATATGTAGAAAACGATGGCGTGGCTCCAATCTTAGGAAACCTGACGACAAAAATATCGCGACGCCCGTTATTTTTACTCTGTACTGGAGCAACTGTAGGAAAATTAGTGGAGTAAGTATCGCCACAGACGACGATACTGCCGTCAGTCCCAACTGCAATACTTCGGCCAAAGTCATCAGCGCTACCTCCGATGCACGTGCTAAATAAAAGCTCATTACCCAGCGGTGATATAACTGTTACAAAGGCATCGTATCCGCCGGCTAACGTTATTTGCGATGCATTCCTAATGGGGAAATCTTTAGATATTGTATAGCCAGTCAGAAACGCGCGGCCGAGCAAATCCGCTGCCACACTTACAGCACATTCGTACAGGCCATTCCCGCCAAGCCATGTCGAGTACACAGGCTTTCCATTTAAATCAAACTTGGCAACGACACCATCAAAATTAGCTGTGCACTCCGGCTGCAAGGCATTCACTGTCGGAAAGTCTGGCGATTGTGAATCTCCAGCGACGTAAATATAACCAAAATAATCCGACGCAACCGATGTTATATCATCCACGCCTGAGCCACCCAGATAGGTGCTAAATGCGATACTGGCACCATCTGGTGAGAGCTTAGTGATAAAGCCGTCGCGTTCGCCGCCACCATATTCGCCCTGGAAAGGATTAGCCACAGGAAAATTAGTAGACCCCGTAACACCGCTAATGATTATATAGCCCGTGCTGTCCACGGTTATACCATTGGCACGGTCATCACCACTGCCCCCGATAAAAGTAACAAATCGAATTTTACCGTCAGGCGAAAAGCTTGACACGAACGCATCTGTACCGCCGCCAAAACTCCTGTTAGTTGTAACCGGGCCTGCAAAATCGGCTGAGCTTGTTTGACCAGCCAGATAAAAATTTCCGGCCTGGTCCGTTGCAACGGCATAGGCTCGGTCATCATCCGCCCCGCCAAACACAGATACAAAGGAAACGACCGGGTCGATCAAAACGGGCCTGGTCATGTCAAGGTCTGATATCCTAAATTTAATCAGTAACTCATCAGCGGAAGCACCCTTTGCAACGTCAAACACAGCCGCTAACACCTTTACAGATGGCTGGGCTGGTTGAAACACGCGCATATTATGCAATCGAATGCACAGGTCACCTGCAGCGACTGAAACATCGTGCGGAGTGGACTCGGTTATTTCACCGCCATGAATCGCAATTGAAAAATCCTCAGGCCTGAAACCGATCCCGGCCTCGACGTCAAATTCCAGAGCATCATCCCTGACATACAAATAAACCTTTCTCTCGGGTGTGCTATTAGAACCTGCTAAATCCCAAATCAACCCGGAATACGCAGTAATCTGCTCGACCGATTCTTTATTTCCAGTAAGAAATGAAATCTTAAAGGCCGAAGCCGGATCCGGCTTTGGCTGAAGGTCTGCCGAGCCAGTAGCGTCGCCAAACGTGATACGTACGGACCTTGATTTTGACGAATTATTGTACTGCGGTTTGAGCGCCTCGATTATTATCCGGTTTCCCTGAACAGATCCCTGAACTCCCTTCCCAAAGAATCTAAAGCCCGAACCATCAGAGGCCTTCACAAAACCAATCGGTACGGGATAGTTCAATTTAAATTGGTAATGACTGACATTGTCTGGAAAACCATTTGCTAAAAACTGAGTACCTCGAACAAAAAAGGTTAACAAGAAAGCCATGCCCACAATCAATAATCTATTTAATTCTGATCTTTTCATAAGGTACCTTCTAAATTGGTTTTTATTACACGAATGATCTAATCATAAAAGAGCAATAAATGAAAGCATTTTTAGTTTATATTTTAAATCGAATTACTGGTAATGTTAATCTCTTGCTTATAAAAAACTGGCTTAATAGCGTGAACGCCCTGTTTCATGCGATGCTAAGGCAAAATCTGGTTTGTTAATGAATTTTCAATAATTCTTTGCGCTATTTAAGAGATAGGTTATATATTTACTGCGATTGGTGAAACATTTTTTGGCGGAACTCGTCTTACTAAATACGATGTTAAGAAATTGCAAAGAATTATTAAGCCCGGCACTTATTCTAACAGTTATCTTATGGAACTTTTGGGTTGGTCTGGGGGTCATTGCGGCAACAGCTCCAACAATTAAGTGGGATAAGACCAACGAAACCATCACTGCAGACGTGGAATCGGCTAAACTGATCAAGGTTTTACAAGAGATATCCACATGCACTGGTTGGTATATCTTTGTCGAGCCAGGAGTCGATCAACAAATCTCGGTCAGATTCAGCAATTTATCGCAAAAGGAGGCATTGCCGAAGCTGATAGGCAATTTAAGTTACGCCCTTGTGCCAAAGACGAATTCGCCCCCATGGTTATTTGTATTTAAAAATGCAATTAAAAATGCCACCGAATATGTGCGTCCGGGAAACAGCAAAAGTGCCAGGCGCGGCATCATACCTAATGAGCTGGTAGTATCTGTTAAGCCGGGGCAATCAAGCAATCTCGAAGCACTTGCTAAATCTCTGGGGGCAACCATTGTATCGAAATCCGATGAGCTGGGCTTATATAGACTTCGGTTTTCTGATCCGGACTCAGCAAAATCTGCAATGGACCTCTTACTTTCGTCGTCTGCAGTTGACACTGTAGAGAATAACCAATGGCTGAGTGCGCCAGCTGACATTGTGCCATTATTTTATGCTGGTTCAGATGCCATGAATATACCACTGACTCCAAAGAACACCGGGAACGATATTATTATTGGGCTGGTTGATACAGCGATCCAGGCCGATAACCCAATTTTAAAAAATTTTTTGTTGCAGCCGATTAGCGTTGTTAATTCTGATGGCTCTATAGCAAATTATCAGGGGCCAACTCATGCCACGGCAATGGCCGAGACAATTCTCAAAGCCATGACCGATGCATCTGGAACACCGGTCGCGACATCAGTAAAGATCCTGCCCATAGATGTTTATGGTTTAAGCGACAGCACGACAACATTTGATGTTGCCATAGGCATAGCTCATGCAGTCAACGAAGGCAGTAAGCTAATCAATTTAAGCTTAGGCGGTGATTCTCCCAGCCAGATATTACAAAACACAATAAATAAAGCCTCATCTTACGGGGTTATAATAGTCGCTGCTGCCGGCAATACCCCAACAAGCCAGCCCGTCTACCCGGCTGCATTGCCAGAAGTGGTCGCTGTGACCGCCGGCAATCAAAATGGTATAGCCTGGTACGCCAACAAGGGTGATTTCGTTGATGCTGTTGCTCCGGGTACAAGCATCATCTATTACAATAACGGCTCATATATCGTTAACGGCACGTCCGTATCTGCAGCAACTTTCTCTGGCTGGATCATAAAAAATGCCGAAGCAAATAATATCTCTCTGGATACCTCAAAACAGAACTTGCTAACCATATACGCACCAAAAAAATAATGTGACACAGGCATTCTTGCCTGTGAATTTATCAAGGTGTGCGCTCCCCAGAAATATTTGATTTATAAAACTCGAATGTTTTTCTCAATCCTGCTCGCCAATCAACGATAGGTTCAAATCCAAAAGCTGACCGTGCCAGTGAAATATCTGCACGTGAATGTCTGATATCGCCCGGGCGGGCCGTCTCAAACTTTGGTCGGATAACTAATCCAGTTATATTTTCCAGTTCTTTTAGCAGGTCAAGTAAAGTGACGCTCTGGCCGCCTGCTATGTTAAACACACGCCCGGCTACTTTTTCAGCAGGGGCATTTGCCGCAAGAATGTTCGCATCTACAACGTTGTCAATGTAAACAAAATCGCGCGACTGCAAGCCGTCGCCAAAAACGACCGGTGTCTCGCCCTTGATGCAGGCAGTACAAAACTTTGCAATTACGCCGGAATATTGCGATGTAAAGGATTGTCTCGGTCCAAACACATTAAAATACCGCAGACACACGGTAGGCAGACCATAAAAATTATAAAAGTACCGACAATAAAATTCCGAGGCCAGTTTTTGCAGGGCGTATGGCGATTGTGGAGCCGGGCATTGTGATTCGACACAAAGTGAAGCCCCGACGTCGCCATACACAGCCGAACTCGAAGCAAAAATAAACCTCTTGACTCTGGCATTTGCTGCCTCATTTAGTAGCACCACAGTTCCATGAAGATTAATCTCATCTGTCAGGACTGGCTGGGAGACAGACATGGGCACTGATGGCCACGCTGCTTGATGAAACACAACATCACAGCCCAACAGCAGTTTTCTCAACAATGCCGAGTCCAGAACTGAGCCTTTGACAAACTCGACCCTGTCATTCCCCTTAGCCCAATTTAAATTATCCAGCGACCCCAGACTCAAGTCATCAACTACAACCACATCGGCTCCAGACCTGCATAATGCCTCAGCAATATGGGATCCAATGAACCCTGCTCCACCTGTTATAACTACTCTCATGACCAAAAGCTAAACTAGTTTTTTCATCAATATTCATTACCATAACTGCAGGCCCGGCAGTCTATTACTGGAGCAACAGAAAACACTAATTCCAACGCTTTTACCGGTGTTTACTGACTACTTCCAGCGGCACTTCTGATGCATTGGATCACAAATTCTTGCTCATCTTCGGTCATTGATGATGAACTTGGCAGGCAGATGCCACGTTTGTTCAGCTCTTCAGCCACAGCACCGCCTATACATTCATAACCCTGATACAGCTTCTGGGTGTGCATGGGCTTCCAGACAGGGCGTGTTTCCACATTTGCGGTATCTAAGTATTTAATTAACTCGGTCGCACTTAACCCAAACCTGCGCTCGTCTATGAGGAAACAACTCAACCAATGCGTCGGAAGGGTATCTTTTAACTCCGGCATCGGCTCAATCCCGGGCAAATCAGCAAATGCCTGCTTGTATCTTTCAAAAATTGCACGACGCTGCTTGACCCTAAACTCCAGGACCTCCAACTGCCCCAGTACAATCCCGGCTACGACATTACTCATCCTGTAATTATATCCGACTTCTGAGTGCATGTAATTGTTGACACCCAGCGGGTCCGGATCGCGCGCCTGAGTGCTCCAGTACCTGGCTTTATCTACCCAATCCTGACGCTGTGCCACTAACATGCCGCCTGTCGTCCCGGTAATTATTTTGTTCCCATTAAACGAATAAACACCAACGTGAGCAATCGTGCCTGGGTGTTTGTCCTTATACCTTGCCCCCAAACATTCGGCTGCATCCTCTAACACGGGTAACTCGTACTGGTTACAAATCTCCATGATCGAGTCCATATCAGCAGGCTGCCCGAACAAGTGCACAACTGTTACGGCCTTAGGCAGTTTATTTTTTTTGGCGCGTTTCCTGAGAAAATCGGCTAATAATTGCGGATCAAGATTCCATGATGCACGTTCGCTATCAATGAATACCGGTACAGCCTTTTCATACAACAACGGATTACAGCTGGCGGCAAACGTCAAAGTTGGCGTGACCACTTCATCACCTTGTTTGATTCCCAATAATTTCAGGCCCAGATGAATTCCGGCAGTTCCATTAGCAAGAGCCACAGACGGTAAGCCCACCAGTTCACTAAATCGCTTTTCCAGATTACTGAGATTTGGGCCTACTGTTGATAACCAGTTACTTTCAAAAGCAGATAGAACATATTTTATCTCTGTTCCACCCATGTGCGGAACAGAAAGCAAAATCCTTTTTTCGCGACGCAGTGTCGGTCTCATTAGCCTCAGACAAATACCAGAGCCTTGCAAATAATTCAAAGCAATTTTAAGTACCAAAATGTGTGCACAGGATTCTTACGCCACCATACCAACCGTGTCATGGTTTGGTGGTTTTGTTATTTTGTTGATTTTGGCCCATAAAGACGGGCATGGTTGCATGGTTATTTGCGCTGATGCCTTCTCGTCTTAGTACTTTGAGCACTGTAAGAAAAAGGATTTTAAAATCGAGCCAGTTATTCCAGTTATCCACATACCAGACATCCAGTTTAAACTTTTCTTCCCAGGTTATAGCATTTCGTCCATTGACCTGAGCCCAGCCAGTCACACCCGGTTTAACGTCATGTCTTCGAGCCTGTTCCGGCGTATATCTTTCCAGATACTCCATGAGCAAAGGCCGCGGCCCTACCAAACTCATATCACCTTTAAGCACATTCCAGAACTCCGGTAGCTCATCGAAACTGGTAGCCCGCAAAATCCGTCCGATACGCGTTAGCCTTTGCTCATCTGGCAACAGATTCCCATTTGCATCGCGTAAATCTAACATGGTCCTGAACTTATACATTTTAAAAGGCCTGCCGCGCAGTCCTGGTCTGATATGCACGAAAAATACCGGACGTCCCATAGAAAATAAAATTATAAAAAACACAACCAGTATGATTGGACTAAAAACGATGATACCCGCAAGAGCGCCTATTACATCTATGCAACGTTTAAGGAACAAACTTCGCATAATTAAGCCTAATTTAGCCAGATTACTTATCACAGGCAATCCAAACTGCAAAAGTAAAAACCCGGATCGTTACGATTGAATTATTTATTGGACAGTATTTTAAATTTATCTGCTGGAAGGCCGGGTTCCACCCCGACCGAATTTTATTAAACCTGGTCTGGACGGTTCTGTTTAACAGGATTCAAGAATGGCAATTTCACGGGCAAGAATGCCTGTGTCACATTAAAACAAATTCACAGGCGAGAATTCTCGTGTTTCCGGTGTTTATTTATTTTCATTCAGATTGAAAAACACTGCACTATCAAATCTCAGCATAACAACTCCATCCTGCCATTCATCGGATGCTGTAGACGGCAAGCCCTTAACATCTTCGATCAACCACTGTGCGAACCGTGCTCCTGCCTGATGCGCAAGCGGATAGCCTCCGCCGAATCTTGCATTTATTTCAAAAACAACGGCCTTACCATGGTCATCCATAATAGCCTGAAAACACATAGGCCCATATGCACCTTTCAGGGCGGACGCCATTCGCCTGGCAATATTGATTAATTCTGGTACACGTCGAGTGATACCTTTACTAACCTCACCTGCTCGAATCTCATATCTAAGATGTGGAATAGCACATTTGAGTGAGCCGTCTCTATCGAAAAACATGTTTACCGTATACTCCCTGCCCTGATACATCTCCTGGGCCATATAATTTTTAGGATCCAATCTGATATGCTCCAATTCGGACATTGATTCGATTATGATCAAGCCTTTAGAACCACTGCCAGCTACAGGTCGGAGAATGACTGGAAATTTCAATCGCTCCGGTGCCTTGAGGAATTCGTTGGCCGTTGCAAACCGCGGTGTCTCAATTTGATTATTCATTAATAACCGTGCTGTTTGTACTTTGTTCCTTGAAATATTTACAACCTCAAGTGCAGAAATAGCCACCGTTGTGCCAACTGCCTGAAACAGTTTCTTATTTGATGCAAGTAGAATCAACTCATTATCTATTGTAGGCACAAGTAAATCGACATGTTCATCCTTACAGATATTTAAAAGTTTATTAATAAAATCAGGTTCAGAACATCTGGGTATTTTAAAAGCAGAATCGACGAACCATTTCGCTGGCGCCATTTCTGGTTCGGCGTCGCATCCCAAAACCCGTATATCCAACCCCAGTTTTTGTGCCGAGTCACGGAAACACTGGATCAACCCCACCCTTCGGCCCATTGATGAAATCAATACTGTAACCATATAAACTTACTAACATAATTATGATTCAACGCAAAGCAGAATTATCTTCAAAGACCATGAATGCGCAAAGGTATATTCTTCATATATTTCATGCTTTATTTTAATTTTATGGTTATTTTCCAGACAAGCCTGGCATTCCTTAATATTTTGATTTATGATTTATTTTTTATTTGATTATGTTATTAATTTGTTATACTCTTGTCACTTGTATATGAAACGCAAAGCATTATTAGTTGGCATAAATAAGTACAAAATACCAGGCGCAGACCTTAATGGATGCGTTAACGATGTCACAAATGTCAGAGACATTCTGTTGAAATATTTTGGATTCACCACGCGCGACATTCGTATGCTTGTGGATGAGAGAGCGACAAAGAAAAACATTATTAATGGCCTGAACTGGCTGGTTAACAAGGCCTCAGCAGGGGATTGTCTGCTCTTCCATTTTTCTGGACACGGCTCGCAGGTAGTCGATACCGACGGCGATGAGCTGAAGGACAGACTTGACGAGATCCTGTGTCCGCATGACATGGACTGGGACGGCACGTACATAGTTGACGACGAGCTGAGGAAGATTTTTGAAACATTACCAAAGGGTGCCAAAATTGAGGTGATATTAGATTCCTGTCATTCTGGCACTGGCACACGCGAAGCTGCAGCAATAGCGGCGTTGCCCAGAGAGCTTGCCTTTAAACCGCGATTTCTCAAGCCGCCGGCTGACATTGCTGGGCGGGTCGATGAAGAAATGGAAACACGCAAGTTATTAAGGAACAGCAGTATACAGATGAACTGTGTTTTATTTGCAGCGTGTAAAGACAATCAGACCTCAGCAGATGCGTACATCAAGGGCACGTACAATGGTGCTTTCACATATTTCTTCTGCAAACACACCAGGGACACACAGGGCAATATAAACAGGTCTGAACTCATCAAGCGCACCCGTGCGTCATTAAAATTCGAGGGCTTCAGTCAGATCCCGCAGCTCGAGTGTGCGACATCTGAGAAAAAGAAGAACTTTCTACAATAACTGAAACAAAGAAGACCAGAAGCAAACCGAAGAAACTCGAAATAGAAGAAAACAGAAGAATCTCAGCTCAAACCAGCACTCAATCGACCACACGCAGACATCGATTAATGCTGGTTTGATTTTTTAGTAGACCGCTGCAAAAAGGATTAGCTTAAAATCTGATTATGAAATTTTCCACCAGCTATATTAAGTAAAACAACTCAATATTTATAAGGCTTTTCTCTTTGTATACCGCACGCAGCAAATCGCTTAAGGATTAAAATTACTGTCGAAGCAATCGCACCCAAACTTCATCCTATCTTTGATATATAAAGACTTAAATAGATAATCCTGATATTCAGCAACTTACCGCTACGGCAAGCCTACATAACCCGCAATTGTCCCTTTCAAACTCAGCCGACTCAGGACCTCCCGCAAGTCCTCTTTTTCTTAAAACCTCTAACACCGCCT
>Ga0315298_1009301_pt1 | contig 12204 bp, 6 predicted proteins | sample WHS_1_MG_FD_203077 | JGI IMG/M metagenome (GOLD analysis project Ga0315298, IMG submission 203077) | Extremophilic microbial mat communities from Washburn Hot Springs, YNP, Wyoming, USA - WHS_1_MG | ecosystem: Environmental > Aquatic > Thermal springs > Hot (42-90C) | place: USA: Wyoming... | reverse complement strand
ACCGCTCGACAAAGGGCGGAAGGGGTGCCGGTTTCATCGCCCCGTCGGCCCACCGCCTCATACCTGCCAGCGGCAGCGGTTCCAGGGCCTCGGGCGGGGACCAGTACCTTCGGCGGAGTTGGCGCGGCACACCCCACCGGGCATAGTCGGCCTCGTTCTCCAGCACCAAGAAAGCCGTGTACGGGGTCAGCAGGCTCCATTCCTGCGAAAGCGCCACGACCTCTTGGCGGGGCTCCTGGGCCAAGAAGCCGGGCGTGCTTTGGTCCAGGCGCAAAAGCTGCTCGATCTTTCGTTGAGCCCAGAGCCGGCCCACGAAAACGTCGTCCGGCTTCGACTCGACCGCCAGTTTCCACTGCCGCACCACCGGCTGGCCTTGGCGCATGACGACCAGCTTGAGTTGGATACTGGCGGTCGGTTCGCACCGGCCCACCAGCGTCAGCGCACGGCCCGGTACCCAGCCAGTCGGGGCAAACACGTCGTCCTGGGACGCGCCCTCGATGGACAGCTCCAGGATGGGTTCCGGGCTGGGCAAGCCGCTATTCAACCAAGCCTGGAATTCCTCCTGCCCGCGCTGAAACTCCGTGGAAAAAACCAGTCCGCCGACCTTTCGCGCCACGTGGCGCAGGCGCTCTTCGCCGGCGTTTTTCCGGGCCGGTATCACCGCCAGGAAGGAGCAGCCGGCACGCGACAAATCGAGGATCGCAGGCTCCAGCGACAACACGATTTCTTCGCGCGGCGGCCGAGTGAACCATTGGCGGTCCTCGGCCAGGGCGGCACTGCCCACGTAAATCACCAGTCGTCGCCGGCCAGGGGGGGTGGTCGAAAAGGCTTTGGCTGCCTCGCGCAACCCCGCCTTCAGATCCAGCGCGCCAAGGAACACGCCCTCATCAAAACGGCGCAGCACCCTTTGACACTGGTCGCCGCTGGCCGGTGTCCAATCGGGCGTCAGCCAACGCTGCACCACATCCACGGACGCCAGGCGAAAACGATCCTCCGGCCGCAACGATCCCAACACTTTGGCCACCGCTTGGCGAACGGCCTGGGGATTGGGCGTCAGGGCGGAGGTCTCGGCCAGGAGGACCACATCGGCCGGGGCCGGCGGCGGAGGCGGGCCCGCGGGCGGCTCGGGGGGAATCGAAAGGTGAAAATAGGTGGCAGCGCGCGCCGTTGACTGTTCCTGCGGCTGCCTCGTCCCCGTCACCTGCGGGGCGTAAAGCGCGGCCGCTGTATAGGCCCATAACCGCGGCCCGGGCCCCACCGGCTCCGAAAAACGAAGCACCAGGTCGCCGGCCGGCCGGTAGTTCTCCTCCTTCCAGTTGAACCGGATTGGCTGGTCCGCTTTACACTCGATTTCCATCTGGGGATGCGACTGGCAGACCACCGAGCCCGGTACCGTGGCACCGCGGATGGCGCCGGTGACCCGGAAGTCCCAAATGGGTTCCCCCTCGCCGGGAAGCGGCAGAACGAAGCGGTACTGCCCATCGTCCGATTCCAGCGGGAACGTGTAATCCAACAGCACGCGCTTGGTATCGGCCGACGGAATGGGGAACACCCGCATCTTGAACACGTTTTCGCCCGTCTGTTCCAAAATGCCTGGGTCCAGCCGCTGGTACACGATGCTCTCGTAAATCTGCCCAGCCCGCTGGCGATCGATCAGTTCTCCTTCCATCAGGGCGTCGTGCGTTACGAACATGGCGAAGCGGCTAACCGATGCCCCCCGGGGCAAGCTGAAAACGAATGTGCCCTCGGCCCGGGCGGGCAGGGGGTTGTAAAACGACTGATCGATCTGCACAAGGGCCACGGGCGGGTGCAGAAGGACATGGGCGTGATACCGGACCACCGGCAACGGATGAGGCGAACCCGTGGCATCGGTTACCATCAATTGCCCCACACCGCGGGGCGGGCGGAAAGCCGGCCGGCCAGCTTCTACCACCCGCAGTTCTCCGCGCTGGGCCCAAGCCCCGTCACCGGCCAACACAGCCAACCCCAGGGCAGCCCCACCCACCAAGAGCGAAACCCGACCCATAGCAGCCTCCAGGCACCGCCGAAAGGGTGCCGCAGAAACAAGGCGCGGGGCGCGGCCGCCCCTTCGGCCGAATACCATCCCCGCCCCACCTATGCGCTATGCTACGCGCCCATGCGGATCAATGCAACGAATTGGTTGGCAGCATCCCCGCCAGTGGGCCGGCTGAAGGGGGCCCACGCCGCTTGGCGGCCCCGCGTCGGGGGCTCGGGCAGCATCGATCTCGCCTGCCCTGCCTGGCCAAAGACCTCGGCACTCGGCAAGTCCGCTGCCCCGGGAAGGTTACATTGCTTGAGGATCCGCAATATCTTTGTCCGAAGTTTTGCGAGCACTCTCGATCTGCACCAGCGCAGCATCGTCGAAGATGGCCGCCCCATGCTGCCAGACGCAGCCGATCTTGCTCCGCAGTGTAAAGCGGATTCTGGCGGTCTCGGGGCGGGTGCTAAACTGGAGGCTTATGCGCTGGAAATCGGCGGTGGCTTTGCGGATGCCGACCGGCGGGTGCCGCACCAAAAGGCGGCCGGCCGGGTCGAGCTCCTCGATTTCCAGGCCGGCAAAGTCGTCTGGCGCGGCGCCAAACCCCTGGCCGTTGCCTGCCACATCGAGCCCGAGGACCCATACGGCTGCGCACAAGGTGGCGCAGGGGTTGACCGCCACCTCCTGAAACAGCCGGATCTCGCCGCCGCCGTCGGTCACCTGGCTGATGGCTTCTTTGCCTCGGAACACGCGAGGTTTGCGCCAGGTATAGATCGATTCGGGATAGATGTAGCAGGCCACCTGAGGCGAGAAAGCGAACTGCCACGGCCCGCGCGTGCCGGACACACCATGCTCGACACTCCGGGCGGGGGCAAATCCTTGCTCGAAGTCGCCGTTGGCCAGCAGGTTGTTGGTGGGCAGCGGAACCAACGCAAGCTCCACACGGTTGTCGCCGGCCGAAAGCACAAGTGGCCGTACCTGGGGATAAAACCCTTGGCGTTCGGCGCGCAGTTCCACGGCTGCCAGGTCTTCGAGTTGATCGAAACAAAATGTTCCATCCTCGCTGGTTCGGGCGGACCGACCTGCCCCTGTCACAAGCGCGTAGGCCAGCGGCCGGCGCTGGCGGCTGTCCACGACGCGGCCCGCCACAGCGGCGGGGGCGGGCGGACCATCCAGCACGGCCTGATCGAGGCTGATCCACGCGTGAGGCTCGCCCTCGGGCAAGGTTGCATGCAGCGCCCAGCGGACCCGGGCGGTCCGCCCGGTAGTGGTAATCTGCCGGGCCAAGAACTGCCAGGGCCCGGGTTGGTTCATCGCAGCGGGCGGATGAGTGGCGACCACTCTGCCCGCCTGGTCCAACTCTTCCAGGATCAAAGCGGCGTCCATAGCCGGGGGCCGTCCCGCGTTTGCCGAGGGAGCATCAAGGCCGACTCGGACCCATGCCGAACCGCGGTAGACGCTCTGAGGGCGAACCGCCACTTCCTGAACCACGCGGGCCCTGCCTTGACCGGAAATCCGCAGTGCTTCGCGCCCCTCGGGCACATGGGGTAATGGGGCGGCCTGGGACTCGCGTCCGATCTTGACGTGCGAGCCGGCCGGAAGCTCCACCCGCCAGGAGCTGGGCACGCTGCCAGATCGAGCGGCGGCCGATGGATCTTCCCATTGCTCGAACCCGGCATTGCGAAGCAAGTTGCGGGCCAGCACCGTGATGGGCTTGGCACTGGTGCCGCCGGGGCCTGGGCCAATCTCCACCGCTTGGACGAACGCCTCGCCGGAGATGCCGCGCTGGTGGTCGCCTCCTCGGAAACGGATCTCGATGGCGCCATTGCGCGGCTCGATATCGGAGAACACGAGGTCCGCCGCCCGGTCCGGCCCGCCTGCCGTGGCGGCCACATCCATGCGCTCGACGACCGGTTGGCCATTGATGGCCACGGTAACGCAATTGTTGCAGGCATCGAGGCCGCGGGTGGCAGCGAACTTCAGGCGCACGTGATACGTCCCCGGCCCTACCGTGGCATTGAGCCAGAACTCCCGGCCGTGGACCCCGTACCGATACAAATCGGGATCCGAGGTTCCCAGGATCGGCCGAATCACTGGCGAGGTCCACCAGGCCTTTTCGACGCTGTCGGTCAGGGTACCGGTGCGAATGACCCACTCGGTGGCGGGGCGCCACAGATTGCCCGCCGAATCCTTCAGATCCTCGCGGCCGGGGTAGCCGAAGACCATACGTTGCCTATCGGTGGGGCCGCCCCCTTCGCCGAAATCCACTACGCCGCGGGCGTCGGAAAACTGCACCCCGTGCAAGCGCACGCGGGTGCCTTGCGCCAGGGGATTGCCCCGTCCCAGGACCACGATCTTCAGCGAGTGTTGGCCTTCGGCCAGGCCGTTGCGGTAGTACAGGATCTGACGCTCGCGCGGGGTGGGATTCCAGGTATCGATGCCCACGAGTTGGCGCGTGCCATCGAGATAGACTTCGGCCAGGCCGCCATCGGCAGCGACGTCGCCGACCAGCCGCACCTGGTTGCCGCGGAATGTCCAACTGATGCTCGCCCCGCCCTGATTGGCCAAGCCGGGCTGCGGCCAAGGGCCTTCGCAAACGGCTTTCTCCGGGCCGGCGAATTGCTGCGGGTCGCCCGGGCCGGCGACCACCAGGCACCGCAGCCCCTCGTGGCGGATGGTCACCAGGCAGTCGCCGCCGGGAAGCGGCCGGATGGTATAGCCGTTTTGCCCAAGGTCGTGGCGAAGCGGAAGGGCATCTCCCGGCTGGGCAACTATGCTTTCGGGGGTAAAGGCCAGCCGGAGCGCGGTAGTGGTGCCGGCCGGGGCGTCGAAGGTCGAGAACTCGATTCTCCCTGGCCCATACTGCACCGAATTGACCACGGCGGTGCTTCGCACGATGTGGTTCTCGCGGCACGGGGCGAACCACTCCGGCAGCCAGGCCACCGTAGCCAACAAGTGCTTCAGGGCCATGGGGTGCGCGATCTTGAACCAGGCATGATTGACCACGAAACCGCCGTCGATGTTGTCCTCCGAAACGCCCGTCTCGTGGCCGTCGTAAGTGGCCAGGAGCTGCATGCGGCGGGCCAGTTCGCGGGCCCACGGGTTTTGGGCCTCGGCCGCGTATTGGGCCCAGGCAGCCGCCAGTTCCATGGGTCCGTACCACAGCGATCGACCGCAACAGCCGCTCGACTCCGGAAACGCCCACGCCCCGCTGTACATGTCGCCCGCCGAGGTGGGGCACACCCCGGTGCGATTGAAAAACAAACCCAGGATGTTCCGGGCATCGGTCTTCCAGTGCGGGAACTCTTCCTTGTGGTCCATGAAATACCGGGCCGCGAACTCGGTCACGTTCTCGGCTTGAACCGGGTTGGCCCAGTCCCAGTAGTTCCGGCCCCAGGTGTCGCACCCCGTCCATCGCGGCAAAAGGTGCTGGCGGAGATACTCGAGGCCGGCCTGCCGGGCCTGGACGATTTCGTTATTGGGCCCGGTGTGGCCCAGGCGTATCAACTCATCGAAAAAATACAGCAAAAACACCACGCCGCCGGTCTGGGTGCCATCTTTCCAGGGGGCGGCTTCGGGATTAGCGTAGCGGCCCCAGGGGACCTCGCCCGGCCGACGGTTCCGCTTTTGGGCCAAAAGATCGCCCCAATGGCAGCAGGCTTCCAGCCAGCGGCGATTGCCGGTGACCTGATAGGCCCGCAGCATGGCCAGCCCCACTTCCGCCACGATGTCCAACTGGATCATGCCCCGGGGATCGCATCGGCCATAACACTTCCCCTTGGTGGGCACGCTGATTAAGAACCGCGGCCAGGGATGGTTCCCAGGCGTCAGGCAGTGGTCCAGCAGGGCGTCGGCCTGAAGGGTCAGATGGGCGATCGCCGCCGCGTCGCCGCTGTAGCGGTAGTAATCGACCAACCCGGAGAGGACATAGGCGGCCCGCTGGCCCAGGTCGCCGGTATCCCAGTCATTGGTGGCTAGGGGCGTGATCGTGCCGTCGCCGGCGATCTTCCAATGGCCTGAAAACACGTAGTGCGGCGCCGGCGCCACGGATTGCGGCGGCAGGACCCAGGGGTAGCGCTTGAGCGTCTCGGCCGCTACGCGAATGCGGAAATCAAGCTGGCCGTTCTGCCCCTCATACCACGGGGCGATTACCCCATGGCGGTCGTGCTTGGGAGGGCGGGCATAGTAACGCTTCTGCACTGTGGCCGCAGGGCAAACATACGCCGCCACGCCAATCCCTATCCAAACGGCCGCAACCACACCGCAGCGGCGACCCATAACACTGTCCTCCCGTCTGCCGGAACCAGAACGCTTGGCATAGTATGGTAGTGCCCATCAGAACGGCCAGGCAATAGTGAGGCATGTGGGGTCATCTTATTTCGGCCGGGCAATCATGGCGGGGGGGTCTGTGGCACGGCTTTGAGGCGACGGTTGTGCAACGCACGGGCTTATCATCCTTTCACCAAGGTTTTTCGCTCTCAAGCTTTTCAAAGCGGGTTGTCGGAAATGGGGCGTCTCTGGCAAAATGGGGCGTGCGGGGGAGCCGGCGGTCAGGTCAGGCGCCCTGCCGGTCGCCGTCCGCATCGGGCGCCATGCGAGGATTGGCAGATGGAAGCGGCGATAATGTTTTCCGTCAACGGTCGGCCCACAACGGTCACCACCGACCCGGACCGGCCCCTTCTGGAGGTACTGCGCGAAGATCTACACTTGACCGGGACCAAGTACGGCTGCGGCGAGGGGCGCTGCGGGGCGTGCACGGTCCTGGTTGCCGGCAAGAGCACTCATGCGTGCATCACTCCGGTGGGCAAGGTGGCCGGCCAAGCCGTCGTGACCATCGAGGGGCTCGCCGCCGGCGGCAAGCTGCATCCCGTGCAGGAGGCTTTTTTGGCCGAAGGGGCCGTGCAATGCGGCTACTGCACGCCCGGGATGATCATGGGCTTGGTAGGATTGCTGCAGCAGCGCCCCAATCCTAGCGACGACGAAGTCTTGACCGCCATGGAAGGGCATGTCTGCCGCTGCTGCGGCTACCCCAAGCTGCTTCGCGCGGTGCGCCGGGCGGTCCGTAGTGGGAGGGCCGCGCCATGAGTACCGATTCCCGCCAGCTTGCGGAAGTTCCAAACGTCCCCAAGGATCCGGAAGAGTGGAGCGAGCCGGTGGACTACCGGCTTGGCCTCTCCCGCCGGCAGTTCGTGAGCACGCTGGGCGCAGGGCTTTTGTTGACGGTGTGGACCGGCCCGGCGATTGCCCAGCGCCGCGGTCCGCGCGGCGGACCGGGGCGTGTACGGAGTATTGCGGCCCGGCTGCACCTGGGAACCGACGGAACCGTGACGGTTCTTTCAGGCAAGGTGGAGATGGGGCAAGGGGCACGGGCCGAACTGACCCAAGCCGCTGCCGAAGAATTGCGGCTGGTCCCCGAGAAGGTGGTCATGGTGTTGGGCGACACGGGGCTGGTCCCCGATGATGGGATAACGGCAGGCAGCCGCACCACGCCTTCGACCGTGCCTGCGGTACGGGAGGCAGCTGCCGCGGCCCGGCAGCTTTTGCTAAAGTGGGCCGGCCAGCAGTGGGGCGTCTCCGCCGAGCATCTGGAACTTCGTGACGGGCGGATTGTGCACCCGCCCACCGGCCGCAGCCTCGCCTACGGCGACTTGGCAAAAAACTCTGCGGCGCTTAAGGCGCTGGATGGGGCTATTCCGCCCAACGTGACCGTCACCCCGGTTTCGCAATGGAAGGTATTGGGCACTTCGCTTGTGCGACCCAATCTCCGCGATCTCGTTACTGGGGCACACAAGTTCCCCTCGGACTTGACCCGCCCGGAAATGCTTTATGGCAAGGTGCTGCGGCCGCCGGCGTACGGGGCCCGGCTGGTATCGATCGATTTGGCGCCTGCCAAGGCCTTGGGCGACGTGGTGGTGGTCCGCGACGGCGACCTGGTGGGTGTGGCCGCCCCTACGACCCACCGCGCGCGGCAGGCACTGGAAGTGTTGGCCCGCGCGGCTGTCTGGGACGAGAGGGCCCAGCCTTCCAGCCGCGAGATTTTCGAGTATCTCCGGCGCGAAGCGCGGGGCGGCATCCCGAAGAATCCATTTTCGGAGGTGCTTGCCCAGGCCCGCCACGTGCGGCGGGCGACCTATCAGGTGGCCTACGTGCAGCACGCCCCGCTGGAGACCCGGGCGGCGTTGGCTGAGTGGAAAGACGGAAAGCTCACAGTCTGGGCTGGTACCCAGAATCCCTTCGGATACCGGAGCGAGTTGGCCAGGGCGCTGGGAATACCCGCGGAAGACGTGCGGGTGATTGTGCCGGACTTTGGAAGCGGTTTTGGCGGCAAGCACACGGGCGAAGCGGCGGTGGAGGCAGCGCGGCTGGCCCGCGCGGCAGGCCGGCCCGTTATGGTCCACTGGACCCGCACCGAGGAATTCACCTGGGCCTACTTCCGGCCGGCCGCGGTGATCGATATCGAGGCCAGCTTGGACGCGCAGGGCGCGCTCAGTTCGTGGTTCTTTGTGAACATCAATTCGGGCCCGGCCGCTATGGAGACGCCGTACCGCACTGGCAAAGCGCGCTCGCACTTCGTCCCCTCCCAATCGCCGTTGCGGCAGGGGTCGTACCGGGCGTTGGCGGCCACGGCCAACAACTTCGCCCGCGAGGCGTTCATGGACGAGTTGGCGGCAGCCGCCGGGGCCGACCCCCTCGATTTCCGCCTGGCCCATCTCGATTCGCCGCGACTTCGGGCGGTTCTGGAAGAGGCCGCCAAACGCTTCGGCTGGGCCGAACGGGTCAAGCGCAAGCAGCCCGATGTGGGCGTGGGCCTGGCCTGCGGCACGGAAAAAGGGTCCTACGTGGCCGCCTGCGTGGAGATCGCTGTGGACCGTTCGGCGGGTCGTATCGCAGTGCGGCGCGTCTGTCAAGTGTTCGAGTGCGGGGCGATTCTCAATCCGGACAATCTGCTATCGCAGGTGCAAGGGTGCATTCTGATGGGCATGGGTCCGGCGCTCCGCGAAGAGATGGTGTTCGACCGGGGGCGGATTCGCAATCCGGGTTTCGAGCGTTACCGCGTTCCCCGCTTCAGCGACCTTCCGCCGGAAATGGATATCCATTTGCTCGACCGCCCCGACCTGCCCAGCGCCGGCGGGGGCGAGACGCCTATCATCGCCATCGCCCCGGCCATCGCCAACGCGGTGTACCATGCTACCGGCCAGCGGGTGCGGTCCATGCCCATCCGCATTCCCCCGCAAAAGTAAACGCGCTGTCCCGGGACGAACGCGTGATGAGGGACCCCCACCGTCCGGCTTGGCTTCCCTGGCAACCCCGCGAAGTGCTGGCCGCCCTGGCCCGAACGGACGTGCAGCCGCACGCGGCTGCCGTGCTTCTGGTACTCGGTGCCGAGGGGTCCACTCCGGCCAAGGCCGGGACGAAGGCCTTGCTCTTGTCCGACCGCACCCTGGTGGGCACCGTGGGCGGAGGGTTGGTCGAGGCCGAAGCGTGCCGCCGGGCCCTTGAGGCCGGCCAGCGGCAACAGGCCGAGGTGGTCCAGATGAGCCTGCACGGCCCGCCCGGTCCCGTCTGCGGCGGCCGGATGCGGATTCTGATTGATCCCTTGCCTCAACGGCATCGAGGAGCCTGGGCCCAAGCCGCGGCGTGCCTGGAACAGCGCTCCGCGGGCCTGCTTTTCACACGGGTGGTGCATGGGACTGCGACCGAGGTAGAGGTGTCGTTTCTCGGGCTGCCGGACCTCGAACGTTGGACCGGATGGCCGCCCATCGAGGAACTCCGTTCGGTGATGGCAGCCGAACAGCCGCGGCTGTTCGCCGGGGCAGCGGGCAGCGGCTTACCAGGCGAGGTGCTCGTCGAGCCTCTCCTGCCTGCCCCGCGATTGGTCATCGCCGGCGCGGGGCATGTAGGCCAGGCCGTGGCGGCCGTTGCGCACCTAGTGGGGATGGACGTGGTGGTGATCGATGATCGGCCGGAATTCGCTCACCCACAGCGGTTCCCGCCTGAGACCCAGGTCCGCTTGGGACCGATTGCCCAGGAGCTGGCTGGCTTGGACCTGGACGCCGCCACCTACGTGGTGATCGTCACCCGCAACCACCGATTGGATGCCGAGGCCCTTGGCGCATGCCTTGGACGGCCGGCTGCCTATGTCGGCATGATTGGCAGCCGGCGCAAGGTGGCTGAAGTGCGTGACCAATTGCTTGCCGAAGGGCGAACCTCGCCAGAAGAATTCGACCGGGTTCACGCACCCATTGGGCTGGACCTGGGAGCGGTTACCGTGCCGGAGATCGCCGTGAGCATCATCGCCGAAATCATCGCCGCCCGACGTCGCCGGACCAGACCCCAAGCACGGAAGGCAGACCGATGATTGGAGCCATCGTGCTTGCGGCCGGCCAGTCGCGCCGCATGGGGACACAAAAGCTGCTGTTGCCCTGGGGCGCAAAGCCGCTACTGGCGCACGTGGTGGACCAAGTGCTGGCCGGCCCCGTGTGGCCCGTGATCGTGGTGGTCGGTCGCGACGCGCCAGCCATCGGGACGGTATTGGCAGGCCGGCCCGTCACGCTCCTTGCGAATCCCCGGCCGCAGAGCGAAATGCTGGTCTCGGTTCGGTGCGGTTTACGCGCCCTGAGCCGACACAGCGAGGGCGTCTTGGTGGCGCTGGGCGACCAGCCCGGGGTGACCAGCGAGCTAATCGGCCGGCTGACAGCCGCTTTCCGCTCTGCGCGGGAAAGCATCGTGGTGCCCCAATGCCAGGGCCGCCGCGGCCATCCCATCGTGGTGCCGCGCCGGTTCTTCACGCCGGTTTTCCAGCGCTACGAGGGCGTGGGGCTTCGCGGATTGCTCGAAGAGTACCCGGACGATATAGTCGAGGTCCCTATCGACCATCCCCAGACGTTGCACGACCTCGACACGCCGGAGGATTACCGCCGCCTGAGCGGGCCGTGGTGAGCGCAGCCGCAGTCGCCGGCCAGAAGACCGTGCCCCACGGCCGGGCCGAAGAGCATCCCCGGGAGCACCGCAACTGAGCCAGGGTTTTTCTTCCGGAGGTCAGCGTTTTTGAGTCGAGGGCCGTTTCTGGGCCAGCAGCCATTCGTAAAGAGCGGGGTCGTTGTACGCGGCGGTCCACGAGTCGTGGCCGGCATCGGGATAAACGGTGAACTTCACGTTGCCGCCAGCCTGCTTGAGGGCTTCGACCATCTTGGCCGAGCGCTCCAAGGGCACGACGGGGTCTTTAGCCCCGTGGAACACCCAGATGGGAATCTGGTACAGGCGCTTGGCCCAGATGGGGTCCCCGCCGCCGCAGATGGGGACCAAAGCGGCGAAGCGCTCGGGAGTGGCCGCCGCCAGCGACCACGTGCCGAACCCGCCCATGCTCAGACCCGTGACCCAGATGCGTTCCTTGTCCACCTTGTATTTTTCCACGATCTCGTCCAGAAGCGCCGTAAGGTCTTCCGGCTGCCACCAGCGGTTCGCAGGGCATTGGGGCGAAACCACGATGAAAGGGAACTGCTTGCCCGCCGCGATGAGTTTAGGCGGCCCGTGGACCTTGACCCGCTCCAAATTGTCTCCCCGCTCGCCCGCCCCGTGCAAAAACAACATAAGCGGCCAGGAGTCCTTCTGAGCATACTCCGGCGGCAAATAGAGCAAATACCTGAGCGTTACCCGGACCACCCGGTCCAGCCGCTGTGGCACCTGTTTACCGGGCTCGGGCTTGGGCTCGTCGGCGGCGAACGCCCCGCCGAGGCTCGACATGCATGCAAAAAACATAGCGGCTGCACATAGTCTCCAGGGGCTCATGGAAGTTCACCTCTTTTGAAACACGGGTCGGCACGACGGCGCAAAAGTCTCTGCCTACTTGCCCGCCGGGACGATGGTCAAACGAACGATGGCTTCTGTGACAGGCTCAGCCAAGGCAATGCCAATCCGCAGGGGAATGCGCCGGCCGGGAAGGTCCTCGCGGATCGGCTCAGCCCGCACCTCGAACTTCTTGCCCTGCGTGTCGATCTCCACCCGTACGGCGCTTGCCCCTTTGCCCACCTGCAGCCGGCCCGGACCGAGTTCGGTCCAGGGATCGAAGGTCACCAGGGCGGTTTCGAACGCCGCAGGCGACTCAAAACCCACTTCGTCGGTAACCGTCAAGGATCCTGCGTCCTGCCGGGAAAAAACGAAGGTCCGCTGGAGCTTTTGAAGCCCTTTGACCGGGTACGCCGAGC
>Ga0315298_1009300_pt1 | contig 12205 bp, 5 predicted proteins | sample WHS_1_MG_FD_203077 | JGI IMG/M metagenome (GOLD analysis project Ga0315298, IMG submission 203077) | Extremophilic microbial mat communities from Washburn Hot Springs, YNP, Wyoming, USA - WHS_1_MG | ecosystem: Environmental > Aquatic > Thermal springs > Hot (42-90C) | place: USA: Wyoming... | reverse complement strand
CGTATCCGTGTGTTCACAAATGCAACTGGAAGCGAGACGGATGCAATACACTATGCAAGTGCAGGTTATGACAAAGGCGTGTTCGTGGACGATGTGTTTGTGATTGGAACTTCAATTGTACATCCCATCGGGGGTGATGTGCAATGCACAAGGCCATGAAAGGTGTGAGCAGTATCATCGGCACATTCCTCGTGCTCCTGATCACCGTCGTCCTGTTTTCCACAATATTTGCGTGGGTACAGAGCATGCCGCCACCGCCTGCAAGGGTGAACAACCAGTTTGATGCAGAGGCATGGTACGAGCAAACCGGGAGCGGTTACTACGCTCATGTAAATATCACACACACAGCAGGCGAGGACTTACCAGTAAGTGCAATTTCCATACTCATCATCACCGAGAATGGCACACGATTCTCGCTCATTCCATCGGACGGGGGTATTGCGACGCAGTTCTGGGTTGTGGGGAATGTGTGGCAGTGGAAATCTCCATCGTTGTTCACAAGTCCACAAAACCTCACAGTCCAGCTCATAAATACTGTGAAGAATGTGCTTTTCTGGCAGAAGAACATCGTCATAAACAACATCTGGTATCCGCCGGTAATAGCAGATGCAGGCACAACTCCAGCGCCAGTGGTTTCTGGCGAGATTTTCAGGGTATGGGCATATGTGTATGATAATGACCTGAACAACGATTCCGTGTATGCTGACCTGAGCACAATCGGGCTCGGGAGTGTAAAACTTGTGCAGGTGGGAAGCAGTGGGAAATTTGAGAGTGTAGAACTGCTCACAGATGCACAGCCAGGGAAGTACGCATGCAGTGTGAATGCAACAGACATGGCTGGGCATGCAACACTCAGAAAACTCACAATTGAGGTTAGTGCAAGTACAGCAGAGGTGCCATTGCCAAAACTCATTGTTGAGCGTATCGAGGTAAATCCCGCAATGCCAACACGGGGTGAAACTGTTATCATCACTGCAATAATAAAGAACCTGCAGTCAACGCCTGCAACCTCCGCTACACTTGTATTTTCAGATTATTTTGTCGCAACTGGTGGGCAAGCAGGTATTGATGTGCAGAGCATCTCTGTGCCAGGATATGGTATGATTGAGGCATATACCACATGGGTGGCCCAGCCAGGTGGTGAGCATATCATCGATGTGCAGATTAACAATGTTCAGCCAGGTGGACAGAATGGAACTGGCAAGAACATCTCAGTTGTTGTGATGCCCAGAATCTTGCTGGTGGACGATGACGGCGCTGCTGTGGGAAGCCCGTACGATATGGGTGCGTACTTTGTTTCCGCACTTAATTCAATAAATGTGAATTACACAAGTACATCTGTAGCCCAGAACTCGAGCGGGCCAGGTTATGACACAGGCAACGCTCTATATCAACTCCGGTATTTTGATGTGGTTATCTGGGAGTCCGGATATACAAACAACTCACTCACAGCAACGGATGTATCAAACCTCCAGCGCTTTCTGGACAATGGAGGAAAACTCTGGCTCGCAGGTGAAAACATCCTCGAGAATGTGAGCACCACATTCTCCTCAACCTATCTGGGAATCAGTGGTGTGGGAATTCCAGTAACACTTCCCGAAAGAGCGTATGGAACGAACTATGGCACTGGCTGGATAAACGCATCAGCGCTCCGCCCGTACCTCAATGCAGTGTTTCCTTTCCAGCTTGCCAGACCATTGAGTGTCCCTGCGAGCAAGCCATTGCTCACAAATGAGAGTGGTGCAATTGTGTTTGCAAACCAGTTCAAACGCACAGTCGGAATCTATGAAAGCAGGGTGGTTGTGCTCTCAATGGAATTTGCGGCATTCAGAGACACGGGCGACCAGGCAGTTCTTGCGTATCTCATCATAAACTGGCTATCGGGGATAAACACAAGGAGCGGTGATGACCTCGCGGTATCGGGCATGCAGATTTCAACGCTCACGCCAAGATACAGGGAGCCAGTAAATGTAAGTGCGGTGATAAGGAACAACGGAGATACTCCGCACAGTGATGTGGAAGTGCAGTTAATTGTATATGCGAACGATGTGGAGGTAGCGAGGATATATCCGAATGAGGGTCAGACAATTGCACTGCTTCCCTACGGCGACACAAAAACCGTGAACTTCACCTGGACGCCAGAACTTGTTGGTATTCATGTGCTAAAGGTGATGGTAGACCCGTACGACAAAATACCGGAGGTAAATGAACGCAACAACATCTACGAGAATGCACTCCTGCTTAACCAGGTAAATGTGATATACACAATGCTTGTTGTTGATGATGACGGCTCTGCAAACAATGGAGGCACACTTGCGGACACGAGCAGTGAAATTGTGAATGCACTGCAGTCGCTTGGCTACACCATGGGACTTGACATGGATGTGCAGGTGGTGCCGAAGGGGAGTGATAGAAACAACAGTGAATACAACATCAGCAGATACAACTGCGTAATCTGGAACACGGGACTGGCATACAATGCGGGCGGTTACAACACGCTCACAGCCAATGATATCAGCATAATACAGAATGTGTACCTCACCGACGACCCCGTGCACCATGCATTCATACTCGTTGGCGTGAATGTGCTCAACGACACGACGGTTAGTAATACTGCCTTCATGGTGAATGTGCTGGGTGCAGGCAATACTGGCACTGCGGTTAACTATGCAGGTAATGCTCTGCTCTACGGTGTGCGTGAAAACCCGGTGTCAAACGGATTTGAGTTTGCACTGACAAACACATCATTTGGCACATATACTGCAAGGAGTTATACAAGGAGTGGCAGTGCCCTCCCGCTCTTCTGGGCAAATGCCATAAATCACTGGGACAGGACAAGCGATGCGGTGCTTGCCACTGCAATTGCCTCTCCAACTGGCTGGCACTCCTGCTTCCTTGCCTTCAACCCGGCCTACACCGCAAATCGCACAATGATTGCAGAGTTGCTCCTTTCTATGATACACTGGTGCGGGAGAATTGATGCAAAGCCAGAGATAAGAATCAGCCCGCCTGATATCTACGGAGGCACAAACGCAATGTCATACATTCTCCTGCGTGAACTCAATCCGCAGGTGGGTGCACGGTATGTGCTGAAGGTGAATATCACGAATCTGGGCGGTTTGAATGCAAGTGTTACCGTGCGCTTCCTTGATGGAGACACGGTGATTGGTGCAAGGAATGTGAACATACCGCCAAGTTCCTGGAATGGAACAGGGCAGGTGTTAAACGGAAAGGCGGTCTCTGAGGTGATGTGGGTTCCGCTCTTTGCTGGCTTCGAACGCATCACTGTGCTCACAGACCCGGAGGGCATTATTGCCAGTAATGAGTTCATAAGGGCAAACAATAACGCAAGCCAGCAGATTCAGGTGTTCTTCTTCTATGACGATATGGAAATTGCGGAACGCACAAACGCAAACTGGAACCATGATGCCACACTGCTCAACATCAATGGCGAGAGTGCACTGGACTTCATCTCAAGGCCTGATTTGAGCACGAAGGTGATTTCTGACTGGGACTGGAGTGCCAGCGGGAGTACAAACAAATCTGGCACTGCGTTAAATGGCACGGGCATATATCACACGGACTGGGCGAATGTAACGAACTACACGAAGGGGAGTGCACACACAACACCGAAGGCATACTGGCTCCCTGAGGTTCCGAATCTGCCAGGCATCACAGGTGAGCGAAAACCGCTCGACCTCTACCTCGTTATAGACAACTCTGGTTCAATGGCAGAGGACCCGGATGGTGATGGAAAGACAAAGTGGGATGATTTGGTGGATGCAGTGAGAAATGTGATTCTTCCAAACCTCACTGCAAGTGACAATATCACGCTCATTGCGTTCGGAGATAAGAACACAAACCTCGACCAGACCGTGTTTACGGACATGGGCGTGTCAAATTCGAGGTACAACAGCGACCTGAAAACGGATAACGGACCATATGAGGCAGTGCATATCTGGGTTGCAAGGAGTTCCGCAACTGACACCACAAAGCAGGCCATTGTGAATTACCTCACAAATTCAGCACTTGGAATGACACCGATACTGGGCACGAGATACAACACACCAATCTGGGACGCAATTGGTGTGGGCATTGCCTATGCAAGGTACTACAACAAAACGGTGGACAATGCAAGCGGGATAATTCCAACGGTTATCGTGCTCTCAGATGGCATGGACTGGGGTCAGTACAGGGGCTCGGGAGCGAAGGTCGGAGAAAGCTCAGTCACAGGAAATGTGGGTCCGGATGGTGGAAGCGAATTCTTCGGGCCGTGGCGTGCCTGGGACCTGCATGACCAGACCATATATGGCGAGGTTACGCTCATTGGCACGGACTTTGACCCGAACAACGAGAACTGGTGGCCTGTAGAATTCTCGAATGCAGACCGTGTGAGATGGGGATTGATTGAGACCATAAACTCAAGCGATGCCTGGGTGCATGTACCCGTGTACACGGTTGGTCTTGGTGTTACACACTTTGAGCATCCTTCACTTGGAAAATTGGATACACAGCATTATGGACAGGACGCGGGAACACCTGAATACTGGCTCTGGAAAATTGCAAGCACTTCCGCTGCAAAGTTCTCAAATGTGAGTTATGACGGTTACTTCTATGCCTCACAGTCCTCGCAGTTAAGCCAGATATTCACAAGTATCCTCGGTGCAATCGGGGAACCAGGTGATATCCGTGTGCCTCCTCCCGCACCACCAGCGCCCCCATACCTTTCCCGCATGGGAATAAATGCGGTGAACACCACAACACTCTTCTACGACGGATTTGAGAGCGGGCTTGCACAGTGGACGGTAATTTCAGGCACATGGGGCACAGTGACAGCAAATCCTGCACCGTATCGAGGTGCATCCGTGCTGAAGTACAGTGGTGACTCAAATACCGCAAGCGATTTCATCCGCACTGCATTCAAGATTGGCATTCCATCAGATATTGACTGGGCAATCGTGGCTCTCGCCTCAAGATACAGTTTCACAACCACCACTGCAAGTAACTGGAGTTTGCAGATTTCTGTTGACGGCACAAACTGGTACTACATATCACCGGGTCATCGATACACGCCAGAGAACCAGACGAGCACAACTGACGATGAGTGGCTGGTATTTGCGTACGATATTACAAGGTACAGGGGACTGAGCATATATATTCGAATTGCAATATACGATGCCTCCACAAATACCGCAGAGTTCGCTGCTTTCGATGAGTTTCGTGTGGTATATGCACCTTCAACTCAGGGTGGTAGTGCTGGCGGAACCCTTAACTACACAATTCCCTACCAGCGCTATCGGTTCCTCACAACACCCTCGGTGCGTGTGGGCACACCATACCTTGCATTCTGGAACTATGCAACCGGGAGTTATGAGACAGGCAATCTGCCTGACCATGTTGTTGTGATTGACTATGAGAATGCATATTACTGGCTCTACGATGCAAGCGGTGCAGTTGCATATCAGGGCAACTTTATTGTGCTGCAGAACAACTCGTACACGGGCAATGCAAGCAAAACAGGAGCATTGAATGTTGCACCAGTAACTTACCTGCTAAATCCAACACCTGAAAAAGATTCCTGGTTTGCAATAAACGACTATTACGGCTGGAAGTACTGGTATCTGCCCGCAATACCGAATGCACAGCGGGATATGCTCATTGCATGGGAGGATTTGTGGGGCACGGTTCCGCTCTCAAGCATTGATGGAAATGGAGACCAGTGGGTTAGAGTCACATTGCTCAACGACGGAACTTTCCGTGTTGTGCCATACCGCGCAAGTGGTGGCTATGAACACGACTTCTTCGTCGGCTCCGACTGGGTTTATATAAAGCATCATAGCGAAGCATGGAGCAATGGGGCGGGAACATCTGTGACAGACCCGTATAAAGAGGTGTATGTGGTACCCAGCGGACAGCACTTCCCTCTGTTCCTGCGGAAATCCGAGGGAGGCACGCTCTCCTTCTATACCCGCTACTCAATGACTGCTGGCACAAATGGAGGATTCCTCTACCTCTGGGGCTCGACTGATGGCAGAACATGGGTGTGGGACCAGAACCACCGGGTGTATCTCGAGCCGAAACAGACATACAACCAGAATCTAAAATTTGACGCAGTAGATAACGAAAGTACGACAGGTGGCTTAGCAGGAAATGGGTTAATCGATGTAGATGGAAAACTGCCGTACTGGTGCTTCGGTGGCAGGAGTGCAGGCGGAACCTATGGCTGGGAGAAGATTGAAGTGGATTTAGCAAGTTATGTGCGCACATTTGCAGCAATCAGGATTGTGTTCGTGTTTGCGCAGTTTGGCGGTACTCTGCCACCAAACTGGACTGCGGATATGGGCTGGTACATTGACGATGTGCAGATAAAGGTAAAAGGAGGAGTTCCAGATTACTGGAAGATTGTGGAGAACGCAACACAGGCACACAGCGGTTCACGCTACTGGTATTTCTGCTCCCCGAGTAATTATCTTCCACTGGGCGTTGATTCCTCGCTCTACACCATACCCATTGACCTCACAAGGGCTTATAAGGCAACACTCATCGCGTTCTTCAAGTTCAACATAAATGACGGTGCTGGCTTACCACCTGATGGCGTGAGAGTTGAGGTGAGCAAGGACAACGGCGAGACCTGGTACTCGATAACATATGGTGTGCGTATGGCATGGGGCTACAGCGGAAGGGACACTACAACAATTGAGAACCGTGGATACTATGGCGTTACTGGTGATGTGCTGGGCGGAGAATTGCCACAGCGGTACAGCGGAGTGCGTGGTACGCTCTACAAGACGAACTGGACATTTGTGAGGGCGAGCGATGCAGACACTGCAAGTGTGTATAACTGGGTGCCATCGTTCACACTCGTGCGATTGAACTGCGACCTGAGTGGATTTGCTGGCAACACGGTAATTCTCCGTATCCGTGTGTTCACAAATGCAACTGGAAGCGAGACGGATGCAATACACTATGCAAGTGCAGGTTATGACAAAGGCGTGTTCGTGGACGATGTGTTTGTGATTGGTACATCGATAACACACAGTGTCCAGCGCCCATAAGTTTGTGCAAAAATATTTTTTTATTTTTTAAAAATAATTAAAGAGTTTTTACATGCCAGCGTAGTATGCCTCATCGTATGGCTCTGGCTTCAAGCCCTTTCTCGTTCTTATTTCCGCAACTACATTCATCATCATTTCTCTGGGTACGGGCTGGAATCCCATGCTTTCAGTACCCCAGAGCACCTTCCCTGCAGTTGCACTGCGAATATCACTTGCAAAACCGAACATCTCTGCCACAGGTACCTTTGCAACAATCGTGGTGTAATCTCCCACCTGAGACATGTCTATAATCTCACCGCGCCTCCGCTGGAGTTCCCTTGTTGCATTGCTCATTATATCCTGGGGCACATTCACAGTAACTTTCTGGATCGGCTCCAGGAGAATTCTTCCTGCCTGACACATCGCACCGTATATTGCGGAACGCACTGCTGGGATTACCTGTGCTGGTCCTCTGTGAATGCTATCCTCATGCAATTTCGCATCCACGAGCCTTACCTTCATTCCAGTCACTTTTTCTGCTGCAAGTGGTCCCCTGTCTACTGCTTCCCTGAATGCCTGGATACAGAGTTCCATGGTTTCGTTAAGATACTGGATACCCCATGTAGCATCCACAAATATGTTCTTTCCTTCAATCCATACAACCTTCTTTGCCTCTTCCTTGTCCATCCCTGCATCCTGGAGTTTCTTTGCGAGTGCCTTTATGTCCTTAATCCTTTCGCCGGTTGGAATCTCGCCATTCTCAATTGCCTTAATTACGCCTTCTTCAAGTGGCATCACTTCGAGATAGAATTTGTTATGTTTGTTCGGCGACTTGCCTTCAAATGGTCCTCCCTTGCCTGCTACACTCTCACGATACACCACAATTGGCTTTGAAATGTTTATTTCAACTTTGTGGTCATTTATTATTCTGTATGTGGTGATTTCAAGGTGGAGTTCACCCATACCTGAAAGCAGATGTTCACCTGTTTCCTGGTTTATTTCTACCTTCAGTGAGGCATCTTCCTTTGCCACCTTTCTCATCACTTCAATTAATTTGGGTAAGTCCGCCATCTTCTTTGGTTCAATTGCAACCGTAACTACTGGCTCAGAAACATGAACAATTTCTTCAAATGGCGTCATATCAGGTATGTTTGACGCAGTCACACCCGCAATTGCATGCGACAAACCAGTCACTGCTGCAATATTGCCTGCAACAACTTCATCCACAACGAGCCGTTCGGGACCCATGAACAGAGAAACATGCTGAATCTTGTCTTTGAATTTTGTGCCTGCGATGTACAGCTCCATGCCCTTGGTTAATCTCCCGCTAAACAACCTGCCTGTTGCAATTTCACCTGCATTCGGGTCAATTGTGATGTCAGTGATCATAAAAGACACTGGGCCATCAGGATTTACTGCAAGCATTGCCTTGCCCACATCGCTTTCAAGGTCTCCTTTCCATATGTGCGGAATGCGATATTTCTGGGCTTCAATCGGACTTGGTAGATGCTTTACTACCATGTCAAATACTACATCGTTAATTCTTGCCTTTGCAGCGAGCTCTTTATGCCTGCCTGTTGAGCACAGTTCTATTATGTCTTTGAATGTGACACCCGTCTTTTTCATGTACGGAACGGAAAGTGCCCAGTTATGGTATGCACTTCCAAATGCTACACTACCGTCCATCACGCTTACCTTCCATTTTGATTTAAACTCCTCAGGTGCCATTTTTTCAATGAGTTCGTTCACATCGTAGATGATTTTTGAGAAGCGCTGCTGTAACATTTCTGGTGTAAGTTTCAACTCATTTATTGCTCTGTCCACCTTACTGATAAACAGAATTGGCTTAACTTTCTCTCTGAGTGCCTGTCTCAACACGGTCTCTGTCTGCGCCATCACACCTTCCACTGCACATACAAGAACCACCGCACCATCTACCGCCCTCATTGCTCTGGTAACATCTCCGCCAAAATCAACATGTCCAGGCGTGTCTATGAGGTTTATGAGGTATTCCTGACCTTCGTATGGGTGCACGATGCTCACATCTGCGTTGTTTATTGTAAGCTGGCGTTGCTGTTCCTGCTCGTCGAAGTTCAATACAAGCTGCTTGCCTGCAAGTTCGCTGGAAATCATTCCTGCTGCAGCAAGAAGGTTGTCTGAAAGCGTGGTTTTCCCATGATGGATGTGTGCTACAATGCCAATGTTCCTGATATTTTCCTTCTTGTACATCATTGGTGGTAACTTTTTGATTAGCTCCTCACGCAGATACATAAACTCACCTGCCAGAGAGTGCAATGCGCTCGGTATCTTCCTTCTTCGCTATTGCGAAACTAGCCATGTCTCCTTTAGCTGCCAGAATAATTTCATTTGCAAGGCATTCCTCCATTGGCTTTGTGGATTTGTGCGTGGCAGTAATTGCACCCAGTGCGATATTTCTTATTGCGATATTCACCCTGCGATAAGGTGCAGAATCTACGGATTTAACCACTGAGATACCACCGTACTGCAATCTGGTTGTTTCCTCTCGTGGTCCGGCATTCACGATAGCATCTACCAGCACCTGGATTGGATTTGTCTTTGTTCTTTCATAGATTATATCAAATGCCAGCTTAACTACCCGGTATGCCTTTGATTTTTTGCCTGAGTAATTATTGTACTGCCTCGTCTTCTTTCCGATCTTTCCGGTCTTCATCAATGAATTGATGAGGCGTTCCACAACATTCATCCTTGCCTTTATGAACGGCGCATTTGCGAGTTTTCCATCACTGTGTGGAACAACCACAGGATTGAGGTTAATGTACTTTGCCATGCCCTTATCTTTTATTACAATATTTGACCACTCGTATTTCCCAAACAGAAGCAAGCCATGCTCACTCAAAGGCGACTTCTTTTCAGGGGGCTGTTCCTCTTTCTTTTTCGGAGTTTCTGCAGGTTTTTCTGCTGCAGGCGTTTCTCCATCAACGGACTTATCAGCATTGGTTTTTTCAGCGTCAGGTTTTTCAGGATCTGCCATGTGCCTCACCTCACCGGCTTCTGCTTTCTTCCTTTAACAAGCTCTCTCAGAGATATGTTATTTACCTTAATCACCTTGTATCTAACACCAGGAATGTCTCCATACGACCTTCCCATTCTTCCGCCAATCCCCTCAACAAGCACCTCATCGTGCTCATCAATAAAGTTGATTGCACCTACACCCACTGCGAACGCAGTGATCTGTCTTCCGTTTTTGATCAACTGGATTTTTACGCACTTTCTTATTGCAGAGTTTGGCTGTTTTGCTTCAATTCCTACCTTCTCAATTACAATTCCCTTTGCCTGAGCAGAACCTTCTAGTGGATCCGACTTTTCCTTCAGTTTCAGTACCTTGCGCTTATAGTATCTACTACTCCATCTGAATTTTTGTCGGTCATTAGCAAGCTTCCTACCCGCATACAATCCGTTAGGAGTCATAGATTTACACCGCAATTACCAAAACAGAACAAATATATAAAACCCATGGATGTCAATCCATTGCTTATCCCGTAATTCCCAGAGACCTGCGAATGAATATGAAGGCGAGGAGGGCAAATACAAACATGAGGAGTCCAAAAACGGTGATGCAAAAACCTATTGACCACTCCGTTTCTTTCTCCGCCTGCTTGTAGCGCTCTTCCGTGAATTTTTCCATGAGCGTGGGTGAGGCAAGCATCACGAATCGCCCGCCTCTTCCGAGCACCGTTGTCTCGCCCGTAGTTGCCCAGATAGAACTCCCGAAGATTATCTGAGCTGCAACAGCGATAATTATGCCTGCGAGCGCGAACATACCCGCAAGCTCCTGGTTTAGCAAGAGCATGCAAATTCCGAACACGCCCAGGGAAGAAAGGAGCCATAGCCCAGCCCATAGCACTTTTCTCCAGTTCATGTGGGTGAAATACTATAGAGCTATATAAATATTCTGCATCTGCTCTCGGTGATGCAGAATGTCCATGTGTGCCTTTTTTGCGGATTTTTTGTGATGGATGAGACGAATAAGCACACACAATGATTTTGCATCCCGGGTTTGCAGTGTGGTTAAGTTAATATATCTCCCATGCATTATGTGGAGTGGTGAGTAAATGGGGAAGCATGTAGTTGGCTTCGAGGAAATTGACGCAAGTGCAATACCACTGGTTGGCGGAAAAGGTGCAAATCTCGGGGAGATGCTGAAGGCAGGAATCAATGTGCCTCCCGGATTCGTGATAACTGCGGATGCCTACACCACATTCATTGAGAGCACGAATCTGATGGAAGAGATTCTCGAAATACTTGCGGATACAGATTTCGAGGACACTGAGAAATTCACGGAAGCATGCAATACCATCCGGAAGAAAATTGAGGATGCAAAGATTCCCGCAAAACTGGCAAGGGAGATACTTGAAAACTATCGAGCATTTCTGAAGGAGCATAATGTTAAATTTGTTGCTGTGCGTTCCTCCGCAACCGCTGAGGATTTGCCAGAAGCGAGTTTTGCTGGCCAGCAGGACACATATCTCTACATCTCAGATGAAGTTGAGTTCATTAACGCAGTTAAGAAATGCTGGTCATCGCTGTTCACGCCCAGAGCCACATACTATCGCCAGAAAAAGGGTTTTGAGCATGGACAGGTGAAACTTGCAGTTGTGGTGCAAAAAATGGTGGATGCCTCGCACAGCGGCGTGATGTTCACCTCTGACCCTGTTACCGGTGAAAAGCGCTGTATCATTGAGGCAGTGTATGGTATAGGTGAGGCAATTGTGGGAGGTAAGGTGACACCTGATACATATGTGGTTGACACAATCTCCGGGAAGATTCTCTCCAGGGAAATATCCGAGCAAAAAATGATGATTGTGAGGGGAAAGACAGGTGGCACGGTTGAGGTAGATGTCAAGAAAGACCAGAATGCCCAGAAAATCCCAGATACGAAAATTCTGGAAATCGCACAGATCGGGAAAAAGATTGAGGAGCATTATGGGAAGCCCATGGATGTAGAGTGGGCAATGGAGGACGATGTGGTGTACATTGTTCAGGCAAGGCCCGTGACCACGATAAAAGGTGCAGGTGAAGCGGAGAAGCAGGTAACGGAAGGCAAGATTTTGCTCAGGGGACTTCCAGCAAGTCCTGGTATAGGTGCAGGTGTTGTGAAACTTGTGCGGGAGCTGAGCGATTTGCAGAAG
>Ga0315298_1009296_pt1 | contig 12207 bp, 9 predicted proteins | sample WHS_1_MG_FD_203077 | JGI IMG/M metagenome (GOLD analysis project Ga0315298, IMG submission 203077) | Extremophilic microbial mat communities from Washburn Hot Springs, YNP, Wyoming, USA - WHS_1_MG | ecosystem: Environmental > Aquatic > Thermal springs > Hot (42-90C) | place: USA: Wyoming... | reverse complement strand
CCGTCAGGTGGATGCGCTGAATCTTGGAGATGACGGCACCCATCTGCTCCTTGGGGGTCCGGTCCAGTTCGTCCACCAGCGCGAAGACCTCGGAGTTGTTGTACCGGCCGAAGTTGCCGTTGGGCATGGAGGCCTCAATGGGGTTGCGGAAGAGCCAGGCGTAGAAGGTGTAGGGCGTGTCGCTCAGGTTGGAGCCGAAGTTGTTGATGGCCATGTCAAAGGTCCCGCCGGTCAACTGGTCCCAGTACCCGCCGAAGTCCGGGAAGTCCGGCTGCAGGTTGATGCCCACCGCCTGGGCACCGGCCGCGACGACGCGGATGGACTCCATCCAGTCCGTCCACCCGAAAGGCACGATGATCTTCAGTTCAATCTTGGAGCCGTCGGGGGCCTCGCGCCAACCGTCCCCGTTCACATCCTTGTAGCCGGCCTGGTCCAGAATCTTCTTGGCCTGCTCGGGGTTATACGTGAAGCCCAGTTCGTCCACCACCGCCTGGTCCACGTACTGCCCCCAGGTGGGCAGGAGGCCGGTGGGGTTGGCCTTCTGGACGATGTTGCCGTACACCTTGGTCACGATTTCATCCACGTTGACCGCGTAGGCCATCGCCTTGCGGAAGGCCGGGTCGTCCATCGGCTTCTTGGTGGTGTTCATGAACAGGAAGGCGGTGTTGGCCGAGAGCATGTACGGCGCGTCGTCGTACCAGGTCTTCACGCCGTAACCGCCCTTCACCAGGGTGGCGATGCCCGGCAGGAAGTTGTTGCTCAGGTCCATCTCCCCCTTGAGGAACAGGCCCAGGGCCACATTGTTGCTGGGGTTGACGATGTCCACGATGTACTTGGGCGCCACCGAGCGGCCCAGCAGTTTCGTGGCCCACCAGTTGTCGTTCCGCTTCCAGACCATCCGGTCCTCGGAGTGGGTCTCGTACATGTAGGCGCCGGTGCCCATCGGGGGCAGGTTCGGGCCGCTGACGATGTCCTCCTGGGACCGGCTCTCCCAGGCGTGCTTGGGGACAATGGCGATGTTGTAGAGATAGTTCCCCCAGGACTGGTAGCGGACTTCCTTGAAGGTGAAGCGGACCGTGTAGTCATCCACCGCCTCCACCTTCTCCATCCAGTTCCAGAGCGGCTGATAGTAGACGCCAGGGAGTTTGCCCAGTTCAAAGGTGTAGACGACATCGGCGGCGGTGAGGGGCTGGCCGTCCTGCCACTGGATGCCCTGGCGGAGTTTCACCTCGTAGACCTTGTCGCTCACGAACTGGCCGCTCTCCGCCAGCCAGGGGATGTACTCGTTCTTCAGGGGGTCAAAGAGGAAGAGGGTCTCGTAGCAGAGACCGATCACCCCCATGGCGTAGGAGCCGGGCTGGAGCGGGTTCCACGAGGTGGGCGGACCCCACTGCTTCCCGCTGGTATACAGGGTCTCGTTGCGCGGATAGACCACCGGCGAAGGAGCGGGGGTCGGGGTGATGATGACGGGGACCGTCTCTTTGACCGGGACCGTCTGGACCACGGTCACCGTCTGTGGCTGACAGGCCGTCAGCAGCAGACTGCCCACAACAAGGGCACTCAGAACGACGAACATCAGTTTCCGGGACATCTTCCTCCTCCTGTGTTTTGGAATATTGGATAGGACAATACAATGGTTGGACGGATATTTATGTCACTCCCCTGCACTTCCCTCCTTTCTTTTTTGAACGTGCCAGGCACTTTTGATGACTTATCGGGACCGAACCCCGCAGGAGGCCCGGATGACCAGTTCGGTGGGCAGCACGACCCGGTGAACGGTCTCCTCCCCGGGGTTCTCCATCAGACTGACCAGCAATTCCACCGCCATACTGCCCAGTTGTTCTATGGGTTGGCGGACGGTGGTGAGGGGAGGTTCCACCATAGAGGCCAGCGGGATGTCGTCAAAACCGACCACGGCCACGTCCTCCGGGACCCGCAGCCCGGCCTCGCGGAGAACCTTGATCGCGCCGACGGCCATCATATCGCTGGCCGCGAAGACTGCGGTGGGCCGATAGGGCAGGAGCCGCCGCATGGCGGCCTGTCCCCCCTGTTCGGTGAAATCCCCCTCCGCGATGAGGTCCTCGTCCACCGGGATCCCCCGGGCCGCCAGTGCCTGCCGGTATCCCTCCAGGCGGTCCTGGCCAGCGCACATGTTCAGGGGTCCGGTGATGGTGGCCACCCGCTCGTGCCCCAACCGCAGCAGGTGCTCCACCGCCATCCGCGCGCCGACGACGTTATCCACGTCCACGTAACTGGCCCGCTCGTGGGAATACCGCCCGATGAGGACGAAGGGCACCCCGTCTTCCAGGAGGCGGGGGAAGATGGGGTCATCCAGCGGCGCCGAGGAGACGACCACTCCGTCCAGGTACCGGCTGCGCAGCACCTGCTGGTACAGCAGGTCCTGGCGGGCGCGGGATTCCTGAACCCGGCGACGGCTGAACAGGGAGAGCATCAGGTGGTAGTTATGGGCATTGCAGGCATCGGCGATACCCCGGATGAGGATGGGGAAATACGGGTCGGTGAAGAGGGTGGTGACCGCCTGGGGGATGATGAGACCGATGACCCGGGTGCGCCGGGTGGCCAGACTGCGGGCGGCGGCATGGGGCTGATAACCGGTCTTCCGGATGACCTCCCAGACCCGTTCCCGCACCTCCGGGCGCACATTGGGGTGCTGGTTGACCACCCGGGAGACGGTGGAACGGGATACGCCCGCCAGTTTGGCGACTTCTTCCAGGGTCGGAGGCATGGCCCGCCTTTCTGGGAGCGCTCCCAAAATTACCCTAAAAAAAGGCCGCTCAATATTCTTTTTCCACCCATTTGGCGGCTATTTCTGGGAGCGCTCTCAAAGTAGATTGTACCATAAAACGGCCCATTTGTCAAGACCGCAAATATCGTTTTTACCGGGAATTTCTCGGGGAACAGCACACTCTACTTTCCGCTTTGTGCAAGAACCCCCTACCGGAGACCTCTCCGGTAAGACTTCCTCTGTCTGTAGCAGGCAAAGTTAGCGGAAACGTAACTATTCGGGCTTCCTCACCCCACCCCCGCCGCCCTCGGGCCGAAGGCCCTCGGGGCCGAGGCCTGCGGGCTGTTTTGAGCCCCGAAGGGGCCTGGCAACATCCGCCCGACGCTTTAGCGTCGGGCGGAAGAGCACCCGCTAACCCAGACGGGCCTTAACTGGATGCGTATGGGGCACTTTCCCGGCCTCACTCTTCATCCTCGCACCGTTCCTCTGCGTTTGCGTTCGCCTTGATTTCTTCCCACAGCCGGTCCAGTTCGGCGATGCTCATCTGGGTCATATCCAGGCCGCGCTGGCGGGCCAGTTCCTCCATTGCCCGGAAGCGGGCGGCGAAGCGGGCGTTGGCCTTCCGCAGCGCGGTCTCCGGCTCCACCCCCAGATGGCGGGCCCAGTTCGCCACGGCGAAGAGCAGGTCGCCGATTTCGGCCTCCACCTCCTCCGGAGTACGGGCGGATTCCACTTCGGCCATCTCCTCCCGTACCTTCTGGGCCACCTCCTCCGGTCGGGTCCAGTCAAAACCCACCCGGGCCGTCCGTTCTCCGTACATATGCGCCTGCAGCAGCGCCGGGGCCGCCAGCGGGACGCCGTCCAGCGGCGACCCCTTCCCGGCCCGCTCTTCCTGCTTGAGGTGCTCCCAGCGGGTCAGCACCTCCTGCGCGTTGGCCGCTTTCCAGTTGCCCCACACGTGCGGGTGACGCCGCTTGATTTTCCGGTCTATGGCCGCAATGACGTCGGCCATACGGAACTCCCCCGCTTCCGTCGCCATCTGCGCATGCAGGACAATCTGAAGGAGCAGGTCGCCCAGTTCCTCCCGCAACCCCTCCATATCTCCGGCGTCTATGGCGGCCGCGACCTCGTAGGCCTCCTCCAGCAGATTGCTCCGCAGGCTCTCGTGCGTCTGCTCCCGGTCCCACGGACAGCCGTCGGGGGCCCGCAGATGGGCAACCGTCTCCTGGAAGCCCTCAAAACTGCTCACCGGCGGGAGTGGAGGGACGTACAGCGTGGTCAGATGGTCCACTTCCTGGCGGTCCAGTTCATAAAGCGGCAGATGGACCAGCCGCTGGGCGTCCGTTCCGGCGGCGAAGATGAGGGTGACGGGGTGCTCATCGGGGTACTGATTCATCAATGTCAGTTTCAGGTCACTGGCCAGTCGGCGGCTGTAAACCTGACCGATGAGGGCGGGGAGGTCGGGGTTCAGGGGAGGGTGGTGGAGGGCGGCAATTTCTATCCCGTCGCAGACCTGGAGGCCCGGTTCCAGGGCATCCAGGCCCAGTGCCGTGAGCGCCACCTCCACGAAACTGACCCCGTCCACGACGCGCGTCGGCAGGCCAGCCTCCCGCGCCATCTGCAAGACTTTCCGGACCGTTGCCTCGCCGACCAGGGGGTGACCCGGGACGGCGTAGACCACCCCTTCGGGCCGGTGGCCCAGTTCCAGGACCCGCTCCGCGATGGCCTGGTAGACCTGAGCGAAATCCTCCGCTGATTCGTACAGGTCGTCAAAGGAACGGAGCGCCAGATGGGCGGGCAGATGGGGGACAGTGGGATGGCGGGCAGTGCGCAGCCAGACCTCCTGGCTTTCCAAGAGCACCCCCCACGCCTCGCGCGTCAGGTGGCGGGGGTCCCCTGGCCCCAATCCAACGATGGTGATGCTCATTTTCTCCTCCCCCTAAACAGAGAATGTGCCAGGCACTGAAAGAGAAGTGCCTGGCACATCCGGGATGGGCACGTTGGGATTGCCTATTTGCGCCGCCGTCGCCGGACCAGCCAGCGCACCAGCAGGACTATCGCGACAATCGGGAGCGCCAGCAGGATCAGCGCGGGCAGGACGACGATGACGATGTAGATGAGCGCCTTGACGAAGAACTCCAGGACGTCCAGCAGCGCTTCCACCGCGCTGCGGACCGTGCCGGGCAGGTTCCAGCCGCCCGTCTCCAGCGGCTGGGCCATCACGTCCGGCGTCAGGCTGACGGTGACCGTTGCCAGGGCGGCCTGGTTCTGCAGGTACTGCATCCGCCCCTTCACCTGCTCTATCTCCGCCTGGGTCTGGCTGAGTTGCTCGTAGACCGCCAGGACGGCCTCCGTGTCCTCCGCCCGGTCCAGAAACTCCAGCAGTTGCTTCTCCTTCGCCTGCAGATGGCGCAGGCGGGACTCCAGGTCCACGTACTCGTCCGTCACATCCTGCCCGGAGACGGACTCCCGCCGGACCGTCGTCGCCATCGCGCGCAGGCGCTCCAGTGCGGTGTCCAGCGCATCGGCCGGGACCCGGAAGGTCACCGTGGCCTGCCGCCCTTCCTGGTACTGGTAGGCCTCCATAGAGACCACGTAGCCGCCCAGTTCACGGGCCAGGGACTGAATGTCGGCCAGTGCCCTATCCGTGTCCGGGACGATGAGGTCCAGGCTGGCGGTCCGGACGACCATCCGCTCGGTGCTGGCCGCATTGGCCACAGCCGCTGCATCCGAACCCGCGTACGCCGCTTTTTCCCCGGCGGGGAGAGGGGCACCGACTTGCGGCTGGGCAGGGACTGGCGTTGCGGCCGGTCGGACCGCGCATCCCCCGGCCGCCAGGGCCAGGACGGCGATCCATATCACGAAGATCAGATGCCTCTTCATTTCTCCTCCTCTTCTGATGATTTACGTCCTTTCAGACGCCGCCGGACGCCTATCTGTTCCCCGCCTGAGATGATCCGGGAATTCTTCGTGTTCCTTCGTGTCCTTCGTGGTTTCTGGTCTCAGCGTCCCACTTCCAGGCGGGCGATCAGGCGGCGGGGGAGACCCCGGGCCCGCATGCGCTCCTGGGTAATCTCTATGGGATAGGGGACACGGCGCAGTTCCCAGGTCATCGCCTCGGTGTCCAGGATGGCATAACTGGCGCGCGGGTCGCCGTCCCGGGGTTGCCCCACGCTCCCCGGGTTCAGAATCATCCGGTGCCCCCGGAGAGAAATGGGGGTCCCGATTTCCGGGATCATCGCATGAGGGCGGCCTCCTCCCTCTTCCAGCACGAATATCAGCGGGAGATGGGTGTGGCCCACCAGGCAGAAGGGGGTGGAGAAATGGGAAAAATTGACGATGGCCACGCCCAGGTCCAGCAGGTACTCCCAGATGGGCTCCCGGGGACTGCCGTGGACCAGCGTGAAGTCCCCCTGTTCCAGGCGGACCGGGAGTCCCTGGAGATATTCCTGGCTGACCGGGGTCAGTTCCTCCCGGGTCCAGAGGTGGGCGATACGGGCTTCGGTGTTGAAATCGTCCAGCGTCAGAAGGCCCAGGGCGGCCCAGTCGTGGTTGCCCGCCACGCAGATGTGCTCAAAGTCCTGAATGCGGGCCACGCATTCGTTGGGGTCAGGGCCGTACCCGACCAGGTCCCCCAGGCACCAGATCGTATCAAAGGGGGGCGCGTCCCTCAACACAGATTCCAGTGCAGTGCGATTGGCGTGGATGTCGGAGATGACCAGGTAGCGCACAGGATTCACTCCGGATGCGAAGTTGCTATCCTGTATTATACCCCAAAATTCCCTCTTGCCAATTTTGACAAGATGTGGTATAATCAGGCGCGGAAAGCGGGCGTGGTTCAGTTGGTAGAACGTCTCCTTGCCAAGGAGAAGGCCACGGGTTCGAGTCCCGTCGCCCGCTCAGCGAATATGTCGCGGCGGCGTAGCCAAGTGGTAAGGCAAGGGTCTGCAAAACCCTCATACGTCGGTTCAAATCCGACCGCCGCCTCCTGGTGGGACATTGAAAAAGCGGGCAGTCCTGAGGACTGCCCGTTTCTGTCTGGGGCGGTGGCGAAACGGCAGCCGCGGGGGACTTAAAATCCTCTGTCCGTTGAGGACGTGTGGGTTCAAATCCCACCCGCCCCACTGCCGGGAGGGGCTATGAAAACCCAGAGCGAATCTCGCATCCACGAACGGTATCTTCGCCACACCAAGAAATTCCCCAACGTCTGGTGTGCCGGATGCGGCATCGGCATCGTCCTGGGGGCCATCATCCGCGCGGTGGATTCCCTGGGGCTGGATAAGAACGACATCGCGATGGTCTCCGGCATCGGTTGCACGGGCCGCATGCCGGTCTATGTAGACTTCAACACCCTCCACACCACCCACGGACGGGCACTGGCCTTCGCCACCGGCCTCAAACTGGTGCGCCCCGAGATGAGAGTCATCGTGGTCATGGGAGACGGGGACGCGCTGGCGATTGGCGGCAACCATTTCATCCACGCTGCCCGGCGCAACATCGGCCTGACGGCCATCGTGGTCAACAACGCCACCTACGGGATGACCGGCGGGCAGTATTCACCGACGACGCCTCTGGGAGCCCTCAGTACCACAGCGCCCTACGGCCATATTGAGCCCCCCTTTCAGATTGCCGAACTGGCCCAGTGCGCAGGGGCGGCGTTCGTTGCCCGCAGCACCGTCTACCACGTGGACGAATTGCAGGACTACATCGCCCGCGCGTTGCAGAAAGAGGGCTTTTCGCTGGTGGAAGCGATCAGTTACTGTCACACGACCATCGGCCGGCTCAACCGATGGGGGACCGCGCCGGAGATGATGCGCCGTCTGAAGGACGATAGCATTACCCTGAAGCAGGCGGAGCGGATGGGGCCGGAGGAACGGGTCGGAAAAATCATCCGCGGCATTCTGGCGGACCGGGACGACCTGATAGAGTACACCCGGCGGTATTACGAAGAGGTCGTCCTGAGCGCCCGGAGGGAGATGGGATGGAACGCACCGAAATCCGAATTGCCGGTACGGGCGGTCAGGGAGTGATCCTGGCGGGCATCCTGCTGGCCGACGCAGCCGTGCGGGATGGCAAAAAGGTCGTTCAGACCCAGTCCTACGGCCCGGAGGCACGGGGTGGGGCCAGCCGGTCAGAGGTCATCATCTCCGACCAGGAGATTGATTACCCCAAGGTCCTGGACGCGGACATCCTGCTCTGTATGAGCCAGGAGGCGTGCGACCGGTATGCCGGGAAACTGAAGAAGGGCGGCACGCTGATTCTGGATACGGTCTATGTCCACCGGGCGCCGTTGATTCAGGCGGTGCGGGTGCCCATTACCGAACTGGCCCGTCAGGCCACCGGACGGGAGATCACGGCCAACATCGTCGCCCTGGGGCTGCTGGTGGGGTTGACGGGTGTGGTCTCGCGGGAATCGCTGGAGGCGGCGGTCCGGGCCCGGGCCCCGCGCGGGACGGCGGAGATGAATTTGCGGGCGCTGGCTGTGGGTCTGGAACAGGCGGCTCAGATGAGCCCACTTTCGGGATGTTCGGGATGAGCCTCCAGGGGACAGAGTGAGTCGTCCAACGGGGCATTTTCAGCCCCCGAAGGGGGGCCTTGCAACGGAGCCCGGCGGTAAACCGCCGGGCTTTCTGTCTCCCGCGACTCCCCAGAGGCTTGCGCTCCCGTGCCTCTGGGGGTATACTGTATGGGTGGGGGAGTTGTAGAGACTCCCTGGGCGCAGAAGGAGCGCAGTAATGGGTTACACCGACGAGTTGCTGGAGCATCTGCAAAACCCCGAGGCCCTGGAGAGAATCTACCGCCAGGCGCTTCAAAAAGGAGAAGAGAAACTTTTCCGGGAAGCCCTGGAAAATCTCTTTGCTCAGTACCCCCACGACCTGCTCCTGGCCGCATGGCATTACCGGCTGGCAGAAGAAGTGGCAGTCCCCCGTCCGACGGCCGGTCGTCTCCCCAGGCACTGGCCCTGGGCCGTGGTCTTTGCCCTGCTCAACGGACTGGCCTTCTGGTGGCTATCCAATCTGTCCGAACCTGCCTGGCTGGCCCGGCAATACATTCCCTTCCTGCTCCTCTACTGGGCTCCAATTGCGGCCACCTGCATCCTGCTCTTCCTCTCTTTGACCGGTAACCGGTTTCCCCGGCGGCTGCCAGTCCTGCTGGGGGCCCTGGCCCTGATCAGTGCCTATGCCTATTTTGCCGATTTCCTCATCCAGCAGGAGATTTTCTGGAGCCAGTATCTCGTTCTGGGGGCCATCCACCTGATTCCAATGGCCTGGGCTTCGGTCGCCCTCTACGTCCTGAAAGGGCAGGCCGATGAGAAAAGCCGCGTTGCCTTTCTGGCGAAGTCCCTGGAAACTGTGGTGCTGGGCGGCCTCTCCGGGGCTGTCCTGGGCGTCTTTACGGGGGTAACCCTCGCCCTGTTCTCCACGTTGAACCTGCACTACACGTTCACCGAACAACTCCTCCGGGTGCTGATGTTTGGCGGGGCTGGCTGTATCCCGGTGCTTGCGGTCGCGGCAGTGTACGAGCCCCTTCGCCGCCTGCGGGAGCAGACCTTCGCCGCTCTCTTCCGGATCACCACCCTGCTTCTGCGCATCTTCCTGCTGCCGTCCATCCTGATTCTTCTGACCTACGTTGTTCTCATCCCCTTCCACCTCATGGAGCCCTTCTACAACCGGGGGGCGCTGATTGCCTACAACGTGATGCTCTTCGCGGTGGTCGCGCTCCTGCTCTGGACAACCCCTGTGGAGGAAGGACAACTCTCTCCCCGGATGGGGCGATGGCTGCGGCGGGGTCGGCTGGTCCTGATGGCTCTTGCCGAAATCATCAGCCTCTACGCCCTGGCGGCCATCCTCTTCCGCACCTGGTGGGACGGCTTCACTCCCAACCGTATCACCGTCATTGGCTGGAACCTCATCAACATCGCGCTTCTGGGCGTCCTGCTGGTCCGGGAGTGGCGGGGCGGGGATGAAGGATGGGTCGCTGCCGCCCACCGGACCTTCGCCCAGGCGATGCCGGTCTACGCGGCCTGGAGCCTCTTGCTGCTGGTAGCCCTGCCGCTGCTGTTCGCGCGTTTGTCGTTTTGAGGAGGACACAATGACAGACGTCATCACCATTCCGGTCGTTGTGGAATATCTGGAGGAGGACGAAGTCTACTGCGTCAGCACCCCTCTGTTGCCGGGATGCCGGGCCTGGGGGGAAACACTGGATGAAGCGATGCGGGCAATGCCGGGGAACATTCGGGCAATGATCGCCGCGTGGAAAGAAAAGGGAATCCCTCTCCCGCCCTCTCTTCAATGCCTGGAACCTGCTGTTCCTGTTGCCCTTTTGCTGCAGGGAGCCCCCCTGTGAAGTACCGGGAACTGGCAAAGCGTCTCCGTGCACTGGGTTGTGAATACGTGCGGCCCGGACGCGGCTCGCACCGCATCTGGTACAACCCGGCCAATGGGCGCTTCACGACGATTCCTGATTGGGGCAATAAAGACCTGAAGCCCGGAATGTTGCGCGCAATCCTGCGTGATCTGGGCTTTCGTCCTGAAGACCTCTACCGTCAGAAACCCGATTGAACTCTGCTCACGTTTCACGTTTCACGTTTCACGTTTCACGTTTCACTTTTCACGTCTCAGGAGGCCCTATGTCCACCGACTTTCTCTTCCGCGCTGACCTGGAAGAACTGGACCCCTTTATGGCCGACCTCATCCGTTGGGAACAGGAGCGTCAGGCCCGAAAACTCATTCTCATCCCCTCCGAGTCCTACGCCCCGAAGGCCGTCCGGCAGGCCCTGGGCTCCGTCTTCCAGAACGTCTACGCCGAGGGCTACCCGCCCCTGCGCATGACCCGCGACCCCGAGGAGCGGCTGCGGGACGTGGCCTGGCAACTGGCCTTCTACCGCCGCTACGCCGACCGCCGCTTCTACAAAGGCGTGGACTACGTCCACCTGGTGGAGTGTCTGGCCCAGCGCCGCTGCGCCGAACTCTTCGCCCACGACTCCGTCCGCCCCGAGCACATCTTCGTCAACGTCCAGCCCCTCTCCGGCGCTGCCGCCAACCTGGCCATCTACCAGGCCCTGATGAAGCCCGGCGACGTCCTCATGGGAATGGACCTCTTCCAGGGCGGCCACCTGACCCACGGCTCCGAGTTCAACGTCTCCGGCAAGTGGTACCGGCGGGTCTCCTACGGCGTGGACCCGAAGACGGAGCGGCTGGACTACGACGCAATTCGGGAACTGGCCCGGCAGCACCGGCCGCGCGTTATCGTCGCCGGGTACACGTCCTACCCCTGGGCGCCCGACTGGCACGCCTTCCGCTCCATCGCCGACGAGGTCGGGGCTTACCTGGTCGCCGACATCGCCCACACGGCCGGCATGGCCGCAGCGGGGGCGTACCCCAACCCCGTCGGCATCGCCCACGTCACCGTCTTCACCACCCACAAGACCATCTGCGGGCCGCGCGGCGCCTGCATCCTGACCACCGACGAGGCGCTGGCCCAGGCCATAGACATGGCCATCTTCCCCGGCGAGCAGGGCGGCCCCCACGTCAACAAGTTCGCCGCCATGGCGGTCGCCTTCGGCCTGGCCCGCACGGAGGAGTTCCGCCGCCTCCAGCACCAGATTGTCGCCAACGCCCGCGCCCTGGCGGATGCGCTCCAGAAACGGGGGCTCCGCCTGGCCTACGGCGGCACGAACACCCATCTGCTCCTGGTGGACCTGAAGTCCATCCCCACCCGCACCGGATACCCCGTCTGGGGCGAACCGGCGGCCCGCATCCTGGACCTGGCTGGCGTCGTCGTCAACAAAAACACCATCCCCGGCGACACGGTGACCGCCCTGGCGACGGGCATCCGCATGGGCACCCCGTGGGTCACCCAGCGGGGGCTCACCGAAGAGGATATGGACACCCTGGCCGACCTCATCGCCCGTCTCCTCTTCGCCATCCAGCCCTTCGCCTACAACGGCCTGGTCGGCACCCTGCCGCGCGGGAAGGTGGACCTGGACGTCCTGGAGGAGGCCCGGGCGGGAGTGGCGAAACTGGCCGAAAAGGCCGGCATTGACTTTGAGTACACCCCCTCCGGCTACCCCCATTTCTACTCCTTCGGGCCGGAGAAGAACCCCACCACCGACCAGTCTACCATTCCCCAATCTACCTCCCTCCGGGTCACCGGCTGGCGGGCCCGGCAGTTCGTCCAGCAGGTGGTCACCGCCAACATTGCCGACCTGGAGCCGGGCCAATCCAGGGGGGCCCGCATGCTGGACCGTCACGGCGGCCTCATCGCCGACGTCGTCGTCCAGCGGGAGACGCCCGACGAGTGGGGCCGGGACCGCTACCTCATCACCCCGACGGCCAACGGGCACCGGGTCGCCGCCTGGCTGCGCGCCCTCTCCGACGGCTATGTCCTCTTTGACGAGACCGACGTCTACCGGAAGGTGGAGGGGCCGGTCGTGGTGGAGGAGGTGCCTCACCCCTCCC
>Ga0315298_1009295_pt1 | contig 12207 bp, 10 predicted proteins | sample WHS_1_MG_FD_203077 | JGI IMG/M metagenome (GOLD analysis project Ga0315298, IMG submission 203077) | Extremophilic microbial mat communities from Washburn Hot Springs, YNP, Wyoming, USA - WHS_1_MG | ecosystem: Environmental > Aquatic > Thermal springs > Hot (42-90C) | place: USA: Wyoming... | reverse complement strand
GCCGCATCAGCGCGGCGCAGGCCCGGACCTTTCATCAGGATTATGAGGGCTGGCGGCAGGAGGGGGCGATGTGGTCCGACTGTGCAGTGATGGTGCATGGCGATGCCACGCCGTCGAATCTCCTGTTCGGCGCCGGGCTGGCGGTCACCGCCATCGACCTGGAGCGCATGCATCCTGCCGATCGGGCTTATGATCTGGGCATGGTCGCCGGAGAATTGCAGCATTTTTTTCTGCGGCACACCCACCGGAAGGATCTGGCGGAGCCCTTTATCGGCCATTTTCTCTGGGAATACGCCTGTCATTTCCCGGATCGTCACGCGGCCTTTGCCGCCATCACTCAGCGCATCCCTTTTTATATGGGGTTGACCCTGCTCCGGATTGCGCGCAATTCCTGGCTGGATTGGCACTATAGCCAGGTGCTGGTGCATGAGGCCCATAAAACCCTGCGGAGGTAGCATCATGGCTATAGAAGCAGTCTATTTCGATCTCTATGGTACGCTGATCAATATCGAAACCAATGAGGATATGGAGGAGATCTATCGCGCCATTGCCCATTACCTGACCTTTCATGGCATTACCCTGAATCGTGGCGAACTGCGTGATCGCTATTATGCGATCATGAAGGAGATGAAACGAGATTCGCCGGAGAAATATCCGGAGATAGATGTGGCCGGGATCTGGGCGGTGCTGCTGGCGCAGGAAAACAGTAAGCCGGCCAAGCACCGGGCCGAACTGGCACAGGTCCTTGCGCAACTGTACCGTGCCATTTCCCGTACCCGATTGCAGCGTTATGATGGGGTAAAACGGACCCTCAGGGAATTGCAGCAAACCTACCGCTTGGGGATCATTTCCGATGCGCAGCCCTGTTTCGCGTTGCCCGAAATGAAGATGATGAAAATCAAAAAGTATTTTTCCGTGCGGGTGATTTCCGGGGACTACGGTTTTCGTAAACCCGATCCCCGGCTCTTCGAATGGGCACTGGAGAAGCTGGGCGTCCGGCCCCATGAGGCCATTTATGTGGGCAATGACATGTATCGGGATATTTACGGCGCGCAGCGGGCCGGCATGAAAACCATTTTTGTGGATTCCAACCAGGGGGCGAAGAGCTACAACGATACCGCCCCGGACTACTATGCGCGCGACCTTTTCCAGGTGCTGGAGGGCGTGGCCTTTCTGGCCGAACAGGGGCGAGCGGCCGCAGATCATGGGTAGGGGTTGCCAACGGCCGTGTTAACGTGCAACAACGATCCTGCTGTCTACGCCAAAATAGGAGGAGCGGCCCATGGCCGCTCCGGGTTGCTTGCGGCGCCGCCCTCAGCGCATGGTCACCAGTTCTTCGGCGCTGGTGGGGTGGATGGCGATGGTGTCGTCGAAGTCCTGCTTGGTGGCCCCCATGCGCAGGGCGACGGCGAAGCCCTGGAGCATTTCGTCGGCACCCTCGCCAATGACGTGCAGTCCGACAATTTTTTCCTCCCGCCCCACGGTGACCAGTTTCATGGCGGTTTTTCCCGGGTCGGCGGAAAAGGCGTGGAGCATGGGCGTGAACTGGGTGCGGTAGATCTTGACGCCATCGTCACCATGGCGCTCCCGGGCCTGGTCCTCGGTCAGACCGATGGTGCCGATGGGGGGGTGGCTGAATACCACGGTGGGGATCAGGCCATAGTCGAGGTGGCGGTCGTTCATCCCGCCGAAGAGGCGGTCGGCCAGGCGGCGGCCGGCGGCGATGGCAACAGGGGTGAGGGCGGGCCGCGGGGTGACGTCGCCGATGGCATAGATACCCGGGACATTGGTGTTCTGGTAAGCGTCGGTGGGGATGTATGCGGCGCCATCCGTAAGCACGCCCGCTTTGGCCAAATCCAGCCCTCCGCTGTTGGGTTCGCGCCCGATGGCCCAGATGATGCTGTCCAGGCCGCTGAGGGCCTCGCCGTCGCTAAAGACCAGGGTCAGGCCCTGGGCATCTTTCCGGGCTGCGGTGACCTGGCGGCGGGTGAGCATGTTGACGCCCGAGCGGAGCATGGCATCCATGAGCGCTTCGCGGAGCATGGGGTCGAAGCTGTCGAGAAAATGGCTGCGGCGCATGAGCAGGGAGACTTCGCTGCCCAGGCCTTTGAGCACCCCGGCGAGTTCCACGGCAATATAGCCGGCTCCCACTACCGCTACGCATTTCGGTTGCTGCTCCAAGGCAAAAAATCCGTCGGAGGTGATGCCCAATTCCGCACCGGGAACGGCGGGCACGATGGGGCGGCTGCCGGTGGCGATGACGATATGATCGGCGCTGTAGGTCTCGCCATGGACGGTGATGTGCCGGGCGTCGACAAATTGTCCGTGACCGTGGAGGAGTTCGACTCCGTTATCCATGAGCCCTATGCCGTAGCGCTCGTTGAGGCGCTGGATATAGGCGTCGCGGACGGCTTTCAACGCTGGCCACTGGAATGCGCCATGGAGGGGGCTGAAGCCGTATTCCGGGGCCATTTCCCCGCTGTGTTGAATGGCGGCGGCGTTCCAGAAGATCTTTTTGGGTACGCAACCGACATTGACGCAGGTGCCGCCCAGGGGGCCCGCCTCGATGACGGCGCACTTGGCCCCGTAACGGGCAGCCCGGTTGGCAGTGGCGATGCCGCCGCTGCCGCCGCCGATGGCGATGAGGTCGTAATGTCTGGACATGCTCTTCTCCTCGGAAAAGGCCACCGGACCCCCGGTTTTCCGGGGATTCGGTGAGCGCTGCTAGGCGGATGCTTGGGCCTTAGGCCAAGCCGAAATGACGGGCGAGGTCGTCCGCCCCACCGATGTGCTTGCCGCCGATGAATACCTGCGGCACCGTGGAGCGCCCGGTGGTGGCGCGGAGGGTGCGGGAGGAAACCCCCGTCCCCTGGCCTGTCTTGATCTCCTCGAAGGCAATGCCCCGTTCCTTGAGCATGGCCTTGGCGCGGATGCAGTGGGGGCAGCCCTCGCGGGTGAAGATGGTGACGAACTCGGGCTCCTTCGCCTGGGGATTGATATAGTGGAGCATGGTGTCGGCGTCGGAGACCTCGAAGGGGTCGCCGGGCTTGTCGGGTTCGATGAACATCTTTTCGATGCGACCGTCCTTCACCAGCATGGAGTAACGCCAGGAGCGCTTACCGAAGCCGATGTCGGATTTGTCCACAAGCATCCCCATGCCAGCGGCGAAATCGCCGTTGCCGTCGGAAATGAAGCGCACATTCTCGGCATTTTGATCCTTGGCCCAAGCGTCCATGACGAAGGCATCGTTGACGGAAATGCAGAGGACCTGATCGACGCCATTGGCCTGGAACACCGGCCCCAGCTCATTGTACCGAGGGACGTGGCTGGAGGAACAGGTGGGGGTATAGGCGCCGGGGAGGGCAAAGACGACTACCGTCTTGCCTTGGAAAAGGTCGTCGGTACTGACATCCTTCCATTGGCTGCCTTCCCGGGTTTTGAAGGTGACTTGGGGAACGCGTTGGCCTTCCCGATTGCTGTGTTCCATAAAGACTCCTTGCGCAGTAGTGACGGATTGAGCTGCGACTGCTTGCCAGTCCCGGGCTCGGGCCCGGCCGACGGTTTGATGGATATCCCGACGGGCTGAAGAGGATAGTAGACCAACTAAAAATATAAATCAAGTCTAAATCTCTGCTCATGGGATCTCTCCGTCCGGCGACTGCTTGCTATCTCTCAGGCCGGTGTCAGGCTGAGGATGGCCAGGACGGCATCCAGGCCGCCATGGCGGATCTGGAAGTCCGCCTGGGAACGGACCACCGGCTTGGCGTGGTAGGCGATGCCGGCGCCGGCGAGATGGATCATGGCAAGGTCGTTGGCGCCGTCGCCCATGGCGATGCAGTGGTTGGGATCGGTGTCGAGGCCTTGGGCCAGGGCTTGCAGGATCTGCGCCTTGGCGGGCGCGTCGATGATCTCTCCCAGGACATTGCCGGTAAGCTGGCCGCCGCTGATCTCCAAGGTGTTGCCGAAGGCGTAGTCCAGGCCCAGAAGGTCCTGGAGATGGCGAGTGAAATGGGTGAATCCGCCCGATACCACCCCCACTTCAATCCCGTGGTGATGGAGACCCTGCACCAATTCGCGGGCGCCGGGGTTGAGTTGCAGGCGGTGGGCGATGACGTCGTCCAGGGCGCTGACGGGGGTGCCGGCCAGCAGGCGCACCCGTTCCTGCAGGGAAGTCCGGAAATCCAGCTCGCCTTCCATGGAGCGCTCGGTGATGGCGGCCACTTGGCGCTTGAGGCCGAGATGGTCGGCCAGTTCGTCAATGCATTCGATGGCGATGAGGGTGGAGTCCATGTCCGCGAGGAGGAGGCGGAAATGCCCCGTGGGCCAGATCGGAGTGAGGGCGGCGTCCACGGCCAGACCCTCCAGGGCCTCCTGAAGTTGATGATTGTGCAAGGAGAGGCGGTTTTCGGGGCCGTGCAGGGTCAGGATGAGCAACGTCCCCTGCGCCGCCTCCACCCGTCCGGGCATCAGGCCCTGCAGGTGGAGGGCGGCCAAGGCCCGGCGCAGGGCTTCAGGGGCGTTTTGCCCCTGCAGGACTAGGCGCCGGGCCACGGGTTGGGCGCTGCTGGCCCAGGTGACCTGGCGGTTTTGGGTGGTGGCCTGACGGGAAAGCTCCTGGAGAAAGGGCATGATCTCGCCCTCGGGCAAGGGAAGCGCCCAGGTTTGCAGCCACCACCCCCATATGGCCTGGTGGGACTCCAATTGCGTGACCAGTTGGCCGGCGCTTGCCGGCAAGGGCATGGGTCCCTGCTCCGTAGGACTGAGGATGGCGATGCGGGTGGTGGTCATGACGGTACTCCCAGTTCGTCCAAGAGGTGAATGAGGGTTTGGCAGCGGGCCTCGCCATCGGGCAGGTCGCGGCGCAGGCGCAGGCGCGATTCGCCTTCGAGCCGGTATTCCTGGCTGCGTTGCTGGATCAGGGTGATGATCTTTTCCGGAGAGACGCGCGTTTGGGCACCGAACTGCAAGCGCGCACCTGCGGGGCCGGCGTCGATCTTTTCCACCCCCAGATGCTGGGCGGCCAGGCGGAGGCGGGACTGGCAGAGCAGGGTGCGTGCTGCCGCCGGCAAGGGACCGAAGCGATCCACCATTTCGACCATGATCTCGCTGATGGCGTCATCGCTGGCGGTGTCGGAGATCCGCTTGTAAAACTGCAGGCGCAGATGGATGTCGGGGAGGTAATCGGCGGGTATGAGGGTCGGGGTGTTGAGGTGGATCTCCGGGCCGATGGCGCGCCTTTCACTGAGGCTGTGCGGGTCGCGCCCGGCACGGATGGCCGCCACGGCATCGTTCAGCAGCTCCATGTAGAGCGTGAAGCCCACTTCGTCAATATGGCCGCTTTGCTGGTCTCCCAGCAGCTCGCCCGCACCGCGGATCTCCAGGTCGTGGCTGGCCAGGGCAAAGCCGACTCCCAGGTCTTCCAGGGACTGGATGGCCTCCAGGCGGCGCTGCGCATCGCTGGTCATGGCGCGTGGTTCGGGGGTGAAGAGGTAGGCGTAGGCGCGCTGGTGCGAACGCCCCACCCGGCCGCGCAACTGGTGGAGTTGGGCGAGGCCGAACTTGTCCGCGCGGTCGATGAGGATGGTGTTGGCGTGGGGATTGTCGATGCCCGATTCGATGATGGTGGTGCAGAGCAGGATGTCAAAGCGCTGGTGATAAAAATCCAGCATCACCGCTTCCAGCTCGCTTCCGGGCATTTGTCCATGGGCGACGCGCAGACGGGCTTCGGGCAGGAGCCGGCGCAGGGTGGCGGCGAGGCGCTCGATGCTCTGTACCTCGTTGTGAAGAAAGTAGACCTGACCTCCCCGGAGCAGTTCGCGCTGACAGGCCTCCACCACGACTGCGTCGTCCCAGGTCTGGACAAAGGTGCGGACGGGCTGGCGGCGCTGGGGCGGGGTGCTGATGATGGACATATCCCGCAGGCCGGCCATGGAGAGGTTCAGGGTGCGGGGAATGGGCGTGGCGGTGAGGGTGAGGATGTCCACCTCGGCCCGCAGGGCCTTGATCTGTTCCTTCTGGCGAACGCCGAAGCGATGCTCTTCATCCAGGATCAGCAGGCCCAGATCGTGGAAGCGGACATCCTTCTGCAGGATGCGGTGAGTACCAATGAGGATATGCACGGCCCCGCTCGCCGCGGCGGCGAGGATGGCCTTTTGCTCACGGCTGTTCTGGAAGCGCGACAGGACCTCGATGCGCAGGGGCAATCCGGCGAAGCGATCCAGGAAGGTCTCGTAATGCTGCTGGGCGAGGAGCGTGGTGGGCACCAGCAAGGCGACCTGGGCGCCGCCATGGACAGCGATGAAGGCTGCGCGCAGGGCCACTTCGGTCTTGCCGAAACCCACGTCCCCGCAGACCAGCCGGTCCATGGGATGGGGGGAGGTCATGTCGGCGATGACGGCGTCGATGGCGGCCTGCTGGTCGGGGGTTTCCTCGAAGGGGAAACGGGAGACGAAGTCCCAGTAGGCATCGTCGGGAGGAGGGAAGCGGCGCCCCTGGCGGGCGGCGCGACGGGCGTAGATGTCCAGCAGCTCCGCAGCGGCGTCAACGGCTTTTTGCCGGGCCTTGGCCTTGGCCTTGTCCCATTGGTGGCTGCCGAGTTTGGAAAGGGCCGGGTCGCTGGCGCCGTTGCCCACATAGCGGCCGATGCGGTCGAGATGGTCGGCGGGAACATAGACGAGATCGCCGCCGGCGTATTCCAGCACCACGTATTCGTTGACATCCCCCTGGCCGGCGAAGGGGGTGGCCATGCCCTGAAAGCGGCCGATGCCATATTCTTCGTGGGTGACGTAATCGCCGGCATGGAGATCGCCCAGGTCGCGCACCAGGGATTCGATGCTGCGGTGCCGCGCCGTCTCGCTGCGCCGTTGCTGAAAGACCCGGTCGCCGAAGATCTGGGCCTCGGAAATCAGGGCCAGACTGACGTTGCTCCCCTCCTTGAGCAGCAGCCCCCGTTCCAGCGGGGCGACGGTGATGGCGAGCCGTTGCTCACCCTGGAGGAAGCTTTGCCAGGAGTCCACCCGCTCCGGCAGCAAGCCCCCATGGCCCAGCCGCTCGGCCAGGGCCTCCTGGCGGCCGGGTGATTCCGCCGCCAGCAGGGCTCGTGCCTGGGCAGGCAAATGGCGCAGGAAGGTATCCAGGGACGCCAGGGGTTCTTCCCGTCCGGCGCGCAAGTCCGGCGGCGCGGCGGCAGGCAGGTCACGGCCGGAGCCGTTGCTATGGAGATGTACCAAGGCAAAGCTGGCCAGGGCGTCTTCCCACTCCTGGGGACTCAGGAGCAGTTCATCCGGACGCAGAATGGGGTGCGCCAGATCGTAGGCGCGTTCCTCGTGGCGTTCTTCCCAGTCCTGGCGCAGGGCCTGGGCCGCGGCCGTCAAGCCGTGGGGCAGAAGGAGAATGGTATCGGGAGGGAGGTGGTCGAGAAGGGTGCTGGTCTCGGCGAAGAACAGCGGCAGATAATTTTCGGCCCCGGCGGGGACTTGTCCGCGACTCGCGGCGCGATAGATTTCCGCCCGTTGCGGGTCGCCGGCAAAGCGCGCCCGAAAGCGGCCACGGAAATCCTGGATGGCGGCGGCGTCGACGGGGACCTCCCGGGCCGGCAGGAGGGCGACACGTTCCACCCGCTGCAGGGTGAGCTGGGTTTCCGGGTCGAACTGGCGGATGGTCTCCACGGCGGCGTCGAAGAGTTCGATCCGATAGGGGAGGGGACTGCCGGTGGGGAACAGGTCGATGATCCCCCCCCGCCAGGCCAGTTCACCGGGCTCGGAGACCTCACTGACGGTGTGGTAACCCGCATCCACGAGGCGCTGCCGGAAGGATTCCGGCTCCAGGATATCGCCGGTGGCCAGGACAAAGGCATGGCGGTCCAGGAAGGCCCGCGGCGGCAGGCGCTGAAGGGCCGCCGCCAGGGGGGCAATGCATACCCCCTGGCCCAGTTGGGGCAGAGCGGCAAGGGTGGCCAGTCTTTGCGCAGTGGCGTCGGCGGGCGGCGCCAGACGATCATAGGGCAGGATCTCCCGGTCGGGGAAGACCAGCGGCGCCGGACGGCCCGGGGCAAAAAAGTGCCACTCGCGCCGCCATTCATCCAATTCACGGGCGCTGGGCGTGAGGATCAGGAGGGGGCGTCGCCAGGCCTGCGCCAACTCGGCGGCCAGCCAGCCCTCGGCGGCGGCAAAGACCCGGTTAAAGGATAGGGGAGCTCCGGGCTGTGGCGCGGGCCCTGGGGAAAACGCAGGCTTCAAGGAATCCGGTTCGCTGAACGAAAGAATGGCACAGTTTACCGGCCGGAGCCGTTTTTGACTACGCCTGTGGGCAACGGCAAAATGGCGCCGGGTTCGCGGCGTCGGCATGGCGGGAGATGGGATATGGGACGCATCTGGGCGGTGGTGCCGGCGGGGGGCAGTGGCAGGCGCTTTGGCGGCGTGCTGGCGAAACAATATCTTCTGCTCCACGGTCGGCCGGTCCTGGCCCATGCCCTGGGGTGCTTTCTCGGGCATCCGCGCATCGCTGGCGTCCAACTCGTCCTGCCCAGCGCCGATTTGGCGGGCGATTGCTGGCGGGAAGGTCTCGGCGATCAGGCCGCCAGGTTGTTACCGCCCGTGGCGGGGGGGCGGGAACGGGCGGATTCCGTGGGACTTGGCCTGCAGGCGCTGCGGCAGCAGGGCGCAGCGGCCACGGACTGGGTCCTGGTCCATGACGCGGCGCGTCCCTGTCTGCGCCGCGCCGACCTGGACCTCTTGTTGGACAGCCTGGCGGATGCCCCCCAGGGGGCGCTGCTTGCCTTGCCGGTGGCCGACACCCTGAAAAGGGAGGATTATGGCCGGGTGCTGGAGACGGTGGAACGCAGTGCCCTCTGGCGGGCCTTCACGCCCCAGGCCTTCCCCTTGGGGGCATTGGCGGCGGCCCTGGCCGACGCCGCGCGGCACGGATGGACGATGACCGATGAGGCCTCGGCCATGGAGCGGCAGGGCTGGCGGCCGTTGCTGGTGCGTGGGCATGGGGACAATATCAAGGTGACCCTTCCGGAAGACCTGCCCCTGGCGGCGGCCATTCTGGAGGCGCAATGGAGGGAACAGGCAAAATGAGGGATTTTCGCGTGGGCCATGGTTTTGACGTGCATGGGCTGGTGCCTGACCGGCCCCTGATCCTGGGGGGTGTGCAGGTGCCCTATGCCCTTGGCCTGGCCGGCCACTCCGATGCGGATGTCCTGCTCCACGCCATCTGCGATGCCCTCCTCGGTGCGGCAGCCCTGGGGGACATCGGCCGTTATTTTCCCGATAGCGACGAGCGCTTTCGCGGGGCCGATTCGCGGGTGCTCCTGCGCCACTGTCGCGATCTGGTGCAGGCGCGGGGTTTTGCGCCGGGTAATGTGGATGCCACCATCGTCTGCCAGCGGCCCAAACTCGCTCCCCATATTCCCCGCATGCAGCAGCATCTGGCCGAGGATCTGGGCCTGGCCCTGGATGCCGTCAACATCAAGGCCACCACCACCGAGGGCCTGGGGTATGCCGGCCGTGGTGAAGGGATCAGCGCCCACGCCGTCGTCCTGCTCCACCGTGGCTGAGGTCGAGCCGCGCCTTTTCCCCTGGCCCGATGTGGGGCTGCGCGCCCGTCTGCGGGTGGAGCTGGCGGATTTTCAGGTGCGTGAGGAACTGCCTTTCCTGCCTTCGGGCAGCGGCTCCCATTGCTGGCTGGAGATCGAAAAGCGCGGCCTCAACACCGAACAGGTAGCCCAGCGCCTGGCGCGTCTGGCGGAGGTGGCGGTGCGCGATGTGGGTTTTGCCGGCCTCAAGGACCGCTGGGCGGTGACGCGCCAGGTCTTCACCGTACCCCTGGGCGCCCATAAGACCTGCCCCTGGGCCAGCCTGAACGATGACAATCTGCGGATCGTGAGCGAGCAGCGCCATGATAAAAAGCTGCGGCGGGGGGTTTTGCGGGGCAACCACTTCCATCTGGTCTTGCGGGAGGTCGCCGGTGATCGGGGGCTTTGGGAGGAAAGGCTGGCGACCGTGGCCCAGGAGGGCTTTCCCAATTATTTCGGTGAGCAGCGCTTTGGCCACGGCAACATCGACAAGGCCGGGCGGCTCCTTGCCGGTGCGCCCCGCGGCATGGGTCGCCATGAGCGCGGCCTGCTCTGGTCGGCCGCCCGCTCCATCCTCTTCAACGCGGTCCTGGCCGAGCGGGTGCGGCAGGACGCTTGGTCGCGACTCCTGTCCGGGGAAGTGGTGCAGCTCGACGGCAGTCACAGCCATTTCCGTGCGGAAGACGAAGAGTTGCCGGCCCTGGTGGAACGGGCGGCGGTCTGGGACCTCCATCCCACCGGTCCCCTGCCCGGGCGCGCCGGCATCCATCCTGGCGGTGCGGCGCTGCAGGTGGAAGATGGGGCGCTGGCCGCATGGCGGGGAGGCGTCGCCTTGCCCGAGTCGGGCCTGCATTGGGCGCAATGTCTGGCCGCCCAGGACCTGGATGCGGCGCGACGCCCTTTGCGTGTGCGCCCGCAGAGGCTGGCGTGGACCTGGCCCGATGCGGCTACCCTGGAACTGGATTTCTTCCTGCCGGCTGGCAGCTTCGCCACGGTCCTGGTGGAGACACTGCTGGGCCAGTGACCGCAGGCCATGGATTCATCCCCCGCAAGCCCTTGACATTAAGGTAGACTACAAGTTGTAGGATGGCAATCCACCATAACAGGAGGAGACAGCATGGTTGCCATCACCATCGGTCGCTTGGCGCGGGAGTCAGGACTGGCCCCCGAGACCTTGCGTTATTACGAGCGCCTTGGCCTGATTCAGCCCACGCAGCGCAGTCGCGCCAACTATCGCCTCTACGGGACGGATGCCGAAGGGCGGCTGCGCTTCATTCGCCGCGCCCAAGCGCTGGGGTTTTCCTTGGCGGAGATTCGCGAACTGCTCGGCCTGCACGCCGCCGCCAACGAAGACATGTCCCGGGTCAAGGCCCTGGCGCAGATCAAGATTGCCGAGATCGATGCGAAAATCAGTGACTTGCAACGGATGCGCACGGGCCTGGCGGCCCTCAACGAGCTCTGCCCAGGCCATGGCCCCACCGCTGCCTGTCCCATCCTGGCCGCGCTGCTGGGCGATGACATGACGGCAGGGCATGAGTGCGGGTGACACCACCCTGCGGCAAGGGGCCCGCGGCACCGCCCTTGCCTTGCTTTCCCTTTTTCTCACCGAACAGGAGTGTTGCCATGAATGAAGTGATTCTCAAGATTCAAGGCATGAGCTGCGGGCATTGTGTGATGGCCGTCAACAAGGCGCTGGGAAAGGTGCCCGGCGTGACCCATGTCGCCGTGGATCTCTCCGCAGGAAGGGCCGTGGTGCAGGGCGGCGCCAGTACCGAGGCGTTGCTCAAGGCCGTGACCCAAGCCGGTTACCAGGCCGAAGTGCAGGGCTAGCTAGCACGGCAGCGCCGCGGCCCGCGCGTCTTGCCGGCCGCCTCTTGCTTGCCCAGGCAAGAGTTGAAAAGATGTGTCCCATGGAAAAGCACCCAGACTCGGCAAGCGCCTCCGGCATTCCGGACGTGTTCCGGCAATTGCAGAGCGATGCCCGGCGCGGCTTGTCGTCGTCGGAGGCCGCCCGCCGCCTGGCCCAATATGGGGCGAACGCCATCCCCGAAAAACACCTCAGCCCGATCCGGCAGTTTCTGGGCTATTTCTGGGGCCCCATTCCCTGGATGATCGAAATCGCCGCGGTGCTTTCCGCCGTGGTGGCGCATTGGGCGGACTTCGCCATCATCATGACCCTCCTGCTGGTGAACGCCGGCGTGGGCTTTTGGCAGGAACACAAGGCCGGCAATGCCATCGCCATGCTCAAGCGCAAACTGGCGCTGCGGGCGCGCGTCCTGCGCGACGGCCTGTGGCAGGAGATCGCCGCCCAGGATCTGGTGCCCGGCGACATCATCCTGCTGAAGCTGGGAAACATCATTCCCGCCGATGTGCTGCTGCTGGGCGGCGAGTACCTCAGCGTCGACCAGTCGGTCCTGACGGGGGAATCCCTGCCGGTGGACAAGGGCCGGGGGGATAGCGCTTATTCCGGTTCCATCGTGGGCAGGGGCGAGATGCAGGGCGTGGTGACGGCGACGGGCCTGCAGACCTTTTTCGGCAAGACCGCGCAACTGGTGGAGCGGGCGGAGAGCATCTCCCACTTCCGCAAGGCCGTGCTCGCCATCGGCAATTTCCTGATCGTTTCGGCGCTG
>Ga0315298_1009294_pt1 | contig 12208 bp, 8 predicted proteins | sample WHS_1_MG_FD_203077 | JGI IMG/M metagenome (GOLD analysis project Ga0315298, IMG submission 203077) | Extremophilic microbial mat communities from Washburn Hot Springs, YNP, Wyoming, USA - WHS_1_MG | ecosystem: Environmental > Aquatic > Thermal springs > Hot (42-90C) | place: USA: Wyoming... | reverse complement strand
GCTATGAGTATCGCACCCAAGGACACGATCATGGAGTCCAAGTGCGGTCGGCGTTCCGTTCGGGGCCGTTTGTGCGTTATCCCCTCTAAATTTAAAAATAGCTAATTTAATGCCCAGATCGAATCCCTTTTTCTGATTTATAAGTCATTAAATTTCTTAAAAATGCCATAAAATTCAACGGATCCCCGCATCAGGCCTCTGGCATCCGGAGGCCCTCGGCGGCCGGCGGCATCGGCCCATAACGGCCGAGGGTTCGAGGGCGGACCACCCTCCGAATCCTTCTCGACAAAACTAGGCCCGAGGGGATCGCTGAGCCGAGCCCGGCCGAAGCCCATGCCTCTATATATTCTAGGCCAAAGATATATTCGGTATTTATCAATTAATCACTATGTTATAAAAACCGTAGAAAGCTTTTTCTAACATCGAAGCTAGACCAAGGGCCCACATACATCGGGAGAACGCGCAAGGGAGTCGAGGCCATGGGAGGGAAGGCGATCCCAAAGGATTCCTTGGGGGAATTTGTCTCCAAGCTCTCGAAGCGATATAGGATATTCGGCCCTAAGAAGAGGAGGACGGAATGGATATTCGATGAGGTCCGGTCCGCGGAGGAGATGGATTTGCAATATTCGACGACCATACTCCCGCCCCGCAAGTTCTTCGTCCCGACCCACGAGGATCTATTCTCGTTCCGAATGGATGGGGGGATCGAGGAGCCCGCGGAGCCGGAGGTGCGCGCGCTCATATTCGGGATACACTCCTGCGACCTGAACGCCCTTCTGTTGCTCGATGAGGTCTTCTTGGGAGAGTTCCCCTCCCCGAGCTATGCGAAGAGGAGGGAGAACACGGCGCTGGTGGCGCTGACGTGCAACGAGGTGGGGGAGAACTGCTTCTGCGAATCCATGGGGACCGGGCCATCCCCCGCCAGAGGCTACGATGTCCTATTGACCGATCTCGGAGGCGAATACCTCGCCGAGGCGGGATCGAAGAGGGGCGAGGAGATCCTAGCGCTCGCGAAGGGCAGGCCCGCCACCGAGGGCGATTTCGATGGGAAGGCCAAGGCGATCGAGCGCTCGAAATCCAAATTCAAGAAGAAGGTGGACTTGGAGGGGATCGACGAGCTATTCCAGAGGAACCTCGACAACCCGATATGGAGTAGGCTGGGGGAGAAGGATCTGGCCTGTGGGCTCTGCGTCAACTCCTGCCCAACGTGCTTCTGCTTCGACGTCAGGGACCGGCTCAACTTCCCGATGGACAGCGGCGCTAGGTACAAGGAGTGGGATGCATGCGTGCTGCTTGAGTTCTCCCAAGTGGCCCTGGGCGGGAACTTCAGGCGCGACAGGGCCGCCAGGATCAGGCAATTCATAGGCCACAACCTCGGTTGGGGCGGCGCATCCCAGTTCAGGGAGTTCAAGGGGAAGGCCAAGTGCGTTGGATGCGGCAGGTGCATAAGGTACTGCCCCGCCGGCATAGACCTGACGGAGGTCGCCGAGGAGCTGAGGGGGAGATGAGGCTGGAAAATCCGTACTTGGCTCAGGAGTGCGCCATCGAAAGATTGAAGAGGCAAACGCCCGACGTATACACCTACACGGTCTCTTATGCGAAGGGTCCGCATAGGCTGCGTACGCCCTTCAGGCCCGGGCAATTCATAATGATCTCCATCCCCGGGGTCGGGGAGGCGCCCTTCTCCTTCAGCGCTTGGGACGAGGGCGAGGCGACTTTCGACACGACCATAAGGGTCGTTGGGAACGTGACCTCGATGCTTGGGAGGAAGGGCGTTGGCCAGAGGGTCTGGGTCCGCGGCCCATACGGAAGGGGTTGGCCGATGGAGGAGGCGAAGGGGAAGGACATCCTCCTGGTGGCCGGGGGGATCGGGATGGCACCGCTGAGGCCCGTCATAGACATCGTGGCGAAGGACCGGGGGGATTACGGCGGGCTGGAGATATTGTATGGGGCCAAGACGCCCGAGGACTTGCTCTTCTCCGACGAGTTCGACTCCTGGAGGGCGATCCCCGATGCGGAGCTCCTTCTGACGGTCGACTCGGTTCCGAAGGGGGTCGAGTGGGATCACAGCGTGGGCGTGGTCACGACCCTGTTCGATAAGATGAGGACCGAGCCGAATGGGTCGATCGTAATGACGTGCGGCCCGGAGATAATGATGAAGTTCGTGGTAAGGGGCCTGTCGGCCATGGGATTCCGGCCCAAGGACCTCTACCTTTCCTTGGAGAGGAGGATGAAGTGCGGGATAGCCCAATGCGGCCACTGCCAGATCGGTCCGAAGTTCGTCTGCAGGGACGGCCCGGTCTTCCCCTACTCGGAGCTGAGGGGCTTGCCGGATCTGATCGTCTAGGAGGTGCCGGCGATGGCGAAGCCTAGGTTGGCCGTGGTAAAGATGACGGGTTGCGCCGGTTGCCAGATGGAGCTCCTCCGCATAGAGGAGAAGCTCTTGGATGCGGTCGGGGCCATCGACATAGCCTATTTCTATATGGCCACGAGCGGCAACCGCCCCGGGCCGTATGACGTGGCCTTGGTGGAGGGCTCCGTATCGACCCCTAGGGAACTGAAAGAGCTGAAGGAGCTCAGGGAGAGGACGAAGCTGTTGATAGCCTTCGGGGACTGCGCCTGCAGCGGCTGCATACCATCGATAGTGAATTGGGTGCCGCCTCAGGAGTCCGCGAGGGTCTACGAGCGCTTCCTCGAGATCCACTCGAAGAAGGAGTCCTTCCAGAGGGTATACCCGTTGTCCGCCCACGTGCGCGTGGACCTGGAGCTCAGGGGATGCCCCCCGCATAGGGACGCGATCCTGGAGGCCCTGAAGGGGGCGCTGCTGGGGATCAGGCCGTTCCTCAGGGAGCACCCGGTCTGCGTCGAGTGCAAATTGAAGGAGAACGCGTGCCTCTTGGTCTGCGAGGGCAGGCCGTGCATGGGGCCCGTGACCGCGGCGGGTTGCGGCGCCGCATGCCCATCGAACGGCAGGGTCTGTGAAGGATGCTACGGCCCGATGAGCGATGCCAACGCGAGCTCCTTGGCCGAGATCTTCGCCAGGAGGTGCGGCCTCTCGAAGGAGGACCTGATCGGGAAGTTCAGGAAGTACGCCGGGCTAACGCCGGCGTTCTCGAAGGAGGCGGGTGGGGCCTTATGAGCCGGGTCAAGGAGATAAGGATCGATTACGTAGCCAGGGTCGAGGGCCAAGCGGAGGTATTGGTCAAGGCCGCCGGCGGCAGGGTCGAGGAGGCCAAGTTTGCGGTCTTCGAGCCCCCGCGCTTCTTCGAGGCCCTCATGGTCGGGAGGAAGTGCGGCGAGGCCCATGAGTTGGCCTCCAGGATATGCGGCATATGCCATGTGCCCCATCAGATCACGGCGTTGGAGGCCGTCGAGGATGGCTTGGGCATCGAGGTCGACGATGGAACGAGGGCCCTGAGGAAGCTATTGAACTACGCGAACCACATATCGAGCCATGCGCTGAGCGTTTACTTCCTATCGGTCCCGGACTACTTCGGGAAGGCGGATATAATCTCGATGGCCAGCGAGCGCCCGGACCTCGTCAGGAATGCGGTTAAGCTGAAGAAGGTGGGGGACGATATAACGGAGAGGTTCGGCGGCAAAGCCGTCCATCCCATATCGCTCGTCGTGAACGGGTTCACCAGGATACCGACCGAGGCCGATCTGGAATGGGCCAAGGAGGAGCTATTGCGCGTGAAAGGATTCGCGATGGAGACGGTGGACTTCGTGGCCAGCCTAGAGGTGCCGAGCTTCGAGAGGAGATGCGAGCATGTAGCGCTATCGCAGCCGGATCAATATGCCATAAACGAGGGGCGCCTCGTGTCGACGGAGGGCTTGGACATAGCCCCTAGTGAGTATAGGGATTACATCGAGGAGACGCACACGGATTACTCCTGGACCAAGCGATCAACGGTGAAGGGCCGCGACTCCTTCTTGGTCGGGCCTTTGGCGAGGGTCAACCTGAACTTCGATAAGCTCTCCGATGACGCTAGGGAGGCGGCCAAGAGGAACGGCTTCAAACCCCCGGTCTTCAACCCCTTCATGGCGGTGCTCGCGAGGGCTATAGAGCTCGTCAACGCCATAGACGATTGCGCCTCCATAATCGAAGATCTGAGGCTCGATAGAGGTCCCGTCGCCGAGGACTCATTCGAGGTCAGGGCGGGGAATGGATTCGCGATAACGGAGGCGCCTAGGGGCGCCCTTTACCACAACTACGCCTTCGATTCCAAGGGCATCATCCAGAGGGCCGATGTGGTGACGCCGACCGCCCACAACTCTAGGAACATCGAGAGGGACCTCGAGGCCTTGGTCCCGGAGATCCGCGACCTGCCCTTGGAGGAGGCCACCCTCAGGTGCGAGATGCTGGTTAGGGCATATGACCCATGCATATCCTGCTCGGTCCACTTGGTCGAGGTGGGGTAGGCGAGGGGGAGGAGGCCGGAGATCCTCTGGGCGTCCCAACCCTCCGTTCGGAGCTCACCGGCGCGGCGAGGGCCCCCGGAGCCTTGAGCCCGCCGTTGGGCAACGAGAAAGAGGTGTGCGCATTCGGCCCTTGGGGTAAGAAACTTTAAATTCACACGGCTCCATTCTAAGATGAGCTGAAGCGATTTGAAGCGGAGCCGATTTCTGAAGGCGATCCCCAGCCTATCCCTTGCGCTCCTAATACTCTTGGCATCGATCGGCTTTATGGTCCCGGAGGCCCTCGCTTGGGACCTCTCCATCAGCCCCAGCTCGAGGTCGACCGTCCCAGGGGGGACGGTCGCTTTCTCCGTCCAAGTCCTTGGGCCCCCCACGGCCCTTCCCATCCAACTTTTAGTTTCGCCACCCACCCTTGGGCTCACGGTTTCCTTCTCCCACAATAACTTACATGCGCCCTATTCATCCACTATGTACGTGCACGTATCCCCTACCCAATCGCCCGGCACATATCCCGTATATGTATGGGGCCACCCCGCCGGCGCGCCCTTCCCCGGCCCGAGCAACATAGCGAGGACCGTCTACGTGGTCGTTGGGGCACCGATCCCCACGACCGACTGGGAAGTCTTCAATCCTTACATAACGCCGGCCTCCCCGAAGGAGGGCGATCGGGTCTACTTCGGGGTTTGGATGAGGGCGCTGGCATCCACCGCTCCGTTCCCACAAACGGTCCGCATGACTATCTACTTCGCTGGGACGGTCATCCCCCTCACCGTATCATACCCAGGTCCAGCGGGCTTCCCGTATAATTTGAGGATCACGACGCCTTGGACGGCCAAGGAGGGCTCCTATGTGGTCAGCTGGACGATCGACCCATCGCCCTATCAATACAACGACCCAAACAGGGCCAACAATATGGCCTCGCTGCCCTTCTCGGTCGGGGCCGCCCCGCCGCCCTTCAACTTCGCCATCGAGGCAACCCCCGGATCGCGGTCGGTGAAGGCGGGGAAGTCGGCGACGTTCGCGGTGACCGTAAGGCTCGTCTCCGGGACGGCCCAGCCGGTATCGCTGAACTTGGAGGGGTTGCCCGAGGATGCCTCTTTCTCCTTCAGCCCAGCATCGGGTACGCCGACCTTCACGTCCACCCTGACCGTTTCGACTGAGACGTCCGCTCCGCCCGGGACTTACCAGCTCACGATAAAGGGGGAGGGAGGGGGAGTGGCGCAATCCGCAACGGTCGGCCTAACCATCGAGAAGGCCAAGGAGGCCAGCTCGATCTCGCTCTCGGTCAGCCCCGCCTCGCTAAAGGTCGGCGAATCGGTTTCGGTGGCGGGGGCGCTCTCGCCGGCGGTGGCGACCACCGTGGAGCTCGTCTATCGCAGGCCCGACGGCTTTGAGCTTTCGAAGCAAGTCGCAACATCGGCATCGGGGGCCTTCTCCGACTCCTTCAAGCCCGATTTGGCCGGGGCATGGTCCGTGAGGGCTCGGTGGGCAGGCGACGCGGATCGGGAGAGCTCCGAGAGCGCCCCCGTGCAGTTCTCGGTGGAGGCCCCGCCGCCAAAGCAATTCTGGGAGCAGTTGCCGGGCGGCCCGATGGGCCTGATGGCCATAGTCCTGATCGCGTTGGCGGTAGCGATCGTGGCCTTGGCCCTCAGGGGGCGGGGGCCGAGGCGCGGGGCCGAGCCCGCGCCAACGCCGACCCCTCCCGCCGCTCCAACCGCCGCCGCGAAGCGATGCCCCAACTGCGGCGCCGAGTACCCGGAGGGCTCGGCCTTCTGCCCCAAATGCGGGGAGAAGATCCAATAGGGCCTTCTTCATCGACGGCGGGGAAGATCCGGGGCGCCACCTCGCCATCCGGTGGGGCGGAGGAAGGGAATATTGAAAACTCCCAATGCCTTCTCCAATGCCGGATGATGCCCGATGGCGAGGATCGTTAGGATCGCATCGGTTCAATTCTGCTCGGCGGCCAGCAAGGCCGAGAACTTGGCCAAGGCGGAGGCGTTCCTGAGGAGGGGCGCCGAACTGGGCGCCGAGCTCGTCTGCCTGCCCGAGTGGTTGCCGTTGATAACGGATCCCATGGATTTTCCAAAGGCCGCGGAGCCCTTGGAGGGGCCCTTCGTGAGCGGCCTGAGGAAGGCGGCTAGGGAGAATGGGGTATACGCGATCGCCGGCGTATTCGAGCCATCGAGCGGTCCCAAAGCCTACAACACCGCTATCCTAATAGGCCCCGACGGTTCCATACTGGGGAAGTATAGAAAGGCCCACTTGGCCGATATATTCGGCTATAGGGAATCGGATGGCATCATGCCTGGCGAAGGGCCGGGGATGATCCATAGGGCCGACTTCGGGACCTTGGGCGCGGTCATATGCTACGACATCAGGTTCCCGGAGCTCCCAAGGGCTCTGGCGCTCAAGGGCGCCGAGATCCTCTTCGTCCCTGCCGCTTGGTTCCGAGGGCCCGCTAAGGAATCCCAATGGGAGGTCCTCCTCAGGGCTAGGGCCATCGAGAACGGGATATTCGTAGTGGCCTCCTGCCAAGCCGGGGAGGGGTTCGCGGGCGGGGCGATGATCGTCGATCCGCAGGGGATCGCGATCAGCCGGGCCCATGTCGGCGAATGCATCATATGCGCGGATCTGGACCTTGGGATGGTCGAGGCCGCCAGGCGGGCGATCCCTTGGCGATCCCATAGGCGGCCGGAGTTCTACTCCGCGCTGCTCGAGGGGTAAAGGCCGGCGGGCCCCAACGCTTTAATTCCTCAATCGGCCATACCGCCATTTCGAGGAACCCCTCGGGAAGGGCGGGGATGGGCAGGGTTTACTGGGGCTTCATAAAGGATCCCGTTCACGGATACATAAGGATCACCGATGTGGAGAGGGACGTGATCGACAGCCTTCCGGTGCAGAGGCTCAGGAGGATCCGGCAGCTCTCCGGCGCCGAGTACGTCTACCCGGCCGCCAACCACAGCAGGTTCGAGCACTCCCTAGGGACGATGTTCCTGGCGGGGGCCTTGGCGGAATCCCTCCCCGTGGGCCTCAGCGAGTTCGAGATCCAAAAGGTTAGGCTCGCGGCCCTCCTCCACGACGTCGGGCACGCGCCATTCTCCCACCTATTGGAGCCGATCCTGATGAAATATTTCAACGTCAATCACGAATCCATGACCATGCGCATCATCGCCGAATCGGAGCTGGCCGGGATCTTGGAGGGGCACGGCTTCGATGCGAAGGATCTATCGAAGCTCGCGGTCGGGAGGCTCGAGGAGCCCAATAGGCGATTCCTGGACCAGATCATAAGGAGTTCGATCGATGTTGATAAGATGGACTTCTTGGTAAGGGATTCCTATCACACGGGCGCGGGCTACGGCCACTTCGATCTATTCCGCTTGATCTATACGATGGACGTCCTCGATGACAAATTGACCGTAGACCTAACGGCCCTCCCGACCCTCGAGGCCTTCATATTGGCGAGGCTCGAGTCCTTCAGGGCCATATACTTCCACAGGACCTCAAGGGCTGCCCAGCTCATGATCCTCAAGGCCTTGGAGAGGGCGAAGGACGAGATCGGCCTGATGGGGTTGGAGGACCTCGATGCCTACCTTTCGACCGATGATGCCTCCATATGGGCGGCCCTTTGCAGGTGCAAGGCCTCGGCCCCCATAATAGGGGACCTGAGTCGCCGCAAGCTCCTGAAGTGCGCCTACGAGAGGACCTTCTTCGTGGAGGAGGAGCTCGTATCGAGCTTCTTGACGAACGAAGGCATCAGGGCCAAGGTGAGGGACGAGATATCCGAGGAGGCAGGCGTATCCCCGGACGAGGTCGATATAGACGTTCCGACCCTGCCCTCGGTGCCCTACAATCGGGCCATGGAGCTCGCCCCCATGGAGATACCGCTCTTCCTCAGGACGAGGGGGGGCGAGAAGGTCGAGAAGAGCCTCTCGGAAGTATCCAAGGTCATAAGCGTCTTGAAGTCCTTCATGAACATAATCAGGGTCTACTCCCCAGAGGCCCGCAGGGATTCCGTGGAGAGGGCGGCCGAGAAGGTCCTCGGGAGGCCGCCCCTCTCGAGCGTCGTTTCCTACTAGCGGGCTCCCGCCGCCAGCCCCGGGCGGAGCAACCTTTATATCTGGATTCCCCATAAGTGAAAGGCGGTGCTGGAGGGCCGGAAGGCCCAACCGCCCGCGGTCTCCCGGCGGCGGCGTCAACCCGACGATGGGGGCGAATCCCCGGGATGAACGGTTGACCTCCGATCGCGGGCATAGTTATGAAGGCCCAAACAAAATCCGGGGCCTCCCTCGGGGAACGTTTGGGTCCAAGATAGGCTCGCAATCCCTGCCAAACTCCGGCTTGGATCGATAGAACTTGCGGTCGGGCTTAATCGTCCCAACTCCGCTTGATCCTGGCGGACCCAACTGCTATCGGTGTGGGGCTAAGCCATGCGAGTCGTGCGCCCTCGGGCCACGGCGGGGGCGCGGCGTACGGCTCAGTAACATGTGGCTAACTTACCCTTGGGACGGGGACAAACCCGGGAAACTGGGGCTAATCCCCGGCGGGGAGGGGGGCCTGGAACGGTCCCCTCCCGAAAGGGGCCCGGAACCACGCCTTCTGGGCCCGCCCAAGGATAGGGCCGCATCCGATCAGGTCGCTGGTGAGGTAACGGCTCACCAGGCCTATAACCGGTACGGGCCGTGAGAGCGGGAGCCCGGAGATGGGCACTGAGATAAGGGCCCAGGCCCTACGGGGCGCAGCAGGCGCGAAAACTCCGCAAAGGCCGGCGGGGGGTTTACTGCAAAAGTCCTCAACGAGCTTCTATTTTTAATTTCGAGACGAGCGCTGTCAACAAACCTTCTCGGACAGCGATGGCATACCATGAAATTTATCGGATCGGGTTCGCGAACCCGAGGCCTCATTTGCCATGGAACTGAAACCCTCCGCGGCCGCGGAATGCGCGAAAGCGTGACGGGGTCACTCCGAGTGCCGTCCGCTGAGGGCGGCTTTTGCCCGGTTCAATGAGCCGGGTGAATAAGGGGAGGGCAAGACTGGTGTCAGCCGCCGCGGTAATACCAGCTCCCCGAGTGGTTGGGACGATTATTGGGTCTAAAGCGTCCGTAGCCGGCCGGAAAAGTCCTCCGTCAAATCCAACGATCCAATCGTTGGGCCGCGGTGGATACTTTCCGGCTCGGGGGCGGGGGAGGCCGGCGGTATTCCCGGGGTAGGGGCGAAATCCTATAATCCCGGGAGGACCACCAGTGGCGAAGGCGGCCGGCCAAAACGCGCCCGACGGTGAGGGGCGAAAGCTGGGGGAGCGAACGGGATTAGATACCCCGGTAGTCCCAGCTGTAAACGATGCAGGCTAGGTGTCGGGATGACCACGAGCCATCCCGGTGCCGCAGGGAAGCCGTTAAGCCTGCCACCAGGGGAGTACGGCCGCAAGGCTGAAATAGCCAGGAGATGGGCATGGCGAACAAAGATTTGGCCTATTTGGTCGGGGCGTTACGCGACGGTAGTGTATATTACTACCGCGCGGGTCGAAATTACACCTGTGCTTGGTACGATCATAATAGGCTTTTTCTTCAGCAATCAATCGCGGCGCGGTTGAAGCGGGTGTTCAATCGCGATGCGCAGATATCGCAATACAAGCTAAATCATTATCGCGCGCGGATTTACTCAAAGGAGGCATACAACTGCTTTCGGAAAGAATATGGTTACCGAAGCCCACAAGCGCTTTGGGGGACACCGTCCATAATCCGTAAAGCGGATGACGATGTGATCGCATCCTATGTCGCCGGTTTCTTCGATGCGGAGGGAGATGTCAGCAGAATTGACTGCACGATAGGCTTCAGTCAAAAGAACCGGGATGCTTTGAGCTTCAACCGTACATGGTTGCTGAAACGCGGTTTGCGACCGAGTCGAATTTTCGTCGCAGACAAAAAGTCGCGAACTTTGCGTTTCTATCTAACGTCCCGGCCACAATTGGCCAAGTTCCGGGAGTTCGTGCCATTTGAGCACCCGGACAAAATCGCCGCCCTCGAACTCCGGCTACAGCAAACTTAAAGGAATTGGCGGGGGAGCACCACAAGGGGTGAAGCTTGCGGTTCAATTGGAGTCAACTCCGGGAACCTTACCAGGAGCGACAGCGGGATGAAGGCCAGATTAAAGGTCTTGCCGGACTAGCTGAGAGGAGGTGCATGGCCGTCGCCAGTTCGTGCCGTGAGGTGTTCTCTTAAGTGAGACAACGAACGAGACCCGCGCCCTTTGTTGCCAGCGGGGTCCGTGAGGATCCCGGGCACACCAAGGGGACCGCCTCCGCTAAGGAGGAGGAAGGAGCGGGCCACGGCAGGTCAGTATGCCCCGAATCTCCTGGGCCACACGCGAGCTGCAATGGCTGGGACAGAGGGTCCCGACCCCGAGAGGGGGAGGCAATCCCTAAACCCAGCCTCAGTTGGGATCGAGGGCTGCAACCCGCCCTCGTGAACATGGAATCCCTAGTAACCGCGCGTCACCATCGCGCGGTGAATACGTCCCTGCTCCTTGCACACACCGCCCGTCGCTCCATCCGAGTCTGGTTTGGATGAGGCGTGGCCACTTTGGTCACGTCGAATCCGAGCTAGGCAAGGAGGGAGAAGTCGTAACAAGGTGGCCGTAGGGGAACCTGCGGCCGGATCACCTCCTTAGGAGATCGAGCCAAGCCGGAGGGCAAATGGGATTGCGAGCCTATCCATGCATTCGCTGGATGCGGCTCCCGAGGGCAACTCGGGGGCCAAGGGCGGAGCGGCCCTCTGGGCTCGCGATGATCGCCGCGCATACGCCTTCGGACGCCATTCGAGCGTGGGTTCCCGAGTAGGCTCGGCATGATACGCCACCTGACGGATGGCTAGGCTTGGGCGCCGAGGAAGGGCGTGGCAAGCTGCGATAAGCTCCGGGTAGGCGCATGTAGCCCTAGATCCGGAGATGCCCTAATGGGACTTCCCGCCGCGGGAGACCGCGGCACTCCCTCTGGGAGGGGGAACCCCCCGAACGGAAGCATCCAAGTAGGGGGAGGAGGAGAAACCAATAGGGATTCCCCCAGTAGCGGCGAGCGAAAAGGGAAGAGCCCAAACCGAATTCGCGCGGGAAACCGCGCGCAGATGTGGGGTTGAAAGGTCCGGTCGCGTCCTCGCCCGAGAAGCCGAAGTGGCTTGGAAGGGCCCGCCTCAGAGGGTGAGAGCCCCGTAGGCGCAATCGGGCAGGATCTGGACCGGGATCCTAGAGTACTCCGCCTCCGTTCTGGCGGAGGAAGCCGGGAGGAAACAACTCCCAAGGCTAAATACGTCCCAAGACCGATAGCGCACTAGTACCGTGAGGGAAAGCTGAAAAGTACCCCGGAAGGGGGGTGAAAAGTGCCTGAAATCAGGTGGCCACGTGCGTGTAGGGCCCGAAAGGGTAGATCCTCCCAGAAGGAACCCGCGGCGACGCGGCAGTACGTCGGGAGGGGACCAGGGTCCTACGATCCGTCTTGTAGCACGGGCCGGGGAGTTCATCTCCGTGGTGAGGTTAAGGGCCTCGAAGCCCGAAGCCGTAGGGAAACCGACATGCCCGCAGCGCCCAAATGGGCGCGAGGGGCGGGATCTGAAAGGGTCCGGAATCACGGGGGTGATACTAGAAACCGAGTGATCTAGCCCTGGGTAGGGCGAAGCCGGGCGAAAGCCCGGTGGAGGCCCGAAGGGGTGCTGACGTGCAATTCGCTCCCATGACCTGGGGCTAGGGGCAAAAGACCAATCTAACTCGGTGATAGCTAGTTCCCGCCGAAATATCTCGC
>Ga0315298_1009293_pt1 | contig 12209 bp, 10 predicted proteins | sample WHS_1_MG_FD_203077 | JGI IMG/M metagenome (GOLD analysis project Ga0315298, IMG submission 203077) | Extremophilic microbial mat communities from Washburn Hot Springs, YNP, Wyoming, USA - WHS_1_MG | ecosystem: Environmental > Aquatic > Thermal springs > Hot (42-90C) | place: USA: Wyoming... | reverse complement strand
AACGCTCGCTTCTGCTCCTTCTTGTTCAATGTCACCATCTCCGGTTCCATACTCTTTATGGTACCCCATGGGTGACATTTTCACTGAACCGTTACGGGGTGACAGAATCATAGACCATTCACACACCAGCGCCGTTGTACTTGACAACGCTCTGGCAGGGTGCTATCGTAGGGTGCGACGCCCGGCACCAAGGCGAGAACCAGGCCCCCACTAGTTTCTACGGTTTGAACTGCCAGTCAATTTGGCTTGGTCCTTGCTACCAGCCGAGGAGGCATCCAAGGGAGAGCAGATCTGAGCGACACGTTTGTCTTGAACGCGGGGGTTCGTGATTCCAGCGTCATCAAGAACCGTATCGCTCAACCGATTGTCAAGGGAGACACCGGCCATCAGAGACGATGCATCGTGGCCGGTTTGTTTTTCCTCAACCAGCCGCCGGATGGGCGACAGCGCGCCACATTGTGGGAGTTCGGGACCAGAAAGCCCGTGGGTAGATAAGGAAGAGTTGAAAGGGAGGTAGCATCGGTGACCACATCGGATTCCTACGCAGTGCTAATGGAAAGACTCGGTTTCCCTGGTTCCCAGAGGCTGCGCCGTATCTTGGAGTACCTAATGACGCCAGAGGTGGCCCGCATCGCCGAGGCGTTGCCGGGGACCGCTGCTGAAGTGGCGGAGAAGACTGGTCTGAAAGTCCAGCAGGTTACAGAGGCTCTCGACGACCTGTTCTACAAAGGGGTAGCTTTCCCGCGCGGAGATTATGGCCATCGCGAGTACTACCGCTTTGCGCGCTCGATCACTCAACTGCATGATGCTAGCCAGGCGAGCAAAGGGCTCGACTACGTCAAGGACCGCCCGTACTATGAGGCTTGGCAGGACTTCGTGATGAACGAGATGTACCCACGGACTGCTAAGGCGGTTCAGGCCAGAGGTGTTCCGGGGATCCGCGTCGTACCAGCCTACAAAGCGATTAAAGATCTACCCGGGGTACTGCCTCATGAAGACTACCGGGAACTGGTCAAGGCCCAGAATCGATACAGCGTGGTGAAATGCTCTTGCCGCTACCGCACTACTGCGGTCGGCGAGCACTGCCAGCACACCAGCGAGGAGGAGGTCTGGCACTGCTTGCAGTTTAACCGCAGCGCCGACTACTCCCTCGCCAGGGAAGCCGGGCGCGAGCTCACGCTCGATCAGTTGCTGGAACTAGTTGACGTGATCGAGGACGATGGCCTCGTCCACATCTGGCCAAACACAGTTCAGATGGCCGGCGTGAACGTGGCCTGTAACTGTTGTCGGGACTGCTGCATGACCTACGTGCCTATGGACCAAGCTGGTCTACCCATCGGCCTCGCCTGGCAGAAAAGCCGGTATGCCGCCTATGTCTCCTCCACCGAGGAATGCACCGGCTGCCAGGACTGCATCGACCGCTGCCAGTTTGACGCCATCGAGATGAAGAAGGTGCCAGGCTCGAAGAAGATGAAGGCATTCGTAGACGAGGAGAAGTGCTTCGGCTGTGGCGCCTGTGTCGTGAAGTGCGAAGCACAGACCCTGAAGATGAAGGTCGTCCGACCGCCCGAGTTTATCCCGGAAATGGGTGGGGCGGCGGCTCACTGATTGGATTGGCTCTCAGCCGTCAGCCATCAGTTGTCAGCTATCGGGAAGGCGGGCTGGTTTCGGCGCCGGTTGAATTCCAGCAGGCCGCTATCGGCAGATAGTTGCCTGCTATTCGACCCAACAGTCCTTGCCCCTTGGGCATTGTCCGGGGGTTCTGGACCTTCTGCTGAGCCGTCCGAGAGTGTTGAATAACGCGGCGCCACCACAAGCAGTAGTAGGGCAACAAAGCCATCAGGCACTACATGTTGTAGGGCTGTCCTGCTATTCAACACTCTCCCGTCCGGCATTTGACAACCGCGTGGCACTCGGCTATACTCCGGTGCAGGAGGCGTTCCGAGAGAAGCCGGCGATTGGCTGGGCTTCTCCCCATCTAAGATGCGAGACCTAGAAAGGCAGAGGGCTGTATGTTGAAGAAAGCTGCGGTAGTGGTTGCGAAAACCGAATCTGCCGTGGTGTCTTCTGTCTCGAAGAGACTCTCTCCAGGGTAGCGGTTTGTCGATAGCGAGAATGTAGGCGCAGGCTTTACGCCTGCTTGGCACCGGAGGTGGCCGGGGAGTTCGCCTGACGGCGAAACGCACCCACGAAGGGTACGTCTACAGGTCAACCATCCGTCGTTGTCGTGCAGGCTGCGAGCGCCGACTAATCGGTCCTCGGCCAGAGACGCCATGGCGCCTGTGGCTTTTTCTTTGGCCCTTGAACTCCTGCGCATGCATACCCAGGTCACCGACCTCGATTCGGCTTGGAGCGCCCGCTCAGCCTGAATCGTCCCAACATAACCCAATCTGGCGAAGCCACAGGCAATGATCCTGTGGCTTTTTGTTTGCCCGAGTCAAGCAGACGTTTAAAGCGTGAGGAGGCAATAGATGCTGAAGAAAGTGTGGACACCAGAGACCATCCACGCACCGGCAGCACGTCCGTCTCCATCTCGGAGCGGGCACCACGAATTAAGCAGGAGAACCTACTGGTGTCCAAAACATATCGGAGAAGAACGCGGCGGCGCTGGTCGCGCTCTCGGAATGACGAGTTCCGCTGTCGCCACTGCGGGGTGTTCGTCGGTGCGGTGCCCTACGGTGGGAAGCACCGTAATCACTGCCCTTACTGCCTCTACTCCAGACACGTCGATGCGACGAAGCCAGGAGATAGAGCCAGCGACTGTGGCGGTTCGATGGCCCCCGTAGCCGCTTTTACGCGCCGGGACGGCGAGTACGTGATCATCCATCGCTGCCTGACCTGCGGTCTGGAGCGCCACAACCGGATCGCCGCAGACGACGATCTCGAGCTAGTACGAAAGCTCCCGCGGAGCGATCGATTTGGCGACCGGGCGAGAAGGGGAAACGGTTTCGCCGACACGGCGTAGGGTCGAATCGTCTCCAGCCGATCGCCGGGGCAAGGCAGCACGGATGTTGCAGCCGAGTCAGATCTGACAAGGGGATCGCCCTTTGGCTCGCAGATCAAGCCGTCTTTCCAGCGAAGGACGACTCGATCTGGCCATCTAGACCGCGGACTCCTTGACGGAGGGGTATGGGATTTGAGTGCCACCGGGCAGTCATTGACTTACCTCTCCACCCTTGGTAGAATCCGTGCCGGTAGCCGGCCAATGGACGAAGCGACAAGAGCAAGAGTCGGGACTGGGAGACGGTTAGCGATGCAGGATCAGGGGAGTGCAAGTTTCCAGCAGAACCCAGCACGCTTCATCGAAGAATTCATCAAGGCCCGGGTGGCCGAGAGCCCCGGTAATAGGCTGTTCTTAATCGACGACAGCGCCATCTTCGACGAGCCGCTTGTGGCATTCGCCGACGGCGATGACCCTTTGTTCGACGAATACAAGAAGCTGATTTCGCCTCTGCACATGACGCCGCGGGAGGTTTTGGAGCGTTCTTTTTCCGCAGATGGGGAGGACACCAAACCAGCAATTGGTGACATCGGCGTGATTTGCTGGATCCTGCCTATCGCCAGACGCACCAAGATCAGCAACGCCCGGCGAACGGATTGGCCCTCGCTGCGCTGGGGCCACACCAGGGAGTACGGGGAGCGGTTCAATGATAGCCTAAGAAAGGATGTCATCTCCTTGCTGACTGAGAAAGGCTATCTGGCCGTTGCTCCCACGCGCTCACCCCTGTTCATTCCCCTCGACGCTCAGAACGAGCCGTTTCGCCTCCCGGTCGGCGAACCATGGGACCATACGGGCGTGCTCTCTTCCACTTGGTCGGAGAAGCATGCCTGCTACGCTGCCGGGCTGGGCACCTTCGGGTTGCACCGTGTCTTGATTACTGCGCGGGGTGCCGCTCATCGCTGCGGCTCGGTGGTTGTCAACCTAAAGCTTCCAGCCACGCCGCGGCCGTATGGTTCCCCCTTCGAGTACTGCCCTTTCTTTACGGATAAATCTTGCAGTGCCTGCATAGACCGTTGCCCTGCGGGCTGCATAACGGCCCAGAGCGTAGACAAGGTACAGTGCGACCGATACGGCCATAAGGAGAACGGCCATCTCAGGGAAAAGTACAAAGTGGGTAGATACGGCTGCGGCCTTTGCCTTACGGGGGTGCCTTGCGAATCGAGAATACCACGGTGAGCCAGAGGATCCTAGGGTGGGGTCGCCGGTGGTGCCCCGCGTGATCCCCTAGCTATTACGCACGCCCAGCTGCATTGACCATCTCTGTCCTAACCTGGGAGAGTACAACGAAGACATCTACTGTGTGCTTGGGTTAACACAGGCAGAATTGGACGGGCTCAGGGAGAAGGGGGTAGACTAGGTAGTGTATGGTTAGCCGTTATCGGTTGTCAATGGATGAGCATTTGAAGCCGAAGCTGATTCGCTTCCCTGAAAATCGATAAGGGATGACCAGCAAGGTAGGGGGCAAGGTAACCGCGTCCCTACAGGACTTCCAGCTACACCGTGGGATCGGGCGCTCCCAGGCCCGAGACATGTTCAACACCACATTGCAGAGCAAAGGAGTCAAGGTGAAGCATAATCCGAGTGAGTCTCATGCCGTGGGAACCGGGGATCGGTCACCGCAAGGACTCATCGCGGAATTGGACCCAATTCTGCGTCCCCGTTCTCTGGCCGTTGTCGGCGCTTCCAGTTCGCCTAGGAAGTTTGGGCGGCTCTTTACCCAAGCCTTTCTGGACATGGGCTTTGAACGTCTCTATCCAGTCAACCCTCGCGAAACGGAAGTCCTCGGTCTGAAGGCCTATCCCAGGGTCAGTGAAATCCCGGATCAGGTCGATCTGGCCTTCGTGGTCACGCCGATCAACACCGTCCTTTCGGTGGTGGAGGACTGCGGAGCGAAAGGGGTCAAGGGCATTGTCGTCTATGCTTCCGGGTTCGCCGAGCAAGGTCCGGAGGGAGAGGCGCTGCAGCGCAAGGTGGTGAGCGTGGCCCATCAGCATGGTTGTCGCATCATCGGTCCCAACTGCATGGGCATCTATGCCCCGCAATCGAAGCTCAGCTTCTTCCCCGGCCTGCCGAAGCAAGCTGGTTCCATCGGCCTGGTTTCCCACAGTGGCTCGCTGTCGACCTTGCTCATTCGCTACGCCGAGAGTAAGGGGCTGTACTTCAACATGGCGATCAGTTGTGGCAACGAGGCCGACCTGAACGCTGCGGACTTTCTGGAATGGTTCGGCGCGGACCCCAACCTCAAGGTCATTCTGGCCTACCTTGAAGGGCTCAAGGAGGGCCGGCGATTCTTTGAGCTGGCAAAGGAAATCGCCCGCCGCAAGCCGATCATCGTCGCCAAGGGCGGAATGACCGCGGAGGGAGCCAAGGCCGCCAACTCACACACAGGGGCGATGGCCGGCTCCGAAGCGATCTGGAAGGCGCTGTTCAAGCAAACTGGGGTGATCGGCGTAGACACCATCGAGGAGATGATCGATACGCTAATCGCCTTTTGCAGGGTGCCGCTCCCTCGTGGTCCGCGCGTGGCGATCGTCTCCGGTCCGGGCGGACCGGCGGTTTTGGCCGCTGATGCCTGCGTGAAAGAAGGTCTCCAACTGGCCGAGTTGGCATCTGAGACGAAAGAGGAACTGGCCAAGGTGATACCTTCGGTAGGAACTAGCGTAAAGAATCCAGTCGATCTAGGAATGGGTGTGGCGATGATGCCCAGCATGTACGGTGCGGCGATTGAGGTGCTGGCCACCGACCCGGGCGTCGACGCGGTACTGGCCCTCGGCGCCGGGGACCGCACTCTGGCCGACATTCTGGTCAACGCCTATCGGAAAACGGGTCTGCCAATGGCGGTGACTTGCCTCTTGCCGCCGGAACGATCCCCGGAGGGGTATCTCCACCTTGCCGAGAATGGCATCGCCGCCTATCCGGAGGCGAGGCGCGCCGCTGCGGCCCTCGTCAAGCTGCTGCGGCAGGGATCGGCGGCCACTCGGCTTGGTCCCAGAGACTAAGTCGATCCGGTACAACAGCCGACCTAGGGGAGCTGGTATTATCGTATCTTACGACGTTGCACTAGGAGAATGGAGGGGGCTCTCGGTTCCTTCCCAACAGGCGAAAAACTCACGGGCGAGAACGAGAAAGGCCTCGGCCGCCGGGAAGAGGGGCCGGGCCTTGTGGCGTATGCAGTAGATGGGATAGTCGCAGTGAAAGCCGCGCAGCGTCAGCGGGCGAAGGCGACCAGCTTCTACCTCCTCACGAACCGCAAAGCGGGGGATCGCGGCAATGCCGTGGCCCTCGGCTACTACCTTCTTGACCACTTCAGGGCTCGCGAGGACCATTCCCGATCTTGGCCGGATACCAAGACCCGCCAGAGCCATTTGGACTCGTCGACGCATTTCGAGTTGGTAGCGTACCCAGATGAAAGGCTCCGCCACGAGATCGCCGGGATGAATCTCGATTTGCTTTGTCAAGTGATGACTGGGTCCGGCGCAGAGAACGAACTCCGAACGCATGATCTCCTCGGTCATCGCATAGGTTGCGGGCGGTTTCCAGGGGGCGAAGCCCAGGTCCAGGTTAAGGCGAAGGTTGTCCTCCCGAAGCGGAGAGCGCGCCAGCCAGGTGTCCAGCACCACATGTACGCTCGGGTACCGCCGCTCGAACGCCACAATGACCGAAGGTAGCAGCGAATTCGCGATCAACTGCCCTGCGCCAAGCAGGAGCTGTTCCTTCACGCCGCTGGCGAGCGCATCCATTGCCCAGTTCGCCTCATCCTCAAGTTCGAGCATGCGCGAGGCATAGTCGAACAAGACTCTCCCTTCTTCGGTGAGGACAGCCCGCTTCTCGACCCGGTGAAACAGCACACAACCCAACTCTCTCTCGAGTTGGCGCATCTGCTTATACACGTAGGGCTGGCTCAGGAAAAGTTGCTGCGCGGCTCGGGCGTAGTTCTCTGTGTTTGCCACAGCGTGGAAGATCCTAAGTTGGTTCAGGTTCACGAATCGCTCCCGTGGGCGCGGAAGCCGGTGTTCCGCAGCCCTTACAGTTGGCTATTCTGACAATGGCTAATTGGAACTTGAATCCTGGTTGTCGGCATTGTAGCATGACCATGACTTCGGGGGCAACGTTTCTCCGCAAGTCTACTCCTGGCCCTGGTTGAAGGCTAAGAACAATCTCGAGGTGATTTAGATGCCAGAACAATCAAGCCGGCCTTTGGAGGGGATCGTGGTTCTAGATGTGGCCACGATCTTGGCAGGGCCGGTAGCGGCGACGATGCTGAGCGACTTCGGAGCCGATGTGATCAAGGTGGAGATTCCTGGCCGTGGCGACACTACGCGCCAAAGTGGGAATATCGGCGATGGGCTTAGTCTGATGTGGCTGCAAGAGGGACGGAACAAGCGGTCCGTTACTTTAGACCTCCACAAGCCCAAAGGACAAGAGCTTCTCAAACGATTGGTCGCCAAGGCTGATGCGATGATCGAGAACTTCCGGCCGGGGACGCTGGAGCGCTGGGGTCTGGGGCCGGACGTGCTACTGAAAGTCAATCCCCGCCTTATCCTCCTGCGCGTCAGCGGCTACGGCCAGACCGGCCCCTACCGTGAGAAAGGAGCGCTTGATCGTACCGCTACGGCGTTTGGTGGAGGGACCTTCGTTACCGGCTTCGAGGACGGCCCGCCCGTTCGCACCGGCTACGCCGTGGCCGACTACATGACCGCTTTCGTCGGTGCCTGGTCAGTGACGATGGCCCTCTACTGGCGTGATGCTAGAGGGGGACAAGGCCAAGTGATTGACCTCGGCCTTTACGAGCCCATCTTCCGGGCCTCCGAAGCGACGGTGCCAGCTTATCACCGAATCTCGATGATCCGGAAACGGAGCGGCAACAAGAACCCCGGGGTGGTACCAGCCTCGAATTTCCTGGCCAAGGACGGACAGTGGGTGGTGCTCAACGCCAATACGGACCGCTTATGGAAACGCCTGCTCACAGCCATGGGCCGGGAGGATCTTCTAGGCGATCCGCGCTTCGCCAGTGTGGCGAGCCGCATTCAGAACGAGAAGGAAGTGTATCAGGCTATCGAGGAATGGGTAGCCAGCAAGACGTCCGATGAGGTAATCGCCGCCCTTGATGCCGCGATGGTGCCGGCTGCCCGGATCAACTCCATCGCTGAGCTGTTTGCCGACCCACACATCGCCGCCCGTGAGAATATCGTCAAGCTGGAGGATCCTAGGGTGGGGTCGCTGGCGGTGCCTGGCGTGATTCCCAAGCTATCACGCACGCCCGGCCGCATCGACCATCTCGGGCCCAATCTGGGAGAACACAACGAAGATATCTACTGCGGCCTGCTCGGCCTAACCAAAACTGAGCTGGAGGAGCTGAAGGAGCAGGGAGTAGTTTAGGTAGTGGGCTTAAAGGGCAAGACCGAATCCGCCAAAAGGAGACAAGTGTGGTGGATGATCTAAGCCAGCCCGGTAGACGACGATGACTCGCGCACAAAGGACGAGACGCGCACTCAGAGTGCGCATTTAGTCAGCACGAGCCAGGGGAGCGATTTGCCGGCTCGCGCATCTTGAGAAGGAGCGAATAATCGATGGAACGCAAGCATAGCATGTTTGCTCGCAACCTCAGTCGGCGGCATTTTGTGCAGGGGCTAGCCCTCGGCGCGGCGGGCCTGGCACTGAACTCGACCATAGGATGTGGTGGAGGAACTAGCAGTAGTCAAACGACCATTTCTGGACCGAGTACGCCGGTCGTCGCTCAGCCAGTACGGGGAGGGACGCTAATCTACGTGCAGTCGGCGGATCTGGTCGCCAAGGCGCTGACAAACACTTCGGCGCCGGGGAACTTCCCTTACCTTGCACTCTACGACCGGCTTGCCGGATACCGGATCGATAAACTTGTGCCCGAACCGGAACTCGCCGAGTCATGGCAATTCTCCGCCGACTACACTTCACTGACGATGAAAGTGCGCAGCGGCGTGAAGTTCCATACCGGAAGGACGATGACTTCCGAGGATGTCCGGTGGAATATTGCGCGGGTGGCCGATCCGGCAAGCGCCTCGCAGGTCATGAACATGGCGAAATGGGTGCAGAAGGTAGAGACCCCGGACGAGAGCACGGTGGTCCTCCACTTCGACCAGCCGAGGCCTTCGATCTTCGACTTCTTCGAGTACCTGTTCATCGTCGACCAGGAGACCTATCAGGACCACCTCGATGGTAAGCGGTTTGTTGGCACCGGCGCTTTCAAGTTCAAAGAATGGGTACCCGGCGATCACTTCACGATGGTGCGCAACCCCGACTACTGGCAAAAGGACCTTCCCTACCTCGACGAGATCACGATGAAGGTCCTACCGGACGCGTCGACTCGTCTCATGAATCTCCAGACCGGGACAGCGGACATTGGCATTGACATCGACCCGCGTGACGCCAAGTCGCTGGAAAGTGACAAGCGCTTCATCGTCGACCACCTGCCGTTAGCGACGGCGATATGGTATATGGGTCTTGATCTGCAAGTGCCCTTGCTGGCGGACAAGCGAGTGCGACAAGCCATTGCCTACCTTATCGATCGCAAACGCATCGTCGACACTCAGTTGATGTACGGCGAGCCCATGTGCTTGCCGTGGGACAAAGCCTCGCCGGCCTACGATCCCGAGTTGGCGAGCAGGTTCGACTACAACCCGGCCAAGGCCAAGGACCTGCTCACCCAAGCCGCCATCACCGGTGCTCCCAGTCTGACGATCACCAACAACAACGCTGCACCCAAGAGCGCCCCTATGGCCGAGATCATGCAGGCCGAACTGACGAAGCTTGGTTGGAAGGTCTCGGTGGATAACCTGGCGGCCGCGGAGTACCTTGATAGATGGAGCAAAGGCCAATTCCGCGGGCTGTGGTTTGGTACGGCGAGCTTCATGCATATGAATCCCAGCAGCCTCTTCGTCATGGCGGTACCTTTCCGAGTGCCCAACGCCTCCAACTTCACCAGTTCTCAATATACGTCGCTGATCACCGACATGTTGAAGACCGGTGACGAGACTCAATCAAAGAAGCTGTACCGCCAGATGAACGAACTTCTGCTGGACGAATGCTTCGTCCTCCCGGTCTCATCCGACGACCGTTACGTAGTGCGGACGAGCAAGATCGGGGCGCTACCGGTGATGCGATCAGGCCCCCCCAAGCTCGCGAGAGCCTGGAAGAGCAAATAGCCAGCGGTTCCTTCGGGACCCAAGCACTATCAAGGGCTCAGGGGGATGTTGGCATCAATCTCCCGTTGGTCTTTGCTTAGAAGCCCGGGACGGAGCGAGGCCCGGCATTCCTCGACCAGAAGACTGGCTAGGTGGTCACTGGCTTCTCCGATCAAGGTTGCTGGAACCGGGCTTATGTCATCTATGTTAATCACCAAGTGCTTGCTGCTTTCGGTGATCTTACTGAATTGGCCATTGCGCCAGTTCCACCTTCTGCACATCACGTTAAGGGCGGAACCGTCACAGTAGATGACCTCGCCCGGTTTGAGGTTGTTTCTCTCACGGCCGCCGAGGGGACCGAGGCGCCCTATCCCACTGGCGAAGCCTAAGCGGAGGTTGCCGCAAATAGTATCGACGTCATCACCGCTACAGGGGAGAGATATCGAATCGAGATGTGGTTGACCAGGCCGATCCCGAGATCCTCGACGATCAGGATCCCTCTCTTGAAATCGGGGTACTTCTCGAACAGGTCCTGTTCGACGACAACTCTCTTTGTACCAAGAGACCTCCTCTCTGAAGTAGCCTACCGGCGGAAGGTCCAGGAGGGCGCCGCATATTTGGTAGCGGCTAGCCCGTCCGCGAGGGCGGTTTCTTCGGACGTCAGCTCACCGCTTTGGAAATCGACCTCCCAGGCGCGTTCAAAGCCAAGTCTCATCGCTGTAGCCACCGCCAAAGGATCAACTTCCGTTCCAGTGGCTTGTCGGAGGGAGCCGACTCTGGCCTTGAGGTAGCCCTGGAGCTCCTTTCGCTCTGTCTCACTCGACGCGGCCGCTAAGACGCGGGCCATCAGGCCGGCATCGAAATCGAGAAGCACGACACCGTGCTGCATCACTACTCCACGCCGGCGGACCTGGGCGTTGCCGACGATCTTCCGCCCCTCGTGAAGGATCTCGTAGGCGATTAGTGAGCCAAGGCAGGCCGCCTGCCAGCGCTTGTCGGCGTGTCGTCGGTCTTCCGCTGCCTCTGCTGGCGCCACGGCATATCCCGATACGCCTAGAGAGGCCATCGTCTGCAACAGGGCACGGCTCACCTGCGCGTAGGTGTTGTAGATTGACCCGGCCGCTTGGGGGAAGTGATCTGGTAGGACCAGGGTGTAGGCCAACTGGCGATAGTGAAGAACAGCAGTACCGCCGGAGGCTCGCCGGACGATGCCAATGCCGGCCCGGCGGCAGAGCTGCAGATTGAGGTCAGCCGCGGGTTCGGCACTGCCTAAGGATAGCCAATTCTCCTGCCAGCCATAGACACGGAGCGTCGGCGGCGCTTGGCCAGCGGCCACAGCGGTGAGGATGGCCTCGTCCACTGCCATGTTGGCCGGCGCGTCGCCAACTGAGTAGCCCAGGAGACGCCAGGAGGTCAATTCCTCTTGAAATCCACCGCTGCGGTTTGATACTTGCCGCCAGCGGGCGAGCAATCAGAGGATGTCACCAGCTTCACGACCGGCGACAATTGCGCATCATTCACGCCAACGACAAAGACGTTCCAGACCCCATCCTTTGGATGCACATCAAGGAAGACGTTGAATTGACCGTCGCCACCAGTGGGCGAGCTGACGACCGACCAGGGGCTGCCGTCGACCGTGACCTTCACCGTCTGGCCGGCCAGGCCCACCCCGTTGGCATCGTGAATGAAGCCGCGAAGCTCAGTGAGGCCGCAGTTTTGATAGCCATAGGTGCGCTCGATGCTGAACATGTAGGCTGGAGGCGCTGGCGTAGGTGTCGGCATGGGTTGCACGGGTGTGGGCACGGAAGGTGGCCAGGTATTCGGCTGGATGACCTCGGTAGGGTACAGTCCCACTTCCTTGCCCACGTCGCCGCCATTGGCCACTGTCACGTCACCGGGCTTCGCCCAGGCGGTGTCCTGTTTCCACTGCTGGAAGACCTTGCGCTGGGCGCGCACGACGAAGACATCGCCGTAATCCTGCGCCGCCATGGGCAGGCCATTCATCGTCACCGGGTCACTTACGCTCAAGTACACTTGTTTGATCGCCG
>Ga0315298_1009292_pt1 | contig 12210 bp, 9 predicted proteins | sample WHS_1_MG_FD_203077 | JGI IMG/M metagenome (GOLD analysis project Ga0315298, IMG submission 203077) | Extremophilic microbial mat communities from Washburn Hot Springs, YNP, Wyoming, USA - WHS_1_MG | ecosystem: Environmental > Aquatic > Thermal springs > Hot (42-90C) | place: USA: Wyoming... | reverse complement strand
GAATATTTTCCCTTTTTTGCTTTATGTCTGCAGAAACTAATATATGTTCTACACCCAGTTTACCACAAATTCTAGCCTGATTACGCCGGGCTAAATCTGTTATCATACCCCAGTCATAAGAATAAGCTATTGGATTCATTTTAAGAACTGTTTTTATGTAGTGCAGGCCATAGCTACTATCACGTCCACCGGAAAAGGTAACGATACAATCGGGTTCTCCTGTCTTACTTCTATATTTAGCTACAAATTCTTCTAGTGCGGCTTCGCCTTTGACCTCAACTTTTTTATAGTTACGACAATAATTACAAACACCATTTTCATCAAATTCAATAAATGGCATTGTTTCTGGTAAGATACATTTTTTACAACGTTTTAAAGCTTGGATTGCTAAGACTGTCTTTTCATGGTCGAGGAGCGAAATAATGTCATTTTTAGTGAGGTTAAAATCATTATGGATAGATTTTGAGTTTCCTTCATTATTCTTACCATTTCCGTTTTTATATACTACGATGTTAAATAATTTAGCGCCTATAACAGGGAATGAATCTTTAGACTTAAAATCATCATTTAAGGAAAAATATTGTTTATTCAAGTCTTTTAAATGAATAACCAGACCGGAGCCGGGTTTCACCTGACTAATTGAAGTCGAATCAAATATCTTGCTTAAGCCATTTTTTTGTATTAGAGTGCTGAGTATATATTTTTCCGAAGCAAAGATAAAAATGGAATTGGTCTTATCAGAACAAATGTACAATGATCCGGTATTTGTGGATAGTAAAAGACATTCTATATCCTCAAATAAAACACCAATAGATGCGGCACCTTCTATAAGATGGAATGTCCTTTTTACAGCTTCAGTTAACGAGAAATCTTTTAGAAAATGGCGGATCAAGGCTAAAATAATTTCGGTATCAACTTCATATTTACGGTGGAGATCCCGAAAGCTATTCCACAATTTATTATCATTTACAATGATCCCATTGTGAATACCAACAATTCCTTCTGCAGTTACCGGCTGGTTATTGTCGTTGACCTCCATATTGCCATTTGTTACTAGCCGGGCATGGCCAATTACACCCCTTCTTTGTCGAGTATTATTATCAGCCCCGTAGGCTTCTATTAAAAGTTGTGCATAAATATCACTATGGATTAAATAAGACGCTGCTTTGGGTTCTTTATAAACAATGATTTTATCATTAGTTATTAAGGCGATACCTGATGATTCTTTACCGCGGGATTCGGAAAGTAAAAATAGCTTATCCAGCGTAGTTCTAAATTGAATATTAGAAAAATCAGCTGTTTCAGTTGTAAATAGACCAAATATACCACACATATTGGTGAATTCTAAAATATTAATATATAAATATTAAACAATTATGATAAACAAAATTATATTATAAAAACCATCCTCACATTATAAGTATTTTTGAATACTTCCATTTAATTGTATCTTCATTCTCCATACAAAATCTTTCAACAACAACCACGATACCTTGGGAATATAGTTATGATAGCGAATTTTAGATTTTTCATTTCCGTAAACTGCAGGAATGGGCACCTGTTTTATCCGCATTTTGGCTACGGAGAGCTTCACTAGGATATCATTACAGTAGCCATAGCGCGGGTAAATGGCGTCAAGACCTGAATATGCGTTGACCGTTGAACTCTGCTCATTCCCCGTTTTATTCTTTACTATTTGCCCCCCGATCTCTGCTAATTTTTCCAGCGCCTTCCGGGATATGGCGGTATAACCGTTCTGAGGATCGGTTATGGCCATGTTACCTGCGGCAATTCGGGTGAGCCATTTCAGAAGAAAGTTGCCGAATCTCCGCCATAGGCTCATACCCTTCATATGCTTCCAGCTGGATAGACGGTCACCGACAGTGTAGTCTGCCTCCCCATCTATAATCGGGTCGAGCAGTTTGGGTAAATGGGCAGGGTCCATCTGGTTATCACCCGCCATGACCACGGTGATATCTATTCCGTCTGCCAGGCTTTGTTTATAACCGGTTATGATAGCGGCGCCCACACCGCGGTTGATGGAGTGGTTGATCAGGACAAGCTGTGAGGTTGCTCCGCACTGAGATTCTTCGTCATTTCGTTCTTCCAGAATAACACCGCTGAGCTTCGAGCTCTCAGATTTGATTTTTAAGCTGTTATGATTTGTGTCGGATTTCGAAGTTAGTGCTCGGCATTTTCTCCTATCTTCTATTATTTTTTCCACGATGACAGCAGTATTATCTTTACTGCAATCATTGATGACATATACCCGGTCAATGTAATCAGGCATACGCTCGATTACGTTACCGATAAGTTTTTCTTCATTATAGGCCGGTATTACAACGGCAGTGGTTTTACCTTTGTACATTCTTTAGTTTCCAGTATACAGTTTAAATTATTGGGTTATGGGTTTTGGGTTGCCGCAACAGCAATACGCAGGATCTCAATTGCTTCTATGCCTCCCACAGCCGGCGGCCGGTTGTGTATTATGCTGTCTATATAGTCCTCGAGTTCAATTTTTAAAGGCTCAATTTTGGGAGTTTGGGATATCAATTCAGCCTTCGGGTTATGTGAGTTGTGCACCGAAAGAGTTTGCTCAATATAGTCCAGGTACGCTATGCCTTCACTGCCGGAGGCTACCAGTGTCCTTACCTTGTGCGGGGTGAACCAGTTGACTTCAATACTGGCGGCGGTATCGCCGTAGTCCAGGAGAATAAGGGCGTGGTCCTCTTTTGAATGGATTAACTGCCCTGTCTTTGCGTGGATTGAGACCGGCGTTTTACCTAACAGGTAGTTTACGACACCGATGTCATGGGTAGCACTATCGATAATCACGCCTACATCCCGGATGCGCGGGACATAAGGTCCTACCCGCCGGGTGGAGATGATGAGGAGCTTCCCCAGTGTACCTCTATCTATGACCTCCTTCAGCTTAATGACCGCCGGATTAAACCGCTCAATGTGCCCTACCGCCAGCTTGACCCGGTTTTTCTCTGCCGCCGCTATCATCTCTTCAGCCTCTTCAAGCGTGGAAGCAATGGGTTTTTCCACCAGGCAGTGGACTCCGGCGTTTAAAAAGTCCATGGCTACTTTGTGGTGCAGGGTGGTGGGTACGGCGATGCTGACGGCATCAACTCGGCCCAGAAGGTCGTGGTAATCGTTATAATAAAGGACATCGTACTTTACGCCGATTTCTCTGGCACGCGCGGCATCGGAATCGGCGACGGCAACAAGCTCTACGTCAGGTGCCTGGTTTTTTACTACCAATGCAGTTTCATTATCTCCCGAGCCTTCTCTCTTGATGGGAGAAGACAGGTTCGAGGAATTTCCTTCTTTTTGCGCCTCGCTCATTTTCGAGTACAACCGGGCGTGATGCTGGCCCATAGCACCGAGACCTATTACTCCCAGCCTGAGTTTTGAGTCGCTCATATTTTTACAATTACCTCATTTTTTATTCAGGTTACCCTTCCCCACTCCCCTGAAAATAAACCCCTCTTTTATGAACTGCTCACCGTTAAATAGATTCCTACCATCTATAACGATTTTCTTTCTTAAAAGTTTCTTTAATATTTCCGGAGTAATTTCCTTGTATGCATCATGTTTGGTCATCAGGATTACGGCATCACAATCTTTTAATGATTTTTCCAGGTCTTGCTCTATCCGTATTCCTTCATCCTCCCGGATATATGGGTCATGAACCCTGTATTTATAGCCCCGCCTTTCCAGTTCTCTCAGCAGGGTAATGGTGGGAGTATTGCGCGGGTCATCGGAATTTTCCAAAAAAGCATAGCCAAGCACACAAACTAACTGTGGCAAAAAACTGGGAGCTAAATTCCCCTCGTTTCCCTTTTCACCGGAGAAAGAAGAAATTTGGCCGTTTTGTTTCGAGCCGGTGGCTTCTTCTTGAAGTGCATCTTCCAGAAGATCAACCATGTGCACCGGCATCCAATCGTTTATGTATCTTGCTGTAGTTAGCAGTGAATTACGAATTTCCGGTTGTGAATTAACTGGTATCCGTTCAACCTGCATACCTGGCGATACTAAATTGCGGTTTTTACTATTCCCATATCGCTGGAATCCATACATCAGGAGCCACGTGTCTTTGGGCAAACAGTGGCCGCCGACACCGGCGCCCGGGAAATGCATATTTCTTACCGGGTTGGCGTGGGGCACACTTGGGTCATTGGGCAGACCGTTGACGAATTTACGCACTTCATAAACATCCACACCGAGGGCTTCACAGAGCAGGGCTACTTCATTGGCAAAGGCTATCTGGACATCACGGTAGGCGTTTTCCACCGTCTTGGCTATTTCCGCCGTCATGGGGTCGGTGCCATGGACGCCACCCCTTACGATTTTCCTGTATATTTCCATGGCCATTTCTGTGCTGTCTTTATCTATGCCTCCAACAATTTTAGGATATTCTCGTATATTGTGGACAAGGCGTCCTACCATGACCCGCTCATACGAAAAAGAAAGCCCAAAACCATCCGGAAGTCCGGCTTTAAGACCGGAAACTTCTTCAAGAATCGGTTTGACAAAATGTTCGGTAGTACCCGGTGCCACAGTAGACTCAATAATTACCAGTTTACCCGGCTTGAGATATTTCCCCACCTGCCGGCAGGCCTCCTCCAGTGACTCATAATGGGGTATGTGGTTTTCATCGGTGGGCGTCTGGACATCGATGAGTATAATATAGATATCCTTCAGTACGGAATAATCATCGGTTACCCGGAACCTACCTTCTCGAACAACCTGTGCCAGCATTTCCGGAAGCTCCGGTTCATTGGCAATTGGACATCGGCCTTCATTTAGCCAATCGATTTTCCAGCTCGAGCGTGCGGAGCGTCGCTGGATTCCGGTGACATAATAACCGGCGCTGGCCAGCATGACGGCTGCCGGTATGCCAACATAACCCATGCCTATTACTGCAATATTGGTCATAAATGATACCTTCCCTTTAATGATGAAATACTAAACCCGAAACAATATCTATATCATAATGTTGTTTCGTATTTCATTTATATCCCTCATATGCGTAGCGAAATCGAGACGATATTCGAATTTCGGATTTAACTCTTTTTATTCAATATGCGTGCCGGGTTTCCCACGACCGTAGCTCCCGGTGGAACATTCTTTGTGACTACGGTTGCGGAACCGACTACGGCATCTTCTCCCACTACGATTCCCGGCAGAAGAGTCGCATTAGCCCCGATGCGGGCACCTTTTTTTATCGTTGGCCCAATGAGTTTGGCTCCTGCCTGCATGTACTTATCATTGGCTGTCACAGAGCAGGGACCCATGAAAACGTTGTCTTCCAGCACGGTATTGGTGGTGATATAAACATTTGTTTGTATGCTAACGTTGTTGCCTATTTTTACCTGGTTCTCTACAACGGAATTCGTGCCGATTAACACATTATCACCGATAACTGTGTTTTCCCTGACCAGGATGTTATGACCCGTGCGGAAGTTTTTACCTATTTTAGTGCCGGAATAAATAATTGAACCGGAACGAATTACGGCATTTTCACCGATTTCAAGTAATCCGTCTTCTTTATGACCGAGGATTACGTTATCACCTATTAGTGCATTTTCTCCCAGAATTACTTTTCCATGTTTTATCAGGTTTAGCGGCATATCCACCTCTCATATTTGAAATGAAGAAAATCATATTATTAATTTTACATATTTTATAATTTTAGTGCTTCAACAATAGATTTTAAGTCCGATTCTTTCACTCCCGGATGAACCGGCAGGGAAAGGACCTGACCGGACATGGCTTCGGCTACCGGAAGAGATCTGTTATATCCAAGTTCCCGGTAGGAAGGCTGCTTGTGGATGGGGATAGGATAATGTACTGCCGTACCCACACCTTTCTCCGTCAGCTTCCTCTGCAGTTCATCCCGCGTGAGCGGGTATTCGTCCGTTACCCGGATGGTGTACTGGTGAAATACATGATTGCGGTCCGGAGCTATGTACGGTGGAACCAGCCCCTTTATCCCGGCGATTTTTTCCGTCAGGTATCGGGCATTGCTCATCCGCCGGGCGTTGGCATTGTCCAGCTTCTTTAACTGGCAGATGCCTATAGCTGCCGCAATATCCGTCATCCGAAAGTTGTAACCGGTCATGTCATGAACGTATCGCCGCGATTGGCCGTGAGATCGAATCATGCGGGCTTTTTGGGCTATTTCCTCGTCATCGGTGGTAATCATTCCCCCTTCCCCGGTGGTCATGTTCTTGGTGGGATAGAAAGAAAAGCAGCCGATGCCGAATGAGCCGGCCTTTTTGCCTTTATACATTGCCCCGTGTGCCTGACAGGCGTCTTCAATCAATATCAGATTATGCCGGCGGCAGATGGCTATTATATCATCCATGTCACAGGCCTGACCGTAAAGATGGACAATGATTACGGCGCGCGTTTTAGGGGTTATTTTTTTCTCAATTTCCACTGGGCTGATATTAAACGTCTTTTCATCGATATCTGCGAAGACGGGTATGGCATTGCAGAACAGGCAGCAATTGGCGGTGGCGATAAAGCTGAATGGAGTGGTAATTACTTCATCTCCCGGCCTGATGCCGGCGGCCAGCAAGGCAACATGCAGGGCCGCTGTGCCGCTGTTCACAGCTACGGCATATTTTGTACCGGTGTATCCGGCAAATGCTTTCTCAAACTCTTCTACCTGCGGTCCCTGTGCCAGTTGACCGGAGGAAAGAACCTTCGTCACGGCCTGGATTTCCTCTTCTTCAAGATGCACCGAGGCTATATTTATCATGAGATCTCCTTGAAATTAATGTAAATACTTTCTCATAAGTATAACGAACGTTACGGAAAGAAGTTAGGGGTTTTGGGGTGGGCAGTATTGGATGTTGAGTGGTGGGCAGGAAGACCGCTACCGGGCACTTCCCCTGTGAGTGGGAAGGGTCGGTATGAGTATGAGAAAAAATTTGTCTATTCCCCGGCTGCCGGACGCCGGTGGGAAATGACTGTGGATTAAATTACAAACGGATATATAAGTCTTTTAATAAAAGACTTTATGGGTTGAAGCGGTAAATTTCCAGGGTGAACATGTGGCTACTTGTCATCATCGGCCGGCTTGTCCTCACCACCGACCAATTGCTTCCATCTTTCTTCCCCAAGGCACTGGCGGGCAGAAGCACACCACTCGATGCAGGAGGGTACTTTATCGCGGAAGACCATTGTATGACATTTCGGGCAACGGACCCTCATCTCGTCTGAAAAGATTTCTACTTCATGACCGCAATTGGGACACTTGAGAATGGAAACCCTGAGGTTTCTCATATCCTGGCCGGGACATTTCATTTTCCACCCCTCCGGTTCCGGCTTAAAAATCGGGCACCGGCATAATATATACCTGATTTCATGTTAACATATATGTTTGAAGAAACGCATCCTGCGGCTTCAGCCGGCTTTATTAAACTCAGATTTGCAAATCTGCGGCTGTTTTGACATAATTTATGTAATCCGTAATTGTGCTTTTTAAAAATATGCATGGAGAAAGAGTATGCAGCAGTATAATACCGATGTTGTAGTGCTTTCAGCCGGGACGGCAGGACTGCCGGCAGCCGTAACAGCGGCTGAGAATGGAGCAAGGGTAATCGTCCTGGAAAAGACGGGGCGCACCGGCGGTACGGCCAATCGAGGTAATGATATATTCGGGGTGGAGAGCCGCCTCCAGAAGCAGGACCCTCCCTACCTGACAAGGGAGGAAGCCTTTAAAATCCATATGGAATGGACACACTGGAGGGTAGACCCGCGTCTGGTCTCCGCAATTATTAATAAATCGGGCAGCACCATAGACTGGCTTCAGGATTTGGGGGTGGAGTTCCAGGATATGCGCCGCCTGAGGGAAATGATGAAGCAGTTTGGCGATATGCCCAGGCCCCCTCAGGCTACCCTGCGTATCAAGGGAGAGCCGCCCGGCCCCCGGCAGGTGGGGCAGGCGGCGGCTATGGCTAAAATACTGACCCGCCAGGCTAAGGAGCTGGGTGTCCAGTTTCTAATGAAGACCCCGGCGACCAGGATTTTGAGAGACCGGCACCGGATCACCGGGGTTATGGCCCGTAGTGAAGAAGGCACAGATATTCAGATTGAAGCAAAGGCGGTTATTATTGCCACGGGAGGCTTTGCCGGCAACCGGGAGTGGGTGAAGAAATACACCGGGTATGAGGAAGGGAAAAATTTCTTTGCCTTCCAGAAGATAGGGATAAACGGGGACGGAATACGCATGGCCTGGGAAGTCGGCGCCGCTGCCAGCCCAATGATGATCGGTCTGACCCATACCCTGCCGCCTCCCTGTCACGGTGGCGGAGGCACTTCAGCCGAGTTTTCCCATTTCACCCGGCCGGAGAACATCTGTGTAAATATCAGGGGAGAAAGGTTTTCCAACGACGACTGGCTGGGGGCCTATGGTATGGTGGCCGCCCACGGAACGGTAGCCAACGTCATTGCCCTGCAGCCGGAGAAAGTGGCCTTCATGATATTCGATGGTAACTTAAAGAAACTTCACGATGAAGCCGCTAAAAAGAGGCCCCGGGGTGACATGTTCGGTTACAGGACATTCAAGCATGGAGACCTGGATGATAATATCCGTGAGGTGCAGACTACGGGATATAAGTTCATTTTTATGGCTGACTCCCTGGAGGAACTGTGCGCCCAAACGGGCATCAATGAAGAGGGTCTAAGGCGGACGCTGGAGGAATACAACAAAATATGCGAGGCCGGAAGCGATCCGTTCTTTTTCAAATCGCCCGCCTATTTAAAGCCTGTTACCGGGCCCCGGTTTTATGCCGCCAAATTCATTGCCGGAGGATACGGTACCTCGGGAGGAATCAGGACCAACCACCGCATGGAAGTGGTTGATGAGCATTATCAGGCGATTCCCGGGTTATATGCGGCCGGTAACGACGCCAACAACATGTATGATAACAACTACACGCCGCTGGCGGGAAACCACATAGGGTTTGCCGTAAATTCCGGGCGCATAGCAGCAGAGAACGCAGCCAGGTATGTTAAAAGTATTTAATAGAGGAATTTACGGGGTAGTCTTTTCAGGCGAATGATGGGAAGGCGGCCGGATGCAGATTGAAGCCAGAATAGGCGGGGCGGTACCGGCCAAACGATGGAAGAGTTATGAATTCAGAAATAGAGAAGCTTATAGATGGACTCTGGAACATATCATTTACCAGAGTCGCCGGCAAAGAGACACCGGTGTTGCGGTCTGTTCTCGGAGATCGCATTGATGTAATTGTCCCGCAAAGCCGGATACTCTCCATGATTGAGGCAAATCCTTCCCTGGCGTCTCTGCTTTATCATGCCGCTTACTACTCTGCCAACCGTAACGCCTACATCATCACCAGGAAGCTCAACATGCCGGCGGACTACTTCTGGAAATATGAGTTCTGGCCCCGCGAACGGGCATTCCCGACTCTCCAGAAGGTAATCAACCGTATTTTTTCCGCTATTATAAAAGGCACCGGTGAGGGATTCCTGGACTTGAAGGATACCGAACCGGAACAGTTAAGATTTACGCTGGTGCTTAAAGAGTGCGCTGAATGTGCCGGAATTATTTCAGAAAGAAATATCTGTTATTATCATGCCGGGACTTTTGCAGGTATTTTATCCAGCCTGATGGGTAAAGAGATGGATTGCTTCGAAGCAGACTGTTCAGGGACCGGGCAAGAAGGCTGTGCTTTTACAGCGGGTAAAAGAGAAGACCCGGAAATAGGGGTGCAGGTCACCGATTTTCTGTCTCCCAGGCCGCCCGGAATAAAGGACTGCTTCCTGCACGCCAAAGACAAACGCAGCGACCAGGAGAAGATGGTGACGCTGGAATATTACCAGTTGTTGATTGCCAATAGCCTGTTGAGTAATCCCGGTCTGTTTGCTACTGCCGGATATCATATCGGAGTTGAGCTGGGTAGGAAGCTGGCTCTGGAGATAAAGAGCCTGGCGAATGGTGACCCTTTAAAGAGGCTGCAGGAATATTATCGCGAGATAAGACACTCGGAAATTGTTCTTACGCGTGAAGGTGAAGAGATTACCGCAGGCATCCGGGAGTGCGCTGAAACCGCCACCGGTTTCCAAAAGAAGGAGATGGTCTCTTTTGTTGTCGGAGAGATACAGGGCGCATTAAGTGTGCTCACGGATAAGGACCTCACTGCCAGGGAGACCGGATTTGAGGGAGGAATGGTCAGAATCAAATATTCACCACAGGTCTGAAGTTTCGATACCCGGTGGAGCCTGCTCTTTTTCGGTGTGCTTTTTTACCTGACGCTCGATTTCCTGTTTGGCAAAATTTATCTCTCCGTATAGCTCCCGGTCGGTCCGTGCGATTTTGTGTTCGATACGCACCAGGGATTCGATAATGGAATGTGATATGTCCAGATTCTTCTTTGCCGTCAGTATTCCGGCTTCGTAAAAAGACCTGATAACGGGATGAATAACCTCGCGTATTTCCTGTTTGACCGCTTGCTGCCCGATGTTTTCCACTATTGCGATCCACCTTTCCAGTTTTCTGGTCTGATTATTTTCAACCATTATCTCAACCAGTTCTGTCAGGCGGGTAAGAAAATACAGAATGAGCTGTTTTTTATCCTGGGAGAATAATTTGGTGGCGATCTCCTCATAAGAGTCAAATATCCGTTCGGTAATTTCGCTGTTGTCAGTAGTGCTTACAACTTTATGTAACGAATCGATCATCTGTTCGACGCCCGCTTCATATTCTTTTTTAAGGGCGTTGCTTCCTATCGTCCTTACGTTACGCACGGCGATGCCGATTATCGTTGGGGAAGAACTTATCTGGCATATTTTGCCCAGGATTTCCAGCACCTGCACAATGGAATCATCATCGGCTTCAATAACTGCCTCGCGGCCAAGGCGTAAGAAATAGTCCAGGTAATATTTTCCGGCCCATTCCTCATTCACCGGATTGACGTTTCGTCTGTAAGAGGCAAAAAGGTTATTGAGTCCTACCCTGACGGTAGCCCGGTCTCCCCGTTCAATGCATTTTTCGATGATTTCAACGGCCGGTAAAAGACGGTCAAATTCGGCGGGAAGCCTGTCATTTTCAGAATTTAATCTATCTTTAATGGAATTCAGATATGCCGTGTTTATAGAATTAAGCAAACGGTCGATGGTGAAGTCCGGTTTAAGGTGTATCACGGCTATAATAAAGTGGGGTATAAGCATTATCAGGCAGAGACTTTGAGCTATGACGGATATATCGGCGTAAATAGGGTTTACCGGTGATTTCATAAAGGCGGTCATATACAGGTTATAAAGAAGTGTCGCCATGTACACTACCATCATCGACCAGAGCATCACGCTGTGCAGGTAGGTATTCATTACACGGTGGGTATATTCCTGAGAGGCGAACTGGATGCCCATGAGAGTGAGGGATATGACTATTGCAAACACTGCCAGCAGTCCCCCTATACCGGCGTCTATAAATATTGTCCGTGATATTTCGAATTCATCGGTAGCCAGGATGCCGGGCATGACTCTGGTAACTCTTAAAATGATGAGGAATACACATAAACCGATCAGTGTGAGAGGGATAATTTTTTCAATCGATTCCCACCCAATCGTAAGACCCTTCCCGGTTTGGCTTTTGAATAAGCGGGGCTTTTGAGACGGTGATACTTTTCCGGTATCTGTGTCACCCGCCTTTTCCCCGATGGCGAATTGTTTCTTTTGTTTTTCAGATTCATCCGGATTCGTTAACATGTTCTCATCATGGTAGTCCAGAAATTTCGATGATATTTATTCCTGTTAGATGCAGTATAGCATTAATTTTAATATATTGGTAGTTCTATTTCGGCTTCAGTTATTTTATTTTGGTATCTTTCAGGAAGAAGGACATGATCAGGGCAAGCAAGATCTTTTTGGGGCCAAAACGGTCTGTTAGCAGGCCGCCGGGGAGAGAAAGAGCAAGGCCGCCCAGAGACAGAATTCCCCACACTATACCTATCTGGCTTACACTCAGGTTGAGTTTTTGAGCGATCTCACCAAACAGGACGCTCATAGAAATTACCGGTACGGCGACAGCTATCGCCGTGGTCAGACAGGTCAGCGCGAGGATATACCATTTATACTTCATGATTGTGAAATATCATATGTTAGCAATGTCCCAAAAGCAATTAACCATTGAAGAATGTTCTTAGGGCCTTTGGTATTTTTGTGTTGTCT
>Ga0315298_1009289_pt1 | contig 12211 bp, 8 predicted proteins | sample WHS_1_MG_FD_203077 | JGI IMG/M metagenome (GOLD analysis project Ga0315298, IMG submission 203077) | Extremophilic microbial mat communities from Washburn Hot Springs, YNP, Wyoming, USA - WHS_1_MG | ecosystem: Environmental > Aquatic > Thermal springs > Hot (42-90C) | place: USA: Wyoming... | reverse complement strand
CCAGTGGTGTACCGTCAAGGGTATCAGGATACGGAGGAGCATTGAAATCAGGCCAGCCAGTAGCGCCATCAATTGCTGGTAAACTTCCCTTACCTAAACCTGGATGGAATACTGTATTTTGCTGGAAAACTATGTATGGACCATCCCATCTGTCACTGCTGGTTATCTGGCTTTCGTTTCCTGTATCATCCTGTTGTGTGGAAGGATTGTAGTAAACATTAACAGGGGTCGCTGCATTGTCCAGGTCACATAGTTTCACATAATAACCAATGTCATTTTTTGCCTGAATAACAGCACTTGCAATGGATGCCATTTCATTTTTTGCTTTGTCTCTTGCTGCTTTTACCCTTGCTTTTCTCAGTGCAGGCAGTAACATCGCAGCAAGCATTGCAATAATCACCATTACAACAAGTAATTCAATTACTGTAAAGGCACGTTTTTTCATTTACTGCCCCCAGTACGATTGAACACCATCTGCAACTATATCAATGCAGTTACCTGTTGCATCACAGGCAACATTTACACCTTCTGTAGGTCCTCTGTTGCTACTGGAATAATAAACAACCTTTGATTCTAAAACCCATGATGCAGAGCCATCAAGATATTGAACATTCATCCCGTACTTATGATTTCCATAATCTGCTGCAGAACCAACAAAAATTCCCCTGTCACTGATGACAGGAACAGGATTGGGACAATTATTTCCAGTTGTTAAACCAAAAACAAAAGAATATGAATCATTCCAGTTTGATGAATTGATTTCATTTGGTTGTCTTATGCCCCTTGAAATTGTACTTGGACACCAGAAAGTTTGAGGGGTCTTGATGAATTCGGGATATATGACAGTATAGATTGCTTGTTCCTTTGCAGGATAGTTTTCAAAATAATCTTCTGCGTACATTTCATATGCTGCCATAATTTGCTTGAGATTATTAAGACAGGTTGTTCTTCTTGCCCTTTCCCTTGCTCCTGATAGCGCTGGTAGTAGCATCGCTGCAAGAATTGCAATTATTGCTATGACAATGAGAATTTCTACAAGCGTAAAGCCATTTTTTTTATCTGGTTTCACTCACCACCTCCTCCTTCGCCTCCTCCACCTCCTGCACCTCCTGAAAGGCTCAATGCTATTTTAATCAAAGGCATAAATAATGAAATAACAATAAAACCAACAACAACTCCAAGGCAAACAATGAGAATTGGCTCAATCATTGATGTCATTGCTGCAACTGCTGCATCAACCTCTGCTTCATATGCATCAGCGACCTTTTCAAGCATTGAATCCATTGCGCCTGTTTCTTCTCCAACAGCAATCATATTTGTTACCATTGGTGGAAATGCACCTGTGCGAAGCATAACACCTGAAATTCCTTCGCCTTCACGAACCCTATTTCGGATTTCATTAATGGCATTTGAAATTACTTCATTTCCAACAGTATCCCTGACAATCTGAAGGGATTGGAGAATTGGTACACCACTGGTAATCAAAGTCGCAAATGTTCTTGCAAACCTTGCTATGATTGTTTTTGATATTACAGGTCCAAACAAAAACATTCTGAGTTTCACCTTGTCTATCAAATATCTTGTGAATTTGATTTTTGTTGCTATTTTATAAAGGATAGCGAGTGCGAAGACAAATCCAACGATTAAATAAGAACGTTCTGCCATCAATTTGGAAATTTTGATTAGAAGTTTTGTTGCTGCAGGGAGATCTCCAACTTCCATATCTTCAAAAATCTTTGTAAATGTTGGAACAATCTTAACCATAATGAAAGTCAAAATTCCTATCATAACAACAATAACTACAGAAGGATATGCCATTGCTGATTTTATTTTTCCTCTGAGTTTTGCTTCTTTTTCCATAAATTCTGCCAATCTACTCAAGACAGATTCCAGAGCACCACCTGCTTCACCTGCTTTTACCATTGCAACATAAATTCTTGGAAAACTTGATGGAAATTTTGCCAGGGCTTCAGAGAAAAGTGCTCCCTGTTCAATTTCACTTGCGACCCGATTTAAAACCTTTGCTGCACCCCCCTTTCTCTGTTGCTCAAGAACTTTCAATGCACGTAAAAGGGGTAATCCTGAACCTATGAGAGTGGCAAGCTGGCGGGTAATAATTGTGAGTTCTTTTTGTTTTATTTTTGTTCCACCACCAAGAAACGGTATATTTATGCTCAGTCCACCGCCTGTCTTTTTCTTTGGTGGTGCCTTTGTTGCCTGCTTTGCTGCTGGCGCAGAAGATTTTGCTGGCGCAGTTGATTTTCCAGCACTCACACCTGTAACAAAATATCCCATTGCCTTCAGTTTTCCTATGGCATCCTGTGAACTTGATGCCTCAATGGTTCCACTTATTGCCTTTCCTGTTGCATCAAGTGCAGAGTAGTGGAAATTTGGCATTTTTACCTCCTTCGCCTTCCAATATATAATACCCCTTGTTCTGCACCATGTAAATACTGATTAACCATAACCATGAACTTCTTTCATAACTTCTTCCACAGATGTAATGCCAAGATTGATTTTTTCTGTTCCATCTTCAACAAGTGTTTTCATTTTGCATTCTTTTACAGCAATCTCACGTATTTCGCCAAGGGGTCTATTCTCAAGAACAGCGCGCCATAGATCTTCATTGGGAATAAGAATTTCAAATATTCCTGTCCTTCCTTTGTATCCACCCCTGCAAAATGGACATCCAACGGGCTTGTAAAACTTCATTTTCTCAACCTGCTCGTCAGATAATCCAAGTTCAATAATTTCCTGTTTTGTTGGTCTATACTCTTGTTTACATCTTGGACATAGAACCCTGACAAGTCGCTGGGCAATAATGCCTTCAATTGTTGATGCAAGAAGAAATGGTTCAACCTTCATATCAACAAGTCGCATGATTGTTGTTGGTGCATCATTGGTGTGAAGGGTGCTTAATACAAGATGTCCTGTTAATGATGACTGTATTGCCATTTGTGCTGTGTCAAAGTCACGCACCTCTCCTACAAGGATAATATCAGGGTCCTGACGAAGTATACTTCTAATACAGGCAGCAAATGTTAATCCAATACTTTCTTTCACAGGCACCTGTACTGCTCCCTCAAGCATATACTCAACAGGGTCCTCTGTTGTAATGAGTTTTACTTCCGGGGTATTGAGTTTTCGCAAAAGAGCATAAAGGGTTGTTGTTTTACCACATCCAGTAGGACCTGTCGCAAGAATAATACCATGGGGCTTATGAATAAGTTTTTCAACTATTTCCATATCTCGTGGCAATAGCCCGAGGTTTTCCATGTCAAAAATTGTTTTTCCTCTGTCAAGAACACGAATTGCAAGACATTCTCCAAACACTGTCGGAACAGTATTCACACGTAAATCAACAGGTCGACCCATTACGGATAATTCAATACGGCCATCCTGAGGAAGACGTCTTTCGGCAATATCCATTGAAGCCATGATTTTGAACCTGCAGAATAGAGCAAAGGCAAGTCCTTTTGGTGGATGTACCATGTCATAAAGCACTCCATCAACCCTGTACCTTACCCTGAAATCATTTTCAAATGGTTCAAGGTGAACGTCTGATGCATTGTCTCTTACTGTTTGCAATAAAATCAAATCAAACAACTTTACCACTGGTGGCAGTGTTGCTATTTCTTCAAGGCTTGTGATTGTTGCATATTCACCACTGGCTGAAGCAATTGTTTCAAGTTCTTCCATTTCAGACATATCCTGAGAAATCCATTTGATCAGGTCATCAATTGTCTCAATTTCTGACCCATAATAAACATTGATGTTTTCCTTAATGTCTTCTTCATCTGCAAGAACCATCTTGATTTTGTATCCAAGAATGAATGAAATATCATCCTGAATGTTCAAACTCAGTGTGTCTCCAACAGCAAGTGTTAAAACATTTTTCTCAAGTTTTATTGGTAGTACCGTATATGTTTTTGCGAGGGCTGATGGAAAAACATTAATGGCATTTTTATCTATGACAGTATTTTTTAAGTCAATCATCTCAATGCCTGCCTGCATACTTAATATTCTCTTCAATTCCTTTTCATCAATATAACCTTTGTCAACAAGAATTCTGCCAAGGAAACGACCTGTTTTTACCTGTTCTTTCAATGCCTCTTCAAGTTGTTTTTCAGTAACAAGCCCTGCCTCAATCAGCATTTGCCCGAGAAGTTTTCTTTCAGCCATGTTATCCCTTTGCTTCCTCTTCCTCTATTACTATGCTTTCACCGTACTTTTTTGAAGCAAGTTTTTCATCAATGAAACCTTCTGCTGCAAGTTGAAGTTTTACCTGTTCAGGGTCGTGACTGTAAATCATTACATCTTCAAAAGATATTTTTCCTTCCTTGAACAATTTCATCAAGTATGCATCAAGGGTAATCATTCCCATCTTCATTCCTGTTTGAATATCTGAAAGAATTCTATAGGTTTTTCTTTCACGAATAAGGTTTTGTATTGATGGGGTAGCAATCATAATTTCAAAGGCAGCGACCCTTCCTGGTTTATCCTTTCGTCTTAAAAGGATTTGAGATATGATCGCCAGGATTGAGACAGAAAGCATAACCCTGATTTGTTCCTGCTGGGCAACAGGGAAAACATTGACAATTCTATCGATCGTTCGAGTTGCCCCTGTTGTATGGAGAGTTCCAAAAACAATATGTCCTGTTTCTGCTGCAGTAATTGCAGCTTCAATTGTTTCAAGATCTCTCATTTCTCCTACAAGGAATACATCAGGATCCTGTCTCAATCCGCGTCTTAATGCTTCTGCAAAGGAAGGTACATCAACGCCGAGTTCTCTTTGTGTAATGATGGATCTTTTGTGTGGATGATAATATTCAATCGGGTCTTCAATTGTGATAATATGATGGTCCATGTGAGTATTCATGTAATCAATCATTGATGCAAGGGTTGTTGTTTTACCAGAACCAGTTGGACCTGTCACAAGTATCAGTCCCCTGGGTCTTGTCAGGAGGTATTTCATTGTTGATTCTTCAAGACCGAGTTGTTCAAATGTCATAAATTTATATGGAATCAAACGAAGTGCCATAGCAATGTGACCCCGTTCCTTAAAAACAGAAACACGAAATCTTGCGATATCCTTAAATGCAAATCCAAAGTCAGTTCCACCAACCCTTTGAAGTTCTTCCTGATGTTCCCTTGATGTGATTGCCTTCATATAATTAACAGTATCCTCAGGGGTTAATGGATCTGAATCCATTTTGACCAGTCCCCTGTGCCCTCTCATCATTGGGGGAAGTCCAACATTGATATGAAGGTCTGCAGCGTTTTCGCGGACAATCATTTCAAGAAGTTCTTCAATAGGTTTTGGCATTTATCCCTCCTCTCCTGCAACATCAATGACTTCCTGAATTGTTGTGATTCCGAGTTTTACTTTCCTGAAACCATCATCCCTCATAGTGGACATTCCAAGCCTTCTTGCTTCTTTTCGTAACTCTTCTGCAGTGGCTCTTCTCATTGTAAGTTCTCTGAGGGTATCATTCATAACAAAAATTTCAAAAATGGCAATTCGGTCCATGAAGCCAGTAAAATTGCATTCAGGGCAACCCCTTGGTTCATAAATTGTCACTTTTTCTCCTTCCTGTATTTTTAATAATTTTTTCATATTTTCATCAGGTTCAACTGGTTGTTTACAGTATTTACAGAGGACCCTGACAAGTCGCTGTGCCATAACACCCTGAACAGCAGATGCAACAAGAAATGGTGGTATACCAAGGTCAATCAATCTTGTGATTGCGCTTGGGGCATCATTTGTATGTAATGTGCTGAATACAAGATGTCCTGTTAATGCAGCACGTAAAGCAATATCTGCTGTTTCAAAATCGCGGATTTCTCCCACGAGTATTACATCAGGTGATTGACGTAAAAATGCACGTAATACAGAAGCAAATGTAAGTCCTATTTCTGGTCTTACCTGGGTTTGGTTAATTCCAGGTATCTGGTATTCAACTGGTTCTTCAACAGTCATCAGTTTTCTGTCAATGGTATTCAACTTTTTTAATGATGCGTAAAGTGTTGTTGTTTTTCCTGAACCTGTTGGACCTGTTACAAGTAAGATTCCTCCAGAATATTTCAGAAGGTCTTCCCATTTTTTTCTGTCTTCCTCCATAAATCCAAGTTGCTCAAGATCTTTGAGTGCTTTTGTTTTGTCAAGGATTCTGAGAACCACACTTTCTCCATAAATACCAGGAAGTGTTGATACACGAAAATCAATAGGTCTACCTCCAATATCAAGCATTATGCGGCCATCCTGGGGTAATCTTTTTTCTGCAAGATCCATCTTTGCCATCAGTTTTACACGTGCAATCACAGCCCTTTCCACCCGCTTGGGTGGGCTTACTACTTCATAGAGAACACCATCAATTCTGAACCTTACCCTGAACTTTTTTTCCAGTGGTTCAAGATGAATATCACTGGCTCTTCTTCTCAATGCTTCAACGAAAATCAAATTGACAATTTTTACTACAGGCGCCTGAAGGGCTAAAGCTTCTTCATCTTCATCTGTGGTAATTTCTTCATCTTCAATGGATTCAATAGTATCAGCACTGCCAACTTCCTGAAGCATTCCTGAAAGGTCTTCAATATCCTGCTGTTCGTAGTACTTTGCAATTAACTGATCGATTTCATTCGGGAATGTAACAATGATTTCAATATCATAGGGTTCTTTTAAATTTTTTTTGAAGTAATCACTGGCGATGATGTTGATGGGGTCATCTGTGACAAGGACAAGTTTATTATCTTCACGAAGTTCCCATGGTATTATCCTGTGTTTTTTTGCAAACGAAGGAGAAATGAGATTAATTACATCAGGCGGGATTTCTCGAAGAGGCAGGTTTTGTTGAACAATGCCGAGCTGGAAAAATAAAGTTGCAGGTATATCCCCGAATGGTAAAAGCCCCATATTTTGGAATATTTCCTTTAACGGTCTGTCTGTTGCCTCTTGTTCCTGCAGGGCTTTTTCAATTGATTGCCTGCTCCAGAGCCCTATGTTCTGGATGATTGTTGTAATTTCTTTCTTCGTAGGCATACAAAATCAATATACCCTAATTTTTTTTATCTGTCAAGACAGTCCCTACATTTTTTCTGGCTGTGAAATTCCTAACATGTCAAGCCCATTCTGCATGACTATGGAAAAACACTTTACAAGTGCAAGACGTGCAAGAGAAAGATCCTCATTTTCATCAACAACCCTGAATTTTTGGTAATATGAATGAAATGTTCCTGAAATATCAAGGATATAACCAGCAATTTTAGAAACTTCAAGAGTTTTTGCTGCCTGTTCAACGATTAATGGAAAATTTTTGAGTCGTTTTATCATCTCAATTTCAATGTCCTGTTTCAGCAATGAAAAATCTGCATGTATAAAGTCATTTTGCTTAAATCCCTTTGTTTCTCCAAAGGAAAGTATGTGCATTGCCCGAACAAAGGCATACTGAATATAGAAAACAGGATTTTCTTCTGTTTGTTTTTTCGCCAGTTCCATATCAAAATCAAGATGGCTATCTGCCCTTCTGAACAGGAAAAAAAACTTTGTTGAATCAGGACCAACCTCATCCATCAGTTGCCTTAATGTGATGAACTGTCCCTTTCTTGTTGACATTAATATTTTCTCTTTCCCACGATAAAGTGTTGTGAGTTGAACTATGATGATGTGTAATTTTTCAGGGTCAAAGCCCATTGCTTTTACAGCGGCTTCTATTCTTGAAACATAGCCAGCATGGTCAGGTCCCCACAGGTTAATCAGGATATCAAATCCTCTTTTGATTTTGTCCTGGTGGTATGCAATGTCGGGAGCCAGGTATGTATAAGAGCCATCCTTTTTTCTTAAGACCCTGTCCTTATCATCACCAAAAACAGTTGACTTAAACCACAATGCATCATCTTTTTGATAAACAAGTCCTTTTTCTTTCAGTTTTTCAATAATTTTTTCAACATCTCCATTGTTTCTTAATTCGCTTTCAGGAAACCAGCTGTCAAAATATACATTAAAATCAGCAAGATCCTTTTTTATCATTTTGAGTATTTCTTCTTTTGCAAAATTTTCAAAAAATTTATTGTCAGTGTCCAGGGCAATATCCTGAATTTTTTCTGCAATATCTTTTAAATATTCTCCATGATATCCGTCTTCTGGTATTTCTGCAGGTATTCCTTTCAACTGGAGATAACGTGCCTTCAGGGAAACACCGAGAAGTTCCATCTGTCTTCCGCAATCGTTGAGATAGTATTCCTTTGTTACACTATATCCACAAGCCCGAAGTATTCTTGCGAGGGCTTCTCCGAATGCTGCCTGTCTTCCATGTGCTATTGTCAACGGACCTGTTGGATTTGCACTCACAAATTCTATCAATACCTTTTTTTTGTTACCAAGATTGTTTTTTCCGTAAGACCTGTCAGCCCGCAGGATTTCTTCAACAGTAGCATATACCACCTGATTTTTGACAAAAAAATTTATAAAGCCATTTTTCTCTTCAATTTTTTCAAAATTTTCTTTTATCCATGGGTCATTCTTTATCAAATTAATAAGGTCGTCAGTTGAAATCTGTTTTTCTGTCTTTTTTAACTTGAAAAAAAGATTTGTTGAAAAATCGCCAAATTCTTTTTTCGCAGATGGAAAAACATTAAACTTTTCATACTGGTAACCATTTGAAATAAGAATTTCCAGTAATTTTTCTTTTATTTGACTTGGGTTCATTGATTCCTTTCTTTCTCGTGTTCAATTTCTTTTAAAATTTCTTCAACTTTGAGCCCGGGATTTATATCTTCAACAAATTCAATTTCAGGTGTAAATCGGGTCTGGAGTTTTTTGCTCAAAAGATGCCTGATATATCCTGAAGCACTGATAAGACCTTTAAATGACTCCTGATGTTGTTTCTCATCTCCTAAAATACTTACATAAATTCTGGCATGTTTCCTGTCAGGGCTGATACTTACACCAGTAATTGTGACAAAACCAATCCTCGGGTCAGAAATTTCTTTCTGGAGAATTTCATTGAGCGTATGCTTCAAAATGCTTACAAATTTTAGATTTCTTCTTTCTTTGTTTTCAAAGGACATTTTTTTCTCCTGTTAACATCCTATTTATTTTATGTTAAAATTAAAAAGATGGAAAGAAACATTACAAGATTTCTCGGAATAGTACTTCTTGGTGCCACGGTATTTGTGTTTTTATGTTTGATATCTTATAGTCCAAAAGACCCATGTTTTGATTTCTGCCAGATTGGATACCCTGTAAGTCAGGTACCTGCGAACTTTGGAGGCAAATTTGGTTCAAATGTTTCTGCAATAATGTTTTTCCTTTTTGGATGGATTTCATATCTCTGTATTTTTTCACTTTTTCTCTATGCCTGGGCAAAAACATGGAAAAAGGTTGAATTTTCAAATATTGAAATCATCGGGATCATAATTTTTATTTTTGTGCTTTCTGGCTTTGTAGAAACACTGAAAAGAAATTTTTCTGTTTCTGGTTCTTCAATTTTTCCTGCAGGCGGAATTACTGGAATACTGGTTTCGCATGGCGTTATATCATATTTTGGTGAAAAAGGTGGTTTATTTTTACTGGCAGTAACCTGTATTGGGTTGTTGATTGCCTGCTGGAGAATTTTTTATGCACCTTTTGAGGATGTTGTGGTTCTTACGTCAGCAATCTGGAAAACTGAACCTTTGACTGTTCCTAAACCACGGATAAGACAGAAAATAAAACCATCAGAGATACAAGTACAGCAAAAAGTAGAGGAGGAAAAACAGGAAAAACTGAAAATGCCAAGAACTGTTATTCCAGAGGGAAAAGATGAAACAACTGAAACAATTAAGATTAAGCCACAACAAGAAACTCTCTCAAAAAAACAGGTTGTTTTGAAGGGTGAGAAAAAATATCAACTTCCTTCCCTTTCTTTACTCAGATCTGCCAAGCAACCAGAAAAGGAGACAGAAAAAGACCTCAGGGTTTATGCTCAGGTTATTGAGGAGACATTGAGTGATTTTGGAATAGAAGGAGAAGTTGTGAATTTTACCCAGGGTCCCAGGGTTACGCTTTATGAGGTTCAACCAGCACCAGGTATTCCTCTTGCAAAGATTACAAAACTTTCAGATAACATAGCGATGAGTTTGAAAGCAAGTCCCATCAGAATGGTTGCTCCAATTCCTGGCAAATCAACAATTGGTATAGAAGTTCCAAACAGGGAAATTTCAATTGTATGTTTGAGAGAAATTCTTGAAAGTAAAGAATTTCAATCGTCTCCATCAAAACTCACAATGGCAATAGGTAAAAACATACTGGGCAAACCTGTGATTTCTGATCTTAAAATAATGCCACACCTTTTGATTGCAGGAGCAACAGGTTCAGGAAAGACGGTTTGTCTTAATTCTTTAATTACAAGTATCCTTTATAAAGCAACTCCTGATGAGGTGAAATTTATTATGATTGACCCGAAAATGGTTGAACTTGTGATTTACAATGATATACCACATTTAATTTTGCCTGTTGTCACTGATATCAAAAAGGCAGTAAATTCTTTGAAGTGGTTGATAAAAGAAATGGACAGACGTTACCATCTATTTGCAGAAAAAAAGGTCAGGAATATTGAGGCATATAACATTGAATGTGAGGAGAAACTTCCTTATATTGTTGTGGTGGTTGATGAACTTGCTGATTTGATGTTGATTGCAAGGAATGAAATTGAAAACAGTATTATTAGGTTGACTGCTCTTTCTCGTGCAGCAGGTATACATCTAATTCTTGCAACACAAAGACCATCTGTGAATGTTATTACAGGCATCATAAAGGCAAATCTTCCATGCAGAATAGCATTTCAGGTGTCTTCTAAATTTGATTCTCAAACAATCCTTGATTCCAAAGGTGCTGAAAAACTGCTGGGCAGGGGAGATTTGCTTTTTATCCCGCCAGGAAGATCTTATCCAATCAGGGCACAGGGTGGTTATGTTAGTGATGAGGAACTTGAACAGTTAACAGAATTTTTAAAATCTCAGGGAAAACCTGATTACAGAATGGAAATTCTTGAACATCAAACTGAAACACAGGATGTTTCAATACCCGGGACTTCTGGAAGTTCTGAAGATGATGAACTTTATACAAGGGCAGTGAGAATTGTGCTTGAAACAAGAATTGCCTCAATTTCAATGCTTCAGAGACGGCTGGAAATTGGCTTTAACAGGGCAGCAAGATTGATTGAAAGAATGGAAGCAGAAGGAATTGTAGGACCATACAGAGAAGGAAAACCAAGGATGATACTTAAGGGCTCTTTGCAGGACAAAGAGAATGAACATACCCCATCGCAAGATGCATAAGATTGATTAAAGGCATGTCTCTTCCGAAGAGAAAACAAATTTCAAAAAGAATATGAAAAAAGTATGTGTGATTTCTTTAGGATGTCCCAAAAATACTGTTGATTCTGAGAAAATTATTGGAGTTGCAGGAGATTCTAACTATGCAATCAGTCCTGTTCCAGATGATTCTGATTTTGTTATTGTCAATACCTGCGCATTTATAAAACCTGCAGTACTTGAAGCCAAACGAATGATATCCCGATTAAAAAAATTGAAAGAGAAAAGAAATTTCAAATTGATTGTCGCTGGTTGTCTTGTGGCAAGAAACTTTGAAACCCTGTTTAATGACATTGATATTGACGGAATTATCGGTCCTTATGATATTGACAGATTATCAAATGTCTTGTCTGAAATTGAGTCAGGCAAAAGAGTTTTGATGAACCAGTCAGCAAAGATTAAAAATTATTGCACCATACCAAGAATTGTTTCAACATGGCCCTATGCCTATCTTAAAATTACAGAAGGATGCAGTAATCGATGTTCATACTGCACAATTCCATTGATTCGTGGAGAACTTTTCAGTTATTCTGAAAAAGGAATTTTAAAGGAGGCAGAGTTTCTTTTTAATTCAGGAATTAAGGAATTGATTATTGTTGGGCATGATATTACTGCTTATGGTAAGGATACACATAAGTCAAATCTCTGTAAGATTGTCAGGGGAATTATCAAAATTGGTTTTCCCTGGATCAGGTTGATGTATTTACATCCAGCAGGCATAACAGATGATTTGCTTGATTTGATAAAAAATAGTCCGCAGATTTGTAAATATCTTGATGTTCCTGTTCAGCACAGCTGCCCTGAAATACTGAAAAATATGAACAGACCAGTGATTGATTACAGGAAGTTTTTTGAAAGA
>Ga0315298_1009286_pt1 | contig 12213 bp, 14 predicted proteins | sample WHS_1_MG_FD_203077 | JGI IMG/M metagenome (GOLD analysis project Ga0315298, IMG submission 203077) | Extremophilic microbial mat communities from Washburn Hot Springs, YNP, Wyoming, USA - WHS_1_MG | ecosystem: Environmental > Aquatic > Thermal springs > Hot (42-90C) | place: USA: Wyoming... | reverse complement strand
TGGACAGGAAGCGGGTTTTCGCAGCAGACTGCTAAGGCAGGGAGGAAGGTCATGGAACGCGAGCAATTGGAGCGGTTTCGCCGCCGCCTGCTGGCCGAGCGGGAGCGCTATTGCGATCTTGCGCGGACAATGTCCGCGGAACTCGGCGAGCAGCGCGGGTATACACAGAGCGAACTGTCGAACTACGACAACCACCCGGCCGAAATGGCCAGCGAGACGTTCGAACGCGAGAAGGACTTCAGCCTGCTCGGCACGATCCGCCTATATCTCAAGAAGATTGACGATGCGCTCGCCCGGATGGATGAGGGGAGCTACGGCATCTGCGAGCGCTGCGGCGCCGAGATCGGCTGCGAGCGCCTCGAGGCCATGCCGATGACCACGCTCTGCGTGGCCTGCAAGGAGGCCGAGGAGTCGCGTGACGGGACGCCCGACCCGAACCTGGAGGCGCTTTTCCCGCCGTTCGCTCGGACGTTCACCGACGAGACGGAGAACGTCGCTTACGACGGCGAGGATGCTTGGCAGGACGTGGCGCGCTGGGGGACCAGCGACAGTCCGCAGGACGCCATGGGCGCGCGAGATTACGAACACATCTACGATGACGCGGACGAGCCGGACGGGGTAGTCGAGGAGGTCGAAGCGCTGATCGACGAGAATGGGGAGCCCATCATTGACGAGCGGTCGCGGCGGTACGGACGGCGCGAATAGGGCATTGCCTGATTGAATTGCCGCGGGCGCGCCCGGCGTGGTACAATTACCGAGGTATCCACTGTCTGCCCGCGGAGGGGTTCACCGTTGGTTGGCTTGACAGCGTTGATCGTCTTGCTTGATTTCGTTACTAAGCGGCTGGTTGAGCGCTTGATGGTGGAAGGCCAGTCGATTCCGCTTCTGCCGGGTCTGTTGAGGCTAACATACGTGCGCAACCCCGGCGCCGCCTTCGGCATGCTGCCGAACCGGACATGGTTTTTTGTCCTTGTCACTTGCCTCATCGCCAGCGTGGTCCTGTTCGCCGGGCGCCGGTTGACCGGCGGCGACCGGCTGCTGCAGGCGGCGCTGGCGATCATGCTCGGCGGCGCGTTCGGCAACCTCATCGACCGGCTAATCGGCGACCGGCGGGTGGTCGATTTCCTGGAGCTGCCGCACTGGCCGGTGTTCAATGTCGCCGATATCGCCATCGTGGTCGGCGTGACCCTGTATCTTTACGGGACGTTGCGCAGCCTCGGCTGCGGGAAGGAGGCACGCGGATAGTGAAGCCCATCCTCTTCAGCTTCGGCAGGGTGAACATTTACTCGTGGGGCGTGGCCTTTTCAGTGGCATTCCTGATTGCTCTCTGGCTGGCCATGCGGGCGGCGAAACGGCGTGGTCTCAGCGAAGAGCGCCTTTTCGACCTTGTCATCATCGCTGCCGTCGCGGGGCTGATCGGCGCTCGTGTCCTCTATGTCGCGCTCGCGTGGTCCTACTACGCCGGCGACGTCGTCGGCATGCTGTCGTTCTGGGAGGGCGGACTGTCGTTTTACGGCGGCCTCATTGGTGCCCTGCTCGCGGGCTGGATATACTGTCGCGCCACCGGCTTCAGCTTCTGGGAGGCTGCGGATGCCTTGGCCGCGCCGCTCGCCCTCGCCTACGCGATTGTCCGCGTCGGCTGTTTTTTCAATGGGTGCTGTTACGGTCGCGAGACGACGCTGCCGATCGGCGTTCATTTTCCCGGGCTGGAGGGGGCGCGACACCCGACCCAGCTCTATTCGTCCGCGGCCGGCCTGGCGATCTTCGCGCTCCTTAAGTGGGCGGAGCGACGGCAGCTGTTCACCGGCCAGCTGTTCTTGGAGTTCCTCACCTACTATTCGGCCTACCGCTTCATCGTAGAGTTCTGGCGGGTCGGGGAGCCGTTCTGGGGTCCGTTCGACATGACCCAGCCCGTGGCGCTCCTCGGCGCTTTGGTCTTCGGCGCCGTGACGCTCGTTTTGGCGCGCGAGGCCCGCAAGAGCGCCAGAACGGGGGCGGCGCCATGAGCGAGCGCGGCGCCGGTGCGCGGCGGGTCGCGGTAACGGCGCCGGCCGGCGTGCGGCTCGACGTTGCGCTGGCGGGGGATGCGACGCTGGCTCTTAGCCGGTCGCGCATCCAGGCGCTGATTGCGGCGGGGGCGGTTGCCGTGGACGGCGTCACAGTGAAACGACCCGGGTTCAGGCTGCGCGGCGGCGAGACGATCGTGGTCGAGGTGCCGCCGGATCGTCCGACTGAGGCAATGGGCGAGGACATTCCGCTCGCCGTGGTATACGAGGACGCCGACATCATCGTGATCAACAAACCGCGTGGCCTCGTCGTCCATCCGGCGGCCGGGCACAGCTCGGGCACCCTGGTCAATGCCCTGCTGAATCACTGCCCCGACCTTGCCGGCATCGGCGGTGTTCTCCGCCCGGGCATCGTCCATCGCCTCGACCGTGACACCACCGGGCTCCTCGTGGTGGCCAAGACGCAGCGCGCGCACGACGCGCTGAGCCGCGCCATCAAAGCGCGCGCGGTCCACCGCGAGTATTTGGCCATCGTCTGGGGCGTCCCCGACGCGGCTCAAGGCCGAATCGAGGCGCCGATCGGCCGCCATCCCGTCGACCGCAAACGAATGGCCGTTGTGGAGGGCGGGCGTCCGGCAGTGACGCACTTTGCGGTGCTTGAAGCGTTTGGCCGGGCGGCGCTTCTGCGCTGCGCCCTGGAGACGGGTCGCACGCACCAGATCAGAGTCCATTTGGCGTTCATCGGCCATCCGGTCATCGGCGATCCCGTGTACAGCGGCCGCCGCGACTCCTGCGGCATGGCCGGGCAAGCCCTCCACGCGGCGATGTTGGCATTCGCTCACCCGGTGGACGGGCGGCCGCTGCGCTTCGAGGTGCCGCCGCCGGAGGACTTTCGGCAGTTGTTGGCGCGCTTGCGCGCCGAGGAGAGCTAAGGGTCCTTGCCGCGGGCGTCAGGCGTTCAGCGGGGGCGCGATAGATTGACACTCACTGGACCGGATTGTTATACTGAGCAACGGAAAGCCTTTAAGTTAGTCCGGCGAGACTAGCAAGGAGACTGTGACCAGGCGAGCGGCCTTCTTGCTAGCGCGGAAGGCCGCTCTTTGTGTGCCCATCGGTTGATAATTCTCGGGGAGGTAATGAGAGTGACGCAGCTTCAGGAAAAGGCCACGATCATGGACGAGGATGCCATCCGCCGCGCGCTGGTCCGCATCGCACATGAGATTGTCGAACGCAACCACGGCACGGACGGCCTTGTGATCGTGGGCATTCGCCGCCGCGGCGTGCCGATGGCCCAGCGCATCGCTCAGTACATTAAGGAGAGCGAGGGCAAGGAGGTCCCTTGGGGCGTGCTCGACATCACGCTTTACCGCGACGACCTGACGCTGCTTTCAACCCAGCCCGAAGTCCACGGCAGCCAGATCCCGGTCGACATCCGCGGGAAGAAGGTCATCGTCACCGATGACGTCCTCTACACGGGCCGCACGATCCGCGCCGCGCTCGACGCCCTGATGGATCTCGGCCGTCCGCAGCTCATCCAAGCCGCCGTGCTGATCGACCGCGGCCACCGCGAGCTGCCGATTCACGCTGATTATGTCGGCAAGAACGTGCCGACTTCTTCGCGCGAGGTCATCCACGTGCACCTGCGCGAGGTCGACGGCGACGAGCGAGTGGCGATCGAAGAGATCGTCGGGTGACGGGTAGCATAAGGGGTGCAGGGGAATCCCTGCACCCTATTTCTAACTTTCAATTGTCACTCACCAGCCGGCTCCTGCGGGACGACCATGATCGTCTTCTGGCGGTCGTAGATGACCATGCCGGGGCGGGCGCCGGGCACTTTGCGCACGTGGCGCCGCTCGGTGTAGTCCACCGGCACCTTTGTGGCGTCGCGCGCGCTGCTATAATACGCCGCCAACGCCGCCGCCTCCAAGATGGCCGAGAAGGGCGGCGGCTCGTTGCCGACGCGCAGGATGACGTGGGCGCCGGGGATGTCCTTGGCGTGAAGCCAGATATCGCCCGGGCGCGCCAACTTCATGGTCAGGAGGTCGTTCTGCATATTGTTGCGACCGACGAGGATTTCGTATCCGTCGGCCGAAATGAAGCGGCGGGGGGCGGATGGTGCCGGCTTCGCCGGACGGCCGCTGCCCGTACCGCGAAGGTAGCCCTGCTCGGCGAGCTCGGCCCGGATGTCGTTGAGCGACGCGATGTCGGTGGCCTGTTCGATCGCGACCGCCACCTCGTTCAGGTAGGCCAGTTCTTCGCCGGTGCGGCGGGCCTGGTCGGCGGCAGCCACGGCGGCCTTCTTGGCGCGGGCGTAGCGCCGGAAATAGGCCTGCGCATTGTCGCTCGGCGACAGCGACGGGTCGAGCACGACGGTACGTTCGTTCCCGGCGTAGTCGGTCAGCGTGGCGGCGGTCATCCGCTTGCCGAGCTTGTGCAAATTGGCGAGGATTAGCTCGCCGACCAATCTGAGATCGTCCGCCTCGGCGCCGCGGCGGGCCTCTTCGAGCTGGGCTGCTCGCTTGCGCATGCAGCGTTCGCGCTCTCGGCGGACGACCGCGGCCAAGCTGCGCTTGAGGGAGGCCACCGTTTCCTGCCGTGCTCCGCCGCCCAGGACATCGGCGATGAGCGCATTCACGCTCCCGTAATATCGACGCGGTGCCGCCCCGAACTGGGTAAGGGCGAAGGCAGAGAACTCTCTCCGCCCGTCGGCGAGAGTCACTGCTTGCGGGCGCAGCGCTGACTCGTCGCTGCGCAGTGCAGCCAGGGCATCATATATCGCGTCCACCTCCGCCAGCCCGAGGGTCTCAGCGGCGATACGCGGATCTACGCCGGCGCGGGCACAGATCTCGCGCGCGAGGAGCGGGCTGAGGCCGAACAGACCTTGGCAGAGGGCATCAACGACCGGGTGAGGACACCGGAGCAGTTCGGCGAGCGAAGCGCGGTCGACGGTCAGGGCATCGGGCAGGGCCGGACGCGGCGGCGGGGCGTAGGGGAGACCGGGCAGCAGGGGTCGCACGGCATCCTCGTCGGCGACCCGGCGAATGGCATCGATGATGGTGTTCCGCTCATCGACGAGGACGAGGTTGCTGTGCCGCCCCATGATCTCGAGCAGAAGTCGCTTTCGCCTGAGGTCACCAAGTTCGTCGCGGACGACGAAGGTGAGCGTCACCACGCGTTCGAGCCCATCCTGCGCGATCTCGACCAGGCGCGCCCCGTCGAGGTGCTTGCGCAGGACCATGCAGAAGGGAGGGGGCGCCGGCGGGTTGTCCTGCCCGACATCCTCGAGGCTGAGCCTGGCCCAACGCGGGTTGACCGATAACACGAGCCGCCAGTCGCGCCGTTGATGATAGAGGATCAGCGCGACCTCGTCGCGCGCCGGCTGGTGAATTCTCGTCAGACGGGCGTCGCTCAGCGTGGGAGCGAGTTCGGCTACCAAAGCGCGCAGAGTGAAGCCGTCAAGGCCCACGCGATGCCCTCCTTTCTGCACGGGCGGGGCGCAGTGATTGACGCAGAGCGCAGCCTCAGTATAGCATTGGTTTTTGCGGACGGTCAAACCAAGGCGGCCACGCCGAGCGGCCCACGGCAGGCGCCGCCGGATCAAGAGGAGGTCGGAGCGGGATGCATTTCACCAAGATGCAGGGGCTCGGGAACGATTACGTTTATGTCGACTGCTTTCAGGAACGCCTGGCTGGCGTGGATCTGGCAGACCTGGCGCGCCGCGTTTCGGATCGCCGCTTCGGCGTCGGCAGCGACGGGTTGATCCTCATCATGCCAGGCGAGGGTGGGGCGGACTTTCGCATGCGGGTGTTCAACGCCGACGGCAGCGAGGGAGACATGTGCGGGAACGGAATGCGCTGTCTGGCGCGCTACGTCTACGAGCACGGCTACACGCGCAAGCGGCGCTTCAGCGTGCTGACGAGGGCGGGCATCATCGAGCCGGCGATCATCGTCGATGACGCCGGGCGAGTGACGGGCGTGCGGGTCAACATGGGGCGGCCGGGGCTGACGCGCGGCGAGGTGCCGATGGCCGGTGAGCCCTGCCAGTCCGCGCGCGACGTCGCGCTCCGGGCCGGCGATCGCGAGTTCGTGGGCACCGGCGTCAACATGGGCAACCCGCATTTCGTCATTGCTGTCGACGACGCGGCGTCCTTCCCGGTGGCCACTTACGGTCCCCTGCTCGAGCGCCACGAAGCTTTCCCGCGTCGCGCCAACATTGAATTTGTCACGCCGGTTGCGCGCGATCGCATCATAATGCGGGTCTGGGAGCGCGGATCGGGCATCACCTGGGCCTGCGGCACCGGTGCCAGCGCGGCGCTGGTGGCCCTGGCGGCCGCCGGGCGAGTCGACCGCTCCGCCACGGTATCCCTGCTCGGCGGGGACCTGCGCATAGAATGGGCCGGCGACGGCAACGTGTATATGACGGGCCCGGCGGAGGAAGTGTTCACCGGCGAATACCCTGTTACGGAGGTCAGGACGAGTGAAGATTGCTGAGCGCGTTGGAAGAGTCCCACCCTATCAGTTTGCCGAGATCGACCGCAAAAAGGAGCAAGCCATTGCTCGCGGCGTGGACGTGATCAACTTGGGCGTCGGAGATCCCGATCAGCCCACGCCGGCCGACATCGTTGAACAGGCTTGCGCCGAGATCCGCAAGCCGGAGCATCACCGCTACCCGGCCTACGAGGGGTCGGCGCGCTTTCGCCGGGCGGTGGCCGCTTGGTACCGTCGCCGTTACGGCGTCGAGCTCGACCCGGACCGCGAGGTCATGGCCTTGATCGGTTCCAAGGAAGGCATTGCCCACGCCATCTGGGCATTCGTCGACCCGGGCGATGTCGCCCTCTTGCCCGATCCCTACTTCCCGATGTACGTCAACCAGACGCGGCTGGCCGGCGGCGAGCCGCACTTCCTGCCCCTGCGGGCGGAGGCCGGGTACCTGCCGCGTTTCGAGGAGATCGATCGCGCTGCGCTCTCGCGCGCTTCGCTCTTGCTCCTCAACTATCCGCACAATCCGACCGGCGCCGTGGCCGACCTCGCGTTCTTTGAGCGGGCGACGGCGTTTGCGCGCGCGCACGATCTGGTGTTCGTCCACGACAGCGCTTATGCGGAGGTCACTTTCGACGGCTACGTGGCGCCCAGCCCGCTTCAGGTCCCGGGGGCAAAAGAGTTCACGATAGACATCGGCTCGTTCTCCAAGACCTTCAACATGACCGGCTGGCGCGTCGGCTACGCCGTCGGCAGTGCCGAGGCGCTCAAGGCGCTGGGCGTCATCAAAATGCAGACCGATTCGGGCGTCTTCACGGCCATCCAGGAAGCGGCCGCCGCCGCGCTGGAGCGCGATTGGCCCGCCACTCCGCGCCAGATGAACGCCCTCTACGCCCGCCGGCGCGACATCATGGTCGACGGTCTGACCCGCCTCGGCTGGCGCGTCGAGCGGCCGCGCGGGACGTTCTACCTGTGGGTGAAGACGCCGGACGGCATGAGTTCGGCAGACGCCGCCGCTTGGCTGCTCGAGAAAGCCGGCCTGATCGTTATGCCCGGCAGTGCCTTCGGCGCCGCAGGCGAGGGATACATTCGCATGGCCCTGACCGTCGGCGAGGACCGGTTGCGGGAGGCTGTGGAGCGAATCGCCGGGCTGTGATGCGGGTCGCCTTTGGACACGACACGGACGCGGACGCGGGGCCGGGAATGGCCGCGCGTCCGCGCGCGCTCGCGGCTGTTATGTGCGGGCGGCGCGCTGCCGCGGGCAGGAACTCCGACCGTGCGGGCCGAAGAGCGTAGTTCGTATCGTGGGGGAGGTGACAGCATTGTCCACCGATTCGGTCCGCTGGACGCGCGCGCTCGTGGACCTCGATGCGCTCGCCCACAATGTGCGCGAGCTGAAGCGAGCGGCGCGCCCGGGCAGCGAGCTGATGGCCGTCGTCAAGGCTGACGGGTATGGTCACGGCGCGGTGCAGGTGGCGGAGACGTGCCTGCGCGCCGGCGCGACGCGCTTGGCGGTCGCCATCGTCGAAGAGGGACGGGAGCTGAGAGAGGCCGGCATCACGGCGCCGATCCTCATCCTTGGCGCAATCCCGCCCGAGCGGGCGCGCGAGGTGGTGGCCTACGACCTTACCGCGGCCGTGTTCACGCCCGAACTGGCGAAAGCCTTGGCCGCGGCGGCGGCCGGACGCGGCGTCCGCGCGAAGGTCCATTTGAAGATCGAGACGGGCATGGGCCGCATCGGGTTGCCGCCCGGCGAGACGTTGCGATCGCTCGCGCGCCTCTGTCGCGACCTTGGTTCGCTCGAAATCGAGGGCGCTTTCAGCCATCTTGCGCTGGCTGACGCTGCCGATAAGTCATACTCCGACTTCCAGCGCGCCAACTTCGAGCGGGCGCTCGCCGACCTGGCCGCGGTGGGTGTTCGGCCGCCGCTCAGGCACTTGGCCAACAGCGCCGCGACCATCGAAATGCCCGAGTATCACTACGAGCTGGTTCGCCCGGGAATCAGCCTCTACGGCTATTACCCCGCAGACGAAATGAAGCGGCGCTTGGACTTGCGGCCTGCGCTCAGCTGGACGACCCGCGTCGCCTGGGTCAAGGAGGTGCCGCCGGGGACGGCGATTGGCTACGGCTGCACGCATGTCACCCGTGAGACGACGCGCATTGCGACGCTGCCGCTCGGCTACGCTGACGGTTACCCGCGCGCGCTGTCCAACCGTGGTGAGGTGTTGGTTCGCGGCCAGCGCGCGCCGATCGTCGGGCGCGTGTGCATGGATCAGATCATGGTCGATGTCGGGTGCATCCCGGGCGTTGCAATCGGGGACGAAGTGGTGCTGATCGGCGAGCAAGGCCGGCAGCGGATCACGGCTGACGACCTGGCGAAAAAAGTCGGGACGATGAGTTACGAGATACTCACCAATGTCAGCAAGCGCGTCCCGCGGATCTACCGTCGCGGGGAGGCGCCGCGCGCATAGGGGTTTCCAATGGCGGCAACACTCTATTGGTGGTGATGGAAACCGATGGTACGCAGCATGACGGGGTTCGGCCGCGGCGAGGCGAAGAGCGATCTCGGCACGGCTGTTGTCGAGGTGAAGTCGGTCAACCACCGCTTCTGCGAAGTGGCGGCGCGCTTCCCGAAGGAACTTGTCGCGCTGGAGGATCGGACCCGCGCCCTGGTGACGAAGCGGGTCGCCCGCGGGCGAGTCGATGTTTTTCTGAACTGGGAGGAATCGCGCGCGGGGCGCAGAATTGTGGAGGTTGACAAAGAACTGGCCTTGGCCTATTATAAGGCGTGCAAGGAACTGGAAGCAGAATTAGGCATTTCTTCCGGCGCTGATGCCGCGTTCATTGCGCGCCTCCCCGATGTCGTCCGGGTCACCGAAGTGCCGGAGGACATCGAGGCCGTGTGGCCCGTTTTGGAGACAGCGCTCTTGTTGGCTCTCGATGAGCTGATCGCGATGCGCGAGGCGGAAGGCGCCAAACTGGGGCAGGATCTGCTGGCGCGGACGGCGTGCATTGAGAGCTACGTTGAGCTGATAGCCGCTCGCGCGCCCGCGATGGTTGAGGACTATCGGCGGCAGTTGCGGGACAGGTTGAGCGAACTCCTGCCGCCCAACGCCGTCGACGAGCAGCGTCTGGCGATGGAGGTCGCCCTCTTCGCCGATCGCGCCGGCATCACCGAGGAACTGGTGCGTCTGCGCAGCCATTGCGGCCAACTCCGGAGCATGCTCGCGGCGAGTGAGGCGATCGGCCGCAAGCTTGATTTCTTGCTGCAGGAGATGAACCGCGAGATCAACACCATCGGCGCGAAGGCCAGCGATCCCGCGATCACAAATCTCGTGATCGAGGTCAAGAGCGAGCTCGAGCGCATCCGCGAGCAAGCTCAGAACATCGAGTAGGAGGGAGAGCCGCTTGAAACTGCCGGAACTCAGCGTGTCCGAGAAGAAAAAGGCGCTCGAGAAGGCGCAGGAGATGAGATCGCGTCGCCGCGACATTCGTGAGAAGCTCAAGAAGGGCAGCATGACGCTGAGCGAGATCCTCGCCAATCCTGACGATGAAGTGTTGGGCAAGATGCGCGTTGCTTATCTGCTCGCTTCGCTGCCCCGAGTGGGGAAAACTACGGCGCAGAAGATCATGGACGAGATCGGCATCGATCAGGCTCGCCGCGTGCAGGGCCTGGGCAAACGCCAGAAAGAGGCTCTCTTGGAGCGTTTCGGCCAAAAGGGCTAGGAGGATGGCAATGGACATCAAGCTCGTCAACATCGGCTTCGGCAACATCGTCTCAGCCAACCGCATCGTGGCGATCGTCAGCCCGGAATCGGCGCCGATCAAGCGCATCATGCAAGAGGCGCGCGACCGCGGGATGTCGATTGACGCCACCTACGGTCGTCGCACGCGTGCGGTCATCATCACCGACAGCGATCACATCATCCTCTCGGCGGTTCAGCCGGAGACCGTTGCCAACCGGTTGGCCAGCCGAGACACCGCTGCTGACGACGAAGAGGAGGAAGAGGAATAGCCTGATCCGGGGGAGGAACGGAGTTGAGACGCGGCATTCCCTTCGTGGTCTCAGGCCCCTCCGGCGCCGGCAAGGGGACGCTGGTTCAGGCCCTGCTGCGCGAAGTCGCGGACCTGAAGTTCTCGATCTCGGCCACCACCCGGCCGGCGCGCGCTGGCGAGCTCAACGGCGTCCACTACTTTTTCCTCGACCGCGGAGAGTTTGAGCGCCGGATCGCGGCGCACGATTTTCTGGAGTGGTCCGAGTACTGCGGCAACCTTTACGGCACGCTGCGCAGCCAAGTCGAGGCGGACCTTGCCGCTGGCCGCGATGTGCTGTTTGACATTGAAGTGAACGGCGCCCGCCGCATCAAGCAGGAGCTGCCCGACGCGGCGCTCGTTTTCATTCTCCCGCCGTCGTTCGCGGAGCTGGCGGTCCGTATTCGCAGGCGCGGTTCGGAGACCGAGACGAGCCTGGCCAGACGCCTCGAGCGGGCGCGCGAGGAGATACGTTTCTTGCCCGAATACGACTATCTCGTCATCAATGAGTGCGTCGAGCGCGCCTGCGCACAGTTGCGCGCGATCCTCGAAGCCGAGCGTCGTCGGGTCAGCCGCCTCGACGCCGGCTGGCTGGATGCCTATTTGCAGAAGGGGGCACTGTGAGATTGTCGATCGTCGATCCATCCATTGACAAACTGGTCAAGGCGGTTCCCAATAAGTATTTGCTGGTGGTCGGTGCGGCCAAGCGCGGCCGCCAGATCATGAGCGGCGAGCAGCCGCTCGTGCCGTCGAAGTCGAATAAGCCGGTGACCATTGCACTGGAGGAGATCGTCGCCGGCAAAGTCCAGTTGCGCGCCCCGCACGGCGGCGTGAAGTGACGGGCCACGACCACCCGGACGCGAGTCCGGGGGTTTTCATATGGGGAGGGAACACGATGTTCCAGGAGCGCACGATCATCGTCGGAGTGGCTGGGGGCATCGCGGCGTATAAGGCGGCGGAGATTGTCAGTCGCCTGACGAAGCAGGGGGCGCGGGTGTTTGTCATCATGACCGAAGCGGCTACCAAGCTAGTCGCGCCGCTGACCTTCCGCAGTTTGAGCGGTAACCCGGTTTACACGGAGATGTTCGCCGAACCGAAGATCTGGAACGTGGAGCACATCGCGCTCGCCGAGCGGGCCGAAGCGTTCCTGATCGCGCCGGCGACGGCCAACGTGATCGGCAAGATCGCCAATGGGATCGCCGACGATCTCTTGACGACCACGGTCATGGCGACTAAGGCGCCGGTCGTGATCGCGCCGGCCATGAATGTGAACATGTACGAGAACCCGGTGGTGCAAGCCAATTTGGCCAGATTGCGCTCCCTCGGGTATGCGGTAATCGAACCCGATGAGGGGAGGCTCGCCTGCGGCGCGGTCGGGCGCGGGCGGCTGCCCGATCCGGAGCGGATCGTCGCGTTCCTGGGCGACGTTTTGGCGCGGGGGCAAGCGCTGGCCGGGCGCACGGTCCTGGTCACGGCCGGCGCGACGCGCGAGCCGTTCGACCCCTTCCGCTTCATCAGCAACCCGGCGACCGGGCGGATGGGTTATGCGCTGGCCGAGGAGGCGCGGGCACGCGGCGCGCGCGTCATCCTCGTCAGCGCGCACGCCGAGGTGCCGCCGCCGGCGGGCGTTGAGTTGGTCTCCGTGCGCACGACCGAGGAGATGGCACGGGCGTGTGCCGAGCGAGCCGAGGCGGCC